>BNJU01000222.1_pt1 | contig 186493 bp, 263 predicted proteins | sample 8539281 | NCBI WGS metagenome assembly BNJU01 (sample SAMD00202456, study PRJDB9452) | human saliva metagenome | isolation source: human saliva | place: Japan | reverse complement strand
GATTGTTGAGCTTGTGAAAAAAATTTAAAAAAATAATCCTAATAAAGTTGTAGGTGCTATTTGTGATGCTGCATATTTTCTTGCGACAAATGGATTATTGAATGATCGAAAACATACGGTAAATAGCTTTTGATGAAATAAAAAGATAATTCGAATTATACGAATTCTAAAAAAATTTTTGTAGAAATGGAGTCAGTAATTGATGGAAACTTGGTAACTGCAAAAGGAGATAGTCCTATACATTTTGCAAAAAAATGTGATGATGGCGTTAGGTGATATTCCTGAAAAAAATGTAAATTTATTTTTTTGATATTTATACAATTGGATTTGTTAAAAGCATTTGAAAAAAATTTTCAAAATAAAAAGAAAAAAAGAGGTTGCTTCAAAAAAATGATATAACCTCTTTTTTTGTATAAAAAAATTATCTTTTTGCAATAGCGGTAAAAAGTAAATTTCTCAGGATGATGAATTATTGTTTCATACTGAAAAAGAGTTCCGTTTGATAAATAGGCATGAGTTTCAATGACAACAACCATATTTATATCTTTCAATTTAAAAATATTTTTTTGCTCTTCAGAAGTAATTTTTTTCTAAATTTTTATTTCTCTACGAGAGTAGGAAATTTTTAATTTTAAGTCTTTTTCTAAATATTCGTAAATAGAATTTTTTTGCAATTTCCTCATTTAGAAATGGAACGATTCTTCTATCAAAAAAATGAAGTAGAATAATTCAGTACTTCACCATTTAATGAAGTAGTTCTAACAACCTTATAAAAATCAGCATTTTCAGAAACTTGGAATTTATCCATGAGTTCCTTTACCCCTTGCACAATATAAAGACTTATTAATTCTTTTTTTCAAGATGGAGATTTTTGAATTTTATTAAGTTCTTGTGTAGTTTGGATAGAAGTCAAAGAAATATTTTCTAAATTTTTCTCTAAAACAATTGACTTTTTTTCCTTTTACTTTTTGAATGTGCCCCTCTGTTTCTAACATTGAAAGAGCTTTTTCTCACAGTAAGTTTTGAAAAAAATTATACTCTTCTGCCAAATCATCTTCTTTTTAAAAAAATCACCAGGTTTAAGCTCTCCATTTTTTTATTTTTTTCTTTTTATATCTTGATAAACTTTTTTTCATATTTTTTTCATTCGTTTATATAAACCTTTCATAGAATTATTATTTCACTCAAATTTTTTTAGGTATTAAATAATTAAATTTAATAAAGATAAATAAATTGAGTAAAAATAGATAAATTTCACTAAATCAAATATAACTTTTATTATACAATAAATTACATAAAAATATCAACTCATATCAAAAGGTATATATATAAATAAAAAATAAAAAAAGATTTATATAAATCTATTGACTTTTAAAAAAATCATGTTATAATAATTAATGAAATAAGAAAGCAAAAAAATATATAACTAATAAATTATAGGAGATGATTATTTATGAAAAAAATTTTTCAATTGTAGTAGCTGGTGGAGGGAGCACATTTACTCCAGGGATTGTTTTGATGCTGTTAGAAAACTTGGAAAAATTTCCAATTAGACAAATAAAATTTTATGATAATGACGCTGAAAGACAAGAAGTTATTGCAAAAGCATGTGATATTATAATAAAAGAAAAAGCACCTGATATTAACTTTGTTTATACAACTGATCCTGAAACAGCGTTTACAGATGTTGACTTTGTTATGGCGCATATAAGAGTTGGAAAATATGCAATGCGTGAAAAAGATGAAAAAATACCTTTGAAACACGGAGTATTAGGACAAGAAACTTGTGGACCAGGAGGAATCGCTTATGGAATGCGTTCAATTGGTGGAGTTATTGAATTAGTTGATTATATGGAAAAATATTCGCCAAATGCTTGGATGTTAAACTACTCAAATCCTGCGGCAATTGTAGCAGAAGCAACTAGAAGATTGCGTCCAAATTCTAAAATATTGAATATTTGCGATATGCCAATTGGAATTGAAATAAGAATGGCTGAAATGCTTGGATTGAAATCAAGAAAAGATATGGTTATTAGATACTTTGGATTGAATCACTTTGGTTGGTGGACAGATATTAGAGATAAACATGGAAAAGACTTAATGCCTGAATTAAAAGAAAAAGTTGCAAAAATAGGGTATAATGTAGAAATTGAAGGAGAAAACACTGAAGCAAGCTGGAATGATACATTTACAAAAGCAAGAGATGTATTTGCAATTGATCCTACAACAATGCCTAACACTTACTTAAAATACTATTTCTTCCCAGATTATGTAGTAGAACACTCAGATCCTAATCATACAAGAGCGAATGAAGTAATGGAAGGAAGAGAAAAATTCGTATTTGGTGAATGTAGAGCAATCGCTGAAAAAGGAACTGCAAAAGATAGTAAACTTCATGTAGACGATCATGCTTCATACATAGTTGATTTGGCAAGAGCAATTGCTTATGATACAAAAGAAAGAATGTTATTAATCGTAGAAAACGATGGAGCATTATCAAACTTTGATCCAACTGCAATGGTAGAAGTGCCTTGTTTAGTAGGTTCAAATGGGCCTGAAAAAATTGTTCAAGGTAAAATTCCTCAATTCCAAAAAGGTTTAATGGAACAACAAGTTTCTGTTGAAAAATTAACAGTAGAAGCATGGATTGAAGGTTCATACCAAAAATTATGGCAAGCTCTTACATTATCAAGAACTGTTCCAAGTGCAAAAGTTGCAAAAGCTATTTTGGATGACTTGATTGAAGCTAATAAAGATTTCTGGCCAGTATTAAAAATAGATTACATTTGAATAATTTTAAAAATGAAAATAAATTTTTAGTGCTTGAAATATTATTTGATTTATAATATAATAATTCTGAAAAAAAGAAAAACAACTGTTTCGTTTGGAAATAAAAAAATTTGCAGAAGAAAAAGGCTCTATTCTTTATTGAATGGAGTCTTTTTTTATGTTATAATTGCTAATGTTCGTTCTACAAAACTAACAAACAAATGGGACAGTTGGGAGTAGGTAAAAATAAATTTGGATTTTACTATTTTGATAGCTATAATCGTTTTATTTTTGATTATTAGTAAAAAAATAGTTAAAATTCATCATCAGTATCACCTTAATGCTTGTCAATCTGCATATTTAGATTGGCAGGTTTAAAAAAATGACTTTTTTTGAATATGAAGGAGAAAAAAATATGGATATAAAAAAATTAGATAAAAAAATGGTGGAAAAAGAAGTTGGATATCAAATTTATCCAAGAAGTTTTTATGATAGTAATAACGATGGAATCGGAGATTTGAATGGAATTACAGAGAAATTAGATTATTTGAAGAATTTAGGAATAACGCTTATTTGGGTTTGTCCAATTTTTAAGTCGCCAATGGATGACAATGGATATGATATTTCAGATTATTATGATGTGAATCCTGAATTTGGGACAAAGGAAGATTTGGAAAAATTGATTAAAGAGGCGGAAAAAAGAGGGATAAAAGTAATTTTAGATTTGGTAATTAATCATACTTCTGATGAGCACGAGTGGTTTTTGGAAGCATTGAAAAATCCTGAAAGCAAATACAGAAACTACTATATTTTCAAAAGAGGAGAAAATGGATTGCCACCAACAAACTGGAGATCACATTTTGGAGGTTCTGCTTGGGAAAAAGTTGAAGGGGAAGCTGATGAAGATGGAAATGAAATGTACTATTTGCATTTATTTACAAAAAAACAGCCTGACTTAAATTGGGAAAATCCTGAAGTTAGGAAAGAGCTTTACCAAATGGTAAATTATTGGCTTGAAAAGGGAATTGCTGGATTTAGAGTTGATGCGATTAATTCGATAAAAAAAGATGCAGGATATTTGGATTTGCCAGTTGATGGAGCGGATGGAATGGCATACAATGTGGAATATACTTTGAATCAGCCTGGAATTGAAGAGTTTTTAAGCGAATTGGCAAAAGAAACTTTCAAAAAATATAATGCGATGACTGTTGCGGAAACTCCAATGCTTGAGTATGAAAGATACAATGATTTCATTGGAGATGATGGATTTTTTACAATGATTTTTGATTTTAGCTATGCAGATTTAGATATGACAAAAGGTGGATTTTATTATTCATTGCGAGATATTCCAACTGTGGAATTGAGAGATAAAATTTTTGAAAGTCAGTTGACTCAGCAAAAATACGGATGGGGAGCACCATTCTTTGAAAATCACGATTTGCCAAGAAGTTTAAATAAATTTTTTGGAGAAAAGGCAAATGAAACAAATGCAAAATTGCTAGCAAATGTATTTTTCTTCTTGCGAGGAACACCGTTTATTTATCAAGGTCAAGAAATTGGAATGGATAATTTTGTGAGAAATGATATTTCTGAATTTGATGATATTGCAAGTAAAGACCAATATCAACGGGCATTAGGAGAAGGATTTTCATCTGAAGAAGCATTATATTTTGTAAATAAACGAAGCCGTGACAATTCAAGAACGCCTATGCAATGGGATAACAGCAAAAACGCTGGTTTTTCAAAAGATGAAAACTCAAAATCATGGATAAAATTAACAGGAAGCCAAGCCACAACAAATGTAGCAGACCAAATAAATGACAAAGATTCAATTTTTTTCCCACTACAAAAAAATGATTGATTTGAGACAAAATGGGAAATATTCAGATTGCTTGACTTTTGGTGATTTTCATCTCTGTTCCGTTAGAGAATGAAAAAAATTTATTGCTTATGTGAGAAAAATATAAAAATCAAAAAAAGTTCTTTGTATCAGTAATTTTTTTCTGAGTTGAAACAAGAAGTTAAATTAAGTGAAATTGCAAAAAGCTCTCGGAGAAAAAGAAATTAAAATTGGAGAAATTTTGATTAACAATTTTGATGGTTTTGAAAAATAATGGAGAGAAAGTTGTTTTTGAAGGGTTTCAAAGTTTGTTAGTTGAGATTTTTATAAAAATATGGACTACACCTAAAAAAATTATTTGTAATTTAGAAGGTGTAGTTTTTTTCATCTTAAAAAGGAAGTTGTTACTATTATAATTTTAGTTAACAAAATAAGTCTTTTTAATTAAAATATAATTTAAATCAAATGTGGGGGTATAATATAGTAGATTTATTTTTTTATACTAGTTAGTTACAAATAATTATTAAATTAAAATTTTAAGGAGAAATAAAAAAATGAAAAAAATTTTTTTACTATTAATGACTTTTTTTACTTCTATGGTAGCTTATGCAAGAGCTGGGGAAGTGGGAACTAAAAACATTTGAAAATGTTACAGGATATTGTAAAAAAATGGGAAAGTAACTTCTATTCAGGAAAGTTTAAGTATTAACGATGGTTTTGCAAGCGTAACATATCCATTATGTAAAATAAATGGATTACAATATAGAAATATAAAATTTTTATATAGTATATATGATGAACAATTGTTATATTATAGTACGATAGATCGAAAATTTGTTGCAAAAACAAGTAAAAAAACATAAATTTAGATGGATATGATATTGAAATTGACTATGATACAAGAACCATATATGTAAGAAATTTAATAATATTTTTATTAAATTTAAGATATCTTACTGTTTAATTAAAATATAATTTTTTTATTCTTTAAATAAAGTTTATATTAATACTATTTAATTTTAATGAAATAAAAAAACTGCCTTTATATTCTTAAAAAAATAGGAATATCAGACAGTTTTTGTTTTTAATACTCAATTTAACCCAATAATTTAAAAATTCAATTTAGAAATTTTAAATATAAATTTTATCCCTTTTTATCTATTTGAACAACCAAAATAACTAGTTCACTTTTCTTCAATTTTTACAATAATTCTATAATTTTTCAACTCGGTATCTCCAAAAATCCTTTTTAGATTATATCTCAAAGCTTTTTCCAAATTTTTTTGGATTATCTGTTTCATTAAGATTTTGCTTGATATATCGCATGATTTTTTTAGTTTTATTGAATTATCTAATTTATTCAGTTGTTTTTTTCTACTTTTTCTCTGATAATGACTTTATATTTCATCTTCCAAGCCCATCTTTTTTTACTAAATCGTCAAATGAAATTGCTTTTTCCTTGTTTGCCTTATATTCTTCATAAGCCTCAACAGCCAATTTGTAGTCTTCTTCATCTTCGATTTTTTTCAAGAATTAAATCTAACATTACTTGGTTTAAATTGATATTGTTTTCCTTAACATAGTTATTTATTTTATTTTCTATGTCAGGATTAGCATTTATAGAAACGGTTATCATTGATTTCACACCCTTTCTTTTTGTTTTAATTAATAAAAATTTTAACATAAAAAGATAATAAAAAGCAACGAAAATATTTAATAAAATTATTTTATTTTAATCCTTCCCAATTCCAACAAAAAAATCGCTTAATATGAAGTCCCCCGCCATAACCGACCAATTTCCCATCTGCACCAATCACACGATGACATGGAATAAAAATAGCAATTTTATTTCGATTATTCGCCATTCCAACTGCACGAATAGCTTTTTGGATTGTCAATTGCGATTGCAATATCTTTGTAAGAACGAGTTTTACCATAAGGAATTTTTTTCAAGAGCATTCCAAACAGAAATTTGAAATGGTGTTCCTTCTTTCAAAAGTGGCAAATCAAAAATTTTTTTCGTTTTTCAAAAATATTCAAAAAGTTGTTTTTTCGCTTGTTTAATCAGTTCAGTTTCACAAATTTGAAAAATCATTTTTCTTTTTATTAAATTTTTCAAAATCAGATTCCCAAGTCAAATCTGTAATGTGAGAGTCATCTTCTGTTGTAGCAATCCCAATTTTTTTCCAATCGGAGTGTTTGTCTCATAAAAAAATAGATGTTCTTTTTTTCATTGTTTTTTTACCTCTTAATTTTCATTTATAAAACTACTTTAAAACTAAACTCAAAAAGTTATGTCTACCTACTCAAAAATCCAAATTTATACAATTTTAGTAGTTTGGTTTTAAATAGGTTCAAATATATAATTAATTAAAAAAATTAACTTCAAATTACAAAAAAATTTTTCATAAATTATTCTCTTTTAAATTTTATTTCAAACTCTTTTTCCAAAAAAACGCAATTCCAATTTTTAAAATATTGTCAATACCAGCATTTTTCAAAACTGAAGTATACTCTTTTTCTTCAATTTGATGTAGTGCAACTTCACATTCACTTAACAATTTTTTTCGTGAATCTCTTCTGAATTTAATTTCAAATTATCTATATTTATTGCTTTTAATTCAATGATAATTCTTCTTTTTCTTTCAAAAAAATATTTTTAGGTTTCAAAAAGTAAATCGTATCGACCTTTTCCAGCAAAAATTATTTGATGAAATTTCGTATTCATTTTTTTAACATTAAGATTAACCCTAACATTAATCCATGATAAAACTGCTCTTTATAAATTCCAATTACATCAAAAAAATACCAATATTTTTCTAATAAGATTTTATTCAATTCAAATTTAAATTTTTCAATGTTTCCAGTTGTAAGTGCATCAGTCATATCTAGAAAGGTTTCAGAATCTTTGAAATAAATTTCGATAAACATTTCTGAAAAACATTTCTAGAATTTCTTTGTTTGGAATTTTAATACTAGCATTTTTTTCATCACATCATACTTATCAGCCAAAGTCAAATATCCACTATGAAAAAAATAGATTCCAAATATTTTTTTCCAAAAATTAGTTTTCAAATTTTTCAAAAAGTCATATTGTTGTTTATTCTTTTAAGAATACTTTCTTTATTTAATAATTTTTGAAAAATCATCAAAAAAATATCATTTTTTTAATTTTTTTGGAGATATAATTTAATTAATCCATTTCCACTTGTATTTACCCAGTAAGATTTTAAATTTCCACGATTTAAAAAAATTAATAATCGACCAAGGATTATAAACTTTTTTTCGCCAAATAAATATCCATTGTACCATTTTTTTGAACATCATTTAATTCATATTTTAAGTCAAAAATCTTCAAGAGATTTTTTTCAACTTCATTTTCCATAATTCCAAAAATATTCTGTAAATTCATCATCTAAAATTGTGTGAACTTCTAAATTATTCAATCCCGAAAAAGACATTTTTCCTTTTGCAACTCGTAATATTCCAGTTAAAATTCCCATTTCCAAATAGTTATTATCTTTCAAAACTTTTCCATAAAATGCTTTAAAAAAATGCAATACATTTCTCATAATTTCCTTTTATGTAGGAATCAATTATCGGCTGATCATATTCATCTATCAAAACAACAACTTTTTTTCCAGAAATTTCATACAAATATCTAGTCAAATTAAACAAAGAATTAATCCAATCAGCATTATCTTTTTTTTCAGCCAAATAGCGTCAAAAATCTGCCAAGTCACTTTGATTTAAATTATCTCTTATCAAATAAAAATTCATTATACAGCAATTTTATTTCATTTTTAATCGTGTTAAATCCACTTTTCCCAGTTTTCTGCATCATAATTTTTAAAAAGAAATAGAGATTACAAAAGAAATTTCCCTGTTTTTTTCAAAAATATTCACTTTTAGAAATTTCTAAATTTTCAAATAATTTTCTGTTTTCATCTTTATTTTTTTAATGTCAAAAAAAGTACTTTAACATTGAAATATTTAAAGTTTTTTTCCAAATCTTCTCGGACGAGTAAATAATTTAACTTTAGAGCCATCTTCTAAAAATATTTTCTATAAATTTTGTTTTATCAAAAATAGTAGTAGTTATTTTCGATAATCTCTTTAAAAATCAGATATTCCAATTGGTAATTTCTTTTTCTTGCGATTTCTCATCTTCATTCCCCTCCTTTTTATTTATAAATAATTTTATTGTTTTAACTAAGTTAATATATTATAATATGAATTGTAAAAAAAGTAAATTGTTTGGTTATTACAAAAATAGTTTTTGAATTTGTAAAATAGATTGGATATTAAAAATACAATAACTTTAGAATAAAAAGTGTTGTATTGATTATATTATTGTAATTTGAAAAGTAAAAGGGAGTAAAAAAATGAATTTATTTGATGAAGTATATGAAAATAAGAAGCCACTTGCGTTTAGATATCGTCCGAAAAGTTTGGATGATTTTTATGGTCAGGAAAAATTGGTTGGAAAGAATGGAATTTTGAGGAAGATTATTGAGCGTGGAAATTTTATGAATGCGATTTTTTGGGGAGCACCTGGGACTGGGAAGACGACTCTTGCGGAAATTGTTGCTGAAAAAATGAATTATCATTATGAATATTTGAATGCGATAAAGGCGTCTGTGACTGATATAAAGGAGATTTCTGATAAAGCACACAACAGATTTCATACGAACGGACAGCAGACACTTTTGTTTTTGGATGAGATTCATAGATTTAATAAGTTGCAGCAGGATTCACTTTTGCAAGATTTGGAAAATGGGAATATTATTTTAATTGGAGCTACTACTGAAAATCCTTACTATAACTTGAATAATGCGTTATTGTCACGATGTATGGCATTTGAATTTAAAAAAATTGAGTGAAAAAGATTTGCTTAAAAATTTTTGAAAAATATTAATGAAAAAGAGAAAAATTGGAATTTCAGGTGAGATTTTAGAATATATTTCAGAAATTATTGAAGGAGATGCGAGACAGGCTATAAATATTTTGGAATTGATCGCGAATGTTGGGGTGGATTTTACGCTTGATGAAGTTAAGGAAGTGTTGAATACGAAAAAGTCTTATCACAAGACGGAAGACAAGTATAATACGGTTTCTGCGATGATTAAAAGTATTCGTGGGAGTGACCCTGATGCGGCAATTTATTGGATGGCAAAAATGCTCTCTGGTGGTGAAGATATTTTGTATATTGCTAGAAGGCTTGTAATTTTTGGCTTCTGAAGATATTGGACTTGCAAATCCACAGGCGTTACCAATTGCGGTGTCTGGACTTAATGCGGTAAAGGAGATTGGAATGCCAGAAGCGAGAATAATTCTTTCGGAAGTTGCAATTTATTTGGCAATTTCTCCAAAGAGTAATTCGGCTTACAATGCGATAAATTCAGCACTTAGCCATATTGAGAATGAAAAAAATTCAAGATGTGCCAACTCATCTTACAAAAAGTTGGGAAAAAAAGATTATAAATATCCTCATAACTATGAAAAATCATTATGTTAATCAGGTTTACATGAATGAAAAAAATCAAGTTTTATAAGTTCGGAGAAAAATAAGTTTGAGATGGCGGCGAAGGAGTATTTTAAGAAAATAAAAAAAGAATGAAAAAAATAAATTTGTTATAACTCTACTATATATACAAGGGGTCAAGACCCCTTGTCAGGAAAATAAATAAAATATAGTTTCTATTTTTTTCAAATAGGATTTAGTATAAAAAGTGATTAATAAAAAAATACTCAAACGACAGAGTAAAAAAATATAGGGGCAGCCAAAATAACATAATAAAAATATTTTTAGCTGTCTTTTTTAAATCATTCTGCTTTGTGATATTTCCTTCAGAACTTCCCTTATCAAGCTTTCTCCTCCTCTTAAATATGGAATATTTGTCCCTTTTCCTGCTTCGCTAATAATATCTGGCAAACAATTTGTTTCTATTACTTTTTCCATTGTATCCGCTCTTGCCCCATTAAAATACACTTTGTGAGCCGTGTCCCTATCCTTGCCGTAGTTTGCAAAGAAAGTGTAGCATCTTCATTTGATCTTTTCTTCTCTGGCTTACATTTTCTTTTTCCTTAAAAGTCTCATAAAAGTTTTCAAGTTCTGTAAAATTATCTTTCTCAAGCCATATGCTTGTCAATGAGCTTGTTCCTGTCCTTGCAGAGTTTCTCAATTCCACGATGTATAGCAACCATCCTCATAAAAGAATTGAAAAGATTATACACGGTAGCTTTTGAAATACCGTAAGTCTTTGCAACAAATGAAGCCGCAGTATGCTGATATTCAAAAAGTATAGTAAAAATCAGCTCTTCAGAAAGCCGTCTGTACCGCTTAAGTCCAATTTTTTCATCAATGTAGTAGCAGACACCTGTTTTCTTGTCTACATATTTTCGACGTTCAAAAGTTACATACCCAAAAGCCGTAGTAACAGTTCTTTTGATAAACCCTTTGCTTTAAAATCTATCCTTTCTTTCATTGGAATAAAAAAAACTATCATCAACTTTTTTGACATAAACTCTAAACAATATTTCAAAAGCCTTTGTGATAAATAGTCTAAATTGTTGTTCAAACGAAAGTTTGAAGGAAAAAAATATTTTTAAAAAAAGTCTTTACAAGTGAATAAAAAAATCTGATATTCTAATTTCAATAGGATTGAGCGATTATATTGTAACTGTTTTCCTCTTTTTTGTTAATTAAAAATTTTATTAAATTTATTTGCCCCTATATTTTTTACTCTGTCCCTGAAAATGAATGGAAAAAAGAAAGCACTGGGCAGAAAGCCTGATAGGGATAAAGGAAGGAATTCCGCTAAGATATATGTATGTACCTGAAGTGGAAATAGTGTCGTATTCAGAAGTGGCGGAACTGGGAGAAAAAGCGGGAGGAAAGTTTGAAATAATAGTGAAGCAGGTAATAAGGGATGGGAAATATGCGACAGTAGGAGATCCAATATCGTTGGGGTTAAGAGGTATAGGAAGAATAAAAGATGAGATTGGTAAAATTATTGGTGTGGGAGGAGGTAAAATAGATGAAAGTATTCCGAACAAATAGAAGATTAATATTATTTTTCATTTTCTTAATTTTTAATATTACATTAAATGCAATGAAGATTTCTAATATAAAAAGGAACAGAAAGATTGAGTAATTATAATGAATTAAAAAAATATTGAAGTAGAAAGAGAAGTTGATTATGATAATTATGATAGAAAGGGAGATTATGCTTATGTAAAAGGTGAAAAATAAACCTGTGAATGGATTAATTGTAGCAAGAAAAAAATAATAAAATAATAGCGTTAATTCCTTATGTTAATGGGAATGGAAATGGAAAAAAAGTATGAATATTATGAAAATGGAAAAATTAAGAATGGAAATAACGCTTAAAAAAATAATATAAAAAAATGGAAATGCTTTTTCATATACTGTTGATGGGAAATTATTATGTAAAAATTCAATATAAAGATGATATAGAAATGTTAAGCGAGTGTTATTATCAAGATAGTAGTTTGGAACAAATATATAAAAAGTGTTAATGGGAAATCAGGAATATTAACAAAGTATTATAAAGGAACTAATAAAAAAATCGTATATATCAGAAGTAATACAAGATTATAGTGTGAAAGGAGAAATTAATTACATAAGAAATGGAAAAACGACAGTATATGAAAAAAATGGAAACATATTAGGAGAACTTAACTTTAATAATGGAAGTTTGCTGGGAGAAAGACAGAAGTTGTATAAAAATGGGAAAGTGAAGTATGATTTCATAGGAGGAGCAAAGGACATAAAGGATTTAAAGGCAATACGAAGCTATATAGAGTATTTTGATAACAGCGATACTATGAAATATAGTTGTGATGAAGTGTCAACAGGAAACTGGAAATGTAAGGAATATAGCAAGGATGGAAGTTTCAAGCAAAATGTGGATGGAAGAAAATATGTGTCTGTGAATAATAATCATCATGGAAATATATGGATAAACATATTTTTAGGTGCTTGGAATATATTGAATCCTTAGTATTAAAAAAAGGGGTAATAAAAAATGTGGAATAGAAAGAAAGAATGGGCAGAAAGCCTGATAGGGATAAAGGAAGGAATTCCGCTAAGATATATGTATGTACCTGAAGTAGAAATAGTATCATATTCAGAAGTAGCAGAATTAAGTGAGAAAGCGGGAGGAAAAATTTGAAATAATAGTAAAAGCAGATAATAAGGAACGGGCAATATGCAAAAGTAGGAGATCCTATATCACTGGGAATAAAAAGAAATAGGAAAAGTTACAGATAAGATTGGTAAGATTATTGGTGTAGGGGGAATAGGAAATGCAAATAGCAACAAAACAAAACTTTAAATTAAAAACAAATTATTTTATTATTTTTTTATATTATTTGTAAATTGCACTTTTTTTCTTTAACATTATCTAATATTAATGAACTTCGAGAATTAAGTAACTTTGATGAAATAAAGAATATTGAGGTTGAAAAAAGTAATAGAAATGAAGGAAGCAGTAAAAAGAATTAGAGAGAATAGGAAATACAGTATATTATAAAAAGACAAAAAAATACCTTATGAAGGTGTAATAATTACTAAAGAAAAATAAAAAAATAAAAAGGTATTTATTTTTTTATAAGAATGGAAAAAAACAGAAGGAGATGGCTTTGATTATTTTGAAAATGGGAAAAATTAATTGTAGATCAAAAAGCTAAAAAAATGATATAGATACATTTAATGAATGTTACAATAAAAAAATGGAGGTAAAATTCAAACGTTTAAAAGGTAATGGCGGGATTACGGGAATATTAACGGTGTATTATGATGGGGGTAATAAAAAAAGCATATGTATCTGAAGTAAACCAAAAGATTTGATAGCCAAAAATAAAAAAACAAGTATATACAAAAAAATGGAAAAAAACAAGAGTATATGAAAGAAATGGAAACATACTAGGAGAACTCAATTTTAATAACGATAGTTTATTAGGAGAAAGGCAAAAAAATTATATATGAATGGGAAAGTGAAGTATGATTTCATAGGAGGGACAAAAGATATAAAGGGCTTAAAGCCAATGAAAAGTTATATTGAATATTTTGATAATAGTGATGCTATAAAATATGATTGTGAAGAAACTTCAAAAGATAACTGGACATGTAAAGAATATAACAAAAATGGGAGTTTTAAACGGAATATTGAAAATGGAAAAGCATATGTTGCTGTTAACAACAACCATCACGGGAACTTCTGGATAAATATGTTTTTAGGTGCTTGGAATATATTGACGCAGACACATTAGGGAGAATATAAAAAAAGAAGTGGAGGCAAGCCAAGTAAAAAGCAAATCAGAATACGAGGCAGAAAGGGAACTGGAAACAAGAAAGGAATGGGCGGAAAGCCTGATAGGAATAAAGACAGGAATCCCGCTAAGATATATGTATGTACCCGAAGTGGAGCTAGTATCGTATAGCGAGTCAATGGACTTGTCGGAATCAGAAGGAAGATTTGAGGTACTGCTGAAGCAGTCCTTCAAGAGGAAGCAGTATGTTGAAGTAGGAGATCCGACGAGCTTAGGGCTGAAACAAGGTGGAAAATTGATAGAGAGCATTGGAAAGATTTTTGGAGTTGGTGATTCTGATAAAGGAGTAAAAGATGTTAAATAGGAAATATATATTAATATTTTTTTGATTTTTTTATTTTTAATACTGTTTTTAAAATGGAATGAAATTATCGGAAGTAGAAGGAATAAGAAAAATTAAGTAATTATGATGAAATCAAGAATATTAATGTAGAAAAGAATAGTGGATTATAATGATGTTGAAAGAAATAAAAAAATTGGACAGAGTTTACGTAAATGGAGAAATTAAACCATTTACTGGGTTAGCATTTAGAAAAATAATAGAATAATCGCAATTACTTTTTTTACATTAATGGAAAATCAGAAGGAAATCATTATAGATATTTTTGATAATGGGCAATTGTATGTAAAAAAATTAATTTAAAAAAACGATAAATCAGAAGGAGAAAGTTATGAATATTATCCAAATGGTAAAAATAAGTGATAAAAGTTTTTATAAGAATGATATAATAACTAAATTAACGGGCTATTATGAAAATGGTAAAAATAAAAAGAATATTTAAAAACAACAGAAGGGTTAAGAGGAATTATAACAGGATATTATGAAGACGGAATAAGCAAAGCTTCAGAAATGAATGTTATTCAAGATTATAGTGAAAAAAAGAGTATTAAAATTTATACATGATGGAGAATCCACAGCATATGACAAAAAAGGACAAATTATGGGAATACTGAACTATAAGGATGGTAAGTTGACAGGATTAGAGCAAAAATTGTTTAAAAATGGAAAACTTAAATATGACTTTATTTCAGCCTCAGAAAAGCCGGTAAGGGATATTAAGGCAATGGACTTTTATGTGGAGTACTTTGATAACAGCGAGCAGAAAAAACTGGACTGCAAGGAACTGGCAAGCAATAACTGGCGATGCAAGGAATACAGTAAAAATGGTAAATTTAAAAGAGAGTTTGATTCACCGACATTTGAGAAGCCAAGGGATTGGAGCTTTGGGATAAATGCGTTGTTAGGGATAATTAATATATTGTTTTAGAAGAAAAAGTGGGGACTTGAAAGGAGTTGTAATAAAGTTGGTTAAAGAAATAATAAAGAACTGGACAGAAAGCCTATTGGGAGTGGAATTGGAAGCCCCATTGAGATATATGTATATTCCTGAAGTGGAACTGGTATCATATAGTGAAGAGATGAACTTAGCAGAATCGGAAGGAAGATTTGAAGTTTTATTAAGCAGTCATTCAAGAGGGAACAGTATGTGGAAGTAGGAGATCCGTTGAGCTTAGGCAAGAAGGGATTAGGTAAGCTGATAGGAGGTATTGAGAAAATCTTTGGGAGAGAAAATAGTGGAAAAGGTGGACACAATGAAATCAAATAAATTTTTTTTAGTAATTATCTTTTTTTACATTAAATACTTTGTTATTCCCAATTTCACTATCAACAATAAAAAGGGCTTAATAGATTGAGTAATTACAATGAAATTAAAGATATTAATGTAGATAATATAGCTTCTAGTGATGAAATCGAAAGAATAAATGGGATAGTTGTGTATGTAAAAAAATAATAAAATTTTTTTAATGGAGTATTAATTGCAAGAAAATACGGACAAAAATATAACAGGAATATTTTTTTATAAAAATGGAAAAAAATTATGGAATAGCAAATAGTTATTATGAAAACGGACAGTTATATCTAACAGGGAATTATGTTAATGATAAAAATAGAAGGAAAAAGTTTTGAATATTATTTAAATGGTAAATTGAAAGATGAAAGATTTTTATAAAAATGGTGTTATAATAAATTCAATGGAATATTATCAAAATGGAAAGAAAAAAAGAATATTTAAAAACAACAGAAGGCTTTGAGAGGAATTATTACAGGTTACTACGAAGATGGAATACATAAAAGTTCTGAAATGAGCGTTATTCAGGAATATGATAGGAAAGGTGGAACAAATTATATAATGGATGGAGAGTCCATAGCCTATGATAAAAAAGGACAAGTCTTGGGGATAATAAACTACAAGGATAACAAGACGACAGGATTAAAGCAGCAGGCATTTAAAAATGGCAAGTTGAAATATGAATATATTTCGGCTTCAGATAAGCTTGAGGATTTAAAGATGCAGGATTATTACATAGAATATTTTGACAATAGTGAACAGATAAAACTAAACTGTAACGAATTATCAAGGGGAAACTGGCGATGTAAGGAATACAGCAAGAATGGAAATTTTAAAAGAGAATTTGACTCACCTACGTTTAGAAGTCCAAATGACTGGAGCTTTGGGATAAATGCGTTGTTAGGGATAATTAATATATTGTTTTAGAAGAAAAAGGGGGGACTTGAAAGGAGTTGTAATAAAGTTGGTTAAAGAAATAATAAAGAACTGGACAGAAAGTCTATTGGGAGTAGAACTGGAAGTGCCATTAAGATATATGTATATTCCTGAAGTGGAACTGGTATCATATAGTGAAGAGATGAACTTAGCAGAATCGGAAGGAAGATTTGAAGTTTTATTAAAGCAGTCATTCAAGAGGGAACAGTATGTAGAAGTAGGAGATCCGTTAAGTTTAGGGAAGAAACAGTTAGGCAAGCTGATAGGAGGTATTAGTAAGATTTTTGGCAGTGGAGCTGGTAAAGATGGAGGAGAAAAATGAAAAATAAAAAAATAGCTTTGATTTTTATCCTAATTTTTAGTTTAATCTCAAATGCAATGAAAAATATCAGATATTAAAGAAACAAAAAGAATTAAGTAATTATGATGAGATTAAAAAAACATTTCTGTAGAAAGAATAGTAGATTATGATAATTATGAAAGAAACAAAAGAAAAAGATAGAGTTTATGTAAATGGAGAAGATAAACCTTTTACTGGAGCAGCAATTAGAAAAAAATGGTAGAATAATAGGAATATACACTTATATAAATGGTAAATCAGAAGGAAAAACATTACAAATATTTTGATAACGGACAGTTATCTTTAGAAACACAAGAAAAAAATGATAAAGCTCAAGGAGAAGGATTTGAATACTATCCAAATGGCAAATTGAAAGAAAAAAATTTTTATAAGGATAATATTGTATCAGAATTTATAGGTTATCTTCAAAATGGTAAACTGGATAGAACGTTTAAGGCAACGGAAGGCTTGAGAGGGATTATAACAGGATATTATGAAGATGGAGTACATAAAAATTCTGAAATGAGCGTAATACAAGACTACAGTAAGAAAGGGGAAATTAGTTATATTATGGATGGAGAATCCACAGCATATGACAAAAAAGGACAAATTATGGGAATATTGAACTATAAGGATGGTAAGTTGACAGGATTGGAACAGAAAGTGTTTAAAAATGGGAAACTTAAATATGACTATATTTCAGCCTCGGAAAAGCCGGAAGAAAATGTCAAGGCAAAGGATTTTTTTATAGAGTATTTTGATAACAGTGAGCAGAAAAAGCTAGATTGCAAGGAACTGGCAAGCAATAACTGGCGATGTAAGGAATACAGTAAAAATGGTAAATTTAAAAGAGAGTTTGATTCACCGACATTTGAGAAACCAAGAGACTGGAGTTTTGGGATAAATGCGTTATTAGGGATACTTAATATATTGTTTTAGAAGAAAAAAATTAATTTAAAATTAACAAAAAAATCAAAAAAATATTAAAAAAATTATTTTTTTAGATTGAATTATCACTAATATGTGTAATAATATCTTTATATAAATTTAGATGTATTAGATAACTTTAAAAAAATAAATCAAAAAAATAAAATTAATATTTTTTTGATAATTATTAAGAAAAAGTTATAATTTAAGAGTATTAAAGGATATAAATTTTATTAAATTTGTAAATTATTATGGAGGTCTATAATGGCAGAATTAAAAAGATGTAAAAAAATGGACATATATACATATGTGCGAATCCCTGAAGTAGAAGTAGTAAGCTACAATGAGAAACTAATATTGAGTGAATCATCAGAAGGAGAGTTCGAGCTAGTAGTTAAGCAAAGTCCAAATTCAGTGAACAGAGTGGAAGTAGGAGATCCGATATACTTCTTAGGGAAACAGTTTAAGAATGTGCTTTCGGATAGTATTTCAAGTGGAGGGGAGCGATAAAAAAATGTTGGTAAATAAAAAAATTAATATTGTGCTATATTGTTGCAGTAAAGCAGTTTTCTAAATGCAATGAAACTATCAGAAATCCCTCAACTAAATAAATTAGAGAATTATAATGAAATAAAAAAATGTCGAAGTAGAACGAGTAGTAGATTATGATAATTATGACAGAAATGGTAAATATGTATATGTACATGGTGAAACAATTCCATTTTCAGGTGTAGCAATAAAAAGGAATAAAAAGCAATATAATAGGATTGTACTTTTATGAAAAACGGTAAAAGCTGAAGGTCCAGCATACGTGTATTATCCAAATGGTAAATTTAATTTTGATAGATTTTATAAAGATGATATAACACAAACAAGCGTTGAATATAGACAAAATGGAACAAAATTCAGAACATATAAAAGCAGTAGATGGTTTAAATGGAATAAGAACAGTATATTATGAAAATGGAAAAGATATAAAAACAGTTCTTGAGGTAACGCAAGATTACAGCCAACAAGGAATGATAAACTATATCTTAAATGGTAAATTAAAAGTATACAATAAGCAAGGGCAACTACAAGGTATTTTTAATTTTAAAAATAATTCAATGGCAGGACTTTCTCAGGAGATTTATTATCCAAATGGAAAGGTAAAATATTATGCGATAGCCAAAGATAACAATCAAAAAAATCCGACATTTACCCAAAAAGCCATTTCATACTATGATAATGGACAGGAAAAAGAAAATTGCGATGAGGTTGATAGTGGAATGTGGATGTGTAAGAAATATGATAAGAATGGAAAATTTAAAGGGGAAGTGCAGAAAGGTGGGCAACCGATAGAAACAAGTAATTTTTGGGCTAATTTCTTTATGGGGGTATTGAATATATTGTTGCAGTAGGGCTATTGCCCTGCTGTTTGGTAAAAAATTTTAGAAAAAGGAGTGAGGAAAAACTATGGTTAAATTAGAATTTGCAGAAAGCGTATTTGGAGTAAGTTTTGGAATCCCAGTAAGATACGTGCGAATCCCCGAAGTAGAAGTAGTAAGCTACAATGAGAAACTAATATTAAGCGAATCATCAGAAGGAGAATTCGAGTTAGTAGTTAAGCAAAGCCCAAATTCAGTAAATAGAGTTGAAGTAGGAGATCCGATATACTTCTTAGGGAAGCAGTTTAAGAATGTGCTTTCGGATAGTGTTCCGAGTGTTGAGGTGAGCATGGAAACGAAACAAAAAAAAGAATCTAAACTAATAATTTTCTTTATTTTAATATATTTATTTTTGAATACAATCTATCATAAAATATAACTTAAAATCTTAAAATAAATTTACTATAAAAAAATTTAAATTAATAGTGAGAATTTGAAGTTTTTATGAAAAGAAATTTTAAAAAAAGTAACTGAAATTTTATTGGCAACTTACTGACAACTTTTTATCTTTCAAATACACATTTTTAGCTAAATAACTATGCGTGAGCATAATTTAAAAATTTAAATATCAAAAAAAGTAATTATAATTTGTAAAATTAGCATACAGTTATTTTATGAGCCATTCATAAGTAATCTATGCTTTTTTTATAAGGAAAAAAATTATTAAGTTTTTGAAATGGAGAGAAATCATGAAAAAAATCAAAAGTTATTATGAATTACAAAAAAATAATAAAAAAGAAAAAAACGATTTATGTTATATGTTTCAATGAAAAAAATTGTAATATTTGTCATGTGGATATTACTAAAATTGAAAAAAATATCAGAAGAGAATAATTTTATTAGTTATAATTTGGAAGCATCTGAAGTTCCTAAAAGCAGTGGGGACAGTTGAGTTTATTTGCTGTGCCAGTTGTTATATTATTTTTATGAGGGGAAAGAGTTTTCACAGACAAGCGAAAATTATTGATTTTGAGGAATTAGAATATAGAATTGGACAAATATCAGAAAAAAATACTAGGAGAAAAAAACTCTGACAGAGTTGAATAATAAATAATTTTATGTTATACTTACAAAAAGTAAAAAGATTAAAATATATATTAAAAACAAAAAAAGCAATAAAAAGACTGTCTTATATTTGAGGCAGTTTTTTTATTTAAAAGTTAATAATTACACAACCTTGATAAATACAATACTTTATGATAAAAATAAATTAACAAAAATGTATTGGAGGAATGATACCTAATGAAAAAAAGAGCGTTGATTAGTGTTTTTGATAAAACTGGGATATTGGAATTTGCACAGTTTTTGGATAAAAAAGGTGTGGAAATTATTTCGACAGGAGGGACTTACAGATATTTGAAGGAAAATGGTCTTTCTGTGATTGATGTTTCAGAAGTTACAAATTTTAAAGAAATGCTGGATGGGAGAGTAAAAACTTTGCATCCGAATATTCATGGTGGAATTTTGGCGATTAGAGATAATAAAGAGCACATGGATACGATTGCAAAAGAAGGAATTGAAACAATTGATTATGTTGTTGTTAATCTTTATCCGTTCTTTAGAGAAGTTCAAACTGACAAAACTTTTGATGAAAAAATCGAATTTATCGATATAGGTGGACCTACAATGCTTCGTTCAGCTGCAAAATCATTTAAAGATGTAACAGTTATTTGCGAAACTGAAGACTATTCAGTAGTTATGGAAGAAATGGAAAAAGATGGAGAAGTTTCTTACGAAACTAAGAAAAGATTGGCTGGGAAAGTATTTAACTTGACATCAGCTTATGATGCGGCAATTTCTGCGTTCTTGTTAGAAGAAGATTATCCTAAATATTTGAATGTTTCTTATGAGAAAAAATTTGACTTGAGATACGGGGAAAATCCTCATCAATCTTCAGCTTATTATGTTTCAACTACTGAAAATGGAAGCATGAAAGATATTGAGCAATTGAACGGAAAAGAATTATCATTTAACAATATTAGAGATATGGATATTGCTTGGAAAGTGGTTGGAGAATTTGATGGTCCAGCAGCTTGTGCTATAAAACACTCAACTCCTTGTGGTGTGGCTGTTGCAAATGATATTTTCACAGCGTACAAAAAAGCTCACGATTGTGATCCAGTATCAATTTGGTGGAATTGTGGCACTTAACAGAGAAGTTAACAAAGAAACTGCTGAAGAATTGAAAAAAATCTTCTTGGAAATCGTAATCGCACCTTCATTTACAGATGAAGCGTTGGAAATCTTGAAAACTAAGAAAAACTTGAGAGTTATCGAATGTAAAACTCCAAAACCTCAAGATAAATTCGATTATGTAAAAGTTGATGGTGGAATTTTGGTTCAAGGAACAAATAATAAAATGATTGATGAAATGAATGTTGTTACTGAAAAACAGCCTACTGAAAAAGAAAAAGCTGATATGGAATTAGGAATGAAAGTTGTAAAATATGTAAAATCAAATGCGATTGTAGTCGTTAAAGACGGAATGGCAATCGGTGTGGGAACTGGTCAAACTAACAGAATCTGGTCAACAGAACACGCATTGCAACATGCTCAAGAAAAAGTTGGAAAAGACTTGACAGGAGCAGTATTAGCATCAGACGCTTTCTTCCCATTCAGAGATTGCGTAGATACAGCTGCAAAAACAGGAATTAAAGCGATTGTACAACCAGGTGGATCAATGAGAGACCAAGAATCTATCGATGCTTGCAACGAACATGGTATTACAATGGTATTTACTGGAATTAGACATTTTAAACATTAATTTTTTTAACAGAAAAAAATAAGATTGAATGTGCTGCACCAATAGTTTTAGAAATTAAAATTGAGGTGTGGCATTTTTATAAAAACCCTATTTGAATAACGAATGCATTATAAATCTTTTTATTAGATTAAATTTTTAAATAATTAAAAATAAATATTTGCTTTTTTTAAACGGAGAATAGTATTAAGTATAAGTAGATTTGAAATTGCAATAAAAAAATTAAGAGTAGAAAAAAATTCTACTCTGCAATTCATTAATTAGCATTATGTTGTAACCAATCTAAATATGTCTTTGTATTTTTTTCTGTTTCAGAATTAAGCCTTTTTGCATTTTTAGATTTTTAATAAAGCGTTTAATTCATTTTTCTGAAAGCATTTGGAAGTCAGTTCTTTCGTATTTATTACCTTTTTTTTATTTCTGTTCCAGTATTAATTACTCCAAATTCAACCCTAATTTCATACGAATCCGTAACTGGTGTATTTTTGATTTTTTTGCTATTTACATAATATTTTTTTCAATTTTATAATTTAATATTGGATATTTTTTTCTTTATTATAAGATTTTACATTGTCAAATGGTGTGTATGAAACTCTATATTTGTTTCCAACTGGAACTACATTAATAAAATAATTAAGTTTTTTTCCCATATTATTTCATCATTATCTGATGCTGGATCCATCCCTGAAAACCAATCTTTTTGATTTGAAACATAAATTTGTGCTTTTGGGGTGAAAAAAACTTTCTACTTCACTAGTTGTAGTTTCAGAAAAAAGTAAATGTTCCCAAAAACAAACATTAACATTAAAAATAAATTTTTTTCATAATTTTAAACCTTCTTTCTTTTTATGATTTATCTATCATCTCCATAATTTTATAAAACCTCATTTAATTAGGGTATTATACTTTTTATTATAGCATATTTTTTTATAAATTCGTATATCCCAATATTTTATCATCTTGATTATGCAATCACTCAATACACCTTTTTAAAAATTTATAAAATTAAAGTCTTGACAAATATATGATATTATGATATTATAATTATGTTGTTAAAAAAAGTTATAAACAATCTGGGGACCGTAGCTCAACTGGTCAGAGCAACCGACTCTTAATCGGTAGGTTGTGGGTTCGATCCCCACCGATCCCACCATTATAAAAAGTTATATTTTACAAGAGTTTTTAAACTCTTTTTATTATAATTGACAATATATTAATAATGTGATATAAATTACATTGATGAGATTAAATTTAGAATATTCTCAAATTAAAAATTTTTTTACAGGTAGAAAAAGAAGGATTAATATGATTTTAAAAAAATGATGAAACTGAAGTAAAATTAAAGATTTGGGAAAGGAAGGATTTGTTGATGAAATCTTTTTGATAAAAAAATTCGACAGTGGAAAAATCTGCCAAGACTAGAGAAATTATTAGATGTGCAAGAAAGTGATTTTTTTTAAGTTTATTTCAAGAGGAAAAACGAAGTTGTAATCGAAGGCAATATCATTGCGATGATGAATGGAAATGAAATAATCAAATATGATTTTTAAGAAAAAAATATGAATTTATGGATAATAATGGAAATATTTTTAAATATGGTAAATGAAGAACAATTAGAATTGATAGAAACTGCAGAAAAATATGTTTGAAAAAAAGCGATGATTTATATTTCTGATAAAAACAAAATGGATTGCTGAAGCATTTAAACTTTTTTTCGATTTCATTAAAAGATATTGAAAGAAAAAAAGATGAATATAATAAACAAGAACTTATCAGTTATCTGAGAAAAAAATAGATAGTTTTGTAAAAAAATTTTTATACAAAGTAAAAAAATTTAGTAGTATTAATACTTTTAGAAATTAATAATTTTTTTGTATTATTAACAAAAAAATATTAGATTTGTTCGGAGACTATGTTTATTTAGAATTTAATAAAACAAATATTCTGAAGCACAGGGTCTTGAGCCCTTGTTAAGTAAAAAAATTAAGTTGTTGAACAGATCTATTATAAGGAGAAATTGTGGAAAATAGAAGTTATTTTGATGGGGGACTGTTAAGTTATGTTGGCTGGATCATTTTAGGAAGTCTTTTAACTTCATGTACGTTTGGAATTTGTTATCCTTGGGCTTTGTGCATGATTTATGGTTGGAAAATAAATCATACTGTTATAGAAGGAAGAAGGCTGCAATTTAATGGAACTGCAATAGGACTATTTGGAAATTGGATAAAATGGCTATTATTAATAGTGGTGACATTGGGAATATACAGTTTTTGGGTTCATATTAAGTTGGAACAGTGGCGAGTTAAAAAATACAACATTTTTTTAAATTAATTTTTTTAATAGAAGGCTGATTATTTCAGTCTTTTTGTATTTATTGAATAATTTTTTTGACGAAGGAGAATTATGTTTATGAAAAAAATTTTTTTAGAATGTTAGGATTAATTATTTTAATTGGAAATATTGGATTTGCAGAATATACGATTAAAGATGGCAAAGTTTATTGGGATGATAAACTTGTCGTGAAATATGTAAATGGGGTCAGTCAGTCAGTACAATAAATTTTTACCTGATGTGGAAAGTTTTAAAATATTAAAAGATGGGTATGCAAGAGATAAAGGAACTATTTATTATGATGGAGAAACGGTGAAAAAAACAAAAATGGGGATAATGAAGTAGATATAAAAACATTTGAAATTTTGGAAAAAGAATGTGGCAAGAGATAAAAATACGGTTTATATTAATGGAATTGATTATCCCAATGTGGATGTAAATACAGTAAAAATTGTAAAAATCTAAATATGATTTTATTAATTATGTGAAGGATAAAAACGGTATATATTGGATTGGAAGTCCTGATGTAGAAGCAAATCGGCACTATGATAAGGAAACTTTTGAAGATTTAGGAGATTTTTTTGCAAGAGATAAGAATTATATTTATTATTTTTGAAAAAGCCTTTAAAGTTTGTTGATAAAGCAAGTTTTAAAAAGATTATCAGATAGCTATATATCAGATAAAAATGGAATTTATTATCTTGATAAGATAATTAAAGGAGCTGATAAAAAAATAGTTTTGAAATAATGGGATGGGGTTATGCGAAAGATAGAAATAATGTTTATTATGATGATAAAAAAAGTGTTAGGAGCAGATATTAACACATTTGAGGTAAAAGAGGATATTGTGAAAGATAAAAAAATAGTATTTATTCTAATGGTAAAAAAGTTAGAGGGAGCAGATATCCAAACTTTTTAGAAAATTAAATGAATATTATGCTGTTGATAAAAAAATAATATATTATAATTTAAATTCAGATTCGGATATAAAAAGAATAAAAAGATACTGATGGCATTTTTGAAAATAATTGAAGAAAAAAACTTATAAAAAAATAAAGATGGTGTGTATTATTTAGGCGAAAAAAATAAAAAGAAATTGATCCAAATAGTTTTAAAAATTATAAGAAAAAAATAATTTAAAAAAAGATAATTCGTATTATGCAAAAAGATACTAAAAATGTGTATTATATTCAATTAGATCCATCACATATTTTAGATACAAATAATACTTTAAAAAAATGTTGTTAAAGTTTTGAAAGGTGCAAATCCTAATACATTTGAAGTGATAAATGATTATTACAGTAAAGATGATAAAAAAATATATTTTATATAAGTTGGATTGTTGAAAAAGATCCTTTGATAAAAAGGAGCTGATATAAAAAAACATTTGAAGTGTTGAATAATGATTTTTTTCAAAAGATAAGGATAATGTATATTTTGGAACTGATAGAGAAGAAGATTTAGATTCTAAAAGTTTTTAAAAATTTTGAATTTAAAGTAGTCAAAATAGGAATGGTTATTATGTAGAAGATAAAAATGGAATTTATTTTTTAAAGGACAGATGATGCAGCTACTTATTTTAATAAAATTACTGATAAAGGTAAATTTTTAAATGATTTCTATATCAAGGATAATGATTATGTATATTGTAATAAAGATGTATTGAATGAGGCGGATCCGAATACATTTAAGGTGGTGGACGAGCATAGTTCACGGGCTGAGGATAAAAATCATAGATATGAGTATTGTAAAAATAATTAAATAAAAAAATTGGAATTTATTCAGAGATATTTTTTTGATAATAAATATTTGAAAATTTGAATAATAATAGATAAAAAAATTGACTTTATACGTATTTTTGATGTATAATAGGTTTGAGGTGATTAGGAATGCCTATGAATTCTAAAGAAATGATTCGGTTTTTGAAGAGAAATGGTTTTTGTCGAAATAAAAAGGCGGAAAAAGGTTCTCACAGAAGATTGAAAAAAATTTCGCAACCGGTAAGGTAACCGAAGTGCCTTGTCATAGTAAGGAATTAGGGAAAAATACTTGAAAAAAAGTAATTCTAAAAGAAGCAGGATTAAAATAATCCTGTTCCTTACTTTGAGATCAAAGGAGGTAAATATGTTTGTTGTTTATCCAGCAATTTTTTTATAAAAAGAAAAAGAAAGTTATACAGTTCTGTTTCCTGATTTTGGAGGAGCGACTTGTGGAAAAAAGTATAGAAGATGCTTATTATATGTCAACGGATTATTTAGGAATAAACTTATTAGATTATTATAAGGGAAATAAAGAATTTCCTAAAGCAACAAGTTTGGAAGGATTAAATATAAAGTTATATATTAAAGAGCTATTTGATGATGAAAAAGAAGTTGAAGAAGCACTTAAAAAAATTCTTTCAAATCGTTAGTAGGATTGGATTTTCAAAAAAATATTTAAAAGAAGTAAATGTAAAATCGATTAGAAAAAAATGTAACTATTCCTAGTTGGCTTAATGAAGTTGCAAAAAGAAATAATATAAATTTTTTTCAAAAGTTTTACAGGAAGCATTGGAAAGGGAATTAGAAATAGATTAAAATAAATATTGTATAAATCACGGTTATTAATTTTTGCTGTGATTTTTTTAAAGAGAATGTGGTATAATTTAAATGAGATTAAATTTTAAAAATAGAGAGAGGGAGAATGGTATGAGAAAGTTTAAAATTTTATTTTTTTAATGTTATTAGGGATATTTGGATTAAATTCTTGTGTTGCATTAGGAGTGGCAGCTGGTGTGGGATATGCAGTACCGTGGGTTGTAGCAATTTCATGTAGTGAGTTTGGAGTATGTTCTGAACCAAAAGTCTAGGACTCCAAAAACAAATTGAAAGAGATGAAAAAACTAAAATTGAAAAAAAGAAATAGAAGAAAAAAATTATATTCAGAATACAATTTTTGAGTAAAAAGAAAAAAATAAAGAAATTTTTTTGAAAATATTTCAATATTGATGCCTGAAAAACTTGAGTTTAGGAAAAGTAAAAGAACCTAGAGAATATGAGTACAGTAATGTAATCTCAGAATTATATGACAAAGAAAAGAAAAATTTATTTTTTTACAAAGATTGTTTATAGTTGAAAAAAAGATAAAAAAAGATTTTGAAAAAAATAATTAATGATGGGAAAGATGAAAAATATAAAGAATATTATGAAAAAGAAAAAGCCGAATACAAATTAAGATTATTATCAACTGATGTAGAAAAAAATAGGAGAAAAATGCGTATAAAATTACTGAAAAAAACTTGAAATGTCAAATGAACCAATAGTTAAAAATAACATATGTTAAAAATACTAAAAAGAAGGTGTCTATGTTATTGGAAATGAAAAATTCAAAAAGATATCTTTTTAGCATTATTTGGGAAAATAAAATATTGATTAATTAAAAAAATTAATGAAACAAAAAAATTTTTAAATTTTTTTAAATAATGTTTAATTACTGTTTCTTTTTAAAATTTAAAGTTATAAAAAAATATTCTAATTTTTTTCAAGTTTTCTTAAAAAAATAAAAAAATAAATATATTGGATAAAAAAATTAAAAAAATAAGGTATAATTTTAATGAAATATAAAAAAATAAAAAGAAAGAGAGTTGGTAGTCATGAAAAAAATCAGAATACTGCTATTATTTGTTCTAGTTATGATTTTTGGTGCGAACTTATTGGCGAATGACTGGGAATTTGGGTCGGAAGGTGGGCATATTGTGCCGATGAATGTGTCGAATGTTTCGATAAAGAGTGAAAAGCTTCGTTTTAAATTGGAAAAATTTAGGTCGGAGTATGGGACGATAGACAATGAAATGGTGGTAACTGTCAGATTTGTGTTTGATAGTCCTGAAGCTGGGGAGAGATATATTGGATTTATTACGCCTGAAGGTGGGAATGAAGCATGGGATGAAAGAGATCATTTCAAGGATTTTAAGACTTCTGTCAATGGACAAAGTGTGAGTACAAAAGCGTATAGATTGACTGATTTTGCACCGAAAGATGTAAAACAACTGGAAGAAGTTAAAAAATATTTTAAGGAATATGATGAAGAAAAGATACTAAAAGAATATGAATATTACAAAAAGAGTTATGTTTACTATTTTTAAGGCTAATTTTTAAAAAGGGAGAAAAATGTAGTTGAGCACAGTTATCGTTATGATGGAAGCAGTGGTGTTGGAACTGTTGATTTTACTATGTTTGGTCGACTATTTTCAAAATGGAAAAAAATCAGAAGGTGGATGATTTTGAAGTGATTGTTGAGCCAGGAGATGCTCTTATTGCGATGCCTGTGGTAAAGACAAAAAGATGGAAAAAGAGATAAAATGGCAATTGGCTGGAGAAGGAAATGTTGATTATGCTTACAAAGAAAAACTATGAAACAAATGAGCCATACAAAAATTCTTTATGCAAAAATTGAAAAAAAGGTTATTTATATTTTAAAACAAATAATTTTCAAGCCTAAAGAAGAATTTGAATTGACAGAAATAAAAAGGTTTGAGAGTTAATTATGTATTTCCTGATAAAAACGGAAAAAAAGGTTTTTAAATTTAAAGATGATTTGACAGACGATGCCTATGCGATAAAAATATTTAGATAAAGATGAAATAAAAAGATATTTCAGATGAAGAATTGAAAAATAATGAGAAATTATCCTTATGCGATGGCAGGTTATGATTTTTTTCAGACAAAAAAATTGAAAGACTATTTTTTTCAAAAATTTTTTTGTGGTATGTGCCAACTGGAAAAGATGTGAAATTGGGAGAATATGATTATGAGTATGTTAAAGATGTGGATAAAGTTATAAATGATAGGAAGAATGGGAAAGTAGATAATTTGAAGATAGAAAAAAAGGTTACGGAATTTTATTGTAGCCTTTTTTTGTTTTGGGGAAAAAGATGTTATAATAAGTGTAAAAATAAAAAAATTGGGAGATGAAATTGGATATTGAAGTTAAATTGAATGAAGGTATGAAAAAAATATATTTATAAAATATGGGAAAAAAATTGGAAAATGAAGACAGAACAGAATATGATGTTGCACTTGAAAAAAATTATAGGAAATACTTGTTAAAGGAAACTGTAAAAAAATCCTGAGGATGTTTCAGTCGTTTGTCAGTTGGCGGGAGTTTGCTATTTGAGCAGGAAATGCGACGGTATAGAAATTTTAGAAACATTTTTGAAAAAGGAATTTTGATATTTTAACAGAAGATGAAAAAGTTTAGAATGTATGCTGATTTGGCTTATTTGTGTGAAGATAGGGGATGTATGGAAGAAAAAGCTATTGATTATCTTGAAAAAAAGCAATAAAAATTAATTCAAATAATGCAGACATTTATTACAGACTTGCAGGTATTTGTTTTCATGTTAAAATGTATCAAAAAAATCTCTTGAAAAATATAGAAATTGCCTGCAAAATGAGTGATGAAGCGAAATATAGTTATGGATATGCACTGATTTTAATTCAAAAATAAAGAATATAAAAAAAGCTGAAAAAAATTTTTAGATAATTTGTTAATGGAAGACTCAAACAACATTAAATATCATTTTTACAGGGTTCTTTGTAAAAATTTATTTAGGAAATAAAGATACTGAAAAATATAGAAAAACTTTTGGAAAAAAATAAAAGAGTTTGAAATGCTGGAGAAAAACAGATTATGAAAAAAATATTTGAATTGGTTGACGTATGAAGGTTTTCACACGTTTGATGAAGATGTAATAAAAGATTTATTTTATTTATGCGATAATTATGAAAAAAATATTGTAAATATGCAGATAAAAAGTAATTTTTATTTAGAAGCGAATTCCATAGCACCGTATCTTTATTCCTTAAAAGCAATTAAGAAAATTTGAAAAAAATAAATAAAATAGTGAAAAAAAGCTGAAAAAGAAATTTTACAAAATATTGAAGATATAAAAAAATGATGAGGAATGTCAAAAAAATATGACGGAAGAAGAAATTTTAGAAATTATAAAAATCTGAAAAAAAGAGATTGGCGAATATTAATTTAGTATCGGAAAAAAATATTAAATACAGATTTTAAGCCTAAGATGAAAATAACAATGTTTTTTTAAATATGAATGCTGGATGGCAGATTGTCCACAACATTTGATAATTGATGAGGATTGAAGAAATATGAAAGGAATAAAAATTATGAGACAAACACAAAAAAAGAGTGGGCGAGATGTATTCAGGATGAAATTCAAAAAAATTTAGAAAGAAAAAAACGGTAAAAAGAATGGATAAAAATATATTCAAGAAAAAAATTAGAAATAATAGTGATTATGATTCTGTTTATGAAGAGTATAAAAATATTTTTGGAAAAATAAATTGAAAGAAAATCCCAAAAAAATGTGGAAGTTATTTGTCAATTAGCGGCAGTTTACAATGAATTAACTTATCAATGGGATGATATTTATAAATTATTGAATGAATTTATTAAAAAAATATGAAAATGAATTGACTAATGAGGAAAAAAATCACGGATTTATACTAATTTAGGGTTTTTATTATGATGATCAGAGATATGGCAGTAAGAGAGCAATTAGAACTTTGAGAAAGGCTGTTGCATTTAATCCAAATAATTCTAAGGCTTATTATGGGCTTGGGGCGGATTATTATGGTGCTGGGAAATATGATAAGTCGGAAGAAATGTATAAAAGAGCTTGTGAATTAGAAAAATAATCCGATTTATAAGTTTGAATATGCGAATTTGCTGATGATTAATGGAAAAATATAAAGAGGCGAAAAATAATTTTGGAAGAATTAATAAAAAAAGATTTTTGAGTTTGGAAAAAGAGGATTTTTGCTAAGATAAAATATAGTTATATTGCAAATAAAAATTCAATTAAAGGAATTTGAAAAATATTGAGGATGAAATTAATGAATTAATGCTAGAAACAGTTAATAAAGATGATTTTTTTGAGGAAGAGTTTGCAGAGCTATATTATTTGGTGGGAAGTTATGAGAAAAAGCCGAAAAAAATTTATTCAAAGTTTAAAAATACAAGATTATCAATTTCCAGCTTGGTGGCTGAGATTCTATTTTTATTCTCTAAAACAGTTAAATGAAATAGAAAAAAATTACAAGAAAAATTTTAAAAATAGTTTTGAAGATTAAAGATGAAGAAATAGAGAGCATAAAAAAATGGAGAATTTTTAACAGAATGTACGAAATCGTATAAAAAAAGAAGAAATTAAGGAGATAAGACGACAAGCAAAGGATTTGAAGGCGGAGTATGAGAAAAATATTGAAAACAGATTATAAAACCAATTATAAACCAGAAGTAAAAATTTATCCTAAATTTTTTTATATGACTGTTTTTTTGATAGATTGTCCACGACATCAAAAAAATTAGATAAATAAAGTTTATAATTTTTTTGTAAATTAAGTTGAGGCAATATTAAATTTCTTTATAATTAAACAAAAAAATTAAATATTTCAGATTAAGAAATAAGAGGGAAAAAGAGATTCTAGAAAAATTACTAAAAATCTCTTCTCCATTATTCCAATTTTTCTTAACAAAATAAACATTCCCATCTTCCCTATATTCCAAAAGCATCGGATAAATTTCAACGCCATTTTCTATCGTTTCATAAAAAGTTTCAGAAAATTTTCTGTCGATAATATGTTCAGGTGCGAAAAATTTCAGATTTTCTGAATATCAAAAATAAAAACTGCTGTCCGAAAGCCTTCTTTTTAAGTTCCATAAGTTCTCTCAAATGTTTTAAGGCACGAATTGAAGGAGAGCCAGGAAATTGAGCAATTTTTTTCCGTTTACCAAAAGTACAGCCTTTTACTTCAATAAAAATTTTTTCTTTTTCAGTTTCTAAATAGAAATCTAGTTTACTATTATTATGCTTAATTTCAGGTTTTATATACGAAGGTTCTTCAAATGGAGAAATTTCATTATCGTGAAAAATGGCTTCTGTAATATATCGATGAAAAAGCCGTATTTATAAGAATAATTTCCCCATGAACTTTTACTGCGATAATATCCCATTTAGTTTTACGATTTTCATTATTTGCCTTTTTTATCAACAATTCTGCACCATCAATCAATAATTCCGTCAATCTTCCAGTATCGTGCAAATGAGCAAAGTCTTCTCCTGAATATTCTTCATTTTCAGAATCTTTAAATTCAAATCTAACAGTAAAACGAGTTACTCTTTTCTTTAAAATTTACAATTTTGTCATAGTTTATCGTATAAAGAATTTTATTTTTTTCATATTTTTTTCCTTTTTTTAGTATTTTTTTGATTTTAGGATAACATATTTGAAGTTAGGGAGCAAGAAAAATTTTATAAAATTGTAAATATTGATTTAAAAAAATAGGAAAAAAATTTATTTTTTTAGATTTAATATTGCAAGAAAAATATGATAAAAATATATTTATAAGAAAGATATAAAGTAAATCAGAAATATAAATATTCAAGGAGGAAACAAGAAAATGAAAGTATTAATCGTAGGAGCAGGTGGAAGAGAACATACAATTGCTTGGAAAAATATCTCAAAAATGAAAAAGGTAGAGAAAAATATTTATAGCACCAGGAAATGCAGGAGCTGAGTTGTTGCCAAAAAGCTGAAAATGTGAATTTATCGAATAATATAGACGAGTATGTTAAATTTGCTAAGGAAAAATAATATTGATTTGACATTTGTTGGAAGTGAAGAATTATTAGTAGCTGGTATTGTTGATGAATTTCATAAAAATGGATTGAAAAATTTTTGGGCCTAATAAACAAGCGGCAATTCTTGAAGGAAGCAAGGCTTATTCTAAAGATTTTATGAAAAAAATATGGGATAAAAAAACTGCTGTTTATGAAATTTTTGATAATGCTGAAAAAGCAAAAAGAATTTTTTTGAATAATTGGAAAGATTTTCCTGTAGTTGTAAAAGCTAGTGGTCTTGCGGCTGGGAAAGGTGTAATTATTGCTCAAAATCTTGATGAGGCGATAAAAGCGGTTGACGATATAATGATCGATGAAAAATTTGGAGATGCTGGAAATCAAGTTGTGATTGAAGAATTTTTGGATGGAGTAGAAGCTTCAATACTTTCATTTACAGATAGTAAAGTTATTGTACCATTGTTATCAGCAAAAGATCACAAAAAAATTGGGGAGAATGAAACTGGATTAAATACAGGTGGAATGGGAGTTATAAGTCCTAATCCTTATGTGACAGATGAAGTTTTTGAAAGTTTTAAAAACGACATTATGAATCCGACTTTAAAGGGAATGCAAGCTGAAGGAATGGATTTTGAAGGTGTAATTTTCTTTGGACTAATGATTACGGCAAAAGGTGTTTACTTGCTTGAATACAATATGAGATTGGGAGATCCTGAAACTCAAGCAGTTCTACCATTGTTGGAAAATGATTTGTTAGAATTGGTGGAATATTCATTTGACAAAAAATTATCGGAATTAAATGTTACTTGGAAACCGCTTCATGCTTGTTGTGTTGTAGGAGCTGCAGGAGGATACCCAGAAAGTTACAAAAAAGGTGATGTTATAACTGGAATTGAAAATGCTGCAGATGATGAATTAGTATTTATCGCAGGAGCAAAATTTGAAGATGGAAAATTCAAGACTAATGGCGGAAGGGTGTTGAATGCTGTTGCATTTGGAGAAACTTTGGATGAAGCTAAGAAAAATGCTTATAAATTGTTGGATAAAATTAAATTTGATGGAATGTACTTTTAGAAAAGATATAGGTAGAATTAAGTAAAAATAATCGGGAAGAAAAAAACTGTTTTTAATTTTTAGGACAGTTTTTTTGTTATATAAACAATTATTAAACAGCGGACTAATATAAAAATATAATTTTTATTTTTTTTAAAATTAGATTTAGTGGAAAAATTCCATTGTTACCAAATAAATAAATATAATAAAAGCCAGTATTTGAGATTAAGTCTTGTAAATTGGAAAAATATAATATAAAAATATTTAATTTGAAATTTGAAAAATATGTGATATAATTGAAAAAAACTGGAATAATAAAACTAAAAATTTGGAGAAAAATATTGTAGCCTTTAGGATTTGAAATTTATTCTTTTTCTATTTGAATTTTAGTAAGGGAATTGATTTTCTAAATGTAAAAAAATATTTATCTCAAAAAAAGGATTTAGTATAAAGAAGTTTTTATTATAATAAAAAAATGAAAAAAAGGTGAATACTTTGGATAAGCAGAAATTTAATCAATATAGAAAAAGTAAAATTTTACATTGCAGTCTGTTTTTGGATATTTTCATTGTCAATGTTTGCTGGCGGGAGCAGAAAAGCTGTTAGTGAAAAATAAAAAGTGGCGAAAAAGAAAAATTAGTGGAAATAGAGTTGAGGATGAGGCGATAAAGATTGATATTATTATTAATAAAGATAGTAATACTGATTTTGAAAATGAAAATGAAGATTTGAAAAAAACAGATGATGAAGATGGGGATTTGATTTATTTGGATCGGATTCAGGATGAGGAAGAGGAAAAACAGCAGAAAAAAAGTTGAAAAAAACTAATAGAATTGAACGATTTATAAAAAAATAGATGATAAAGTTAATCCAATTATAAAAATTTCAAACAGCAAAGAGTTATGGAACGTGGTATTTAATAAAAAAACAGATGATAATTTAGAGAAAAAAACTTGAAAAAAATGTAAGATATGATTTTTTTGCAGGAGGAAAAATGGATATCGTATAATTAAAAAGCTATTTTGATCCGCAGACTGATAAATGGAATGAAGAAATGCAGAGAGGGTGGATCGAAGAAAAAAAGGGAATGTATATTTGGATATTGAAAAGAAATATTTTTAAAAAAATAATAGGAATGAAATTGTATTCTTTGATAAAAATTATCGTTATATGATTATAAGGTATTATAATGGAGTTACAAGAGTTCTTTCACGTTATCCGAATAATAATAAAATTTCGCTTGAAAATGATGAATTGGATGAGTTTGAAAAAATTGTGGATAATAAAAGTAATCTTAAGAATCTTGATTATGATGTAAATATGAAAAAGTATTCGGGAACTTGAGAATGAAAGGAAAAAAAGCTGAATTAAAAAAATAGAACGGATGATTTGGAAAGAAGATTGAGTGAAAATCCTGCAAGTGTGTTTCAAATTGATACAATTGGTGCAAAAAGGGAATTTGAGAGAAGAATGAGAAAAGAGGGAATGACAAGGTTTGAAACTAAGGATGGAACTAAAAGTGTAGAAGTTATTGAGCTTAATGATGAGGATTTAAAAAAATAAAAAAATTTAAAAAAATAAAAAAATAAAATAGAAAAATAATGGTAAAGATACAAAAATGAAAAAAATTAATTGAAAAAGTTCACATTAATTGAAATTTGTAGGCTTTTTACAAATAAAAAAATACTGAATATTTGGGAGAAAAAAATGAAAAAAATACATTGAAAATTACTTATGTCATAATATTTTTTTAATATTGTTTATGTGTCTGTCACTCTTTTTAACTTCTTTTTGCAAAAAGGGAGTATAAAAAATGTTAATGTAAATGTAAAAAAAGGAACAAATTTTATACAAATTTATAAAGACTTAAAATTGAATTATGGAATTATGGATAGAATATATCTAAAAATTAAATGGTGGAAATATAAAGTTAAAAGTGGGAACTTATAAATTTAATGGAAAAATATTCAAAATATGAAATTATAAAAATAAAGAATAGTGAAACTAATGGAATAAGACTTACAATTCCTGAAGGATTTACATCAAAAGCAAGTGTTTGCTCGGATGGAAGCGCTTGAATTGGGAAATACTGAGGAAATTAATAAAGCTTTGAGCGAGGTTGATTTTCCATATCCGCATGAAAAATAATAATTTTGAAGGATATTTCTATCCTGAAACTTATATTTTTTTCTGAAAAATGTTACAACAAAAACAAGTTATTAGAACTATTCTTGATGAATTTTTTTGAAAAAAATTTCCGCCTGAAAAAAATATCCTGACAAGAAGAAATTTTACGATGATTTAAAATTGGCTTCTATTGTGGAAGCAGAAGTGCCTGATGAAGCGGATAAGCCTAAAGTTGCCGGAATATTTTTGAAAAGATTGGAAATTGGGATGAAGCTGGAGTCAGATGCTACGTTAAAAATATGAGTTGGGAAGACAGGCTACGAGAAATGATTTGAAATTACAGAATACAGCATATAATTCGTATAAAGTCAAAGGATTGCCTCCAACACCAATTGGAAATCCTCCAATTGAAACTTTTAAGGCTGTGTTAAATGCTGAGAAGACAGATGATTTATTTTTCTTTACATATAAGGGAAAAAACATATTATTCAAAGACGCATGAGGAACATTTGAAAAAAACGTCGTGAAAGCGGGCAATTAAAATAAATCTAATTAGATTAAAAATTATAGTTAAATTAAGTAGTATAAAAATAAGGAGTTTGGCTATTTGTAAGAGTAAAAAAATATTGGACATATAGATTTAATGGAAAAAAATAAAAAAATTGGGAATAAATTTAATGGAAAAAAAGTAAAAAAATAGAAAAAGAAAAATATTGAAGAGATCAATAGAAGTTATTGAAAAAATTGATTTCTGAAGGAGATAAAGTTCTTATTGCATTTTCTGGAGGGCCTGATTCAGTTTTTTTCTTTATAATTTTTTTAAAAATTTTTTTAAAAAAAGTCGAATTTTGATGGAAATTTCACTTGTTTATGTCAATCATAATTTGCGAACTGATGTTGAGAATGATTTGGAATTTGTAAAAAAAGTTTGCGTCTGAAAAACGATGTTGACTGTTATATTCAAAGTGTGGATGTGAAAAAATATTCAAAAGAAAATAAGAAATCATTGGAATTGGCGGCTAGGGAATTACGGTATGAAGCGATTGAGGAAGTTAGGAAAAATATTGGGTATAATAAAATTGCAACAGGTCATAATATGGATGACAATGTGGAAACTTTTTATTTTTCGGCTTTTGCGTGGAACGTCTATGAATGGGTTAAAGGGTATTCCAGAAGTGCGTGAGAATATAGTAAGACCAATTTTAGGATTTGAAAAAAGTGAAATTTTGTATTTTCTGAAAAGTCGGAATTGGGAATATTTAGTTGATTATACAAATAATGAAAATGATTATACGAGAAATTTTATTAGAAATGAAATTTTCCCATGCTTTGAAAGGGTTAATCCAGATTTTAGAAGAAAAAGTGGAATCTTTGATTGTGGAAATTAATGAAAGAAATTTTTGCTGGAGCGGAAAAAAATTTGAAAAATGAGAAAAAAATTTAGAAGAGAAAAAGTTTTAAAATTATAAAGAAAAAAATGAGGTTAATCAAAAGGATGAATTGAGTTTTCTTCTGAAAAAAATAACGTGCAAGTTTCAAGGGAAAAAGATTGATCAGATTTTTTTAGGAGCTTTTTAATAAAAAAATGGAGAATTGAAAAAATGCAGGAACAAAGGAATTTTATTTAGGAGAAAAATAAAAATTTTGCAAAAATGCTTATGGGAAACTGGAAATTGTAAAGATTTTAAATAGAAAGACAAAAGAAGATCTAGAAAGTGATAAAAAAATAGAATATTATCTGATAAAAACCATAATTTTAAAGGAAAAATCAAAGTATTAAATGGTATAATTACAAAAATAACCCTATATGAAAATATTGAAAAATTTTAAAAAAAGGATGAAAATGCAGAATATACTATTTTTTTAAAAATTGATGATAGAATAGAAAATGGGGAATTTTTTTGTCAGAAATAGAAAAGATGGAGATAGAATTTCTTTGAAAAAAATTTAGGACATAAAAAAAGGTGAAGAAAAATCTTGATTGATGAAAAAAGTTCCAAAGGGGGAAAAGAGATTTTGTTCCGATTGTAGGAGTTAAGGTTTCTAGAGTTCAAAAATAATTTGGAGTTTTTCAAGTGATGATGTAAAAATTGGAAAAATGGAAATACTAATGAAGTGACAGAAATTTTAGCAATTTCGGATATAAAATTTTCAAAATTTTTGGAAAAAAATTCAGGAAAATGAGATAGAAAAAGAAATAAAAAAATTAGGAAACGGGAGTAAAAAGTAAATTATTAGTAATTGGGAGGAAAAAAATGGCAGAGAAAGATAAAAAAACGATATTAGAAAGCGGTTGGAAGAATTGCGGAAGGATAACAATAGAAAAAAATAATAGACAGGATGATGGAAATAAATCTCCATTTTCAGGATTTCTGTTCTTTATTTTCGTAGTGTTGCTATTCACTTTTTACAGCGATATTCCATCAGGATATACAAACTTATTTTTCAAGCTAAAAAAAGGAAATTTCATATACAGAATTTGTAAATAGGACACAAGCTGGGGAATTTGCTGAAATAAATGAAAAAGATGATAAATTGATTGCACAGTCTCATGAAAATGGAAAAGATACCCTTTATTTCACAAAGAAAATAACAGATAGAGTCGGAAATGAACCGATTATCATTAATGCGATTGAACGTAAGAAAGTGAAGTTAAATTCATTGCAGCCATCGGGAGGAAGTTTCTTCTTGCTACTTTTAGGGCAATTTTTACCGATGATTATAATGATAGCTCTTATGGTTTATTTAGCTAAAAAAATGGTTGGAGGTTCACAAGGTGGAGGACCTGGAAACATTTTCGGATTTGGAAAATCTAGAGTTAATAAAATTGATAAAAAGCCTGATGTAAAATTTGATGATGTTGCAGGTGTTGATGGAGCGAAAGAAGAATTACGGGAAGTTGTTGACTTTTTGAAAAATCCTGAAAAATATACAAAAGCTGGAGCAAGAGTGCCGAAAGGCGTGCTTTTGTTAGGAAGACCTGGAACAGGGAAAACATTGCTTGCAAAGGCGGTTGCTGGTGAATCTGGAGCTTCGTTCTTTAGCATTTCAGGTTCGGAATTTGTGGAAATGTTTGTTGGGGTTGGTGCTTCACGTGTAAGGGACTTGTTTGAAAAAGCTAAGGAATCTAGCCCGTCAATTATATTTATTGATGAAATTGATGCTATTGGTAGAAGAAGAAGTGTTGGAAAAAATAGTGGAAGCAATGATGAAAGAGAACAAACATTGAATCAGCTGCTTGTTGAAATGGATGGATTTGAAACTGATACAAAAGTTATCGTGCTTGCAGCAACAAATAGGGAAGATGTGCTTGACCCTGCGTTATTACGTGCTGGACGTTTTGATAGACGTGTGACAGTTGATGCACCTGATTTACAAGGACGTATTGCAATATTGAAAGTTCATTCGAGAAATAAAAAGCTTGCTAAAGATGTAAGACTTGAGGATATTGCTAAAATAACTCCAGGATTTGTCGGAGCTGATTTGGCTAACTTGTTAAATGAAGCGGCTATTTTGGCAGCAAGAAGAGCCAGTGATACGATAAAAATGGCTGATCTGGATGAAGCTGTAGATAAAATTGGAATGGGACTTGGACAAAAAGGTAAAATTATTAAACCTGAAGAAAAGAAATTGCTGGCTTATCACGAAGCTGGACATGCTATTATGACTGAATTAACACCAGGAGCTGATCCTGTTCATAAGGTTACAATAATTCCTAGAGGTGAAGCTGGTGGATTTATGATGCCGCTTCCTGAAGAAAAATTAGTAACTACAAGTAAACAGATGCTAGCTGAAATAAAAGTGCTGTTTGGTGGGCGTGCTGCTGAAGAAATCGGATTGGAAGATATAAGTACAGGTGCTTATTCTGATATAAAGCGTGCTACAAAAGTTGCAAGAGCTTATGTTGAAAGTGTCGGAATGAGTAAAAAATTAGGACCAATTAACTTTGAAAATTCAGATGATGAATATTCATTTGCTCCAAACAAAAGTGATGAAACAGTTAGGGAAATTGATCTTGAAATAAGAAAAATACTAACTGAAGAATATTTAAATACTTTAAATACTTTACAGGATAACTGGAGCAAATTAGAAGAAGTGGTGGCATTGTTGCTGAAAAAGGAAACTATTACTGGAGATGAAGTTAGACGAATCATTAAAGGTGAAACAGCTGAGCAAATTTTGAAGGAATCTGAAAATTCTGACAAAGATGAAAAAACTCAAAGCTTTTAAAAACAGAAGAAGTTAAAAAAATAAAGAAATTCAAAAATCTGAAAGCGAAAAAGCAGTAGAAGATGCTAAGCAGGAATTAGAACTTGAAAATGAAACAGAAAATAAAGTGGAAGAAGATGCTAAAAAGCTGGAAGAAAAAAATAAAACTAAAAAACTAGCTGAAGCTGTAAGAGAAATTACTGGAAAATCAGACTGGTCATCGGAAGGTGATTCTGATTCAGAAGAAACAGAAAAATAGTAAAAAAATGATGATGAAAAATAAAGACAAAGACAAAAAAAGATAAAGATAATAATAATTCTGATGATTCTTCTGATAACAATAGCGGTTCTGGAAGTGATGGAAATAAAGATGAAAAAAGATGATTCTTCAAATCAGGCAGGTAATAATAAAAAAAGAAAAATAATTTTAAATTGCCTAGTTTTATGGAGTAGAATATAAAAATTTAAAAATATTGGGAAATAACATTGATAAACTTTGTTATTTCTCTTTTTGTTTAAAAATATAGTATAATACAAATATGTAAGGAGGTAATTTTAAAGATGAAAAAGATAATCTTAATAATAGCAGTTTTAGCATTAGGAATAATGAATTGTTCAAAGTATGGAAAAGAAAATAAAAAAAGTAAAAAGCCAAATACAGCAACAGTTTCAAAAAAGCCAGATATTTTAAAGATCAGTTATGAAGATTATATGAAGCAAAGAATGGAAGATACGAGAAGAGATGCCTTGCCTGTGGATGTAGATGGACAAATGATAGAAGCATGGAAATCAGAAGTTGCAAAACTTTATAATTTACTTTTAGGAGAGTTATCTGACAAGGAAAGGGAAAAGTTGCGTTTGAATCAGAAAGAATGGGATACGAAAGTAAATGCTGAATCTAAAGAGAAAAAATTAGAAAAATATAGAAAAAAAGGCAATAGAAATGGCAAAAACGATATGATAAAATACGGAAAAAAATAAATTTTTTTAAAAAGAATTTATAAATATAGATATTAAAGTATTTTTCATCGGTAGAAAAAAATACAAAAAATTAAATCAGGAAAAAGCATCTAATAAATACGTGATAAACTGATTGAATAAATGAAAAAAATAATAATACTAGAGATAAAAGCAGAATTTTTATTTGAAAATGGGCAGTTTTGCAATTGACAGAGTATAAGAATAATAAAAATATAAAAAAATTATGAAAAATTTGGAAAAAAATTTGCACTTTTTAAAAATGATATGGTATAATACTATTAGTGAGGTATAAAAAAAGTGAGTAAGTTTTTTTTATTTAAAAAGGAATAAAATGATCTTGGGTATAATTTTATTGCTTTTTTAGTCAAATAATGTTTCCAATAACTTTTAAATATGATACTGGAGAAAATCTGGTAACGAAAAAAAGGAAGAGGATACGAAGGAAAGGGCAGATAAAAATCATTGCTTGATGCTATTCGAAAGCATAATAACAAATATGTTCAGTTTTATCTTGCAATTGAAAAAAATATTAAGAACCGTAAAGGATTGCTAGAAGAATATATAAATAGACCTGCAGGAGTATATGGAGTAGATTTGAACGAATCATCGCTAATTGCCGGTGGAGGAGCTGAATTAGTCGATGTCAACTCTAAAAGCAAGGATGGGTATACTCCGATTATTGTTGCTATTGAAGCAAGAAATCAGGAAATACTGAAACTTCTGATTGAAAATGGGGCAAATTTATATGAAAGACATCCAATTTTTAATAGAACGACTGTGGGAACGGCTGCATACTATGGAAATGAAGAAGCAGTGGAAACATTGTTAAAAAAGGATTCCAGGCTTGCTAATATTGGAAGTACGGTGGATGGCTGGACTCCGCTTGAAGATGCAACATTGAAGGCAAATGTGGAAATTGTAAAGATGCTGTTAAAATATGGAGCTAATCCGACACTTACTGATAAGCATGGCGGTACTCCAATGGATATGGCGACAAAGTTTGGAAAGGGAGAAATTGTTAAAGTTTTGAGGGATCATATAAAGGCTAATAGAAGTAAGTATTATAAGTAAATTTATGTTTATTAAGTTTAAAGTTAGTTTAATTTTAAAAAAATTGCATTAAAAATTTGTTTGTAAAAAATTATATATATAGAGGAGAAAAAAACATGAAAAGAATGACAGGAATTGGTGCTTCTGAAGGAGTATCTATAGGTAAAGTATTACTTTTTTTATAACAGAGGAAATTGTTGTACCGGAAACTAAGGATGAAAAATTCAACAATTGAAGCTGAACTTGCAAAAATTGGAAAATGGATTGAAAAAAATCTAAAATGCAGTTAATTGCAATTAGAGAAAAAGTAAAAGAGAAAAATGGGAGAAGATAAAGCAGCAATTTTTTTGATGGTCATATTATGCTTCTTGAAGATGATGATTTAATTTCGGAAGTTGAAGATAAAAATTAAAGGAGATGGGTTTCCAGCCGCAAAAGCATTACACGATGGAATTAATGAATATTGTGATATGATTTCACAATTGGATGATCCATATTTAAGAGAAAGAGCTGCTGATTTAAAAGATATAGGTAAAAGATGGCTTAAAAACTTGCTAGGTATGAAAATTCATGACTTGAGCAACTTGGAAACCAGGGACAATTGTTGTAACTGAAGACTTGACTCCATCTGATACTGCTCAATTGGATTTGGAAAAATTGTATTGGATTTATTACAGAAGTTGGAGGAAAACAGCCCATTCTGCAATTATGGCAAGATCGCTTGAATTACCGGCAGTAGTTGGAGTAAAAGGAATTTTTGACAGAAGTTAAAGATGGAGAACTTGTTGTTATGGATGGAGAAACTGGGGAATTATATCTGGAACCATCTGAAGAATTGATTAGTGAATATGTTAAAAAACAAGAAGTGTTAAAAAAAGAAAAAGAAGAATTAAGAAAATTAATTCATGAAGATGCAGTTACTGTTGATGGAAGAAAAGTCGACATTTGGGGAAATATTGGAAGTCCTAATGATGTTGATGCTGTAATCGAATCTGGAGCAACTGGAATTGGATTATATAGAACAGAATTCCTATTTATGAACTCTGATCACTTCCCAACAGAAGAAGAACAATATCAAGCATATAGAGTAGTTGCTGAAAAAATGCAAGGAAAACCTGTAACAATAAGAACAATGGACATTGGTGGAGATAAAGAATTACCATACTTAGACTTGCCAAAAGAATTAAATCCATTCTTGGGATATAGAGCAATCAGAATTTCATTGGAAAATAAAGATATGTTCAAAACTCAATTGAGAGCAATCTTAAGAGCATCTCAATATGGACAAATTAAAATTATGTATCCAATGATAAGTTCAATTAATGAAATTAGAAAAGCAAACGCTATTTTGGAAGAATGTAAAAAAGAACTTGATGAAATTGGAAAAATTTATGATAGAAATATAAAAGTAGGAATAATGGTTGAAACTCCTTCAACAGCTATTGTTGCTTATAAATTTGCAAAAGAAGTTGACTTTTTCTCAATCGGAACAAATGACTTGACACAATACTTCTTAGCAGTAGATAGAGGAAATGAAATGGTTTCAACTTTATATAATTCATTTAACCCTGCTGTACTAGAAGCTATTCAAAAGGTAATTGATGCTGCACATGGAGCTCACATTAGTGTAAGTATGTGTGGAGAGTTTGCAGGAGATAAGAGAGCTACTAAGTTGCTTTTAGGAATGGGACTTGATTCATTTAGTATGAGCGCTTCATCTGGTTTAACTGTTAAGAAAATAATTAGAAATAGCAGTTATGCTGATGCTCAAAAATTTAGAGATTTAATTTTGCAACAAGATACACCTGAAGATGTTATAGCAAAAATTAGTTTAATAAATTAAAAAAAGGCTAGTGATATTACTTATTAGCCTTTTTGTCTTTTATAATTTTATAATAAGTTCCATTTGAGAAATAGAGAATATATTTTATTTATTTTCTGAGAAAGAATTAATACTAAACCCCATTTGAATAACGAATATATTATAAATCTTTTTAACAGATTAAACCTAATATTTATTTTTAAATAATTAAAAACAAATATTCGCTTTTTTTAAATGGGAAATAATATAAGATTTCTTGTTAAATAGGATTTATAAATATCTTACTCTAATGGGAAGTAATATTGCTTATTTTTAAAATAAAAGTTGTCAACGTTAAAGGAGTGGAAAATATTATGAAAGAAAAAAAAGTTGCAGTATTTTTGGCAGATGGATTTGAAGAAGTTGAGGCGATAACGCCGGTTGATTTGCTTCAAAGGGCTGGAATTACTGTGGATACGGTTTCAATTACAGATGATAATCTTGTGAAAAGTGCAAGAAAAGTGAAAATATTAACTGATAAAGTTATTGGAGAAATTGATTTTTCAGAATATGATATGCTTGTAATGCCTGGTGGACCAGGGACAGGCAATTATTTTAAATCACAGCTTCTTTTGGATAATGTTTTGAAATTTTCAAAAGATACTGAAAATAAAAGAGTTGCCGCTATTTGCGCTGCTCCAACAGTATTGGCAAGTCTTGGGATTCTAGAAGGGAAAAATGCGGTTTGCTTTCCAGCCTGTGAAGATGATTTGCTGAAGGGAAAGGCAATATTAAAGAAGGAAAGAGCTGTTGTGGATGGGAATATTATAACTAGCAGAAGCGCTGGAACTGCAATGGACTTTTCACTTGCGATTATTGGTGAACTTTTAGGAAAAGAAGCGGCTGAGAGAATTGCAAAGGAAATTGTGCTTTAAAAAAATTGAAAAATAAAAAATAAAAAATTTAAAAAGTTATATGGAAAAAATAAGAAAAGTATGGTAAAATATCTCAGTAATTGTAAAAGAAATAAAATAATCTGATAATTAATTAGACTGTAAATTACTAATTTAATTGTGATACGTAAAAAATTTGAAATTTAAAAATATTAGAAAGGAGAAATTTATGGAATATCATAAACCTGTGCTGTTTGATGAAGTGATGGACAATATAATAACAGATGGGGATGCGGTTTATGTTGATTGTACGCTTGGCGGCGGTGGACATACACAAGGTATTCTGGAAAATTCTTCTGAAAATTCAGATGTTATTGCAATTGATCAGGATATTCAGGCTATTGAATTTGCAAAGAAAAGGCTGGAGAAATTTGGTAATAAGCTTCAAATATTTCAGGATAATTTTAGAAATGTTGATACAGTTGTTTATCTTGCAGGATTTGAAAAGGTGGATCGAATACTGATGGATATAGGAGTTTCTTCAAATCAGCTAGATAATGCTAAAAGAGGTTTTTCATATAGATTTGAGGCAAGGTTGGATATGCGGATGGACAGTAATTTGAAAATAAGCGCTTATGAAGTTGTCAATGATTTTTCTGAAAAAGAGATTGCTGATATTATTTACAAATATGGTGAAGAGCCAAAATCTCGAAAGATTGCAAAGAAAATTGTGGAATATAGGAAAAATAAACCTATTGAAACTACGACAGAACTTGCAGATATTGTTATACGGTCGATAGGGAAAAGTATGAAAAGACATCCTGCTAAAAGAACGTTTCAGGCTATTAGAATTTTTGTAAATAAAGAACTTGAAGTATTGAGTGAAACGTTGGATAAGGCGGTAAAATTGCTTAATAAAAACGGCAGACTTTTGGTAATTACTTTTCATTCTTTGGAAGATAGGATTGTAAAGGAAAAATTTCGTGAATATGAAGATCCTTGCACTTGTCCAAAGGATATACCGATTTGCGTGTGTAACAAGAAAAGTTTAGGAAAGATAATTACAAGAAAGCCGATCGTTGCTAAAACATCAGAATTAGAAGAAAATAACAGGGCACATTCGGCAAAATTGAGAATTTTTGAAAGGAGTGAATAAAAGGAGTATGAACAGTGTATCTAAAAATAAAAAAATGCAAATGGAAATATTAGATGTTCCCAAAATTACAAATACAGCAAGATCACACGAAGAGGCAAGAAGAAAAAAAGTAGTAGCTCCTACAGAAGTTAGAAGAAAACTTTCCAGAACTGCAGGGCTAGATAAAAAAACTTATAAAAACGGTTATGTTTTATATTGTGATTATAACGTCAGTGGCATTATTAAGATCTTTTTGTTGGATATGATGTTGCAAGTTTAGGGAAAAAAATACAAAAAGAAGAGAATAGATTAAAAAGAATTAAAAAAGATGTTGCAAGATTAGATAATGAATTTATTAATAGTGATAATTTAAAAAATTCAGGAACAAAAAGCAAAGGAACAAGGTTTTTTTCTTTTCCAAGTGATCCTACATATATAGATTTGGGAAAAATAGTGCTAAAAAATATAGCATAATTAATTGTGTTATATATATTTAAGAAGTAGTATAAATATAGGAATAAAAAAACTTGACAATAATTAAAAAAATTGGTAACATAATAGATATAATGACTAATCAGTCAACTTGAAAAATCTTATCTATTAATGGGTATTATGATTAGTTAAAAAAATAATTTGTGAAGGAGGTTATATCTTGGCAAAAGAAGTTTTGGAAAAGATTAAAAGTGCTGAAGTGGAGTCAGATCAGATTATTGCTGATGCAAATGAAAAAGCAAAGAATATTTTGAAGGATGTTGATCAGAAGATAAAAGATGATGGCGATAAAATAATTTCTGAAGCTAAAATTGAAGCACAAAATCTGGAAAAACATTCAATAGAAGAAGCTGAAAAAAAAGTAAACTCTCTTTTAAGTAGTGAAGAAGAGAATATTAACAGTATTCTGAATATTGATGAGAAAAAAATAGATGAAGTTGTCAATTTGTTGGCAGAGAGGATTGTGAAATAATGGCAATAGTTAAAATGAGCAAATTTGAATTGGTTGTTTTCGCAGAACAGAGAGCTAAAGTATTAAAGGCACTTCAAAAATTTAAGGAAGTAAATTTTGTAGACATTAAGTTGCGTGATGAAAATGGAGAAATAGATAAGGATGCGGTTGAAGGTGTTTCAAAATATGTAAATAATGAAGAATTGACACATATCGATGAAAGACTTTATCAGTTAAGCAGCGCAATTTCTCTTATTAAGAAGTATGATGAAAGAAAGACACGTTTAGGGATATTATTCATGGAAATGAAAATTATACTTTTGATACATTGTCTAAAAAAAGTACTGACTTATGACTGGAAAAAAGTTACTTCAGAATTAAATTCAATTGGAGTGAAGTATTCACAAATAAAATCTGAAATTTCTAAAAAATATGCACGATATGATGAGATTGATTTGTGGGAACGGCTAGATGTAAATCCTATGGAATTAAAGAAATTGAAAAAAAGGTAAATACATTTCTTGGAACGATACCGTTAAAAGTTAAAGGGTGAATTTATTGAAGGCATTTCTAAACTTGATAAAACTTATTATGAAGAACTTAAAAATAGTAAAAAGATGAAGTTTATTATCTTGTAATTTCAAGTATAGATGAAAGTGAAAAAGGAAAAAAATTGTCTGAAGTTTTTTTAGAAATAGCAGTTTTGGTGTGGAAAAATCTTGATATTGATGCAGTTCCGCAAGACTATAAAAAAATGAATTGCAAAAAGGAAATAGGTGAGCTGAAAAAAGCAAAAAAACGTAAACTGAAGGCTCAAATTAAGACTTATAGTGAAGACTTGACTGATTTACAGGCGGTTTATGAATATATGCAAAATAAAAAACTGCGTATTGTGGAATCAGAAAAATTGGCACAAACTGAAAATACTGTTTTAATAAAGGGATGGATTCCTACGGAAAAAGTTCAGGAATTTGAAAAAGTTGTAAAAGGTGAAACTGGAAGCAGTTATTATTTGACGTTTGAAGAAGCGGAAAGAGATGATGCGACAGTGCCGATAAAATTGAAAAATGGAAAAGTTGCGAGTGTATTTGAAAATTTAACAGGGATGTATGCTTATCCTAGATATAATGAAATTGATCCGACACCGCTGTTTACACCATTTTATATTTTGTTTTTTGGAATGATGGGAGCAGATGTAGGATATGGACTCGTTTTGCTGCTTGCAACAATGTTTGTCTTGAAAGTGGTAAACTTAAGTTCACAAATGAGAAAATCGGTTAAATTTTTCTTTTATCTAAGTTTTTCAGTTATTTTCTGGGGAATTTTATATGGTTCATATTTTGGAGCAGAAATACCTGGAATGTGGCGGCTTATAAATCCATCAAAAGAATATAATACTTTATTAATTGGTTCGATTGTATTTGGAGTAGTTCATATATTTATTGGATTGGCAATAAAGGCGTATATGCTTATTAGAGATGGTAAGGCATTGGATGCTGTTTATGACGTGTTATTCTGGTATATGGCACTTATGGGCGGAATGGCTTATTTAGTATTTAAAATGAAAAATTTATCGCCTGCTGTAACAAGTGTGTCAATGTGGATTATGATTGTTGGAATGGTTGGAATCGTACTTACTGGTGGACGTGATGCTAAGGGAGTTGGAGCAAAACTTGGAGGAGGGCTTTATAGCCTTTACGGAATCTCAAGTTATGTTGGAGATTTTGTGTCTTATTCAAGACTTATGGCTTTGGGACTTTCTGGTGGATTTATTGCGTCGGCTATAAATATGATCGCTGGAATGATTAGCGGAAGCTGGGTTGGAATGATATTTATTCCAGTAATATTGCTAGGTGGACATTTATTTAATATGTTCTTGTCTTTCCTTGGAGCTTATGTTCATACTTCAAGACTTATGTATGTTGAATATTTTGGTAAGTTTTATGAAGGCGGAGGAAAGCCGTTTAAAGATTTTAGAACAGAAAATAAATATATAAATCTTGATGATTAGTTTTTTGATTTTCAAGAAAATTAAGTTTAATAAAATTATTAATAAATAAAAAATTAGGAGGAAATAAAATGAATTTTTCACAGTTTTTAGTACAAAATGGAGGAATCGTAATGGCGACATTAGGTGCGGCATTAGCGACATTATTAGCAGGAATTGGATCAGCAAAAGGTGTAGGAATCGTTGGGGAAGTAGCATCAGGACTTATGAGTGAAGAACCTGAAAAGTTTGGTAAATCGTTAGTATTGCAATTATTGCCAGGTACACAAGGATTATATGGATTTGTTATCGGACTTATGGTGTTAGGAAAATTAAAACCTGAAATGCCAATACAAACTGGATTAGGAATTTTAATGGCTTGTTTACCAATCGCATTTGCAGGATATGGATCAGCTATTGCACAAGGTAGAGTTGCAGCTTCTGGTATTAGCTTACTTGCTAAAAATGAAGAACAAAATACAAAAGGTATTATTTATGCGGTAATGGTTGAAACTTATGCATTATTGGCATTCGTTGTTTCAATTATGTTATTGGCAAAATTCTAGTTTCATTTTATAAAAGAAATAAAAAGAATTAAATATGACATAAAAAGCAAAGAAGGAGAAAATATGTCTAATTTAGATAATTTAACATCAAAAAAATATTAGCTGATGCTAAAGCACAGGCAGACAAAATTGTAAAAGATGCACAGGAAAAGGCGCAACATAAATATGATCTTGAAATAAAAAATTAATGCAAAAAAAGAAACTGTTCTTGAAAAATGCAAGAAGAGATCGTGAACTTCTTTCTGAAAGAATTAAGTCAAGCGCTAATTTAAAGGCTAGAAATAAAAAAACTGGAAGCAAAGCAGGCTGTAATTGATAAAGTTATAGATAAATTAAAAACAAAAACTTGTTAATATGGATGAAAAAATATATTAATTATTTGAATAAAAAAATATTGATAAAAAAACTATAACTGGGAAAAGAGCTAATTGTAAAAAGAATTTGTGGGAAAAAGTTAAAAAGGAATTTCAGGTGCAAAAAGTAAAAGGAAAATGAGTTTGTAACTTCAGGATTTATCATTGAAGAAAATGGGATTCAGGAAAATTACACTTTTGAAGTGAAATTGGACTTTATGAGGGATGAACTGGAAGTTGAAATTTCAAAACTTTTATTTTCATAACAGGTTTATTTTATAACTAGAAAGCTGAATAATAAAAAAATTAATATTTTTTTAGTATAAATTAAAAAAATAGGTCTAACATAAAAATAAATTGAGAGTTAATTGTAAAAGTAAAAATTAAAAAAAGCTGAAAAAAATAAAAAAATTAAATGTTATATCAGTAAAAATTATAGCTTTGTACATGCGACTAAAAAATGAATCAGTAAAGGGAGAAAAAGATGGATAGAATGGATTACGGACAGAGTGTCGTAACTATTAGGGTACTGGAAAAGAGGCTTTTAACTAGAAATAGGCTGGAAAGAATGATAGAAGCTGAAACTCCCGAAGAAGTGCTAAAATTATTGGGAGAAACAGAATATTCTCAAGATATGGCTGATATTCATGGTAGTCAAGATTATGAAACAATACTGAAAAGGGAAACAGAGCGGGTATTTTCAATTGTGAGAAAAATGGTTAAAAATACTGCGATTGTTGATATTTTATCTTTGAAGTATGATTATCATAATTTGAAAGTATTATTAAAAAGTAAAATAACAGGGAAAGATTTTTCAAATTTGCTTATGCAGGCTGGAACGATTGATGCTGGAAAATTTAAAACAAAATTTGAGCTGCAAAGTAATGATTTGCCAAAGGAAATAATAGAGGCAATTGTTGAAGTTCAAAAAGATTTTGAAGAAAAATCATAATCCGCAAAGAATTGATATACTTGTAGACAAGCATTACTTTAGAAATTTATCACGTTTAGCAAAAAGAAATTGATGTAAAAAGTTATTACTGATTATGTTGAAAGGATTGATTGACTTTCAGAATATGATAACTTTGCTTAGAGTTCAAAAAGCAAAACCGTGATGCGAGATTCTTGAAACTGTTATTTTTTTGAAGCGGGACAATTTCAAAAAAGTAAAATTGTCGCTTCAATAAATGATAATATAGATACTATTTGAATAAGTTCAAGAAGGAAAATTGGGAATGTATCTATGTATGGGTTAAACATTTAGTGAAACAAAGATTATCGAACTGAGAAAATTTCGATAATTATTTAATGGAATTAAATAAAGAATCAAATATGCCACATTGGACCAGAACCGTTATTTGCGTTTAGCAAAAAGAGCGTGAAATTAATGCAGCTCAGAATATAATGTAGCAAGATTAACAACATAAGTCTGGATAAATATGGGAAAGAAGGTTGTGGCATGCAGACAAATAGGTAGTTGAGATAAGGATTCTATTTATCATTTATGTATTGGAATTGATGTATCCAAATACAAAGGAAGAAGTCAATAGAAGCACAATTGATGAAATGAAGCAATGACTATGGTATTATTCGTAACAGAGCAAATTGCCACATTAGCGAAAAATACTATTGAAAGATTGGGTTAACGTGAAGTGCTTCCTACCTGTTATTTTGATTCCGAATAATCAGGGAAGTTCAGGAATTGACCTAAAGATAGATTGAATACGTTGGAAAGGCACAGGATCAACATATTTTAGAGCGAAAGGAAATTATTGAAAACAGGAAAATAATAAAAGTATCTACCCCCTTGGTTGTTGCAGAAAGTGGAAAATGCCAGCCGTGTATGACGGGTAGAGTTTCAGAAAAAATTGATAGGTGAAATTATTGAAATGAGAGGGCGACCAGGCTTTATTCAAGTATATGAAGAAATACCGGGAATTGACCAGAGAAGAGGTTTTACAACTGGAGAGCCTTTTAAGTGTTGAATTGGACCCGGCTTATTAGCGATGTTTGATGGGATTCAACGTCCGTTAAAGGAATATCAGGAAATAGCAGGGGACTTTTTGGATAAAGGAGTAGAAGTTAAACCTTTAGACAGAAAGAAAAAATGGGAATTTGAACCTGTTTTATCTGCTGGAGCAACTGTTGAAACTGGAGATGTCTTGGGAACAGTTCAGGAAACTTCTGTTGTAAATCATAAAATTATGGTGCCGGCTGGAATTAAAGGGACTTTGAAAACTATTAAAAGTGGAAGTTATACAGTAGTTGATACAATTGCAGTTATTAAAACTGAAAAAGGTGATGTAGAAGTTCAAATGATGCAAAAATGGCCAGTAAGACGTGGAAGAAAATATAAACAGAAATTAAATCCAGAAGCTCCATTAATTACAGGACAAAGGGTAATTGATACATTTTTTCCTGTAACTAAAGGTGGAACTGCTTGTGTGCCAGGGCCTTTCGGATCTGGAAAAACAGTTGTGCAACACCAAATGGCTAAATGGGCAGATGCTGAAATTATAGTTTATGTAGGGTGTGGAGAACGTGGAAATGAGATGACAGACGTTCTTATGGAATTTCCAGAAATAATTGACCCAAAAACTGGACAATCATTAATGAAGAGAACTGTACTTATAGCAAATACTTCAAATATGCCGGTTGCAGCCAGAGAGGCAAGTATTTATACAGGGATTACAATTGCAGAATATTTTAGAGATATGGGATATTCTGTGGCAATAATGGCTGATTCTACTTCAAGATGGGCGGAAGCACTTAGGGAAATGTCTGGACGGCTTGAAGAAATGCCAGGAGATGAAGGATACCCAGCTTATTTAGGTTCAAGAGCCGCAGAATTTTATGAAAGAGCAGGAAAAGTAATTTGTCTTGGACAAGATGGAAGAGAAGGAGCATTGACAGTTATTGGAGCAGTTTCACCTCCAGGTGGGGATATTTCAGAGCCGGTATCACAGGCTACACTTCGTATTGTTAAGGTGTTCTGGGGACTAGATGCTAATTTAGCATATAGACGTCATTTCCCTGCGATTAACTGGTTAAATTCTTATTCATTGTATCAAGCAAAAGTTGATAATTGGATGAATCAAAATGTAGGACCTGAGTTTTCTAGAAATAGAGCTCGTGCAATGTCATTGCTGCAAGAGGAAAACAGTTTGCAGGAAATTGTTAGATTAGTTGGTAAAGATACTTTATCAGAAAAGGATCAGCTTAAACTGGAAGTTGCAAAATCAATAAGAGAAGATTATTTGCAGCAAAATGCGTTTATGGAGTCAGATACTTATACTTCGCTTGAAAAACAGGATAAAATGCTTGATTTAGTATTGAAATTTTATGATGAAGGGTTAAGAGGGCTTGAAAATGGCGCTTATTTAAATGAAATTGTAGCAATGCCAGTGAGAGAAAGAATTGCAAGAGCAAAATATTTGCCTGAAGCTGAATTAAATAAAATTGATGAAGTGGCAAAGGAATTGGAAAAAGGAATAGATGAACTTGTAAATAAAGGAGGTGTAGCAAATGCTTAAGGAATATAAAACTATTAAGGAAGTTGTAGGACCATTGATGATGGTTGAAGGTGTTGAAGGAATCAAATATGAAGAACTTGTTGAAATTGAAACTCAAAAGGGAGAACTTCGTCGTGGGCGTGTGCTTGAAGTAAATGGAGATAAGGCTGTCGTTCAATTATTTGAAAATTCAGCTGGAATTAACCTGAAAGATTCAAAAGTTAGATTTCTTGGTAGACCGCTTTCGCTTGGAGTGTCTGAAGATATGATTGGACGTGTATTTGATGGACTTGGACGTCCAAAAGACAATGGACCAAAAATTATTCCTGAAAAGACATTGGATATTAACGGAACAGCTATAAATCCAGTTGCCCGTGATTATCCGTCAGAATTTATCCAAACTGGAGTTTCTGCAATTGATGGGCTAAATACTCTTGTTAGAGGACAAAAATTACCAATATTCTCTGGTTCAGGACTTCCACATGCAGAATTAGCACTGCAAATCGCAAGACAGGCAAAAGTTTTGGGAACAGATTCTAAATTTGCGGTAGTATTTGGAGCGATTGGGATTACATTTGAAGAAGCTCAAACATTTACGGAAGATTTTATAAAAACTGGGGCAATAGATAGAGCAGTATTGTTTATGAATTTGGCTAATGATCCAGCAATTGAGCGTCTGTCTACACCAAAAATGGCACTTACTTGTGCAGAATATTTGGCATTTGAAAAAGGAATGCATGTACTTGTAATTTTGACTGACTTGACTAACTATTGTGAAGCATTACGTGAAGTGTCGGCGGCAAGAAAAGAGGTTCCAGGAAGAAGAGGATACCCAGGATACTTATATACTGACTTGTCAACAATTTATGAAAGAGCGGGAAGAATTAAAGGGCATGAAGGATCAATTACGCAAATACCTATTTTAACAATGCCTGAAGATGATAAGACTCACCCAATTCCAGATTTGACTGGATATATTACAGAGGGACAAATAATCTTATCAAGAGATTTATATAAACAAAATTTGATGCCTCCAATTGATGTTTTGCCGTCACTTTCAAGATTGAAGGATAAAGGAATTGGAAAAGGGAAGACAAGGGAAGATCATGCGGATACAATGAACCAATTATTTGCGGCTTATGCAGCTGGTAAAGAAGCTAAAGAACTGGCTGTAATTTTGGGAGAATCAGCATTGTCTGAAACTGATAAAGCATTTGTTAAATTTACAACAGCATTTGAGGAACAATATGTGGCTCAAGGGTTTGATAATAACAGAACTATTGAAGATACATTAAATTTAGGATGGGATTTACTAAAAATATTACCAAGAACAGAGTTGAAAAGAATTAGAGATGAATATTTGGAAAAATATTTACCTGCAGGAGATGAATAGACTATGGCAAGATTAAATGTAAATCCTACAAGAATGGAGTTAAGCCGTTTAAAGACACGTCTAAAAACTGCTAAAAGTGGACATAAACTGTTAAAGGACAAGCAAGATGAACTTATGCGGCAATTTATTATTTTGGTAAAACAAAATAGAAAGTTACGTGTAGAAGTTGAAGGAAAGTTACAAGATTCATTTAAGGATTTTCTTCTTGCAAGGGGAGTAATGTCTGATGAAATGCTGGAAAATGCCATTGCCTATTCAGAAGATAAACTTTCTGTAAATATAGAAACTAAAAATGTAATGAGTGTAATTGTGCCTCAAATGACTTTTAATAAGGATATGGAAAGTAGGGAAGTAAACTATCCTTATGGATATGCTCAAACTTCTGCTGACCTAGATGATGCTGTTGACGGCTTAAATCAAGTAATGAAAGATTTGCTTGAACTGGCGGAAATAGAAAAGGCTTGTCAGCTTATGGCAGATGAAGTGGAAAAGACAAGACGTCGTGTAAATGCACTGGAATATATGACAATTCCACAGCTTGAAGAAACAATCCGTTATATCCAGATGAAACTTGATGAAAATGAAAGATCAAGTATCACAAGGCTTATGAAAGTTAAGGATATGATGGCTGAAAAAGCATAAATTTAATAATACTTATTTAAATATTAGGTTTTAGCAAGGGGTTTAAGCCCCTTGTTATATAATATTCAAAAAAATAGAGCCGTTTAAATTACGACTCTTTTTATATTTAATATTATTTTTCAATAATTTTCAATCTAAACATTGGATTTATTGAATAATTAATTAATATTTTATTTTAAATCTTTTATATATTTTTTTCACAAAAATCCTGAATATCACCCTTATCAATTACATCTGAAAATCTAATTTCAGAATTTCTAACTTCAGTCAATTTTTCAGGAAATTTTACTCCAGTAATTTCTGAAACTTCATCCAAAATTGCATAAGGTTCTTTTGTATTGTCAATTCCCAACGCTTTTGCAATTGGAGCTGGGAACTTAAATGGATGAGCAGTTGACATTATCACAGTGTGAATGTCTTTGTCCAAATATTTTTCATCCAGTTTTTCGTAAACTGAATAGGCAACGGCTGTGTGCGGATCCATTAAATAGTGATAATTTTCATAAATTTCCTTAATTGCACTTACAGTTTCTTCATCATTTGCAAATTCTCCGTAAAATTCATTTTGAATATTTTTAAGTTCTTCATCGCTTACCGACAATTCTCCGCCCGAAAGCAAGTTTTTAATTAATTCACTTACTCTCTTGCTGTCTTCGTTTAATGCATAATATAAGTATCTTTCAAAGTTTGATGAAAGAAGAATGTCCATTGATGGTGAGTTTGTTGCATAAAAAGTCTCTATTTTTTTGTTATATGTTCCTGTTTGGAAAAAGTCAGCTAAAACTTTGTTTTTTTGTTTGAAGCTGAAATAAATTTTTTTGATTGGTATTCCAAGTTTTTGCAATAAACCCTGCTAAAATATTTCCAAAATTTCCAGTTGGAACTACTACATTAAAGTCTTCCCCAGCTTTAATTGTTCCAGCATTTACTAAATTTACATAAGTTGTCACATAATATATAACTTGCGGGAATAGTCTTCCAATATTTATTGAATTTGCACTTGAAAACATAACATCGTGTTCATTTGCATATTTTTTAAATTCATCGCTTGAAAAAATCACTTTTATAGCGCTTTGAGCATCATCAAAATTTCCGTTAATCGCAACGATTTCCACATTGTTTCCAAGCTGTTTTCTCATTTGTTCTTCTTGCATTGGACTAACTCCATTTTTTGGATAAAAAACGACAATGTTAATTCCATCAACATCTTTAAATCCTTCAAGTGCCGCTTTTCCAGTATCTCCAGAAGTTGCTGCCAAAATTAAGATTTTTTTGTCTTCTTTTTGTTTTTCCTTACTCAAAAGCAATAAATATGGGAAAAGTGATAAAGCCAAATCTTTAAACGCCAATGTTCTTCCGTGAAATAATTCTCCAAAGCTCACTTTATCATTTAATTTGTGAACTGGAACAATGTTTTTGTCGTTAAAAGTTGTGCTGTTATAAGCATTATTTATAGCAGTTTTTATTTCTTCATCTGAAAATTCTGTAAAAAATAATTTTATAATTTTTTCTGAAATTTCTTGATAAGATAAGTCTTTCAATTCTTCGTAAGTCAATTTCACATTTGGCAATTTTTTTCTGAATATACAATCCTCCATCTTCACAAAGTCCATGAAGTGCCGCAAAAGTGGAACTTTTTACATTACTAGGGATTAATTTCTCTTGTACTTTTATAGTTCATAATATACCTCTTTCTATTTTTTTCTTTTTTTATCATTTTTTTATAGAGTAATTATACTATTATTTTTTTTATAATATGCAAGATTAGTGAAGAAAAAAACATAAGATTCTCATTTTCTTTTAATAAATTTATTGTATAATTTAAATGAAAGATAGAATAAGTATTTATTAAATTAAGATGGAAGGGTGTTTTTTTATGAAAAAAATATTTTTAATTTTACTTCTGCTATTTATGGTTGTGTCATGTGAATTAGAAGATGCCAGAGAATCTTATAATAAAAAAAGGAATATCTAAAAAGTATAGAATTAGTTTTTAATTATTTTGAAACAAATCCAAAAAAATTAATAAAATTAAGCCTGAAATAAAAAAATGAAATTATGGAAAAAGTTTTTGAATATTACAAATCATTATAAAGTGATGACAGGGAGTGGTGATTTGAGCGAAAGACAGAAAGGTTATGAAGAATTGGTTAAAAATTTATGCATTATTTGATACTTATAAAAAAACTCTTCAACTTTTTTTCGGATTTTCAGCAAAAAATATCCCTTTTGGATGAATCTTTGAATAATATTGAAAAAAATAATTACGCAAAGATTAAAAAAAGTAATAATTATAATTATGAATATTATGGTTATGACTATTTTAAAAGATGTAACGAATGATATAAATAATTATTATGAAGATATCTTTAAAAATTTATTGATTCTATGGAAAAAAATCCAAAAATATCCAATGAAATGGCTTTAAAAATATAAAGAAATAAGTAAGCAGATAAATAAAAATAAAGCTAATAAATTTATCGAATTTGCTAATGCAAGTGAAAATAAAAAAATTATAGAGAAGCACAGAGATTTTTACGAAGAAGCTGATAAACTTTTTGTAATAACTCACCAAGATGCAAAAAGTCTCAATTAAAAACAAAGGAATTAAAAAGAAAAGGCTGATTTACAAGCAGCAGAAAAACACATATAGTATAGCTTTATCAATCCTTAAAAAAATGCTAAAAACTAGAAATGACTATAGAAACGCAGTTTGGGGTTTAGAAAGAGCAAATGAACTTGTTCCAAATTATAAAAGATTCTGTAAGTTTGATTTCAAAAATATAAAGATAAAAATTTATGTAAAATACAATATTTTTTTGGGTGCAGCAATAGCTGGGTCGAAAAAAATATCTAAATAAAAAAATTGGAAAAATGTCATTGGTAAGAAAACTTCTGCAAATTCTGCTGAAGTTCAAATAAATTGCAAAGTTACTGATAGCTATAATATTTCTACATTTCCTAGCAATATTGAGAATCTGATAGAAATAAGGGAAATTGTAAATAATGCTGGTGAAAAAGATTACAAAAGAGTTTATATTTCAAAAAAATTAAAAAAATCTAGCAATCGAGAAAAATAACTTTTAACTATGAAATAGAAGTATCAGGTCTTGTAAAACAAAGATATTCAAATAATCTTTCAGAAAAGAATGAAGTGCATTCACTCCAATATACAGGAGATATTCCAAAAGAATACAAAGATAAGGATAAAACAGAAAAAAACCTTTAGGTGAAACCAAAATGAGAAATAAAAATTTTTAGAAAAAAATCTAATTTAAAAAAAGAGAATTAAATCAAATAATTGATGCGATGGATAGGTTATAGTTATGAAAAAAATAAAAATAAAAAAATAAAAATTTTAATCGAAAGGATCTGTTCTTATGAAAAAAATATTTTTTTAATTTTACTGCTGTTATTTACCATTGTATCTTGTGAATTAAAAAAAGGCACAAGAGGCGTATGATAATAAAGAATATATAAGAAGCATATATCTTACTTTTGAGTTATTTTTGAGAAACATCCAAACAAAGTTGAAAAAAATTAAACCAGATATTAAAAATGAAATCATGGAAAAGTTTTCTAATATTGTAAATTATTATAAAAACAGAAGCTGGAAGCAGTAATTTAGAAGAAAGACAAGATGGTTATGAAGGACTTTATAAAAATTTATGCACTATTCGATGTTTACTCTCAATCTTCAAATTTTACTGATTTTTTTGTCAAAATATGATGGCGATGAACTTTTTAGGCGAAATTTATAAAATTATAGATGAACGTATAAAAAAACAGGAGAATTGGAAGGTAAATATTCTAGAGATATTATTTCAATACTTGATGAATATTACAGAAATATGATTGGTTATACTAAAGAATTAAGTGAAATAAAAAAATAGATGAAAAATAAAATTTTAAAAATATGAATCAATATCAAGAAAAAATGTCTCAAGCTGAAGCTGATAAACTCATAGAATATGCCAATATAAAAGAAAAAGCTGAAAAAAATACCGTGAAGCACAAAAAAATTAAAACGAAGCAGCACAAGAAACTTATAAACAATATCAGAAAAAAATTATAAAAAAATTTGTATAAAAAAATTAGAGAACTCAAAAAGCTGATTATCAAGAAGCAGACAAGCTTTTACCAAAGTGCTATACAAACTTCGGTGCTGTAACTAAACATGGATACAGAGAATCAATAGAAAAAAATTAAAAAAAAGGCACAAGAAATTATCCCTAATTTTAGAGATTCAAAAGAGAAAAATTGCAGAGTATTCTAAAAAAAGCCTACGTAAAATATAACATTTCTGGTTGTGATAATAGCTATGTCCCTGCATATATAAATGGTCATTTATCCAAAGTTGGAGTTTATACAAAATATTCAAGTGAGGCTGAAGTCCAAATAAATTGTAAAGTTACAGATAATTATCAAGTTTCTACGTATCCTAGCCAAATAAAAAAATTTATCTCAAGTAAAAGAGGTTAAAAAAATAACGATGGACAAACGGTAAAAAAGAATTTATATTTCAGGAAAGTAAAACTAAATCAGTTGAAAAACTAGATTTCAGTTATGAAATAGAACTTTCTGGATATGTGAAAAATATTCAGGTAATGCATATAAACAACACGAAATAAACTCGTTACAGTATTTAGGAAATGTTCCGTCTGAGTATTCTGGCAAAGATAAAATTGAAAAAAACTTTTGGGGAGAAAGTGAAATGAGAAGAAAAAGTTTATGATAGTGCATCTTTTTTTAAAGATCTTGAAGATATAGTTAAGGAGTTGGAAAAAAATTATAATTATTTATGAAAAACAGCCAATTAAAAAAATTCTATTATTTTATTATTTTTTTAATTTTATCAATTATCACAAAAATTAGTGCGAAGAATAATTTAATTTATGAAAAAAATAATAATATACTTAAATTTATATTTTACTAAAGAAGCTTTTTAGTGAATTTATAGCAAAAAAATTTAAATGTATTTTTTTGATGTAATGCTTGTATTTTTCTCTTGAAAATGGTATTATAATAATAAAACTAGTTTAAGATTGAATTTAAATGGAATAACGTATTTAAATATTAATATCATTTAATTTATTGGATGATTTAAAAATTCGATAAGGAGGGAAGTCAAAATTGAAAAAGCAGGATTGAAGAACAAAATGGAAGAGTGATAAATAGAAATGTAGCTCCAGTAGGGTAAAAAAAGGATGTGGAATTAAATAAAGATAATTTGGAAAATGAATCTAAAGTTAAAAAAAGAAGAAGTATTAAAAAAATATGCTAAAAAAATGTGGATGATGAGATGAAAAGGGAAGAAATCATACACATGCTGTTGGAACAAAAAGTTTCAAAAGTTATAAAGGAAGAAGAAAGTGAGAAGAAACAGTTTTCATATAAAGTTTTAAATTTTGTAGGAAGTGGAAAATTCATTGCTTTTATGGGGATATTTTTGTTGGCGTGGACTTTAATAGATGTTGTTTTTTTCTTTTAGCAGATAAGTTTAATCCATATTCATTTGTTATAATGAATGTGATTTTGTCGTTTGTAGTATTGATTTTTTTGTTCACTTATTGTTTTTTTAATCAAAAATAAAAAGAAAAATGGATAGAAGAAAAATCTGAAAAATGATTATAAAGTTAATTTAAAAAAATGAAATTATAATTGAAGATTTACATTATAAACTGGATGACTTGATTGAAAAAGCAAGATAAGATAGCAAAACGTGTTTTTGGAGCTGGAAAAAGAAGAAAAAAAGGCTGTAGCTGCAAAGGGTAACAAGGAATATAAATTTATTGATATTTCAGAAGGTGAAAAAGAAAAAAATAAATAGGTTAAATTTATTTAAATTATATGAGAAAGTCAAATTTTTTTATCGTAAATTTTTAAAAATAAGGTTTTTATGTAAAAGGGGGAGAAATAAATGGGGACAAGTGAAATAAATGAAATTGAAAATGGAAATAAAATGGAAAAAGATAAATATTTTTGATTTAAAGGATTTATCTGAGAGAAAAGAAGTTGTAAAAAAATTTTGACTGAAAAATGAGAATGTGAAAAATTGAGAAAAATTATTTCGACTGGACAAGTGACAGGTTGGCAGGAATCTGATAAAAATGAATTTGTAATTTTGATTCAGGGGAATGCTGAAATTGAATATTATAGAAATAGAAGCTGTGAAGATAAAAAAATTTTAATGCAAATGAAAAATATAATAAAAAAACATAAAAAAATACTAATGATATGAAACTACAATTAGGAAAAAGGAGATACAGTGCTAATAAAAAAAGGGAGAAAGGCATAGAGTCAGTTATACAAGCAAGAACCCTTGCTGTATATGGATTTGTATCTTTTTTGATTAAAAATCTTAAATTTAATAATATTCTTCATTTAAATAAAGTAGAATTGTCATAAATGTTTTTAACAAAAGAATGATTTTTTTTGGTAAATAAAAAAATATAGTTAAATGGAGTTTAGTATAAAAAAATTTAAAAAAAGTAAAAAGAAGGAGCAGTTATGATGTTATTTGTAATATTTGCATTAGTTGTCGTTATTGCGACAGGAATTCCTTATGTGAAAAAGGGAATTGAAAATAGGAAATTGATGAAAGAATATATGGAAGAACAAGGACTTGGGAAAAATGAGGCTATTGGAAAAGTAAGAGATGCCAAAACGACGAATGATAAAGTTATTGAAGGCTTGTTTTATTTATCACTTATAGCTCTTTTAGGAGGAGGATTTTATAATATTTATTTATATAATAATGAAAATTCAGATAATATGAGCGCTCAACAGCAATCTGAAGGGACAATGGCAAATATAACAACTGATCAGAATCAAAACCAAAACCAAAATCAGGATCAAAACCAACAGGATCAGAATCGACAAAATCAAGGAACACCAGTTATTCAAAATAACATAATTTCAAACCCGAATGATGCGCAAGTTCAGGAAAATGTAAAAAGGGAGCAAGCTAGAATTGATAAAATGTTTGCAGATAGTGAAAGAAATACATCAAGCTTGATGGATATGTTAAAGAAAAGTTTTGAAAAAAAGGATACAGGCGAAGGAATTAGAAATGGCGAAAAGGCTTTGGACAATGTAAAAAAATCTAGTAACTTATTTAAAAAAATACAAAATGTAATCCAACTGGAGATGCGACATTTGACAAGGAATGTCCAAAATTACTTCAAAAAGGGTAAAGAATTGTATTCTTCAAAACAAATTGATGTTGAAAAAATGCTTAGTGCATTGAAGGGTATTGAAAAGAGCATAAATGATGTTAAAAAAATAGCGAATTGGGACAACAGGCAGTTCAAGAAGGAAATAAATTATGGGACAGTCTTATGAAAAAAAGTCGATGAGTTTCAAAAAAAGTAAAAATAGACTTGTTTAGTTTATAATTTGTAAAATTATTTCATATAATAAATTTTTAAATATTAAAGTCTTAATAACTAAAAATGATAAAAAGGAATTTATTTTTAACTGGTTTAAGGTAATTCCTTTTTATTTTTATAATAAAATTTTTGATTCTCTGTAAAAATACTGAAATTAAAAAGGTTTTTTTAGGAAAAAAACAAAATTTTGACAAAAAAATGTGATGTATAATAGAAAAAAATAAATTAATAAGGTAATTAAATATAAAATATTTTAAGAATAGGAGGAAACGTTATGAAAAATGAAAAAGTTTAGGAAATGCAGTTCTTGGAGCTTTGATTATGCTAGTTGGGCTTGTGATACTGACAGAAAGTAAGGATAATCATATTGATATAAAAATTGCAGACAAGGGAAATCTGAGTGTAAATAATGTAAAAAAATGTAACGACAGTAACTGAGAACAAAGGTTCAGGTAAAAAAAGTAAAAGCTGTAGTTATTGAATTTGATAAGTCCATCAAAAAAATGAAAAAAATTGTCAAAAAAATGCAGTTACAGTTACCCAAAAAAATATTTCTAAAAAAATACAGAAGATAAAAAAATGATGAACCAATCGTTAATACAACTGAAACAAAAAGTGAATAGAGAAGTTTCTAAAATATATACAAGTGATAAGATAGATGATGAAAAATGTGGAAGCGAAAGATGGAAAAATATTTGTATTTGGAATTAGCTGAAGATAAAGATTCTGATAATAAGACAGCTCAAAATGATATGGAAGATTTGAAAAATCTCAGTTTCACAAAAATAAAAAAATTATTTTACGAATAATAGCAAAAAGTTTTAATGTAAATAATAAATCTTGATTTCAAATATTAAATTGTAAAATAAAAAAATATTTATTAAAATGGTGATTAAATGAAAAAAATAAAAAAAATGTTATTGATTTTAGCAGCAATTATATTTGTATTAAGCTGTTCCAATGAAAAATAGTGTTGAAAAAGAGCAATATAAAAAAACAGAGTGCTGCTGAAAAATATAAAAAAATATGGAATATTTAAAAAGTATAAATTATTCAAATATAGCGGATAAGATGGCTCAGGATGAGATTAAGGAAAGTTTGGAAAAATGCAGGGGTTGATTCTAATAATATAGATCTTTTTTTCAAAAAGTGTAAATTACTATAATGAAGCGACTGAAAATAAAGATTTGATAAAGTCAGGATTTATTGATTCTAAAAACATAAATCCAATTTATGATGAAGTGGCATACAGAAAAATTTGGGACAAAAAAAGAATAAAAAAATTTTTCCTGGATTTAACTGTCGGATAACAGCATTCACATTGATGAAAAAAATTATATAAAAATGGAAAAAGCCAGTTGTAAAAAAACTGGGGAAATGCTTTTTATGGATATAGAATCATTGAAGAATATGCCGTTTAAGCTGTTTTCTCAAAATGAAGAGAATAAATTTATTAATTTATTTTCAGAAATTCCGACAAAGATGACTAAGGATGTGAGAGTTCATGCTGAAAATGTGAAAAATGCCTGGAAAGAGCGGGGAATTAAGTTTGATAAAAATAGTAAAATATCAATGATTTCTGTATTTTTTTCCATTTTAATGATGATCCTGAAGAAAAATATCCTGTTTATAGGACATGTTGGGATTTTAGTTCCTGAAAAGAATGGAAAGTTATTGTTCGTTGAAAAATTGGCATTTCAACAGCCTTATCAGGTTTTGAAATTTAACAATCGGACAGAACTTAACGACTATTTGATGAATAAATATGATACTGCATGGGGACAGCCTGTGGCTAAGCCGTTTATTATGGAAAATGATGAATTGCTGAAGGAATACAGGACTAATCCAAATAATGGAAATTAGTAAAAGTAATTTAAATATTTAGAAAAAAATAAAAAAACTCAGAAGATAAACTTATTTTTCCGAGTTTTTTTGTTTTTTTATATTATTTTTTTACTTTTTCTTGTTTTTTTATCTTTTTTTACCTTTTAGAAGATTTATCTGATTTTTTTACCAGATTTACCAGATTTTTTTGTCAGAAGATTTTTTTCTTCCTTTTCTGTCTCTTCTTCTGTCTGATTTTTTACCAGATTTTTCTCCACCGCCGTTTCTGCTTCCAGTAGCTTCTTCAACAAGCGGTTTTGCATCTTTTTTGGAATTCAAAGCTCGCATTATGTATTCTGCTTCTTGTAATGGCACTGTTATGAAAGAGTATTTGTCCATAATTTTTACATCTTTTACTTTTTCTTCCTGGAGTTTTTTTGCCTTTTTGTTTAACAAGTCAAGCAATCTTCCAACATTATAGCCGTCTTTACTTCCAAGAGCGATAAATAATCTTGTCTTATCATCAATTTTAACTTTTACATCTGTTATTTCATTATAGTTTTCAGGCAAGAATTCATCTTCATAAACGTGTCTTAATACAGAGGCTAGAACCTGCTTGGCATCTCTTCCATCCATAAGCCTTTGGGCAAGTTCTGAATATGCGTCAAAGTCGTTTTCCATTATAATTTCATCCACATAAGCAAGCAGCGCTTCTTTTTTAGCTTCTAAAATTTCTTCAACATTTGGAATATGTTCTCTTTTGATTTCTGTCTTTGTAATACGTTTAATTTGAGCAAGTTTGCTTGCTTCTCTTGGAGTTACGAAAGTTATTGCTACACCTTTTTGTCCAGCACGTCCTGTTCTTCCAATTCTGTGAACGTAAGATTCAGCTTCTTGCGGGATAGAGTAGTTTATAACGTGTGTCAGGTTGCTTACATCAATTCCACGTGCAGCAACATCTGTTGCAACTAATATTGTCAATATTTTCTTCTTGAATAAATCAAGAGCTTTTTGTCTAAGAGCTTGAGTAATGTCTCCGTGAATACATTCAGCATCATAGTTTCTAGCTTTTAATTTATTTGTAACATCATCAACTTCTGATTTTGTACGGCAGAATACAATTCCATAAAAATCTTGTTCATAATCTAAAACTCTGCATAGTGCTTCAAACTTATCTTCTTGTTTAACTTCATAATAAATTTGTTCAGTCAAATTAGTTGTAAGTTCTTTTTTGGCAACTTTTAATAATTTATGTTCTGGCATAAATTTTTTAGCAATAGCCATAATTGCTTTTGGAATTGTAGCGGAAAAGAATAGCATTTTTTTCTCATCATTAGTTTTTTCCAAAATTGCTTCAATATCTTCTAAAAATCCCATGTTAAGCATTTCATCAGCTTCATCTAGAACAAAATAGTCTAGTTTATCAACTTTTAAGATTTTCTTTCTCATTAAGTCCATAACACGCCCAGGTGTTCCAACGACAATGTCAACTCCAGACTTTAATTTTTTTAATTTGATTTTCAATAGAAGCTCCACCATAAACTGCAAGAACCTTTAAATCCTTTTCACCCTTTAATGAATAAATTTCATCAGCAACTTGATTGGCAAGTTCTCTTGTCGGTGCTAAAATTAAAGCTCTAACTGTTTTATCCGCTTCAATTGTTTCCAAAATTGGAATACCAAATGCGGCAGTTTTTCCTGTTCCTGTTTGCGCCTGTCCTATTAAATGTGTTCTTTCCTTTAGCAATTCAGGGATTACCAGTTTTTGTATTTCACTTAGCTCCTCAAATCCTTTTTTACTCAAAGCATTAAGCATTTCTATACTTAATCCAAAAATCTTCAAATTTTTGCATTATTTTTTTATTTTACCTTCCTTTACTTTTTTTATATTTTTAATTTATACTTATTATTTAAAAAAATTTTTTTGTATATATTATTATACCATACTTTTTACAGTTTTTTTGTACTTATTTTTTTAAAAAAATTATTTTTTTTATATAAAGTAACAGGAGAATTTTTTTGTGGATATTTTTAAGTAAAAAAATTAAAAAAATTTTTTTCAGGAATTATGGGCATTTTATTATAAAAATACAAAAATAAAAAAATAAAAAAATTTTTAAAAAAAGGCTTTGCAAAATTTTTCAAAAAAATGTATTATTATATTGTTAGCACTTAAAGTTATAGAGTGCTAAAATTTTCAAAAATATAAATTTGGAAATTTTTTTATTTAAAAAAATATGAAAAATAAATGACTTTAGGAGGACAAAATGATAATTAAACCATTGGGAGAAAGAGTTTTAATAAAACAGACAGAACAGGAAGAAGTTACAAAAAAGTGGAATTGTGTTACTGGGGACTGTTTCTAAGGAAAAAGCCGATAATAGGAGAAGTTTTAGGGATTGGGGCAAAAAGTTGAGGATATTAAAGTTGGGAATAAAGTAATTTTTTTGAAAAAAATATTCTGGAACAGAAGTTAAAGATGGAGATGAAAGTTACTTGATTTTAGAAAAAGATAATGTTTTAGCAATTGTTGAATAATGAATTTGGTAAATCTAAAAATATAAATAATAAATTTCATAATAAAAAATTTACAAAATTTAGAAGGAGAAATTAAAAATGGGAAAAATAATAAAATTTAATGAAGATGCGAGAAAATCGCTTGAAGTTGGAGTGGATACATTGGCTGATGCCGTGAAAATTACACTTGGACCAAAAGGTAGAAATGTAGTGCTAGATAGAGGATTTGGAGCACCGATGATTACAAATGACGGTGTTACAATTGCAAAGGAAATTGAGCTTAAAGATCCGATTGAAAATCTTGGTGCGCAAATTGTGAAGGAAGTGGCTACAAAGTCTAATGATGTGGCTGGAGATGGAACAACTACTGCGACTGTACTGGCACAGGCTTTAATTAAGGAAGGGCTAAAAATGGTAGCTTCTGGAGCAAATCCTGTATTTATAAGACGTGGAATGGAAGTTGCTTCTAAAAAGGTAATTGAAGAACTTACAAAAAGAGCTAAAAAGGTTGAATCAAATGAAGAAATTGCACAAGTTGGAGCGATTTCAGCAGGAGATGTGGAAATTGGTCAATTAATTGCGCAAGCTATGGAAAAAGTTGGAGAATCTGGAGTTATTACTGTGGAAGAAGCACGTTCTTTGGATACGACTTTAGAAGTTGTGGAAGGAATGCAGTTTGACAATGGATACTTATCACCTTATATGGTTTCAGATTCTGAAAGAATGGTTGTGGAAATGGATAATCCATTTATCTTGATTACAGATAAAAAGATTGCAAATATGAAAGAATTATTGCCAGTTTTGGAAAAAACAGTTGAAACTGGAAGACCGATGTTGATAATTGCAGAAGATGTGGAAGGTGAAGCGCTTGCAACTCTTGTTGTAAATAAACTTCGTGGAACATTGAATGTGGCTGCTGTAAAAAGCTCCTGCATTTGGAGATAGAAGAAAGGCTATGTTACAGGATATTGCAATTTTGACTGGTGGAGAAGTTATTTCTGAAGAAAAAGGAATAAAACTTGAAAATGCTGATATTAATTTATTAGGGCAAGCTAAAAAGGTTAGAATTACTAAAGATAATACAGTTATCGTAGATGGATTGGGAGCAAAAAGAAGAAATTCAAGCAAGAGTTGGGCAAATTAAGAATGCGATTGCTGAAACAACTTCTGATTATGATAAGGAAAAATTGCAGGAAAGACTTGCAAAATTATCTGGCGGAGTAGCTGTAATAAAAGTTGGGGCTGCGACTGAAACTGAAATGAAGGAAAGAAAAATTAAGAATTGAAGATGCCTTTGAATGCGACAAAAAGCCGCTGTGGAAGAAGGAATCGTGCCAGGAGGAGGAACAATCTTAATTCAAATTGCAAAAGATATTGAAGACTTTAAATTGGAAGGCGAAGAAGGGCTTGGAGTGGAAATTGTGAAAAAAGCGCTATCTGCACCTCTTAGACAAATTGTTATCAATGCAGGAATTGATGCAGGCGTTGTAATTGAAAAAGTAAGAAATTCTGAAAATGGAATAGGATTTGACGCAGCAAAAGAAGAATATGTAGATATGGTAAAAGCTGGAATTATTGATCCAGCCAAAGTAACACGTTCTGCAATCCAAAATGCAGTTTCAGTATCTTCAGTATTATTGACAACAGAAGTTGCAGTTGGAAATGAAAAGGAAGAAGCTCCAGCTGGTGGAATGCCAGGTGGAATGGGAATGCCAGGAATGATGTAATAATTTAGGTGATAATATTAAAAAAATAGAGGTAGCGATTAACTACCTCTTTCTTTTTTTACTTATTTTATTTTTTCCAAAATTTCTTTTACATTTTCCAAATTAATGCTTTTTCCGCTTTCCAAAAGTCTTCCTACGGCAATGTCAATTTCCTTTCCTTTAGCACCAGCAAGCAATGCCAGAGAACGAGCCTGCAATTTCATATGTCCATGCTGTATTCCAGTTGTAACGAGTGCCTTTATTGCAGCAAAATTTTGAGCAAGTCCAACAGAAGTGATAATACTTGCCAAAGTTTTCGCATTGGGATTCCCCAAAATATTAAATGCAGCTTTTACACTTGGATTTAGCCCTATTGAGCCGCCTACACTTGCAATCGGCATTGGAAGAGTAAGTTCGCCCTTTAATTTATTTTCGCTTTCATCAAAAATCCAAGTTGTAAGCCCTTCATATTTGCCATTTTTTGCAGCAAAGGCATTTCCGCCAGCTTCAATCGCACGCCAGTCATTTCCAGTTGCAATTACCACAGCATCAATTCCATTGAAAATCCCTTTATTATGAGTTGCTGCACGGTAAACATCAAGTTTTGCAAATTTGCTTGCAAGTTCGATTTTTTTTGCAGTTTCAATAGACTTTTCCATTGAGCTGTTAAGAAGTTTTATATTTACTTCACATTTGGCTTTTACGAGAGATTCAGTCGCATAATTTGATAAAATTGCCATTAGGCTTTTTCCGTTTGTAATGTTTTCAAGCGGAGTTTTTATAGCCTCAAGCATTGTGTTTAAAATATTTGCCCCCATAGCCTCCTTCACATCGGCAATCAGATAAACAACCAAAAATTCATCAATATTTCTAACTTCAATATCAATTGCGCCGCCGCCACGTGCCACAATTGACGGATAAGCATCATTTGCAATTTTCAAAAGTTTATTTTTATTTTCCAAAACCATTGAAATAGCATTGTCAAAGTCCAGAATCTCATACAATGCAACTTGTCCAATCATTTTTCTGTTCAAAATTTCTGTCGTAAAACCACCAGATTTTCCAATAATTTTAGCTGCATAACTGCATCCGGCTACAACAGAAGGCTCTTCTGTAACCATCGGAACAGCATAGTCTTTTCCATCAACGATAAAATTTGGAGCAATACTAAATGGTAAAGCAAATGTTCCAATTCCATTTTCAGCCATCTGATTTGAAGTTTCAAGCGGCAAGTTTTCGTTCTTTTTCAAAATTTGTTCAAATTCATCGCTTAAAAAGCCATTTTCCTTTAACATCTGTATTCTTTCAAGCCGTTCCTTTTTTTGAAATCCAAGCCAGTTTAATTTTTTTTATTTTTTTCTTTATTTTCATTTTTTTCATAGTTTAAGATTAATTCCTTTCAGTCGCTTCATAATAATTTTAATTTATTCATTTAATTTTTTTATAAACTCTTTTTATGATTTTCAATTTTTGCAAGAACAAATGAATTATCACTTTCCTGAATAAATTTATTATTTGAAAAATCACAGTTTCCTTCCTCATCTAAAACTATTTTTTCAAAAAACATATTCTCATATTCTTCCATTGACAATTGTTTTCTATTTTCAAAGTCATTTAACCTATCACATCGCAAGTGATTTTTAAATCCCTCTGCAAGAGTTAGATTAAAAAATTCACAAACAGCGCCACTTCCATAACTGTACATCCCAATTTTGTCACCACCATTTAAATTCATGCAATTTTCAAGCAATGACAGCAAACTTAGATAAAGAGAGCCAGTATAGATATTTCCAACTCGTTTTCCATAGATTATTGAAGCGTGAAATTTTTCTAGAAAGTCATTTTTTATTTCTTTTTCAATGTTTTTCTCTAAAATTGAGTTAATTGCCTTTAATCCAAGTTTTGGAAATGGAAGATGAAAACAGAAGGCATCAAAATCATCTAAACTCTGACTATACCTTTTTTTATATTCTTCAAATGTCGTTGTAAGGCAGTCAAGATACTGCTTTGTTGAAAAATGTCCATCTACGTATGGAAAATCCGAGTAGTTTGGACGCCAAAAGTCCATTATGTCACGTGTCTGACATACGTTTTCATCATTTATTACGGCGATTGCTGGATCTTTTTTTATTAACATTGCTACACTTCCTGCACCTTGTGTAGATTCCCCAGGAGTGTCAATTCCATATCTTGCAATATCTGAAGCAATTACAAGAACAGAAGCATCATTATTTTTTTCAATATAATTTTTTGCAAAACTCAGTGCGGCAGTTGCACCATAGCAGGCTTCCTTAATTTCGATACATCGTGCAAATGGCTGAATATTCAATAGATGATGAATAAAAACAGCAGATGCCTTGCTTTGATCAACTCCAGATTCTGTCCCGACAATGACCATATCGATATTTTTTTTATCTTCTTCATCAAGAATCTGTGCAGCGGCAGAAGCTCCGAGAGACACAATATCCTCTGTAACTGGTGAAATGCTCATTTCACTTTGCATAAGCCCCTTTACAAACTTATTTTCATTTTCATTCCGTCCAAGTGCCAGATCCCGTATATCGAGAAAATATTTTGGCATTGCAAAACCAATTTTATCTATTCCAATTTTTGATTTTTTTCTTTTATTTCCTTAATTTTCATAAAAATTTAGCCCTTTCTTTTTAATATTTTTTTGAAAAGAATCATTAAGTTTTATTATTAAATATAACTCTCATATATTGTACTATAAAAAAATTGAAATATCAACGGGTTATAAAAAAATATAACCTTAAAAACTTTTATGACTAACTGTTTTTTTGGTTATATTATATTCATAATTTTTTTATTTTAATTTCTTTTTTTAATGAAATTTATTTTATTATAATTCTAATATTAATTTGAATTGTTCAAGGCATATTTTCTAATTGCTTTTGCTACGCCATCATTTTCATTGCTGTCAGTTTGATACTTTGCAGCCTTTTTGGCAAGTTCTGTACCATTTTCCATTGAAACACTATAATTTGCATATTCAAACATTTCAATATCGTTATTTCCATCTCCAATTGCCATTATTTCTTCCTGCTTAATTCCCAGTTTTTTCGCAAGTTTTTTCAATCCAGTTCCTTTATTATTTCCCTTTGGCAGTATTTCATAAACATAAGGCTGGCTTAGCACACTGCTATATTTATCTTTTAAAATATTTTCATTTTCTTTTTGAAAATCTGCCATTATGTTAGGATTTCCAAGGAACATTATTTTTATTATTTTATGTTTTCCATTTTTTGCTTCTTTAAGACTTATATTTGTAATATCTGAAAAAACAAATCCAGCATCTGTAATAAGCTCATCTGTAGGTTTTCTGCCTATGTTGAAATAATAATAGTCATTTACCAAAGTAAAATTTATATCATAACCTTCAGAGAATTTATGTAAATAATCAATATCATCAGAAGTGAAATTTACTTGGTCAATCAGTTCCCAGTCTTTTGTTTTATGAATAGAGCAACCGTTATTTAAAATAACATATCCTTCTGAATCAAGTTCTGATAATCCAAGTTCCTCATAAAATGGCAAAATTCCATATAAAGGTCTGCCAGTGCAAAGTACAATCTTTATTCCTGCTTCTACCGCTTCGTGAATAGCTTCCTTTTGTGCCTTGTCAATATGTTTTTTTTCATTTAGCAAAGTTCCATCCATGTCAATTGCAATTAATTTTATCATTATTTATCCCTTCTTTCAAAAAAATATACTTATCTAGCTTCTAAAGTTATTAGTAAAACAGTTATGATTTATAAATTTAGTTTTTTTAAAAATAATTTTATACTTGAACCCATTTAAAAATAGGACTGCTAAAAAATTATACAAATCTAGGGTTTGAGTAAAAATAGTCATAGCTTGAGTTCAGTTTTAAGGCAATTTTTATTATAGTATATCTTAATTTAAAAAAATATTCAATAGCTTTAATAAAAATTTCGTAAAATAAAAAAACCCCTGAAAAACCAATGTTTCCAAGGGCGTATAAAATAATACAATTATCTTTTTGAGAATTTTTTTAACAGTATTCAAATACCTATAAAATCAATATTTCTTGTTTAATTTGTATATTGTGCGTATATTGTAATTTTTGACTAAAAAAACTCTAACAATATTTGCGGTATTGCTAGAGTTATAAAATCATATATTACATTTTTTTATTTTTATCATAGATAACTTGAAAAATACAATGGAGTTAAAATGAAAAAAATTTAAAAAAATCAAAAAAACTTAGATGAAAAAAAGATATTCAAAATTTAAAAAGAAATTAAAACTATAGAGCTGGAAGAAATGAAACTTCAGGATTTGAAAAATTCTGAAAGTTAAGATTGAAATAGCTATTAAAAAAATATAGAAAAGAATAAGAGCCTTGTGTGGCTCTTTATTTGTTTTTTTCTTTTTTTGTATTTATTGTTTTACTATTTTTTTCTTTGCAAGTTGTTTTTTTCTCTTTTTGGATTTGTTTTATTCCTTTTTTTAGGCGTCGGAAGTTCTTCAGGAGCTACCCCACTAATTTCAATCATTGTTTCTCTTACTTTTTCACCTATCTTAAAATGTGTATTGTTTGCCTGTTCTTCTCCATTTACATCACCTTTTTTTAATCACTCTTCAGTTTGAGTTATTCTAAAATAATTGGCTGATAATTCCGTAGACCCCATATGATCAAGTATTTGCTCATTCTTGCCAAGATTTTTCCTTTTCTTTATATCTGTTGCAGTTTCTCCGTTATACAAACCTTTATAGCCAAAATTTTGAAATTTTCCAAAGTTTTGAACTCCTACATTTTGAGCTTCTTTGGCAAGCAATTTATTAAATCCTTTAACATCGCTTCTCAATTTCAATCTACGTTCATCTTCGGAAAGTTCTTCAAATTCAGATTCAACAATTTCTTGTTTTCTTGTTTGAACCGCAAAATATTGTTGTCCTAATGCTACTGATTTCTTTCTGGGATCTGCATTTTGTACAATAATATAACAAGCGTATCTAGTTAATTTCATATCATTTATAGTTTTTGTCGCATTTTTAGGCATTTGGATCGTTTTGCCGACGTCGGCAATATGTTCGGATCCAATAATTCCGGTACTTTTCATCGATTCTTTTGCTTTATTGATAACTTTAATAAAATTCCTCCACTTTGAATACTCGACAACCTGCATCAGTTCTCTTACATACCAAAAATTCAATTCCATTTTTGATCTATGTGTTTAATATCTTCAAACATATTAACGTTATATTCTTTTAAATCATTCATAATTTCTCCTCGCTATTCTATTATTAACAACATATAATTTATATTTTTTTATAAGAATTTTGTCAATATATTTTTTTAATAAAAAAATGTTCAAAAATAGACTCTTAGTACCCATGCCAATATTCATAAATATTTGATAAAAGTTTCGACATACATTTTAATTCTGATTCTATTTTATCAGAAATTTTATTTATCAATAAAAAGATTTTCTCTAAAAATAATTTTTTTATAACTCCTCCTATATTCATCAGCTTCGAACCTTTTTAGGGTTTTTAAGGCGTAGCTATAATTCTCTGGAAAAAAATACTTCAAAGGAAAAACATTCACTTAAATCTCTTATTATCTCTTTTTATTTTTTTAATATCTGTTTATTGATATTACTGTATTTAGATTCGAACGAAATCTTATCAAATATTTCAACCCAAGGTTCTCTACTAATATTTTTTTCTTCCAATCTAATCCGACATTAAAATTAATATCTGCAACAGGTAATATTTCAAAGTCATTATCCAATGATAATTTGCTTACTAAATTAATGAAATTCAATATTTTTTTTCTATTTTTTTCCTTATCTTCTTCAAATCTATTATATTCTTCTATAATACTAAAAAGAATTGACTTTTTTCCCTTTAAATACGCTCTGTTTTCCTAAACTCTGAAATAAAAAGCACATCTACATTACAAATATCTGTATTAATTAAATTTAAATTGCAAATATTTTTCACCTTCTATATTGTATACTTGAAAAATCAATAAAATTTGAAATACATATTATCTTTTTACTTAAAATCTTATTATATTCTAATGCTTGGTTTAATACTGAACCATCATTCAGTATAACATTCGAAGATTTTTATTTCAAACAAAAATGTCTTCGCAAACAATATCAGCTTTTTTTAGTTCCGTTAAATATTCTTTTTACTTGTCCTTCAATATCTCCTTTTATAGGAACTTCAAATTCTATTTCTTTTTTTCATCGTATCCTAATTGTATTAGTAGTTTTTTTGGAACAAAATTTGCTTGTATTTTTTTCTTCTTTAATAATATCATTTTTGCCATTTCAATTACAGTATTTACTGTATCAAAAAAACTTTCTACCATAACCGATATCTCCTTTATAAAATTTTTATATTTTTATTATATCTCAAAAAGCACAATTTTTTTCAAAAAAAGATAGCCATTTCTGGCTATCTCCCAAACACTTTGACAACTATCTTTTTCTCTTTATCTTCATCAACCGTTCTTTTGTCTATCAAATCCAGCAATAATTATCAATGCCACTATATTTGTTCCTATCAAAAGTAACATATCCTCTTTTTTTGATTTTTTTCTTCGATATTATCAAAAAAATTTCTTTATTACTTTCACTTTTTTTAACCTGCTTCTTAATAAATTCAAGTTCTGATGTCTTTGATAATTTCTTAACTTCAATGTCAAAACTGAATTTAAAAATATAACGACTAGCATAATAAACGCTAATTTTCTACTTTTGCGATGTTTTTCCATTGTCATCACCTTTATCCTTTTTGACAAACCCCAGCTTTTCCAGCAGTAATTCTAAAAAGCCTGTACTAATCCCATATCTTTTTTGGTTTATCGTTTCCAGCAATGCCTCTCCAAAAAATCCAAAAACTGGACTCCACGGATACAGGTATTCTGCCGAAAAATGTCCTATTATTTTGTTTAAAGACAACGTTATTGACATAGTCATCCCAGCAACTGCTATTCTTTTCAAATATGGCTTGACAGGCTTGTTGTCAACCATTTTTTGAGCCACTACACCAAATAATACTCCACTAAAAAATAAGATCAAGAAAAGCCCGTGATTGTCAATTATTATTTTTAAGTCTTCAATCATTTATGCTCCTATAGTATGTTTTTGTTCCCTGCTTTTTCTTCATCAAAAATTTGTTGCAGTATAACTTTTTAAATCAAATGTCTTTCTAGCCTCCTTTAAAACTTCTGACAACACTTCTTCGCCAATTTCTTCTGCGAAGTCAGGAATCCATTTTCTATCAATTAATTTTTTTCTTTTTTTCCAATAATTCTTCTAATTTATCCCAAAAGCCTTCATATACCTGCTTAAATTTTTTTCTGCCCCAGCTTTTTCCTTTTGCAACTATTTCTGTTTTATAGATTAAAGTCTTTCCCAATTCTAAAAATTTTACCTGTTAAATATTTTTTTGCTGCTAATTTATCCATTTTTATCACTCCTATTTTATTCTTTTTCTTAAAAATATTTTGCATATTTATTCATTATTTCCCTTTGTTCTTTTAACAATTCTTGTTCTTCCAAATCTATTGTTTTAAAAAAATATCATTTTTTTCAATGAAGTTATTTAATTTTTCAATTTTTAAAAATCCAAATCTTCCAGTTCTTTTTCTTAATCTTGATTTATAATCGTCCATTTTTATCGCTCCCTTTTTCCTTATTTTTTTCTTAAAATCAATTCTAAACTGCCTAGCAAGTCCTACAATCAATTTTTAACTCACTAGGCAACCTTTCTATCAAAAATCTTTTTTGGCATTCTCATACGGCTTGTAATAAAGTCATTTTTTAATTATTTTTCCAATAATTCTTTACTGCAGCTACATAATATTTTGCAAGCTCTTTTTTTGTTGCTTCCAATACTTCCATATCATTTTTATTTGTTATGAATCCACTTTCAACGATAAGGCAAGGCGTTGCTGTATAAAACAGCAATGTCCAACCTCTATCTCCTCTTACACGTGGTAAAATTTTTCTGTCTTTCAAATGTGTTGCTTCAATATTAGCCTCTTGCATATATTCCGCCAGTTCTTTACTTTTCTTTGAGTTGTGCCAAAACAGCATTTCAACTCCGTTAGCCATTTTTTCAGCTGCATTAAGATGAAATGATAAGGTTACATCACCTTTGTTTGCTAAATCGTTAATCTTGTCTGGCAATTTAGAATAATAATCTTGATATACTACAACATACTCTACACCTTGATTTTCACATTCTTTTTTTACATAGTTTTCCACAAAATCCTTATTCCAAGCGTGTTCCTCAAAACCATTTCCACACGCTCCTGGATCTCTTTTCACTCCACCATGTCCTACATTCAATATTACTTTCATTTATATCATCTCCTTTAAATATTTTTCTTTTCTATCAACACGATTCAACCATCCAGTCAAAAAAACTTTCTGTGTTGGATTATATTCAACTACAGAATGATAAAATTTTCTCTGTATGTCGTGGTAATCTCTCAAAAATTCTTCTGATTTTCCTTGTTCTTCCACTTCATTCAAGGCTTTTATAGTCTTGCTTCCTGAAATACCATCCACAACTAGATTATAGCCAAAATATCTGTTTAACGTTACTTGTGCCTTTTTAGTTGCCCATTTTCCTGAGTTAAAACTCCAATCACATATTGATAATGCAACTTTGTCATTTTTTACTTCGTTTAAACGATTTTTCAGGTAATAGTCTTTTTCAAGTATTCTTTTTGCAAAATCTTGTGTTAAATTTTTCATAGAGCCATTGTATCCGTTTCTTCTTGCTTCCTCTTTTGTAACCCCCCAAGTTGTTTCTCCACCCTTGTCATTCTTGTCGTTGGTATAGCCACCCTCGACAGCCAACATAAAGCTGAAAATCTTGTTAAATCTATCATCCATCTATATCACTTCCTTTTATTAATTTTGAAAAAAATCACTTACATTAAGTCCCGACATTTGCTCGATATTATATCGGCTAATTCCAACTACTGCCATTTGTTCTGCCATGTCAGCAACTTCTACGATGTCCTGAATTTTTTTAGCCAAAACTTTTAATTCTGACCTGTTCAATTCAATAAACTCAACCATTTTTTTATCATTTTGCACTTTTACTTTCTCGATTTTATCTTGTTCCAAAGTCCACATTAGCGACATTTTTAACGATAAACTGTTTCTGTTTCTTTCGTTATTTTCAAATGTGTATTTTTTGCTATCTTTTTCAATTTCAAGCGGCTGATTTAAAAAGTTTGATTTAGCTTCTGCTAAGTCTTTTAACGCTTTTTCTCTTAACTCTTTTAATTTTTTATTTGACAAATTATTGTCAACTTTCCAATCGTGAGAGTCTTTATCCCAAATGCTCCACTCGTTTGGTTTTGCGATAGTCACAATTGTTTCATTGACCTCATCCAAATAACTTCCGTCTGATAAAGTTGTTTTTCCACTTTTCACTTTTTCAATTTCAGTCATTTCTCTAAGTTCCCCAGTTTTTGAATCAGCAACTGGATTGTTTAATAATACTTCAGAAAATTTCATTGTTTCTTCATTCCAGTCAGGATAAAACAGGTTTGGCTTTTCTTTAAATTCCTCTGCTGTTGTAACTGTCGGTCGTGCTATGCACTCCAACGAATTCGCTTCATAAATATAAACTATTGTCATTTTTATCACTCCATTTCTTTTATTTTTTATCATTTCAAATCTGTGCCAACTTACGGATTTGCACGAAAATTTTAAATATGAATATTGATTTTTAAAGGCTTCGAGATAATTTTTAGTTTATGCTTACATGTATTTTTTTTATTAAATTACTAAAAATCTAAAATGTGCATAAAGTCAATAAAAATCAATAAATATTTTTTTCAAAAATTCTGAACAAATCCGTAAATTTCTTTATTATTTACTGTTAAAAATCCAGCTTTTTTTCTGATTTCTAACAGTTTTGTTCTTCTATCTCTAGCACTCGTTTTCTTAATATAGTGCTTTTTAGTTACATCTGTTCCGCTGTGATTTGCAAACTCGCTAGCCAAGTCAATCCCAGCTGTTTTTGCAATAAGATTAATGCTTGTTTTTCTAAGCGAGTGTGGATATAAATTTTCTATCCCAACTAACTTCCCAATTTTCTTCACTCTATCTCTTATCGTACTTTTACTCATTTGCTTAAATACACCACTATATTTAGTCGTTAGTAAGTATTCAACGTTGTCAGTTCTACATCTCAACCACTCCCTTATTAAATTTACTGTTTCCTCAAATATAGCAAACTCCACAATCTTTTGTTCTTTTTCCACTATTCCAAATATTATTCCACTCTCTAAATCAATGTTATCAATTTTAATTGATTGTAATGCTGATATTCTACAAGCTGTATCAATTATCAAATTAAATATGATTCTATCTTGTAAATCATATCGTTTATCCATTTCCATTTTTATGTTAATCTCAATTATCTCTTTATTTGTAAGATAATAACTGTTTCTCTGTTTCTCCACATCTGTAACTTTCAAGCGGTCTAATTTATCTCTAAACGGATGCGTTGCTATTAAATCACGCTTAACTGCCCAAATGTAAAAACTTGATATAGCTGTGATTTTATTGTTTATAGTTCTAGCATTATTTCCTTTTACTTCCCTGCAATATCTTATATATCTCTCAAGTATACTCACAATAAACTTTAGTGTATCTTTGCTCAACAAATAACGATTGTTTTCATACGTTCTTAAATACTCTACAAACTGTTTCATATTGTTCAAATATGTCTTGTAAGTCGTGTTTTTAGTTGCCACATTCTTTGCTATATTGCTATTGAGATACTCTAAATAAATCTCCGCATTCCTTCCTTTTAGTTCTTGTAATTCCATTTTTATCATCTCCTCTATAATGTCTTTAATACATTATAGACTGGAAAAATTTAATCAAAATTAAAAAGCTACACTGTAACAACTTTAGATCATATAGATATAAATTCTGGAACATTGGTTATTGCGGAAAAAAGAATAGATAATTTTAAAAATAAAATTGGAATTCCACTAAACTCTACTATAGTATCCGTAAGTGCTGCACAAAGTGCTGGATACTGTGAGTACTGTACATATAATTACGAATCAGACACGGCTCACGTTGGGCACATTATCCCCAAAAATAACCCGAGGCTAGCTGTTATAAATGTTGCGTATATTTAAATGCTGTATTGTTTAAAAACCAATTGCTTGCCAAAAAAATCCGCCTTTGTCTCCACCACCGCCACGTTGCCTCATAACTTGCAGAGTAAAGCCGTTTTTACTCAAAGAAGATGAGTTTAAAATTGCTTCTAAACTTTCATCTGAGTAATTGTAATTTCCAGAAATTTGTACATTTAAACATCTTTGTTTAAACGTTTTTGAGAAGTTGATATTTTTATCAAGAGTTGCCCCAGGAGTACTTGAAAGTCCTTCAAAGTAGTTTTCTCCCCACTGTATTATTAGACCATCTGGAAATTCAATATAATTATTTCCCATTTTGTGTAAATTTTTCCACTCTAGTTATTTACAAACATATGCAACTGTAAATAAATAAGATCCATTTTTTGTATTGTTTTGTTTGAAAGTCAATTTTCCAGTTTCATCAAGAATTAAATTTGTGAAATTTCCTTCAAGATTATTTGCTGAAATGTTTAAAAACACAGCTGGAGCAAATCCCACAGGCAATTGTAACAATGTATCCTTGCTGTTTTTATTGTTGAAATAAGAAGCACTGTCTACACTTAGAACTGCTATTTTCCCAATTTTTATTACTTTAGCATACGTTAAGTTCGGTGCAGTAAAAGTATGTTCTTTAATTTCGCATAAATTTTCCAAAATGTGTAAATCACATTAAGAAAGATATGTTGAAATATAAATATCCTTGCAATTTAAAAGATGACATAAGAATGATTCGCCCTTGTACATCAACACTAAAGACACATGCCTGATTCGAGCTTGTGTTAGCTGAAAAAATCACACGATTTCGAGGGCGAAAACCAGCTGGGAGAGTTAATATTACATCTCCGTTCTTTTTGTTGTTCAATTTTTGATTGTCGTCTATAGACAAATAAACTATTCCAGCTTTTTTGTATAAAGAAACAGAAGTAAATCCTTGTATTTCGTTTTGCTCAAAATTTCCTGTTTCAACTTTAGACAAATTTTTCCACTTTATCGGAAATTGGCTTATTCGATATAGCCCTAAATTTTCCGCTATCGTTGTATGTCAGACTGTTGTCTTCTATGCATTCGTAATAGAAATTTGTAACATTATCATAATAAAACTTACCTCTAGTTTTGTTGCCGATGTCCTGTATGTTTCCGCCGAATTCTAGCCCCAACATTTTCATCTTATCTTTCAATGTTAAAAAATTATCTTCTGCATATTTTTTTGTTATATACGATACAGCTGGGTCGATAGTAGCGGTAATATTTTCCACTTGATCCACGATTATTGTGTCTATATACTCTATTTCAACTACATTGTTTGCTGAAAAAGGTGGCAAATAGTCCGCATTTGCTGAAGTGTTGTAAGCATAAAGTATTTCAACATTGTCATTTCCGTGAGCAAATATCCCCAGCTCTCTTATATAAAATCCTGTTGTTACTGATTTGTTTGTCAATAAAGCGTTAATTTCACAAGTTCCATTCCCTTTTGTATCTACATTTAAAAGCTGCAATGTTGTAATTTGATTAACTAATGCTGTCATTTCTCTCTCGGAAGTCGCTGTAGTTCCATCTCCTATCGCCATTTTAGTAAATGTTATTGTTTCTCCCGCTAGTCCTTTTGCTAACAGTTCCCTCCCTTTTTCTGTTAATATAAATCCTTTAAATTTTGCCATGATTCCTCCTATCTTATTTCTCTTAGTATTCTTGTTCTATGCACTGTTCCAAAATTTGCTTTTAATAAATCATTTGGAATATTTATATCAGTCGAAGCTAAATAATATTTTTATTTTTGCTTCTCCTTACAAAAACCATAACTAATTTTTTTCTTTTCTTTTTTTCTTAAAAAATCTTATTCCATCAAGCCAGGAACGGATATTTTTTTATATTGTTCTACCACTTCTGATATTTTTTTATACTCTTTATCATTTGACATTCCACCATCTGTACTAAGTTTAAAATAACCTGCCTTTCCTCCGTATTTAAACCATTCTGTTATTCCAACTTTTCCGTCAAATAATATTTCGCATATTTCTTTCGTTCCACCTACAGTTCCTTTGTTAAAATGCGAAAAAACCGCTCTTTTAATCAATTTAACCTTTGTTTCTTTTTGAAATATTTGCGTCAATGTAATCAACATGATATTCCCACATCAAAAAAATCTAATTCTACATCATTTAACTCTGATAATTCCAAGAAAAAAATTTTCTTTTAATCGCATCATGCTTCTTTTTGATAGCAAAATTTATTGATTCATAAATCCAGAGCGTTGTTTTATCATTCAAAGTTGATTTTGCTGCTATATCTGTTAAGTTCAAATTATCAATAGTTATCATATATTTTCAACTCCTGAATAATTGCTTGTAACGCTTGTGTTTTCTGCTATTTCATTAAAATCTAAAACTTGAAATATTGGGCTTCTTAACACAACTCTTTTTACTCCAGCTAATTTTAGCAATTTTATAAGCTCATCTGGATTAATATCTCTCCCCATTTTGTTTTGCTGCCAAGTTTTAAAATCTTTTACGGCTTTTTCAACATTATTTTTAATAACATTCACAAGCGTTTCATTAGACTTATCGATGTAGTAGTCAAAATCAATTGTGTATGATGTCTTTATTGCCTGTTTTACTGTCACATTATCCGTTAAAGGTCTTATATTATCAGTATTCAGCATTTCTTCAATTCTCTTTTTAAGTTCATTCGTAAGTGTCAAAGAATCAGTTAAAACATAAATATCCACATTTGTTGCGCTCGGACTATACGCTACAACATCAACAATATTTGTACTTGTTGACTTAGCCCAAAATTCATAAGCTCCTTTACTTCCAGCCGTTGTGAAACTTTCAGGGATTTCTCTGATTCTAGCTCTATAATTGTCATCTTGCTCTATTTCAGCCCCATTGTTTGATGCTGTAATGTTCTCAACTTTATCGTAATGTGGAAAAATGTCGACCATCGTGTTAATTTGTCCGACTGGAATATCATTTCCAACAGTTCCTGATGTGTTGCAAGTTGCAATTCCATCTACATACAAATCGCCTTTTTCTATTTTATATTGTTCATCAGTTGAAAAATATAACTCATTGTATTGAATCCTTGACCCCTTCGGAATTATTATGTCTGTCGCTTGAATATCAGTAATATAAAATCTAAATGTCGCCACGGCTGGTTGTTCTACAAGTCTTTTACCTCTATTTCCATAGAATTCTCCTTTCAAATCTAGCCGCTCATTTCTTGCAAATCTTAAATAATTCTGTTTCATCTCGTCATTGTATTTTTCTTCTCTTAATCCAAAAAGATACGCTACTGTTTCAAAGATAAGCGTTTCTGGACTTGATTCAGTTAATTGCCTTCCACTCAGCTCCTGAAACTTATCAATCATATCTCTTTTAAGTTCCCACGAATCCGCATCTATAATTTCATATTCTTCATTTGATATTTCACTCAATGTTTACCACCTCAATTCCTAATTCGATGTCAAAATCATTATTATATGTATCTTTCATAATGATTCTAGTTTGTTTCAATGATGCTCTAGGTTCGTACTTTCTAAATGCTTTTAAGTAAATGTGAAGTTAATTTATTTTCTACGATATTAATATTTTTTTATCTATTAAATCGCTGTCAAAACTGAAATCACGATTAAGAGGCTGCTCTTCCTTACACACTCTTAAAATCATTCCAACATTTGTTTTTACTTCCTCCAATGTATTTTGAGGATTGTAATTAATTTCTTGGTTGGATGAAATATATATCATTATTTCCCTCCAGTCTGATTTCTCAAAAAGTTCAGCAAAATTTCTCTGTCAGTCTTGGAAAAATTTTTGGCATAGTCTATCATTTCATTAGCTTTATCCGCTGTAATCATTCCTGCTCTTACTAAATCCATTAGCTCATCAATTTTTGCATCTTTTTTAATTTTTTCAAGCTGATCCAATATTTCTTTTTTCTTATTTTCAGCAATTTCAATAGCCTTATCCACTTTCCCTGCTATATCATTAACCTTGTTCCCTACTTTTTCTGCAAATTCCTGTAATTTTGATTTCTGTTCAGTTTCTACATTTACAACTTCCACTTCTGTAAGTTTTTTTCTTGCTCCTTTTTTTGAATTTTTTTAACTGTTCTATTATTTGATTGTATTTTTGCGGATTGTCTATATATTCTTTTTAATGTCAATTCCAAATTTATAAAATCAAAGTTGAAAGTCTCTTTATTAAAATAAGAACTTTTTTCACTCATATCTATTATCAAAAACGGAAAAGCTCCAAATGTCTGCCCACCTAATGTTAAATAGTCATACTCCCCAAACTCCCACATAGTTTTTATTTTATCAAGTTGTTCTGATGGAGTTGTGTCAGGTATTAACGAAGCAACCAAAGAAATACCAAAACTCAATTCTGTTAATTCCCTTCCCTGATGTCTTATCATACCTGGTCCAAATATTGCTGTATGTTCGGATATTTTAGATTTGTACGCTCTATTTATTTCGTTGTTAATTGAAAATACTTTTTTATCAGATATTTCAAACACAACATCTCCAAAACTTCCTACCATTATTCAGGACCTCCTGTCTTATCTCCGCCGACAGTAACACCATTATGCTTATGGGTATTGAGATTAATATTTCCACCTGTGATAGTAGTTCCGCTAACGGTCAAATTCCCATTGACAGTAGTATTTGCATTAATTACAATTTCCGATACAGGATTAAGTGTTAAAGTTCCATTTGAATAGCTGTAAAACCCTCCATCTGAAAAAGTTCTTTTTACTTCACCCTCCTTGATTTCACTAGCTCTCATTGGACAGCCAAGGATATAACCAACTTCAGGCATATCTGGAAGTGATAAAACCAATACACTTTGACCTACAGCTAGATTATAAGAATCGCTGTGACTGTCGGAAAAAGGAACTAATATATTAAGCCAGTCACTTACTTTGTTATCTCTATCAAGGAAAATAACTCTTGCTTTTCCATTTTTTACATCAATACTGTTTATTTCTCCCTGTTTTATTAAATCCATTTATTTTTCACCACCTTTCAAAAAAATTTTTGTAACAAAAAAATCACAATCAAATTAATGACTGTGATAATAGTTTTTATATTGACTTTTTTTCCAAAATATGCTATAATATAATCAAATAAAATTCGATTATGTTCAAGCCCTCGTTGTTGGGCTTATGCTTTTTTTCCATTTTATAAATTTTTATAGTCCAGAAAGTGCAGAATAAAAATTATTATCATTATTGATAATACCAGTTGTATTTTTTTCATACATAATAGCTACCTCTTTCTATTTTTTTTAATTAAAGTGTAGAGAAAAGGCTAGAGGGTTTGGCAACCATAGCCTCGTTGTTGGTTATTTCTTCTTGTCGTTTCTGTCTTTATACTCTTTGTATATCATATATACAAATTGTAAAATTGTACAGATACTGGCAAGTAGATGGATTTTTTTCGATTATGTTCATTACCTTATATCCTCCTTTCCGTTCTCTACAAAAACTATTATATTGCACCTCTTGAAATTTGTCAACATATTATCACAGTTATTATATTTAGTTGCCATTGTCCTAGATAAATCTATTTCTTTTTACTGGATTTTTTAGTGCTCTTACTATTTTTCCTATCTCTCACTTTTTTGCCTGTTTTCTTTGTACTTTTCTTGCTTTTTGACTTTTTAGAACCTTTCTTTTTAGCTTTTTCAGCTTCCTTTTTCTTCTGTTCTTCCTTAGTCTGCTGTTTAGCTTTTTCGGTAGCCTTTTCTCTAGCACCTATTTTCATCATTTCCATTTCACAAGTGTAATCCCCATTTACAGTGTGAGTAACTTTATCAATGATATATTTTCCTTCAAACTCACCCCAACTTTCATCGAGTTCAATAATTCCACCTGCAACATAATCAGTTGAACCGTCTACTGTCAATGTTACTTGGCACTCCTGTTTTAAGTTGTCTTTTAAAGTCTTTTTAGCTACTCTTTTGGCAGTACTCTTACCTTTAGTCGTTATCTTTTTTGTCTTTTCTTTTTTGGTTGTTTTAGGTTTAGATTCTGCCTTTTGTTTCAATTTCTCTTTACTGCTTTTTAATAGTAGTTTTTACTGTTTTTCTTATTTGTTGCCATTCACATCACTTCTTTTTGCTATTTAATTTTTTTATGAATCAGTTTCTACATTATTTCGTTTTTTTCTAATTCTTCTTTTGTAATTATTTCCCTAATTATCTTTTTTTCTTATCCGCATCATAATAACTAACTTCGACTTTGTCATATATTTCCTTATTTTTTTCTTCTTTAAAGAAAAAAACTTCTTATCCTGTAATCGTGTATATTCCACTTTTCTATTGTTTCATTTTCTTCCATCTTTTCGTCATCAAAAATAATTATTTTATCGTCAGATAATTTCATATTAAGTCCTGTTTCCTTCACAACACGATTGATAAATTCCAAGTCTGTTTCTTTGTCTTGATCCAGCCTTTTATAAAATTCATCTTCACAATGTATTTCAGCACTCATTTCATGTTTACTCGCTATTTGGGTAACCAATTCTTTAAGTGTTACATTTTCCCAAGCCCTGCTATTTTTCTGGTCTCTTATATTTTGATTCAAAGGCAAGGCAATACATTTTAATGTTACTCTATCATTGTCAAAAGTTGGTTCATCTACATAAAATGTCCCCAATTCCAAAAATTTTCCATCAGATTCGCCCAAATCTTCAAATATTCCAACCACAAGCTGTGCATTTTCATCAGGATACCATTCTTTTAACCATCTATAATCTAAATTCTCCAATTCTATTTCTAAATCATCAATAGCATTTTTTGAGTTGTCAGTATAAGTGACAGAAGAAATGGAATGTGCTATTTCTTCTGAAATATCCTTTTTGTTGAAAAACACTAAGACCTTTATATTTCTTGCATATCCCATACTTTTATCACCTCTTTTTATCTTTTTTCATCTCTTCCACGGTGGCAACTTATCTATATCCTCATTAACTCCAGTATCTACAAAAATCTGGAATAATAATAGGTATGTTAGAATCGAATATAGCAATATCTATAAGATTCAGATTAGCCCTTATTAAATCGTGGAAATAACCTTCTGTGCCATATACTTTGTACGAAATTAAATCCCAAGTGTCACCATTTTTAGTTCTGTATACTCTCGTTTTTGCCATTATCCAAACGCCACCCTTCTTTTACGGTTTTCTCTGTCTCTCAAAACTCTTTCGACGGCTTGTGCTATCGCATTAGGATTAGAACCATTACTAACCGTTATTGCTATATTAATTGTATCTCCACCGAAATTATTTCCTCCATTATTTTTAGATTTACTAACTCTTTCTTTAACCTTGCCTATTCTATCGCTAAGGGTGTTTCTCGTTTGGGAATTATTCAAAATTTGAGTTCCTTTTGGTAAATTTAACATCATTTCATGTTCAGCCAGAAATGCGGGTTGTCCTGGAATTTTGATAAGTTCCGCTCCACGCTCTGCTACAGTGGTATACCCACCTTCAAAATAGTTAGTTCCCGTCCAATGCTTTCCAAAACCTAAAACTCCTCCTATATTTGAAGCCAAGTTTTTTAAATTGTTCCACTGGTCTTTAAACCAATTAAATAATCCGCTCAATATAGTTTTGGCACCACCTACAAATGAGCTTATACCACCTTTGACTGCATTCCACACTCCACTTACAATTCCAGGAATTTCATTCCATTTTCCAGTAAAAAAAGCAACAAACAATTGAAAAATTCCTTTCCATATTCCCACTGCAGCTCTAAACGCTCCTGAAACCATTTGCATTACACCTCTAACTACTGCGATAATAAGTTTAAAAGTATTTCCTAGTGACTTCACAGCTGCTATTGCTACTCTAATTGCAACAATCAATACCACTTTAATAACGATTCCTATTGCTGAAATAACTGGTTTTAAACTATTCCATACCGCTCTCATTGCAGGTGCTGAAGAAACCATTAAACTCTTTACCCGTTGTATTGCCTGACCCAAGGTTTGCTTTAAAACTCTACCTAATTCTTTCACATGAGGTGCAATTTGTTTCATTGCATTATTCACACCGTTTCTAAACCAAGTTGACTTTTTATATAAAATTATAAAAATGGCAACTAATCCAACTAATGCACCAACTATCACTCCTACAGGATTTGCTAAAAATGCTCCTTTCAAAGCTATTCCAACCATTTTTATTACACTTATTAATTTTTTAAAAGTAGCTAAAGGATGAGCAAACATTGAAAAAATTTTTAACGAACCTGAAAATCCTTTACCTAGTCCATTAACTGCTAATTTTATAGCATTAAACGGATTTAATGATTTCAATGCAATTTTACCTAAACCACCAAAAGATTTTCCAGCAATAGAACCTACTCCTTTAAATGCACTTCCTAATTTTGCAACTGTTGGAAATGCTTTAGCTATTCCCGCTGTAAATCCCAATCCCTTAACAGCTGATAGCTTCTGAAAAATTGAAACAGTTGAACTTAAGGTTCTGGCAAGAGGTGCTCCAACTTTAATAGCTCCACCTACTCCTAAATTAAACAATGCAAAAGCTCCAACTGCTTTCATAATACCTGCTGCAAGTTGTGGATTTTTTTGTACGAAATCTGCGATACTTTTTACAACTGGCTTTAAACTATTTGTTAAACTCAATAATGATGGTGCCAGAGCAGATCCTAAGTCAATCCCTATATTAACTAAATTGTTTTTTAGCGTATCTAATGCTGTTTTTAAAGTCTTTAATCTATCGGCATACTCCTTATCCACGCTTCCTGCTGTTTTTGCTTTATTATGAACATTTTCAAAAGCTCCTCCTAAATCATCTAAATGATTCATCAACTCTGTTACTGACTGTATACTCTCTTTACCAAATAAATTTTTCAAAGTTGCAGCTCTTAAATGTTCAGGAAGCTGTTTTACTTTTGATAATACATTAATTATCGTTTTATCTGCATTAACTTGCATATCTTTTGCTACTTGCTCGGCACTTAATCCCAAACTTTCAAATGCCTTTTTTTGTGTATTCGTTGCACTTGTTCCGGCAACTAATCCTAAAGAAAAATTCTTTAAACCTGTTGCTGCCACTTCTGAGTTCACTCCGCTTGCAATCAAGGTTGCTCCCATTGCCATAACACTTTCTTTAGAAATACCAGCAATTCCACCAAGTCCTGCTACCCTTTGTGATATATCAACTAACTCAGGGGCTGTTACTGCCACACTATTTGCCAAATAATTTATAACATCTGCATATTCCATAACTTCTTTTTGTCCTATGCCAAACTGAGCTCTTGTTTTAGCCAAGAAATTTCCTGCCGCTTGTGTGTCCATATCAAAGGCAACTTTTATTTTTGAAGCATCTTTTGTATATTGCGCTAATTCTCGTGTATTTATCCCAGCTTGTGCTCCTGCTCCTGCTATTTCAAACAATTCTTTTTGAGATAGTGGGGAATTGTCGCTCAAATTCCTCATTGCCTGATAAAATTCTTTTTCTAATTGTTTAGAGCCAAATTCAGCAACTTTTCTCAAATCTGCCTGTGCTTCTTCCAGTTCTATTTTTAATTTCAAAGGGAGAACTGTTGCAGCTCCAGCAGCTAAACCTCTAACAGTTGCCCTATCTCCAAAACTTTCAACTTTATCTATAGCTTCAAGTCTATTTTGGTGTTGATTTTGAATACTTTTTAACTGTTTATTTACTTCTAATTCTTTGTTCACTTTATGCAGAGTATCTCTGTAATCTTTTAAGCTATGCCCTTCGCTTTCTATAGCCTGTTTTGCATTTGAAAAAGCATTTGTTAATTTTGATTTTTCATTAGCCAATTTATTTACATGCTTTTCTGCATCTTTGACAGTTTTAGCAAATTCTACATTTCCTTGACCTGTACTGTTATATTCCTGTTTCAACTTTTTTTAAGAGCTTCAGATGAAGTTTTATACTCGGCATTAACTTTAGTTAGTTTTTCTCTAACTTTATCAAAAATTTTTCTAATTTTTTTAGATGTTTTTGACAAATTTTTCTGTATTATCTTTCAAAGTTTTAAAACTTTTCGATAATTCTGAAAGCCCTTTTAACAGCACCAGCTACCGAAGCTGCTGCGACTATATTAAGTGTTAAATCTTTTGCCATTTTACCTCCTTTTCATCCATTGTATTTTTTTGATGTTTTTCGTTGTATAATTTAATATATAAATATAAAAAAAGAGGTGTTTGTTATGAAAAAAATATACGATAAATACAAAATTTATATTATAAACTTTTTTTAAATATTTAACAAAAGATGAAGTTAAACCATACGAAGATAAAAATAAAAAAATTATTTTTAAGAATATTACTGAAAAAAATCAGCAAAAAAAGAATTTTTTTCTAAAAAAAGAAACTAATACAGGATTAAAAAAATTTTTTTATAGCTCTTGCTTCATTCCTTATAGCCCTTATATCTTTTCCATTAATTTTTTTATTTTTCGGACCTTTTTGGGTTTGCTATCTACCTTTCGCTAAGTACTTCCATTATGTACGTTTTTCTTTTCAAAAGGATTTAGAGGACTGATGAGTCCTCTTTTTATTCACTATCAGAGCTTCTCTTTTCTGAGTCTTCTAACAACTTTTCAGCTCTCAAATTCCAATATTCTAATTCATACAATCTACAATTAATTAAAGTTTCATAACTTACATTTATACTCGTTTTATTTTCATCTGAATAATTTAAAACTTCTACTAAAGTTGTAATACAATCTTGCAAATCTAGTATCTCTTCTACTCTATTGACCCTAAGGTTTCTACTACTTCTGCTTCCTCTATTTCTTCCAAGTCCGTACTTTGTAAAAAAACCCCTAACAGCATTTACAATTTTTCACGCAATCTCTAGCATTTAATTTCAAGAAATTTCCATATTTAATTCCGCTTGATTCTGAAGCAACTGTTAGATACCATCCGTATTCCAACTCTTTTATCATTGAATTTTTTTATTTCTTGTATAATACTCCCTTTTCAGCTTCAATTAATGTTAAACCTGTCATCCTTCCCAAATCTAAATTAATTTCTTTATATTTTTTTACTCCCTAAACTATATTCTTTTGATAATTTTACAATCATTCTATCCTCCTATTTTATATTAATCCCAGCAATCTTCTAATTTTACTGTTAGTTTGCCCGTTTACATTACTTATTCTATTGAATACATCAATATTAGCTATTTCTTTTCCGTCTATTTCCATTTTGTAATAACTTACTGTTAAATCAAAAGAAGCTTCAAGTTTAGATCCTGGTTTTAATTTTGGACCATCGAACTTCTTAATCATTCCCTTAAAAGTGGCATCTATTCCCACAAAAGCAGGAGCATGTGTGAGTTTGTTCATTTTTTGAATAACTCCTTTACACTCAATTAAAAGTTCATTGTTGTTATTGAAATTTAAAAGTGTTTCATCCACACAGTCCATTTTTATTTTCGCTTCAAGTTTTTTATAATGCCCAGTAAGTGCCGCTTCGTATTCTGATACCATCCCAATTTGTTCAATATTAACAGACGAAGTTTCAAGATTAGGCAATTCTACCTCCCCAACTCCTGCAAGTTTACTCGATCCATTTATATATATTTCAACATCATTTAACGCCGTTGGTATTTGATGCTTTCCCATTATTTTACCTCCTTAAATTATTGTTTTAATGCTTGAGCAAATGTCTCCAATGCTTTTACATCATATTTCTTCTTAAATGTCATAGATTTCATTGCTGGTATTACTCCAAGATTGATTGTCCATGTTATGTCCCCATTTATTACATTTTCTAAAGTATTATCTTCTTCGGACAAAACAGCTTCAGCTGATAAAAAGTGATTAGCTGACACTAAACCTTTAAGCCGAATATTTACAGATTTTGTAACCGTTTCAGCTAATTTTAAAGAGAAGTTTTGGTCAACTGAATTAAAATATGTAATAACCAATTCATTACCAACATATTTAAACATTCGACGCGTGTATGTAAACTTATCTTTTGGATCTGTTGCTAACGGATTTTTAGCCGTTTCAGACCCCCAACATCTCCAGCCTTTGAAATTAATCGCAGTAATTGCCCCGTTTTTATTCAAAAAATTAGCCTGCTGTTCTTTATCTAATCTAATTTCTTCAAATACTCCATCTGCATTTTTATAAGCTAATGCATCCATTTTATACGAATAATTAGAAGGAGTTTGAGAAGGTATTCCATCAAATTCAGAATCAGTTTTCAAAGAAAGTGCCGCATAATGTAATGACGGAAAATAAACATTGTCAGCAAGTTTAATATTTCCATAAAGCACGATTTGATCCTTTGATGTTATATTTTTTTCATCTTTCCAACTTGGGATTTCATCATATCTTTTATTGTCAGGTGCATTTATTAAAGCTATTGCTTCAAACATTCCTGTATTTATATTTCCTGCTTTTGTTTCCATAACCGCCGCAACTTCACTTTCGTGAGAAAAATCTGGAATATCTATAAAAGCAGGTAATTCTGAGAATTTTGAATATACTTCATCTACAAGCTCCAAGCCAGTTCTTCTCATTGTATTTGTGTCATATCCACCTATTGCCTCATTCTTCTTAACTTTTGATAAATCTATCTCATTAAATTCAATATCTATTTTGTTTCCTGATGACGGTGTTGCATAAATTTCTAATCCTTCAGCAGTCCAAATTGTTATAGCATCCGATATTGGCAAACTTGTCGCATTATCTTTTATTACTAAAGTATCTGTGATTATCTTATGATTATTAATTACTGTTTTTCCTGATTTAAGTTCTATAGCCATCATAGTTTTCTTATTATCTGTTTTATGTTTTTCAACATCTAGGATATTCACAATATATAAAGGTGCTACAGCATAAAGTTCAAAAAATATTTTGATAGCTTGTGAAATTGAAAAAAATCTAAATCATAAGTGTCACCAAAAATATTGAATAGCCTCTTTATAAGTGCCGACTCTTACAACTTCGCTTGTTTTTCTATTTTCTTTCTTCAATTTATGAATTGAGTGCTATTCCAACAATAAAATGACCGTAATCAAGTGTAACAGGCAAGATTAAATCACTCGCAGTTTCGGATTGATATGTACCATGTTTATAAGCCATTTCTATCCTCCTCTTTTTATTTGTTCTTTTAATTGATTTGTAATAACAGTAAAGATATTTTCATTTCTTTCTATTTTTTTCCAATTACTTCAATATCAATTAGTATTTTTTTATCAAAGGAAATTTTTTTCCATTATTTCTTTTTATCTTGTCGTTTTCAAAATAAACTACTCCTTTTGAAAAAAACTAAAATTTTTTTAAATTCTATATTGTTACCTAAATATATGTATTGCTTTTTTTCCATATTTACCTCCTTATAATTTATTAGTATAAACTGATGAAATTGCTTCTCCATAAACTGAAAACGATATTCTTGAGAAAAAAATATGGTCTGTATTGGTCGGAATGAAATGAAACTTTAAATTCCTTGGTTTGATCTATTACAAACCCTGAACCTTGATTATCAATATTTAATAATTTATCTTTTACTGGTTTAGTAGTTTCTTCCAATAATTTTTTTCCATTATTTCATTTTGCTAAAGATAAATTTTCTAAATAATCATTTTCACCATTTTCTTTTGTGGCTACCCATATTTCAAACTCAACAGGAGAATCATAGTAATCTATTCCAGCTCTTTCTTGCTTAAATTCAACTATTCTTAATGTAACATAAGGAAAAATTCTCTTTATAATTTCCATTTTCCCTGTCCTCAAAAACTCTTTTGTGGTAAAAAAATCCCCTATATACTTTTGATTCCTTTATTTGAAAGTTCTTTATCAAGAAATTCAAATATTTTTTTCCTCTGTATGTTTTATCATCCCATTAACCTTTCAATTTCATGTTCAAGACGCATGTTTAACTTTTCTTCCATAAATCCTTGCAAATATTCCAATATGCTATCCTCACCTAACATTTGTGGAGCAGAAGGTCCCATTAATCTTTCTATTGGTAATCTTTTTGTGCTTTTTCTTTTAAAAGCTCCTAATCTACCATCAGAATAAGCAATAAAAGCATTTGGTATACTTCCGCCTTCTCCTTTTTTTACTATTGAATTAACAGTCTTCTTATATTTCCCCCTAGTTTTAGGTGTTAATTTAAAATGATCCAGCCCTATAACACTACCAGTTGAAACTATTCTTGCTGTTAAATTTCCACCAGATGACCGTGTGAATTTAATTGAATCACTCAATTCTCCTTTTTTTATTGTATATTTCGATGTAGCTTGTCTCAACGCTTCTGTTTTTACCATTTCCATACTTCTATTAATGGCATTAGCAAGAGCGTTTGGCATTTTGCCTTTTAAGTTGTCAAAGTTCGATTCGATAAACCTTAATTGACTTTCATCTATTTTTTTATCTCGAACATCACATTTCCTCATTTCTAAACAAATCTATCTCAAACATATCCATATCTGATTTACTAGCTGCAACTTCATACTTTTACACCATCTATTGTTATACTTTCGCCGGTGTGCGGTTGAAGTTTCAGATACGGATAACCTATAAATAAAAGTAAATCCGTTCTGAAAAAAACTCCTTTCCTCCGTTGAAATAAGTCCATTTTTTTCTGTTTATTCTGAAATTTTTTTCTTCATCAACCACACATATAACTTTTTCTTCCATTCAATGTGTGCTCCGTTCCAAATTCGTTACTATTCAGAAATACATTTGCTATATCCGATTTGATTACATCTTTAAATCCCATGAATATCACCTATTTTTTTACTTTTTGTTATCAGTTTCTTCTGAAGTTTCAATTTTCTTTTTCAACTTTATTAGATTTGTTTTCTGTAATTTTTCTCTATAATACCTCTTTCAATACAATCCTTAGCAACTGTATTTTCAATAATATCAACTTTCTGTCCAGCATTATATGCTGCTCCAGCATACACCAAAGGACTCAATACCGTGTACTTCATGTCAACCTCCTATTTAACTTTCAATATTTTTATAGCTTCAATATCATAAACCACAGGAAGCGGTCTTGATTCGGTTCTAATTTCTACAGTGTTAGATTTTGAATCTTCATCAGTAAATACTGAACGTTCTGCTACAATAATTCCTTGTTTTACATCTGCTGCTGGTCCATAGATAATTGTATTGTTGCTTGGTGCTAACAACACTTTACCTTCAGGAATAATATTTTTTGTTGAATAAGTTTTTCCATCAGCATTTAATACAGAATGTTGCGACTGGTAAGAATAAATAGGAAGTCCAAATGGTGCAAGAGTTCCAATATAGATTGCTCCACTTGCAATTTCTCTAGGATTAATTTCTCCCATATGATAATTTCTTACATCTAATAATTTTTGAACTTTTTCATTTTCCACAAATAATTTTGCAGCCACAGGATCCATTAAAAATCATTTCAGGTCTTAATCCTGTAGTTTCTCCAATTTTTGTTATAGCCGCCTGTAAATCTCCAATTATATCAGCATTAGGCTGTGTCCATAAAGTAGCAGGAGTAATTTCTTCAACTGTTCCAAATTTTATTTCTCCTTTTATTCCTTCACCTTCCACAATTACTTTCCCATTAAACAAAGCTTCAGTACACATTATTTCTTCTCTTCTTGTAATTTGTTCTTCAAATTCAGCAAAAGATTCTGCAAGTAAGTCTGCTTTTCTTTCCTCAGGGCTTTTCCCACCATAAATTGTTTCCCCTGCTGTTTTATTAAAAAACAACTCAAAAGCTGAAAAAGTTCTTTTTGGTGCTACTTTTGGAGCTTGAAAAAAATTTACTTTCATAAGTGTTTTTTTACCATTTCTGTTCCTGGAATAAATTCAGATACATAAGGAGCTACAAGCTGTCTTCCTTTTTCTAAATTCTATTTCCATTTTTTGATTTTCTGATGTTTTCCTATTTTTAAAATAACTGTCTTTTATAAATGATTTCGGTCTAATCACATTCTGGTCATACAACCCAATAAATTCTATTACTGCTGGCATTATTCCTTACCTCCTAATCCTTTTATCACAATCCCTTTATCTCTAGCTGCTTTTGTAAAATCTGCTTTTTGTGTTCCTGCTTTCACTTTCAGCCCTTCAAATATAAATTCTCCTGAAATAGCTACAGTTGTTTTAGTTTTTACAGTTGTTCCATCTGCATCCTCCATAACTATTCCAAACAAATCCGTCCCATCTGAAAGTTCAGCACCTGCATTTACAGCGTCTCCTCTTTTTACATTCTTACCTTGTGGCACTTCAAATTCCATATATTTATGCCCTGTACCGCTTAAAAACTGTTCGCTGGCATATTCATTGCCTTTTGTTACAAAATCCATTATTTGCCCTCCTCTGTTTTTTTATTCATTAAAAGAAAAAAATGTTTGAAATATTTACTCCCATAAATTTTTTTCTCTTCATTATTTTCCGCTGTACCATTATTTGGAACTGGCGGTGTAAAAGTTATTTTGACTATCATTCTTAATATTTTGTAATTTCTTAATTCTTTTCTTCCTTCTGTTTTATTCAAAATATTTACTGCTAACACACTAGCCTCTACCGGATCATTATATTTAGCATTTTCAACAAGTTCAGAATAATTTGATACATCCAAGTTATCAATTTCTCTCATTCTTTCCCTTTCTTTAGTTATTCCAGCTTCCTTACCTTCATTAAAGATTTGATTGCAAAGTTCTGGAAATTTGTTTTTTTAACTCTTCTAATGTCATATTTCCTCCTTTATTTTTTTCTGATTTTCTGTCGAATTTAATATATTTCTAAATTTATCAGCTATTTCTTCAGGACTTCCTGTACTATTTACAGAAATATTTATCACTCTTGACTCCTGAATTTTTCTTTTCTTTAAAAATTTTTTTAAATTTTTGAAATGTCAAAAAGCCATATTGTTTTATAATCAATTTATTCTCAATAACTTCTTTTTCCACATTTTTCATCTAATATTTCATCAATAAATCCATATTCCTTAGCTTCTTCTGCATTCATCCAAGTTTCATTATCCATCAATTCAGATAAAGTTTCCTTATCAGTTTTTTTGTTTTATTTAAATATGTTTCAATAATACTATTTTTAACCTTATCAAGCATTTGAACAGTTTTTTGCATTTCTTGATTATTCCCATAAGCAAAAGTAATTGGATTGTGAATCATAAATAAAGCATTTTTAGGCATTCTTACAGTATCACAAGCACTTGTTATAATAGTTGCGGCACTCGCTGCTAATCCATCAATATTTGCTGTCACTTTAGCTTTGTGATTTTTAAGAGTATTTGCTATCGCTACAGCACTAAATACACTCCCTCCTGGACTATTTATGTGTAAAGTTATATTTTCCACATCGCCAAGATTTTCAATATCCTGTTTAAACGCCTTATCAGATATATCATCCCAATATTCATCACTTCCAATACTTCCATAAAGTATCAGTTCCGCTGATTTTTCTTCCTCATTCTTCATCACGTTCCAAAATTTGAATTGTTTCGGCATTCAATACCACTCCTTTCTCTGTTAATAATTTACTTTCCTTTGCCAAAATTCTTATATTCTGCTCAAAATCTCCTCCATTAAGTTCGGCTGTTTCTCTCGTCCTAGTCGATAATCCATTATTGATTCTTATAACTGCTGCATTAGCCTCTTTTAACGGATCTATTTGCCCTTGAGATGGTCCATTCCATTGCGAACCACACCACGCTTTGTCTATAAGAAAGTCAGTTCCATAATTTTTAAGTTCAACTCTACCTAGCAAATATGCTTCATTAAGCCACTCCTCATAAACAGGCTGGGTAAAATTCTCTACAAACCATTCACGCCTTTTCCTAAACATTTTCCACGCTTCCAGAAGTGCTGCACGGCTTGCTGAATAACTTGCTGTAAAATGCTTTATCAAAAGTTCATATGGAACTTCCAAAGCGCTTCCTATCTGTCTTAAAATGCTTGTAACAAAAGGATCAAATTGAGCATTAGGTCTTCCTGGATTGGTAGCTTTTGCTTTTTCTCCTGGATTAAGCCCCATAATCATTCCTGGTGCAAGTTCTATAGTAGTTTCATCTTCCGAATCTACCAGCGAATCATTTTCGACTGCTTCGAGTTCGCCTACATCAGCACCGCTCGAATTTTCGGCTTCGCTTTCAATAAAAATTGCATACATTCCGCTTGTAACTGCTGCCATTAGTTCAGCTTCAGTATAATTTCCAAGCTGTTTTAAATTCTCAATAACTGGAGATAATATTGGAATTCCTCTTACTTGTTCAGGTCTTTCTGTGAAAAGAAGATGTATTATATTTTTTTGATTTTCGCTTCCATAAACTTTTACAAATTTTTCACTTACTCCCCCGGTTGCATCCAAAGGATGTTCAGATGAAACATAATAACCTTCAATTCTTCCATTTTTATCTATTTTCACACTTCAACCACACTTTTTATCTGAAATCATATTGTTTGGAGTATATATTCTGTCAGGCTCTAAAATTTCGAGTTTTAAACTGTACGGATTTTTTGGAGTTTCAAAATAATTTAATTTTATAAAACATTCTCCATTCATCAGCACTGTCAAAAACACAAGTTCCTGAATCTGATAAAAGTTCATAGTCCCTAGATTATCAATCTTGTCTTTAGACCAAAGTTCAAATTCTTTTTCAATTAAACTTTCTATTACTTCAGCTTCTTCATCACTAATCCCTATTGTTTCGTTATCAATAGCAGACTTTAATTTTAATCCACTCCCAACAACATTCGTATTAATAGTTTTTAATGCCCCAGTAGCAACAGAAGTTCCCATATATAAATCTCTTGAACGTTCAATCAACTTTTTACGGTTCTTATAAATATCCTTTTTTACTCCGCCGCCAGCACTTTGCCAGCCTAGCATTGATTTTTTAGTAGTTGAAGCACCGTGATTTGAATATCCAGTATTAAGAATTTCTAATTTTCTTCTTGCTTGAAACCTTTTGAGTCCTTTTTCCGGATTAAATGCCGTTACCAATTTATCAATAAAATTCATAAAACACCTCCTTTTCTGCTAAAGATTTCTAGGCACACCTCTTCTCACTCTCCTGTTGCCTTTGCCATTTATTTTTTGAAGTTCATTTTCCCAGTAAGCTCTTCCTTTTCTTATTTCATCTATCCCCATTCGAGCAAGCTCTCTTGTCCCAATTTTATAGCTTTTCCCTGTTAAAGCCGCTCGTTCAGCTTTACCATATTCAACAATCATTTCCAGAATATATTCTCTTGAATAATTTGATTTTCCCATTTATTAAATTCCTTTCGATAATATTTTTCTTTTTTTATAACTGTTTTTTTGTTTTCACATTTCCCATTGAATATCTTTTTTTCAAGATTAGGATTTGCTATTCTAAGCGCAGCAAAAGCGTAATTCCGTAAATCCAACGGCTCATTTCTTCTGCCTGAAAACTAATTTCCATTCAGACTTTCTAACCCCCTTTTTTTACTACATTAACTCTTTTCTCACTTGTCAATCCTTTAAAATACGCTTCATCATAACCCTTATCTTCTTCTATCGGAAAATGACAATAATTTTTACCAACTTTTTCTATCAATAACCTAGAAAATAAAGTATCTTTTGCACTATCTACCCCAACTGGAAAAAGTGCTATATTCCCTTTGTTATGTCTACTTGGTTTCGATACAATTTCACGTGCTCCAGCCATCCCTTTTATCGCAAATACTCTTCTATGCTCTCTAATTTTTACAAAAGCATACACCTCAGAAGTAAAATGCCCTCCTGAATCTATACAAGTACATAATATTTTTATTTTTTCTCCATTTTGATAGGAGTATTCTTTATCCAAAATATCATCTAATTCATCCCATACAAAAACTTCTCCAGGATTTCCATATATAGTTCCATATTTGATACCGTAACATTCTTCATCTTTTGCCCATCCTACAATCTCGTACTCCAACCTATTATCCTGAACATCAACTCCACAAGTAAGAACATTGACATTTTCAGGTATTTCACAATGATAATACTCGCGTCTATTCAATATTTTCTGCCAGTCGAGAGTGTCTTCTTTTTCTTCAAAAGTTTCGGCTAATACTGTATTGGTAAACACTTTCATCATTTCAATATTGCCTTTTGACCTCAAAAAATTTTCTTTAATGTCTTTCCAGTCACTCCACGAACTATAAAACTCATTTAAGTGAAAAGAACGTATTTTAAGATTAATATTCCCTTCTTCGTCTTTTACATCAGGATTTTCTGCCAACCATTCGCCATATATTCTATTTTTCTTCCAACTAATTTCATCAGATATTTCTCCACAATCTTCACACTTAATACCACAAGTTTCAAAATCAAAATTTTTCCAAACAAATTTTTGATAACTTCCACAACAAGGACAAGGTACATAAAAACTTTCTTGCGTTCCTATCTGAAACATTGAATCTATTTTACTGTCACCTTTTACAGTAGGAGTTGATACTAGCACAATTTTTCTGCTACCTTTAAAAGTTTGTGTTCTTTTTATTGCTAATTCAACAGCATCTCCCTCATCCCCAACTGATTTTTCAAATCTATCTACCTCATCAGCTAAAATTACTCTTATTGGTCTACTCGCTAATTCACTAGCGCTACCAGATCCAGTAAATACAACATAACCTCCTGAAAATTCTTTGATTTTTTTTGTATCTCTTCCTGTTTCCTCATCAATAATCTTGTTTTTTAATCTTGGAGTACTCCTAACCATATCCATAAATCTAGTCGAAGCAAATTCCTGTGCAAATTCTTTTGTTGGCATTAAATACATAATTGAACTAGGTAAATAATCGATAAAATATCCCAATGTATTCAATGAAATTTCGGTTTTTCCTACCTGTGCTCCCATTTTTAAAACGATTATTTCAGTTTTACTATCTGATATTGCTTTCATTATATCTCTTTGATACGGTGCTCTATCAGTATTCCATCGTCCTGGTTCAGCACTTGATTTAGAACTTAATATTCTATATTTATCTGCCCATTGATCTATCGTAAGTTTTGGTGGTGGTGCAAGTTCTTTTAAAATTTCGGAAAATAAATCGATTGTTTTTTGCTTAACATCAATTTTTTCTGTTTTTTTATTCTTCTTCTTCGTCATCTTCAATTATATATTCCTTATTTTTTTCATAAACTTACTCCTGTCATACTCCGATAATTCTTTCAAAACACTATTGATATTATCTGATATTATCTCTTGCAATTCCCCTAAATTTTCAACTCCTATAACAAGCGGTGCAAGTTTGTATGGCATGGTCTGTAATTGCCCTTTAAATCCTGCAATTATATTATTCATAACCCTTTTCACATCATTCGCCTCATGTAAATCGGATTCCAATATCTTAATTTTTATTTTTTCTTTTCTATCCCGTGTCTTCAGATAATCAATTTCATTCTTCAATTTTTCTTCCTGAAGTTGTTGAGGAGTGCTTTCCAATTCACGCAAATAATCAATATAATCTTTAACCGATTGATAAAACAAATATTTACCTTTGTCGTTTTTTTAATCACACCTTCTTTAGCCAATCTTTGAATCTGTCTTTCACTTATCCCTAGTATTTCTGCCAATTCTCTAATCTTTATAGTTTCATCAAAATCTAATTTATTAATCATCTCCCCTCCTTTATTCCGACACGACATCCCTGTGAAATTTCATAAAAAAATTCACACAAGTCGGGACTCGCCAGACCCGTAACGCTCAAAATTCTCTCACAGTACCTTTTTAATCAAATTTTTTTATTTCCACTTTAATATTCACTTGATATACTCACTATTTTGAGTATTTATTCTCTACTTCTACTAGCTTATCTCTCAATCCTTTGTCTTCTTCTCTCTGTTTCTTCATTCCTACTCTACATCTATCAAGATATCTGTCATATATCATTATCTTTAATCCATCTATCTTGTTGTCTATATCTTTTTCAATCTCTTCTAATTTATCTAGCAGTTCTAAATCTCTTTTAATTCTTTTTTTGCTATATACTTTTTTTACACCTAGCAAAAATAATTTCAAGAACAATTAAAAAAATACTACGAACTGCACAAATTCAACTATAAATATTAAAAAAACATTTTTTTCCTTCCAATCTTGGTACAGAAAGCGAGACTTGAACTCACACGGATAAATCCAACAGTTTCTAAGACTGCCGTGTCTACCATTTCCACCATTTCTGCAAATTAAAATAAAAAGAGCCACTAAACAAATAGACTATTTCTAATCTATCTATTCAGTGGCTCACTCATCTGAGGTTTATTTGCCCCTATGATATTTTTTTGTTTTATATTCTTTATCTTTTATTTCACCTTTTTTTATGTACAAAGTAATTTTGATATTATCCTCAAAAAGTTTTTTTGCTGTTTTTAGATCTTGCAACAAATACAAAAACTTCTTTGTCCTTTAAAAAGTTCGTTAATATCTTCTTGTGTAAATTTTTTTCTTTCGTTCAACTTTACCTCCTTATTATACCTTATTTTATCAATATTTGCAACCCTTTCACACCCTGATTGCAAAAAAACTTATAATCCAAATCAATCCGTAAATCACAAGTAGATTTACAATCATAGCAATCAAAAATGCTATTATATTGCTTATGCTAAATTTAAATGTCTTTGACTTGTTTTTGAATACAAGAACTAATCCATAATGTATCTTACTAACACTAAAGTAGCCGTTAATGTAATTAGTCCACTTATCATTCTCATTATTATTTCCATTTATTCCTCCTCTGTTATCACAATTGCATTGTCAATAGTAACTCTACGATTCTTCTCGCTTATCAAGTTTAATGATATTCTTCCGCTCTCATCCGAATCTCTTACTCTTATCGTTCCTTTATATTCTTTTAAGAGTTTCCCATCGAGAGTATAAACCCTTACAGTTCTTTTTAATCCACTTGTATCACTTTTCCAATCTTTTCGACTGTCTTCCCATCTTGCACAGCTTCCTGTCAATCCTAAAATTGCAATTCCTAATAATAATTTCTTCATTTTAATTCCCTTTCTTAAATTATTTAATCCATGTTGTCACCCACATACCGAATGCAAAACTCACAACTAATTTAGCTAGATCTAAAAAAATCTTTAGTTTGTTCAATTTGCACAACACCTATAAATGTAATTATAAAAGCAAAACACTATCCTCATTATTTTTTTGACATTTTCAAATCCTCCTAAATTTATCGTTTTCTCGACACCATCCAAATGTTCTTTATAACATAAAAATAGTTTTACCCTGGATCTATTATTTTCAATAAAAAAATTCATACAACCCATAAGCCATAAGTATTCCAAAACCTAAACTTGCTAACATTCCGAGCAGATTATAATTCTTCATTCTTTCTACTGCATTTTCAAATATTGTCCAAATAAATACAATCCAAAAATAAAATTGGTACTAATAATATTAACAATATTGCTATTTTCATTTTATCCTCCTAATTTTTTTCTAATTAAAACGACTTTTTCACGACTGAACTTTTAAAATATAAGTTCAGGAACTTTCCCTGTTTTGTTTACTTCTTCCAGTACATCCATACATTCTCGCCTTAACCATTCCACTTCTTCTTTTACTGCTGTTTTCTTTACTATTTCAAATTGTTTCTTGTAATATTCTTCTGCTTCGTTGTCAGTCATACCATAGTGCTCTTTAAAAAGTTTCAAAATACCTGCTTTTAATTCTGCCATTTTATTTCTCCTCCTTAATAATCCCTCTATAATACCCCTCTTTAAGCCTCTTTCTAAATAACTTGAAGTGATTAGGATAAACTTCTAAAAGCTCATAAACCAACTGTGGATTCAACCATACACCTTCGATATGATACTTCTCTTTAAACTCTTTTTGCCCTTTATCGTGGAACTCGTTGTGATGTATTCTACATAAACTCATAAACGGTGTTTTTAGTCCATCATCATTCTCATAAGTTCCCGCTGCACTTGCAATTGTATTCCAATGATGTAAATCTGCCCCTTTTCTTCCACAAATTGCACAAGTTCTCGACTTTAAGCAAGCGATAACATATCTTTGAGTTATGTTGTCAATCTCGAGGATATGCTTATATCTTTTATCGCATTTGCTTAAAATATATAAATTTATTCCAAGTTCTAACGCTTGTTCTATGATAAACGATATAAATTGATTTGCCGTTTCCATATCGCATTTTGCTGTAGAAAAGTCTAATCTATCCGTGGATATTGCAAACTGCTCTTTCATTAGTTCCTTAATCTCTATTAAAGTGTATCCAATCTCATCTCCGAACTGCTTTAATAAAACGTGTATCAAGCCATTTTGTGCTTGCGATAATTTCTTCACAGGAATAACCTTGATTGGAAAATGATTTAAGTATTCCTCTAATTTCTCTTTTATTCCTGGATAAACCTTTTCCACAGGCAATGTTATTATTATTTCTTGATTCGAGATTTCTGTGTAAGCCATTTCTTTTTAGCCTTTCTTTTCTTTATAAATTTAATGCCTTTAAATAAATTGGCGTTTAACTTCATAAAGTTAAAATCGCTATCATTTACTTTTATTCCGCTTAAAAAGCCTTGCTTTTTATTCTTTCTAATGTGTTCTCATCCATTTTTTTCCTGCCGTCGCCCTTTTCTGTCTTAATTTAATATTTCACCGATCCTTTCATATCCCAAATCTCTTAGAACCTTAGATATGTACTCAATTCCTTTTTGATATACAACAGTTTTATAATTTACTTTCACATCACCATTCGGAGCATTCCACTTGCTTTCTACAACTCTAAAATACCCACGGTCAACATATGTTTGAAATGGCATGTTATCTCTTTGTAATATTCCTTGCCTTCTTAAAATGTCAAATAACGTATTTCTTCCAACAGATTTAAAATTTAATACCTTAGCAACTGTCCCTATTTCTGCTGTCGCATCACTACCAGTCACATCATTGTAAAATTCAATTTTAGGCTGTTGTTCCTCTATCTTTTTCTCTAATTCTTGTCTTCTTATCATCTCTTCTTTTTAGTTTCATAAAAGCCTGAATAGCTAAATCAGGATTATTCAAAAGTTCTTCTGTTGCATACATTTTTGTTTTTCTTATTGCTGGTAAAATTTCATCAGCAACTTTATCCTGAAAATCTCTAGCAAGTTGATTATTTGCTTTCATACATAATTTATAAAAAGATATTTTCAGGTATAAATTCAGGTAATTTTTTTCACTTCCTTTTTCCATCGCAACTTTCTGCGATGACTTTAAATTCTTTCAAATAATCTCTAACAGTTCTCCATCTAACTGTTATATTTCCGCTTTTAGAATTTTCAACAAATCCTAATCCTCTTGCAACATCTTCTAAATTTAAAAAAATATTGTTCCATTTTTCTCCAACATACCCTCTTACTTTTTCTATTGTTATCAATTCATTCATTAATATTCCTCCTTAGTTCTCTCCCTCATATTTTTTTAAGCCATTTTTCGTGATGAACTTGTAAAAAAATTCTTCTTCAGTTGCTCCTAAACGCTCTGCAACAAGCAAGATGATTGAAAAAAATGTTCATCAGTGTTGTATAAAAGCTGTTAAAAAAATTAAGTAATTTTGTAAAGCTGCAACTTTCTTGTGTAAAAAGTTCTTTCTTGAATCTAATGTCCTTGTTTTTTTATTCTGCTATTAAAACTATCGTTATTTACATAACTCAAAGAAAAAAATGTAACATATCTGACAACTCTTCCAATGCCCTTTGTTTATTAATTTCTTTAGTGCTATTCTTCCAGTAGTTCCAATCGCTTTTTACTTCCTGCAAAAATTCTCCTAGCTCTGTATGATAAGCCAGTCTTATTAATTCAAGTTCACGCTTTCTAAGCGTTTTCTTCTTATCAAACTTCTCATCCAACATTGCCTGTCTTCTCAACAATTCCTTTATATCAAATGTTTTTAACGCTTCCATTATTCCTCTAGTTCCCTTCTTATTTTTGTTATGTCGATTATGTTTTGTTATTACTACTCCTTGCTCTTCTTCTAAATCAAAATTTATTTTTATTCTTTCAACAAAAAAATATATTAATTCATCTTCTGTATAATTCCCTTTTTCCAAAGTAATTTCACTATGTCCGTAAGTCGTATTATTAAACTCTTTTTGAAACAAAAACGAAACAAGATACACCCTGTCCATTATTTAATTCCCTCCACTTCTATCTCAATTCTCGGATTTTTTTTATCACAACTGTCAACTATTAGTTGACTATTGACTAAATATTTAACACTGTCATCTACAATTATTCCCAGTTCCTTTAATGCATCGTTCAGAAATTTCCCGATTACTGAAGCTACATTTTCAAGGTCGCTAGTTGAATTTTTGTAAAAATAACGGTATCGGACCTGATATTTCCCTTTTATTTTTTCCTTGTTTTTTAAAAGTTTCAATCTAATCAAGTCATGATATTCATGTTTTATTTTGTTCTTAACATACTCATTCTCATTTCTGTACCAGTTTAGGCTCATTAGAGTTATTTTATTTTTTCTAGTCTGCCAGTAAACTGGCAATTCTAGCTTAATCACTATAAATCACCTCATGCACCTTCAAAATTTTTAGTGGTTTTTCAATTTTCCAAGGACATTCTATATCAGCAATTAAAGTTGTTCCCTTGCTGAACTTGTAATACCCTTCCTGCACATCATTCCAGAACCTGCTATCTGCAATTTCTGTATTTCCATACAAATCCTCATTGTGATAGATTTTCCAACCTTTTTTATTTTCAAAATCTATCACCATTACTTTCGCTTTTACATTTTCTTTTAGCATTTATTTTTCCCTCCTTTTTTCTCTTCTTCTAACTTGAACTTATACAACTCATCGTAGGAATATTCCAAAGCCTTCTGCAATTTGTTTTCAGGAATCTCCCAGTTGAATTGCTCTATGCTTTTTACATTTCCACGATGCCTTTTTATAAATTTAAGCCATTCATCTTTATCAGTTGTAATCAATTCATCATTGTCTACTCTTAGACAAATAAGCACTACTTTCATTTGCAGTAACTCTCCAGTTTACTCAAAATTTCTGACAATTCATTATTGCACTTTTCAAACTCTGTATTTAATCTGTCGATTTCCCTGTGCAGTTCCATTTTCTTTTTCCAGATTTTGCTTTTTCTTTTTTTAATTTTCTCAATTTTTTCATAATTACTCATCCTTCATCGCTCCTATTCTCTGTATTTTTTTATCAAATCCTAATCTAACTGTTCCCAGTTCTCCGCTTCTGTTTTTTCGTATGATAAATTCGATTTCAGAAAAATCTTTTGCTTTCGCAACGTTTTTTTGATAATAGTCCTCACGGTGTAAAAAAGCCACCACATTGCTTGCCTGCTCTATCCCTCCGCTGTCTCTTAAATCTGCCAGCAATGGTCGCTTATCTGCTCCCCGTGTTTCCACAGCTCTATTTAATTGAGCCAAAACTACAATGCAGCAATTAAGCTCTGTCGCAAGAAGTTTTAATCTGTTTGCCATGTACTCGACTTCGTAATTCTTGCTTTGAAATCCGCTAGCAGTCATAAGAGTCAGGTAGTCGACTATTATTACCTTCAAGTTTTCTTTTTCGTGTTCCCGCTTGATTTTACGGATAATGAAATTTAAATCAGGGTTATTTTCACAGCTCATGCTTCTGAACTTTGAATCCTGCAATTTTTCTATTGCCAGATTTATTCTTGTCAGTTCTTCGCCGCTAAGCCGTTTATTTTTTATTTTGTTCAGTTCAATTCCAGTTCGGATTGACAGGAATCTTTGCATTATCTGAACGTTGCTCATCTCGAGATTTATATAAAGCACATTATGTTCCCTAGTTGTCAGTAATGCCAAATTCAAGGCAAATGCTGTTTTCCCCATTGCAGGTCTCGCTCCGACTGTTACAAGTGAGCCTGGCTCAAATGTAAAGTACCTGTTTATGTCCTTATACGGAGTTTTTATAATGCTTTTTTCATCCTCAAAGTCCTCATACCAGATATTTGATAGTTCCTTCATCCCGAATACCTTGTTCTCTTCTTTTTTCTGCGTGTTCAGCTCATTTACTTTCTGCACAATACGTTCGACTTTGTTATCAAGCGAGTAGTATTCGCTTTCAAGAATTTTTCCTATTTCAGATTTTAGGTAATACTCGTTGTATGATTCAATAAGATTTTGAATAGGCACTTGAATATCTATCAGCTTGCAGTTATCCATAAGTGCATCAGCTTCGCTCCATTCCTCATCTGTCTTCGTGAGATCGGCTATGTCAACTTTCCCTTTTTCATCTAGAACATCCAGCATTTTCTGAAAAATTATTTTGTATTCAGGATCTACAAAATGTTTTGGTTTTAATCCGAGTTCAAGAAAAAATGGTAAGTCTCCTAGACTCATATATATTTTCCCTAGTACTTGCGCTTCTAATTCGTTATATATCATTTCTAGTCCTCCCACATGCTGAAATCAAAATTATCTTTGTCGGGTTCAACGAATACTGTTATCGCTTCATCAATAGCACTAGGCTTTTTATCATTATCAGCATAAGTGTCGTTAAAAACGTTTAGGAAGTTCTCTTTTTTGCTTGAAAATAGCCAATTGAAAAATTGCCCTGTATTTTTAGACTGCTCTTTGAGATAGGAGCTTTCATGTATTTTCTCAAATGTCTCCAGGAACTTTTCTCTGCCCAGGAATTTATACAGCGATTGAATTTTATTTCTGTGTGCCATTAGCGCTGTTTCAACTGCAAATTGATTATTGCAGAGTTTTGACATTTCTTTTTTAGCTAAATTCAATACAAAAACTTGATGTTGTTGTTCTTTAGTTTCAGTTGTGTCATTTTCTTTTTGTGCAGTATTAATATTATTAACAACATCTTCCTTATTGGGTTTCCTTAATTGTGTTTCCTTCGAGGTGCACTTTTGCACCTGGTGTACGTGCATTTCTGCACCTGGTGTGGGTGCACTTTTAACCCTAGTCATTTTTGCACCTACGTGCATTTCTGCACCTGGTTTGTTGCTAACATTTTTTAAAAAATAAACATTTCCTTTTCCTGACGTTTTTTTAATTTCAATTAATCCTTTTGCTTCTAAACTTCTTAAATATTTAGTTAAAGTTCTTCTGCTTCCTATCCCGCTAACTTTCATAAGTCGTTCTAATCCTGGAAAACATTTCCCTTTTTGAATCAGCATATCTTGCTAAAAGCCATATACAATAGTTTTTCATAAGCCTCAATATCTTCCCTATCTATCAAATTATTTTCCAGCCAGAACCAGCCTTTTTGTCTTGCGTCTTTTCCTTCCATTTCCTTTCCTCTCCCTGCATCTTGTGTTTTTTAGCAACTTATGCTATAATAAACACAAGATATAGTATTTTCATATTTTTTTCCTGGCACTCTTCGGAGTGCTTTTTTTGTTAATTAAATTTTCCCAGTTTCAATCTTTTCTGATCCCTAACTATGAAAATATCCTTGACTGTTAAGATATATTTCATTTATTGTCGTTCTCTTAGTTCTGGAATCAAATAATAATATACTTGCTCCCGTTACTTTTCCATGTCTTTTGCTAATTCTCTTAATCTTTTCTCTGTTCCCTGTTTCTTCTAAGATATACAAATTTTTCATATCTCAGACATTTCTCTAAAAAAATTCTTTAAACATTTTATTTACCTCCTTGAAAAAAATACCAAATATTGTGATATACTATCTATGTTAGCATTAACCAATAAAGAGTGCTAACAAAATATGATAAACTAAATTTGAAATTATATATTTTATGTTTTACTTCCTAATATTCTCCAAAATATATAATTCAGAAAGGAGGAACAATGGCTACATTTGATGGTGCGTTAATCAAAGAACAAGGTGTTACTTTTTGCTATTGTTGTTGTTAAACCAAGTGTCTTAAACTCTTCAAGCAAAAATCGAAGAAGCACGAGAAAGTTTTTCAACGTTTCTTTCCAAACGTTCCTGTTGTATTGATGGCACAAAATTCAAGTGGTACTCCAAGATACCAAGGAAGAACAGATATTGTAAAATTTTTAGAAAACATTCATCCTAATCGTATCCCTTGGAAAAGATACACTTATTAATTTTTTTGTTAAGCAGAATAGCACTATTCTGCTTTTTTTATTTTTTTCTGAAATTTTACTTGCTAATTCATCAAAATTTATTGATTTAGCGTTTTTTTAACCATATTTATTATTTTTTTCTGTATTCAATTTAGCATTAATTTCTAATACTTCTTTTTGGTTTTTAATACTGCTTTTTTTCAGTATATTCTTTTTACTATATCTTTTGAAATATTGTTAAATTCATCTAAAGTAATCTCTTCTTTCGTAAGTATATTTAAAATTTCAGTTTTTTTGCTTTTAGACATTTACTTAGTTTATCCATTTCTCCCACCTCCTTTATTTCATTTTTACCCCCTTTTGAGTTATAATAATATCGCCAAATAAAATTAAATACACAAGAAAGGAGGCGTAAAATTATGTATCCGGATAAAAAAATATGTTAGAGCAATTAAAAAAATTTATCTGTTTATGCAAAACAACTTAAAGAAATCTCGTCATTTCTTCAACAAACTCCTAACTTTTATGATACTGTAAAACAATATCAAAATTTTTGCAGATAATATTCAAAGAAATCCTCAACAACAAATACAAGCGTTGGAACAATTTCGAGTTTTTTTAAAACTTATGAAAAAGAAATAAAAGAAACTTTTTCAGAAAAACCAAATCGCCAGATTTGAAAAAAAGAGTACGATGAAATATCTTCGAATCCAAATGAAGCTGGAAAAAGAAACTTTTGTTTCCTATAAAACTTTTGTTATATTTTTTATGTGCGTTGTTTTGACTATTTTAGATGTTGCTCCAATTCCTTATGCAAATTTAATAAAAAAGTCTTACCGAAGCATTTATAGCCAAGTATACAGACGACGAAAATATAAAAAGTTATCTTGATAAATTCTCTAAAGCTATAATTGATTTTTTTAGACGATAATTTTATCAACAAAAGAAAAATAAATTTTTATTGTGTTTCAAATTAATTGTGCTTGCTAATAGTGATATGCTAAATATTAAGGCTGTCTCAAAATTTGTCAGCTTTAAAATCAGCAATGCCGCTATTAGCTCTTTTAAATAAATGAATATTCCTATTGAAAAACAGTAATCCTAATTTAAAAAAATCTTTTCATCTCACACCTCCTTCCTTTTCTTTTTGGATTATTAATTTTTTTATGATATACTTCTAATATCGCACAGAGTGGAAAGAGGTATACTATGAATGAAATTATCGCAAATTTATTAATTGAAAAATCTTTACCAAGAAATTAAAAATTACTGCACTTGCAAAATTGCTATTTGAAAATAACATAATCTCTGAAAAAGAACTCGATGACAAGACTTCAAAAATTATTAAAAAGATAAAGATTTTTTTAAAAAAAGCAATTAAACAAGATATTGCCTGAAGATATATATCAAGAATCATTTCAAAAATATCTTAAATGATTTTATGGCTGACTAAATAACTAAAATTAAAAAAACTCTGTGCGCTTTTTCTTTTCTTCTTTACTCATACCTTTTTAATATTTTTTTATAACAGATTTTAGAATATCGTCTTTCCGTTTTTCTTCTTTTTCTGCAATAATTTTTTTATATTTTCCACTCTTTCTGTACATCTCACACCTCCTTTTTCAAATTAATATGCTATAATATTACTACCAAATAATAACTAAAAGGAGGTAATCTTATGTCCTTGAATGATATAGAACTTTATTTAAAAAAATACGATGTTCAAAAATCCTGTTACAATTCAAACTACATCTAATATTTTTTTCCTTCTTGCGATATTGAACAAGTATTAGAAAAACTCTCTTATTATCGTTTATGAAAAATAAAGTTTATCTATTAAATTTTAAACATATTGTTTTTATTAAACCAGAATAATATGTTTAAAACAAAAAAATATTATATTTTTTTATTTTTGGGAGGCTTTTTATGCCTCTTTTTTTAAATGTCGCTTCTTCCTTAAATTCCATTTTTTTATCCAATCGGAAATTATTTCAAATTCATTTAAAAGTAACATCATTTTTTTGTAATATTTGCTTAAACATTTCTTTTTATTGATTTACATTTCTTTATTTTTTTCGTTAAATTTTATTTCTCCCATCCCTGCACCTCCTTTCTTTTTGAATTGTAATTCAATCATTATTAAAAATAATTACATCTTTAAACGAAAGGAGTAATTATTATGGAAAAATAATGATAAAAAAATAGATGAATTATTTGATTTAATGAAAAAAATTATCAAGACTATCAAGTAATTTTTTTATTTCAATTTTGTAACCAGCTTTCTCAAGTATTCTTGAGATTTTATTAAAAACTATTTCCAGAGTTGTTATTTTTTTAGAATATCCATAAATACTTTTTACACCTTGTCTTGTCATTCCGACTTTTTCTACCAAATTCAGCTCTGGAATTATACTTCAACCTTATTTCATTATCTAAAAATTTCATACACATTTCCAGTATTCATTATTCCCTCCTTTTGTATCCTATTTAGTATACTTTAAATTTAAAATTTTTTTCTAACTAATTGTACCTTATTTAATCTACTAAGTCAAGATTTTTTTACAAAAAAGAGCTATTCCAACTCTTTGAATAACTCTTTATTAAAAATTTATCTGCTTTCACAAGCAATTCCATCTCTGTCCCTGTCTAAATGTCTTGCATATCCAGGCTCACCCTTTTTGATATTTTTTTATAGCCTTTTGATCTAGCTTCCTTACAATTTTTTTAAAATGCAATGTTTCAGCAAATGTGTTAGTGCTAATAAATGCTAATGTTAAAATTACAAATAATTTTTTTCATTTTGATTCCTCCATCTTTTTTTATATTTTTGAAACCAAAATTAACCCTGTTTAAATTTATTATGTATCACTATTTTTTTGTTATCATCTTCATACATTTTTTTAATCAAAACCTTGTAGTATCAAAATATCCTTTTTGAACCACATATTCCGCTATTTCATAATTTCTTTCATTTTTTTTGATTAATTTCTGATATATTAATCATGTTAAAATAATTAAATGCTTCAGTCAAATGTTCTGAGCAAGTGTAAGCATTTAATTTTAAACGATTAGCATTTTTTTAGATAAGTCAAAATCACCTTTAAAACTGCCATAATAAAACTCATCGTTTACATCAAAAACGTTATAATGATTTTTTTGATTCGATTATTAAATATCCATTTTCTAAAAAAATTTTAAAAAAATTTTTTTCAAGGATAATTCAATCGGATCAAATGTGTATAATTTTTAACTGCATGTTTATATTCTACTCGCTCGAGTATATCTTTAGAATATATAAAGTTGACTTTATTCGCTAAATTTTGTATTTTTTTCACCAGTCTTAGCCATTATAAATTCTTCAAAAAAATCTCCAATATCACTATCTTCAAGCCAATTATACAAAAATTTCTAGTTTTTTTCTTTTGCATTTTCAGTTGAATCATCTAAATTAGTCAAATCACGCTTCAATTAGTTGAAATCTGTGTTTGCAATATTGCATTCTTTTTGCCTGCAGGGCAACCACAGCCACTATGTATATCTCTAGAATTTTCCTCCTTCCAAAAAAAGCAACTCTATAAGGCTTTTTCCCGGAGCCTTTTACATAAAAATACTAAAACTTTTTCCTTATTCTCTTTCACAAAAAATCCTCCGTTATCTAAAAATATTATAATTCATTTATTTTTATCTTTTTGCTTCGTTAATCATTTCTTTTACTTCGTCATAATGTCCATTTTTAAAACTCATATATTCAATTTTTTTCAATAATCAAATTTAAAATATTCTTTTTGCTCACTCGTATCTAAAGTTTTTACTAATCCTAATATGTTATCTAAAAAAATCTTCAGTAATATCATCGAAATTTAATTCTTTCAAGATACTATTCGGCAATTTAGCTTTTGCAATATTCTATTGACAATCGTCTTTTTATATAACGGGTACACTTTAAATAAACCTTCAATCATAGTTTCGAAGGCACGCTTTTCCCTTTTTTTCAACTTTATCTATAAAAAGTAAAAAAATTCCTGATTTTTTTCTGCCAAGCCTCTTAGTGAATCTCCGTTTGCAATTCTAATTTCTTTTTAATGTTTGCCCAAAGCTCATAAAAATCACTTCTCATAAATGTATTTAATATATTATACAATATTTTTTTCAAAAAAAGAAAAAAATTTTTTTATTGACATTGTATCTTATTTATGGTACTATAAATTTGTAGAATAAAAAGGTACAAATTAAACGATAGGAGGATAAAAAAATGAGCTTTAGTGAAGCATTAAAATTTGCAGAACAAGCCGAAAGAGCAAGAGACTTAGCTTGGGAACGTTTATGCGACGAAGAAGATAAAGCGATAGAAGAATACAACGATTTCTGTAATCATTTAGAAAAATGAATTTAAAGAATTTAAAGCAAAAATATGAAAAATCAATTGCGATATATTTCATTAGAAGAACTGCACGATTACTTGATTTCAAGATACGAAGAAAAAGATTTTGGTTTTGAACCATTTGAAAGCCTTGTATTAGACTATATTGAAGGTACAAAGGCTTGGGAAGACTGGAAAAAGAAAAAAATCCTGATTACACAGATGAGCAAGAGGAAGAGTTTTACGTCGAGTGTGAAAAAGATGCGTGATGAAATGAGTACTATTTTGTATAAAAATAATTTAATTTAGGAGAAATGTAATGGACAAGATGTGTGAACTTGCAAAAGCCGTAAGCGACTTAAAACTCACAAAAACGGAGTTAAGAAAAGGAATAAGCGGATTCGAGGTTTTTAACAATTTCTAAAAAGGTGCAAGTCAACGGTAAATGAAACTTATAATCTTATAGATTATATTTTTGGAAAAAAATATGAATTTAAAAAAATTTTTAAAAAAATAAAGGAGATAACAACAATGAAATTTGAAGTATTAGAAATGGTAAACGAAAAACAACAAAAAAAGGCTTTTGAGAAAAAAAGAGGCGAAGAAATTAAAGAACAGAATTAAAAAGCTGTTTAACAAAGAACAGCCAAAGCCGCTGTTATTCAATCCAAATTGAAATAAATTGATGTTTTATCAAGCTCATTGTAAATATTGCAGTGGGTTTGGATAAGATATTAATTTATCTTAGGACAATGAAAAACATAGATGAGAGAGATTTTTATGAAAAAAATAGAATAACGATTGAAAGAAAAAAAGACGGAGTTCTAATTCCGAAATTGAACGGAGAAATTTTTGAAAAGGAGTAAAAAAACGTGAAAGTTAATTACTCCTACGGTGCTAAATCAGAAGAAAAAAACTGAATTAGTTGAAATAACTTTTCTAAACTCTGAGATAGAAATTATTGATGTTGAATAAACTGCTTTATCAATAAGTTCTGAAATTAATTTATCAGATATTTTTTTATTAAAGTTTCTACTGAAGAAGAACCTATGTTATCAGATATTTCTTTAATTTTATTCCAATTTTCATCATTTTTAATATTGGAAACGAAATCGTGTCCTTTGACAGTTAAATCAAGAATATCAATAAGTTTACCATAGTTTACTTTAGTAATTAATAACTCAATTTCATTTAAATAATTTACGTGATATTCAATTTCTTTGTCTGAATAACTTGATAATTCTTTAGGCTTTTTGGTAATTTTTTTCCATCATCGTCAAACCAACCATCGGCACTGCCTAAAAATACTATAAGATCCTAATTCAGCTTTTTAAAAAGAATATCACGTATTAAATCAGGATTTAATTGCATAATTACACCCCCTTTTCATAAATAATTTTTCTCTGACAGAGAATTAAAAACAAGTGTAACATTAAACAATATTTTTTTCAACAACAAAAAAACTGACTATCTTTCGACAGTCAGAATCTATAAAATACTACATATGAAACGGTTTAGCCAAAAACCGATTTTACTTAATAATTTTACAATATTAATTAAAAAAATCAATAAAAAGTATTAGTTTAATCAGTGCCATCTATCTCTGCATATTTTTTTGCGCAAGGCATACTACTAGAATATGCAGAACTGTCATAATGAATCTTCTTTTCTAATATTTATTTAATTTTATATTTTATAGATGGCACAATTAAGTTAATACAAACAATATTTTTAGTCGGTATCATAAAAAGCATTTCTAGGCAACAAAAGGGCTTATCAAAAAGCATTTGGGCAAATCAAATATTGCTGGCTGAGGATATAAAGATTGGAGGTACATGCAATTAATTTTTAAAGAACATAACAACAGAAAAAAATAGCAAAAAAACTAGCTGAATACATAACAGGAACAGAATTAAAGGCAGTATTTGGCTAGGAAAGTAAAAAAATATATTAAAATTGACAATCTTGTGATATTCGATGGCGCTGTCGGAAGTGGGCAACTAGAACAATTTATAAACCCTTTCAAAGTCTATGGGGTAGATATTCAAGAGCAATCTGTATTGACTGCAAGACAAAATTACAAAGATACAGATTTGGAAATAAAAAGTTTTTTTAACTACAACAGAAATGATTTTATAGCAGATGCTGTCGTTATGAATCCGCCTTTTTCGGTAGAGTTTAAAGGTTTAACAGATGAAGAAAAAGAGAATATTCAAAAAGGAATTTGACTGGAAAAAAAGAGCGGAAAAGTTGATGACATATTCGTTTTAAAAATCACTTAAATATACAAAAAGATTTGCATTTTATATTCTTTTTTTCCAGGAGTATGTTACAGAAAAAAACAGAGCAAAAAAATTCAGGGAATTAGTAGGAAATAATTTAACTGAATTAAATTTAATAAGAAATGCCTTTGATGACACTTCGATAGAAGTAATTTTTATCATTATAGACAAAGAAAAAAACATCAAGAGAACTGGAGCAGGAAATATATGACTGTAAATTTAAAAAAACAAATACATCATGAAATTTCTGAAATTCCTGAAAATTTCAGATGGGAAATGCCACATGAAGTTATTAAAAAAGAAGAAATAGATATACTTTCGTTGGAAAGCGAAATAGAAAGGGTAGAATTTGAAAAATTTAAAAATGGACTCAAGCAAGATCTACTTTTTAATAGTTAATTTAGGAGCTGATATAAATATAGAAAACAAAATAAAAAAACGGAAAAAAATTTTTTTAAAATGATTTTGAAAAAGAAGTTAAAAAAAGGCATTACGTGTCGGAAAAAGTAGAATATACAATCGAAGAATTAAAACTATTTTTAGAAAGAGGAAAAAAATGAAAAGAGATATTGTAGAAATATATAAAGAATGTGGCAATTTTTCACCAGGCAGTCAAAGAAAGTGGATTGCCAGCACTTGTGGCACATGTGAAACTGCTATCAAGCGGAGTGTTAAAAATTCAAGACAAAATAAAATATGGAAGCGAAAGTGCAAGGCTTGGTGGAAAAAGCCGAAGAACTTTTTCAAAAGTTAGTTCCAGAAAGCAGTTGATGCTAACAAATACTGGCAACGAAATAACCCTAAATATGACTTTATGTATAAGAATATGACTATAGATATAAAGTTCAGTTCATGTTATAAAAGTCGCAAGAACAAAGAATCCAACGCAAGGCATTGGACAGCAAGATGTAATGGAACTGCAAATTTATATGTGATTTTTCTAGAAAACGAAAAAAACACTGACGAAGAAAAAAAACTGGAAAATCCTTATATCTTGTTAATACCGAACGGATTTCTACATATCAAGAAAAACAAGCATTTTACAAAAAGTTCTGTATTTTTTACAGACTTTCGAGTAAAAAAAGAAAACTTGAAAGAAATGCTAGATGAATATGCAGGGGCATTGGAGGGGGCAATATGACAAATACAATGAAATGGATAATTCTAATTATAGCAACTGCTCTAATGCAGATTGAAGTGATTAGAGTTAAAGGACATTGAATATTTGGTGGTAATGTGGCATTTCCGTTTTTGATGGCTATGTTGCTGTGGTATCTGCCTAATAGATTTAAAAGATTTTAAAGATATTTTAAAACTAAGAAAGGATTGATTTAAAAATGTTTGATGATTATATAAAAAAGCAAAAATACAAGTCTTGATTTTTTTCAAGAATGCTGCTAAAAATTTACAGGAACTCAACAAAAGAATTAAAAAGAGGATAACGACAAATACGATGAACAGCAAATGGACGAGATGTATAAGTATTATGAAAATGGAGGTATAGTAAATGAACATTAAAGATTTGAAAACATTTGAAGATAGATATAATTATGATGTAAAAAAATTAGGAATGGTTGAAAAGAAAGGGAAATTTGATTATTTAAGCTGAGCTTATGCTCAAAAAAATTAACAAAAAAATTTTTTGATGAAAAATGTACATGGAGAATAATAAAAAAATGATAACGGAAGTTTTGTTCATAATGGATTTTTTTGTTGTTAGAGATGACTTTTTTTAGGACAGACAGAACAGCATTTCTTTCCGATAATAGATCATTATAATAAACCTATACAAAAATCCTAATCCTTACCAAATAAACACTTCTCAAATGAGGGATTTGCCAAACTTTTTTTGCGATGGTATCAGGATTTGGGCTATCATTGTATGTCGGAGAGGATCTAGCTTATTTGGACGAGGAAAAAAACAATCAGAAACAACAGCAGGCTAAAGCTAAAAAAGATTTAACAGAAGAAGAAAAAGTGAAAATTGCAACTAATTTAATTTCTAAGATGACTTCAAAATATCAAAAAAACAATTGATGATTTCTTTAAAAATACACGAAGTTGATAATATAAACAAATTGGATAATAAAGAAATACTCAGTTTGTATTCAAAAAATTAAAGAATTAGAGAAAAAAAGGAGCGTAACTATGAATATAGCAATATTGATGGGAAGAATGACACGAGACCCTGAACTAAAATATACATCAAATGGAAAGGCATACACAACTTTTACATTAGCTGTACAGAAAACAAGAGATGAAGCTGAATTTATCGACTGTGTGGCTTGGGAAAAGACGGCTGAGAATATAACTGAATACTTTAGAAAAGGTAATAAAATTCTTATACAAGGACGTTTAAGTGTAAGCAGTTATGAGCAGAATGGAGAAAAAAAGGAAATTTACAAGAGTTTTGGTAAACACTTTTTGAATTTATTGACAGCAAAAAAACAATAGTAGCAGTCAAAAATGGTAACAGAAATCATTATGATTCTAATGAGGACGAAAGTTTTTCCTTTTTGATAGCAATTACAGAAATAAATAAAAAAATTATAAATTATAAAAAAATAGAGATAGGAGAAAATAAAATGAGTAGAGAATTAAATTTATATCCGTTAAGTGCAGCAGGAAAAAAATATTGAAAGAGCATTTTTAGAAGACGAAATTGACGAGCAGACATTAAAAAGACACGAGAGAGATGTTGCAGTAGAAATTGAGAACGAAGGAGATACGATTGTTCAAATTTATAATAAATTTATAAATTATTTAGGACAAGGGACTGGAGCAAACAAAATTGTCGGAGCAATCGACAGAGAAATTGAAAGATTGAAAAATTTGAAACAATTTTATTCAAAAGGGTTTGATAGATTTTCAAAAAACGTTGCCGAAACAATGCGAAGTTGCGGTATTGAAACAGGGCAATCAAACGGGGTGCAGACAGAAAGCGGAAGAATAATTTTTTTAAGAAAAAGTACCCGTGAAATAAAACCGAATCCAGAAGAAGTGCCTAGTGAATATCAAATATATAAATTTAAGCCGTTCCAGCTTAGTTTTGAGGAATACTCACAACTTCCTGATAGTTTGAAAGAAAAATTACAGATAAGTGAAGTGAGCATTGATAAAAAAAGCCGTTTCAGGAAGTTTTTGGAGATTTTAAAAAAAGAAGAATGCTACAAATTAAAAAAATAAAAATAAGGGAGAATAAAAAAATGAAATTAACGGTAGAAATAGATTTAATGGATTTATTTAGCGATTATGAAACAGATGACTGGGGAGATGGAGAAGTTGAAAGTGTTGGCGACACTTTGAAAAACGAGCTGAAAAGGAAAGTGTTATCAGAACTATCAGAAAAAAATGTTAGAAAGTTATGATAAAAAAATTCCAAAAATGATTTAGAGCCTGTCTACAAAGAAATACTAAACGAGGTTTCAGAAGAAATTAGAAAAGTATCAAAAAGAATTTATAACTAAGAAAGTATCAATAACAGACAGATGGGGCAGCATAAAAAAAGAAGACACATCTGTTCTTGACTTGATAAAAGAAAGAATTGAAGAAGCGTTTGACATAAAAAAATGATAACAGCTCTTTCAGAAAAGAATTAAATGAAATATTCAGATACGAACTTAGAAATAGAATAGATGAAACAGTATCAAAAAGTAAGGGAAGAAATGGAAGAAAAAAATAAAAAAATGAAACAGCAGAGCAAATAAGAAGAAAAAAATATTTGAAAAAAATAAATAGAGAGGGTTAATTGAGGGTACTTTTTGTAACAAAAATAGGGAGGACTAACAATGAGAGAAATAAAATTTAGAGCTTGGCTTAAAGAAGACGAGAAAAATGGCAAATGTTGAAACAATGGATTTTACAGATAAATCAATACAATATCTGAAAAGGAGCGAAATTATTAATGTGTATATTTTTAAGAAGAGAGAGCTTTGATGATGTCGAATTAATGCAATATACAGGACTTAAAGATAAGAATGGCAAAAGAAATTTATGAGGGAGATATTCTTTTTTTAGAGATGAAAACATGAAATATATTGTAGTTTGGCAAGATGCCGCTTTTATAATAAAGTCTATAGAAATTAGAAAATATTCAGAAAAAAATGTACTGGCTAGATGATACAGAAATTTGTTGTGAAATCGTTGGAAATATTTATGAAAAATAAAAAAATTATTGGAGGAAAACGAATGAGTAAATACAAAGTACATTTTTTTGTAAACAGTAACGCAAATGTCCATTCTACAAATGCTGAAGTCGTAGATTTAGTGGAAGATTACGGCTATACAGAGAAAGAGGCGGAAGAAATAATAAATGACGAGAAAAAGCTGAAAGAAGAATTCGAGGCTTGGTTATGGGATACTATAGAAACAGGTTTTCAAGTTCTCAAAACAGAAGAAGAAGTCGAGGACTGGAAAGGGATGGATAAATGATAAAATGCGCCGAGATACACAAAATCAAAATCGAGAGTGTCCGTTATTTTGTGTAAACTAATAGATAAATCCAGTAAATCTAATACTTTGTTGTTCTATTTACACAAAAATTTTTACACACCCTCAAAATCGAAAATGAAATAAGGTATGTGGCAAAAGTTTATATTGATAGAGAAGAAATAGAAAATGAAAGTTTTAGCAGTCCAACATTTGAAGAAACTGCTAAACACGTTTTGAAAGATTATGTTATATCGAGTTATGTTGATATGATAGAAATGGAGGGATAATAAAAAAATGAAATTGCTGTTAAATGTGGAAGAAGCTTGCTCTTTTTCTTCAAATGAACGAAAGAACTTTGAAAAAGTGGATTGATTAGCGGGACTTTAGATATAGGAAGTGCAATAATTACAAAAGTTATAAATAATAAACCTAGATATAAGTATCACATCCCTATAAAAAAAGAGCTGAAAAAAATATGGGAATAAGCTATGAGGATTTTTTAAAAAAATGAGGTAGCAATATGAAAATGAGGAATCCAAACGGTTACGGTTCTGTAATAAAATTAAAAGGCAAAAGAAGAAAAACCTTTTTGCTGTAAGGGTTACAACTCATTGGGATAAGACTGGTAAACAGCAATATAAATATATAGGTTATTATAAAAACTCAAAAAGAAGCTAATCAACAATTATTTTTATTATAATGAACATCCGTATAATATAGATGTTCAAAAGTCTCACATTTTCGGAAGTTTACGAAAAAAATGGAAAAACAGAAAAAAATTTGATACAATTGGTCGTTCGTCACAATTAGGATATATTGCTGCTTTTTAAGAACTCTAAAATTTTACACCAATTACGATTTGTAGATTTAAAATCTTCTGATTTGCAAGAAGTTTTTTCAGCACTAAAATCAAATACGGTTCGAAGAAAAAAATTAAGATTCTTTTTAATCAGCTATACGCTTATGCTATGAAAAAATGATATTGTAACAAAAGATTATAGTAAATACGTAGATATTGGAAAAAAATACAGAGGAAAGCACAAGAAAAACCTTTTCACAAGTGAAGAAATTAAAAGATTATGGGATTTAATAAGTGAAAACGACTGGATTGATACAATTTTGATTATGATTTATACAGGTTTTTAGAATTGGAGAATTATTGGAAATTAAAAAAATAGTGATATTGATTTGAAAAAAATAAAATTATTAAAGGTGGACTGAAAAACAGAAGCTGGTAAAGATAGATTAGTTCCTATCCATTCTAAAAATACTAAAACTTGTTGAAAAATAGGATGAATACCAAAAACGAATACTTGATTGTAAACTTCAAAGGCAAACAAATGAAATATGATAATTATTACAAAGAAAAAAATTTAAACCTATTATGGAAGAACTTGGAATGAATCATAAGCCACACGATACTAGACATACATTTGCAACATTACTAAGTAATGCAGACGCAAATAAAAACATCAGTTAAGAAATTAATAGGACACAACAGTTATACAACAACTGAAAAAAATTTTATACTCACAAGGACATTGAAGAGCTGAGAAAAAGCGGTGGAAAAAGATATAGTATTTTTGTATATTGCTTGTATATTGTGTGTATATTGTAAGCATACATTTCTATACTTTTCCATACTTTTTCCAAAATAAAAACCCCTGAAAACCAGTGTTTCCAAGGGCGTATAAAATAATACAATTATCTTTTTGAGAATTGTGGACTTCTTCTTGCTTTCTTTTTCCCGTATTTCTTTCTTTCAACCATTCTTGAATCTCTTGTTAAGAATCCTGCTTCTTTTAAAGCACCTCTTAATTCAGCGTCAGCTTCTAATAATGCTCTTGAAACACCGTGTCTGATAGCTCCTGCTTGACCTGTATTTCCTCCACCGTTTACATTAACTTTTACTCCAAATTTGTTTAAAGTTTCTGTTAATTCTAATGGTTGTTCTACGATTTTAGCTAAGATTTCTCTTCCACCAAAATATTCTCTCATATCTTTTCCATTAATTGTCACTCCAGTTTCACCTGGTACTAATCTTACTCTTGCTACTGAAGTTTTTCTTCTTCCAGTTCCTAAATATTGAATTTTTTCTGCCACGAAAATTTACCTCCTATAACTCTATTCTTTCTGGTTTTTTTGTGCTGTATGTGCATGTTCAGATCCTGTGAATAATCTCAATCTGTTAATCATTTGGCTTCCTAATTTGTTTTTAGGTAACATTCTTTCTACAGCTTTTCTGATTACTTCAGTAGGTTGTTTTTGTAACATTTCTTCTAAACTTCTTACTTTCAATCCACCTGGATATCCACTATGTCTGTAATATTTCTTGTCTAATAATTTATTTCCAGTTACAGCGATTTTATCAGCATTTAATACGATAACAAAATCTCCTCCATCAACGTGCGGTGTGTAACTTGGTTTATGTTTACCCATTAATCTTACTGCGATTTCAGTAGCTAATTTTCCAAGTACTTTTCCTTCTGCATCTATCTCATACCAGTTTCTTACAACTTCTTCTTTTTTTTGCATTACAGTGTATTTACTCACTTTGTTTCCTCCTGTTTTTATTCTCTAATATTTATAGAATAACGGTCCTTTGTGGGAAAGGCTCATATTAGTTAATTATATATTATTTTTATCACACTTGTCAAGTGAATTTCCTTGATTTTTTTACATAATTTTTTTCCTGCAATAAAGTAATTTATGTTATTTTTTTATTTATAATAAAAACTAACTTACAAACAAAAACTTAAAAGGCTATGGCTAGTTTACTAAAACCCTAAATTTATATAATTTTTATAGTTTTTAAATAGGTTCGAGTATAAATAATAAATTTATCACGATAATTATAACTAAAACATATAGTGAGTTATAAGAAAAAAAGCATTTGAAATTATAAAAAAAGATTTGCTACAATTCTATCAGAAAGTTTTTAAAAAAATTAATTGAATAAATGTAGGAGGGAAGAATGGCATTAGAAAAAGTAAATTCTCTAAAAGATTTAAAAAAATTAAAAAGAGAAGAATTGGTTGAATTAGCGGCTGATATAAGAAAAGCGTTATTAAATAGATTGACGAATTATCCTAAAGGAGGACATGTAGGTCCTAATTTTGGTGTGGTTGAAATGACGATTGCTTTGCATTATGTGTTTAATTCGCCAATTGATAAAATTGTGTTTGATGTGTCGCATCAGGCTTATCCGCATAAAATTTTAACAGGGAGAAAAGATGGATTTCTTTATGAGGATAAATTTAAAACTGTTAATGGATATACTGACCAAGATGAAAGTGAGCATGATTTCTTTAGGGTTGGACATACTTCAACATCAGTTAGTTTGGCGACAGGACTTGCAAAAGCTAGAGATTTGAGAGGTGCTAAAGAAAATATAATTGCATTGATTGGAGACGGTTCACTAAGTGGAGGGCTTGCTTATGAAGGATTGAGTAATGCTGCTGAACAAGGTGGGAACTTGATAATTATTGCGAATGATAATGATCAGTCAATTGCGGAAAATCATGGTGGATTGTATAAAAATTTAAGGGAATTGAGAGAAAGTAATGGTGAGGCACCAAACAATTTCTTTAAATCGCTTGGTTTGGATTATAAATACGTGGCTGATGGACATGACATTAATAAATTGATTGAAGTATTTGAAGAAGTGAGAGATATTGATCATCCAATAGTTTTACATATTCATACAATAAAAGGAAAAGGATTGCTATATGCTGAAAAAAAGATAGAGAACCTTGGCATTATAATGCAAACTTTGATCCAAAAAAACAGGTGAACCAAAAAACTAAGCCTGAACCAAAAAGAGAATTTGGAACAATAACATTTGATTTTCTTTGACAGATAAAATGGAAAAAGATCCTACCGTTACATTTATTAATGCTGGTGTTCCTATGGGATTTGGATTTACAAAAAGACAGAAGAGAAAAAAATTGGATAAACTGAGAAAAACAATATGTTGATGTTGGAATTGCTGAAGAACATGCGACAACTTTTTTTCATCAGGAATGGCAACAAATGGTGCAAAACCAGTATTTGGTGTAATTAGTACTTTTGTTCAAAAGAACTTACGACCAAATATCTCATGATATTGCAATAAATAAAGCACCAACAGTTACTTTAGTGTTTGGTGGGACATTAAAAAGGTATGAACGATGTAACACATTTGGGATACTTTGACATACCAATGATTTCAAATATACCGAATATCGTGTATTTTGGCACTCAACTACAAAAGAAGAATACTTAGCAATGCTTGACTGGGCGATTGATCAAAATGAAAATCCAGTATTTATAAAAGTACCTGGTGGAGCAGTTCAACATTCTGAAACTGATGTGGATAAAGATTATTCTAACTTGAATAGCTACAAAGTTGTGGAAAAAAAGGAAAAGATGTGGCGATTGTCGGATTGGGAGAATTTTTTGCGTTAGGTAAAGAAGTGAAGGAATTGCTAAAAGAAAAAGCTGGAATTGATGCAACATTAATAAATCCTAGATTTATAAGTGGTCTTGATGAAAAATTTATTAAATGAATTGAAACAAAAATCATAAATTGGTAGTTACATTGGAAAGTGGTCAAAAAAGAAGGTGGATTTGGAACGAAAATTTCTAGTTTCTACGGTACTTCTAACATGAAAGTACTTAATGTAGGTGCTAAAAAAAGAATTTACTGATGAAGTTCCTTATGATGTATTTTTTTGAGGAAAAATAGACTTACAAAAAGAACAAATCGTTGAGGATATTTTTAATGGGTATTAAATAATTTGAAATTTAAATAAGATAAAAATAAAATCAGGAGTACATTTGATAATATTCCTGATTTTTTTGACTTTATTTTATTTAATAAGTGTAACTTTCTTCGCTAACTGGATAAAGATATGTTTCCCATTTTTCAAGTTTAGGATTCATAATAAAGTTAGGATCATGATAACTTTTAATGTATTCTGCAGCACGATTTTCACAATATTTATAATTTAATACTCTTCCTTCTGAATCAATTTCTAAATTATTCATAAAGATAGCAAAAAGCTAATTCTCCACAGCTAGGTTCTTCCCTCACAGTTGATAAATAATCAATATTTTCAAGTATATCATAACCCTAAAGTTCCATTAAAAAAACCAATAGGAAAAATTGTCTTACTGCTCCCTGTACATATTTGCTAATTTTCATAAGATTTTTTTCCTTTTCAATTATTTTTTTATTTCATAATTCTCAATACAAGTTTTTTTCTTTAGCATCCTTCAAAAAATTTCATTGATTTCATTTTTTTGAAATATTATCTGCCAAAAATAATGTAGTAATTTTTCAATTTGATTTACCAATTCAAATGGTGAATTTTCTATGTCAAAAATCATCTGAAACTCTTACATAGTAAGAATCTTTTTACTGTGTTTGAATCTACAATTTCAAATACTTTTGTAGAATTGAAGAAGTAATCTGATTCAATATGGTTTCTTGTTACAATTTTTACAATATCAGCTACTACTGCTGAAGCAGTTGGATCCATTCCAGCACCTTTTCCATAAAATAAAGTCTTATCTGTATAAGAACCTGTTGTTTCAATTGCATTGTAGACATCGTCAACCTTTGCTAAGATTTCACTGCTTGGAATTAATGTCGGTTCAACTGAAATTTGTGCTGATTTTTCAGATAATAATTTTGAACTTGCGATTAACTTTATAGTCAAATTTAGTTTGTTTGCAGAGAAAATGTCAACTGTGCTAATATCTCTAATTCCTGATAACTGCATATCTTTAAATTTAATTGAACCTCCATAGGCAAGTGAAGCCAAAATGTTAATTTTATGTCCTGCATCAATTCCATCTACGTCAAATGTAGGATCAGCTTCTGCATATCCTTTTTCAGAGGCAATTTTTAATGCTTCGTCAAACGATAAGTTGTCTTCTTTCATTTTTGTCAAAATGTAATTTGAAGTTCCGTTCATAATTCCACGGATTTCAGTAATTGTATTTGCAACTAAACTTTCCATTAAAGGTGTAACAATAGGGATTCCTCCACCTACAGCCGCTTCAAATAAGAATGATACGCCATTTTCTTTTGCAATTTGAAATAATTCAACTCCAAATTTTGCAATTAGTGCCTTGTTTGCTGTAACGACACTTTTTTTAGCTTGAAATGCTTCAATGATTATTTTTTTTGCGATAGTTTCTCCGCCGATAAGTTCCACAACGATTTTGATTTCAGGATCGTTTAACACCTTTTTATAGTCATTTGTAAGAATAGATTTATCAAAATCAAATGAAAATTCACGATCTATATTTAAATCACATGCATATTTTACTTCAATGTCAGCTCTTGATTTTTCAAAAATGCTTTCTTTTTCTTTTGTTAGCACTTTAAGAACTCCTTCACCAACAGTTCCCAATCCAATAATTCCTATTTTCATATTTTCTAAAGTCCTTTCTTTCAATAAATATTATTAATTTGTTTTTTTAGTTTAGTTATTTAAATAATATGTTTGACAATCTTTTTTTACTTTAACAAATAGTCTGAACCTCCCACGACTAAAGTTGTGAGTGTTCTTGCGCTATTTCATGAATTTATGTATTTTGATTATCTTTAATAAAACTGATAAAAAAACAACACTTTCTAATTTTTTTAAAAAAATATAAAATATTTATCTATCAAATTCTAAATTATAATTTTTTTAATTAATCTTCATTTTTCAATAAATCTTTTATGTAGCGCATTTACTGCTTTTATTTACATCATCTTCGTGAATAATGCAAGAAACATTAATTTCTGAGCAGGAAATCATATCAATGTTTATTCCATTTTTCAGCAAGTGTATCAAAAAAATTTCGGCAGTAGTTTCGTAATGACTCTTAAGACCGATTCCAACAACGGAAACTTTTGCAATTTTTTTCTTTGTAAGAAACTCCTTCAGCTCCGATTTTTTTCCTTAATTTGCTCTGAAATAGCCACAGCTTCCTTTTAAATCATCAATTTTTTTACAGTAAATGAAATATTATTTAATTCTTTGTTAATACTTGAACTTTGTAAAATTATATCAGTGCTTATTTTTTCTTTTGCAAGTCTAGAAAATACCTTTGCGGCAATTCCTGGCTTGTCAGGCACTCCAAAAAGCGTGATTTTTCCTTCATTTTTAGAAGATGTGATACCTGCGATTTTTACTTTTTCCATAGCTTCTCCTTTTGTGTCAACATTTTGATTTTTCAATTTTTCAAATTCCTCATCCTTTTGAACAATTGTTCCGGCAGAATCGTCAAATGATGAACGTAAATGTATTTTTATGCCATATTTTGCGGCAATTTCAACTGATCTTGGATGTAGAACTTTTGCTCCGGAAGCAGCCAGCTCCAGCATTTCCTGGTAAGAGATTGTCTCTAATTTTCTTGCATTTTTAACAATTCTTGGATCTGCAGTGTAAACTCCGTCAACATCAGTATAAATTTCCACTTCATCAGCCTCAAGCGCTGCTCCCAAAGCAACAGCAGTCGTATCAGAACCGCCACGTCCAAGCGTAGTAATTTCATTATTTTCAGTAATTCCTTGAAATCCTGCAAATACTACTACATTTCCTTCATCTAATTTTTCCTGTATAATCTGTGTATCAATGTTAATTATTTTTGCCTTTGTATGTACAGGCGTTGTTTTAAAATTAACTTGAAACGCATTTAGTGAAACAGCCTTTTCTCCCAGTTCCTCAACTGCAATCGCAAGAGATGCAATAGAAATTTGCTCTCCAGAAGTTAAAAGCATATCAAGTTCACGTTTATTCGGTGTATCTGAAAGTTCATAAGCTCTTTTTACCAATGCATCAGTTCTTCCAGCTGGCGCAGATACAACGACAATTACATCATGTCCAGCCTTTTTATACCTTACAACCCGTTTAGCCACTTCCTTTACACGTTCTGCATCAGCAACGGAAGTTCCACCATATTTCTGTATAATTAAAGCCATATTGCCTCCTATTTTTCTCTAAAATTTCTTCACTTTATTAATATACTATTTTTTTTAATAAATTTCAATGTTTTACTAGCAAAGAATATCATATTCTAGGCAAAAAAGCAAGGTAATTTGCACATTTGATTTAATAAAAAAATTATTTAGCTTGATATTTAAGACTTTTTATTTCAAAAAAATTTTTTTAGATTAATATTAATAAAAACCTGTGTAGTTACGTTACAGTACGCTGTTTTTTTATTTTGATTCTATCAATTATATTTTTTTAAAGTTTTGAGATACAAATATATATATTAAAAAAATAGTATTAAAAAAATACTAAGTAAAAAAATAAATTGAAAAAGATAGAGAAATTATGATATTATAAACATGGAATAATATTTTAAGGTTTTTTTGTGATTTATATAACAAATAATACTTAAAAATATGTTCAATTTTAATTTTTAAGGTCAAATTAGGAGGAAAAATTATGAAAAAAACAAAAAAATTAATAATTATAACATCAATTTTGGCGGTGGGGATTCCGTTATTTGCGATTAGCACAGACTATACTGAAAAAAAGGCAAGAGATGACTACTATAAAGTGCAAAAGCAGCAGATTGAGGCTGAAAAGGCTAAGGAGAGAGCTGAAAAAGAACAAAGATTAGCTCAGGAAAAAGCAGAAAGAGAAAAACAAATTCAACAGGAAAAGGAAGAAAAGGAAAAACGTATAACTGAAGAAAGAAATGAAAGAAGACAAAAAGCAGCAGAACAAAAGCTGCAAAGGGATCAAGATAAACAGGACAGACAAGATAAAAGAGAAAAAGTTAAAATTACTAATGCGGCACCAGTTTCAGTTTCTGAGCCAGAAGTTACAGCTCCAGCGCCAGTTTCAGAAAAACGTGAATTAACGCCGGAAGAAATTAGAAGAGCAAAGAACGCATTAAAGGAAGCAAGAGCAAGTTATCTTAGCGGAAACAAAGCGGCAAAACCTGCTAAAACTCCAAAGAATACAGATAAAGTTATAATAAAATCTGACAGTAAAGGAAATGTGGAAGCAATAAGACATACCAAGGAAGAAAGTGAAAAGGCACAACGAATTTTAAAGGAAATAAGAGACAGCTACTATAAAAATAACAAAAGATAGGGCGATTAAATGACTCAGAAATGAGTCATTTTTTGTTTTTTTGAATAACAATAGTAAAATCACTATTTTAAGTGGAAGAATAGTGTAAAAAAATGAATAAAATATTTTTTTTTATTTTTTTAGGGAATAAGTTAGATTAAATAAAAAAATAAGAAAATATTGCAAAACTATTTGACTTAATCTATTTTTGCTATAATGAACGTAGAAAGATAATAATAAATTTTAGGAGGAATATGAAATGAAAAATTGTAGTTTTCGATGCAAAAACCTTATGATATCGAATTTTTTTGACAAATGGAATGAAACTTTTGGAGCTAATATTACTTATTTTGAGGAAAAAAATTAAGCTTGAAAAAAATGTAATGCTTACAAAATATCAAGATGTTGTATGTACATTCGTAAATGATGACTTAAATGCGAAAGTATTAGATATACTTTCAAAGAATGGAGTTAGAGTAATTGCGGCAAGATGTGCTGGTTACAACAATATTGATTTAAAAGCTGCCCGTGAAAACAGAATTACCGTTTTAAGAGTTCCTGCATACTCTCCATATGCTGTTGCTGAACATGCATTAGCACTTCTTATGTCAGTAAATAGAAAAACTCACAAGGCTTATAACAGAACAAGAGAAGGAAACTTCAGCCTAGCAGGATTAACTGGAATGGACTTAAATGGTAAGACAGCTGGAATTATAGGAACTGGTAGAATAGCAAGAATTTTCATAAGAATTTTAAATGGATTAGGAATGAAAGTTATTGGTTATGATAAATTCCCTAATGAACAAGCTGCAAAAGAAGAAAATTTCACTTATGTGACATTAGATGAAGTATTTGCAAAAATCTGATGTAATTTCATTGCATTGTCCATTATTCCCTGAAACAAGACATACAATTAACAAAAGATACTATTGCTAAGATGAAAGACGGTGTTATTATCATTAATGCTGCCAGAGGTGGATTAATTGATACAGAAGCATTAGTTGAAGGATTAAAAGATAAAAAAATTGGTGGTGCTGGACTTGATGTTTATGAAAATGAAAGCAGCTACTTCTTTGAAGATGAATCAGCAAGTGTGCTGGAAGATGATTTATTAGCTAGATTGTTATCATTTAACAATGTTGTGCTAACTTCTCACCAAGCATTCCTAACAACAGAAGCATTGGATAACATCGCTGAAGCAACATTCAATAATATCTTGTCTTATGTTAAAGAAGAACCATTGAAAAATGAAGTTTGGTATAACGAAGAAACTGGTAAAGTTGTTGAAGGTTTAAGAAAATAATTATTATCTGAAATATAAAAAAGTTTTTATTTTCCAAAAACTTAAAGAGAGGCTGTTTTTTTAGAGCAGCTTCTTTTAATATTTATATTTTCCTAAAATTTTTGAAAAAAAGAGAATTTTGAAAAAAAGAAAAAAAGAAAAGAGGCAAAAAAATATGGATTTATTTGAAATAAAAAAACAAAAATGAAATAAATGAAGTTAATATTGAAGAAATCAGGAGGCATCTTTGACATTGAAAAATTTAAAAAAATGAAATAAATGAATTGGAAAAAAAGGACATTTGAGGCAGACTTCTGGAATACAGATAACAGTCAGGAAATATTGAAAAAAATATTAGCGCAAAGAAAAAAATTGCTTGAAGAGTATGATAAGTTAAATGGGCTATTTGAAGATGTTTCTACAATTATTGAGTTTATTGAAATGGGAGATAATTCGTTTGAAAATGAGCTTGAACAGAAGTCACAGGATTTGAAAAAAATGAAATTGACAATTTTAAGACAAAATTGCTTCTGGATGAAGAATATGATACGAATAATGCGATTCTTACGATAAATTCAGGGGCTGGAGGGACAGAGGCATGTGACTGGGCTGAAATGCTTTACAGAATGTATGACAGATGGGCAAATCGGCATAATTTCAAGGTTGAAGTGCTTGACAGCCTGGCTGGGGAAGAAGCTGGAATTAAAAGCATTACGCTAAATATAAAGGGAAACTACGCTTATGGCTATTTAAAAGGGGAAAAAGGAGTTCACAGACTTGTCAGAATTTCACCATTTGATTCAAATGCCAGACGGCATACTTCATTTGCAGCAGTGAATGTTACACCTGAAATAGAAGATGACGTTGAAATTGATATTCGTCCAGAAGACTTGAAAATTGATACTTATAGGGCAAGTGGCGCTGGAGGGCAGCATGTAAATACAACAGATTCAGCCGTTAGAATTACTCACATCCCAACAAATACCGTAGTTACCTGCCAAAATGAGCGTTCACAGCTGAAAAACCGTGAAACTGCAATGAAAATATTAAAATCTAAATTATTTGAATTGGAACTGGAAAAACGTGAAAAGGAAATGGCCGAATTAAAGGGAACTGAATCTAAAATCGAATGGGGAAGTCAAATACGTTCTTATGTTTTTCAGCCTTATAAAATGGTTAAGGATCATAGGACAAAAGGCTGAAGAGGGAAATGTTGAAAAAAAGTTATGGATGGAGATATTGATTTATTTATAAATGAATATCTGAAATATGCTAAGTCTTAATTTGTTATTTGAGAGTATAAAAATTTTTTTGTGTAAATAGAATAGCAAAAGTACTGAATTTGCTGGATTTATCTGTTAGTTTACACAAATTCTCTATTATTTAAACAGTAAATTTATTATGAAATTTTTTTAGCAAGGGATCAAGATCCCTTGTTTTATAATATTTATTTTGATTATAATTTTTCTATGACAGATTTTAAGAAGTTTAAAATACTTCTATTTTCTGGTAAAGGGTCAAGATTCCCTTGTTAAATAGAATTTATAATAAATCCGTTACTTTCAATGGGAAAAAAATATAAGTTCACATATTCTTCTCATTTATTTTTTTTACCGCTTCTTCAAATTGTTCCCGTGAAATGTTAAATGAATTAAGGGCCTTTAAAAGCTGCTTTTGCATTATAATAGCCGATTTTTAACAAGTCTCCCAGCATTATTCTACGTTCTTTTGAATTATTTCCAGAAACAAATCCATTATCAATCAAGTCACTGATATTGAATCTGTTTTCAACATTTTGATGAGCCGTAATAACATTTTTTAACGCATCTAAAATCGCTTCATCATTGGCATTTTCCACTCCGATATTATCATTTCTAGTCGCATCCTTTTCGACTGACAAAGGCATGCTTTATATTTGGAATATATCTTTTTAACGTATCTCGAATTTTTTTCCCTGCAAAATCAGGATCTGTAAACAAAATTAAATCGTTATTTCGGGATAATTCAACTATTTTGCTTATTGTTTTTTTGGATAATGCAGAAAAGCCGTTTAAGGCGATAATATGTGCATCTACAACTCTTTTTATGGCTGTTATATCATCTCGCCCTTCGACTACTATAATTTCCTTTATTTTTTTATTTTTTTATTTTGTGTATTTGGCTTTTTCCATTTAATATTTCCTTTTTCTACTTTTTAAAAAAATTTTTTTATTTTTTTATATTATAATCTTCCATAGCTTTTAGAAGTAATTCCCAAGTTTTTCCAACAGAATCTATTTCCATTCTTTCTTCAGGTGTATGAGCACCGTAAATATTAGGCCCAATTGAAACAATATCAACATTTTCCATATTATTATCAAAAACTCCACATTCTAGTCCAGCATGAATTGCCTTGATTTCAGGATCTTTCCCTGTTATTTTCTTAAATGAATTTACCACAATGTCACGGATTTTTGAATCTTTTCGATATTCCCAAGATGGATATGGCGAATTTATTTTTACAGCCACTTCATATTTTTCAGAAAGTTCCTTCACATCGTTCAATAATTTTTCAAGCGATTTATTTACCGAACTTCTAGGCAATGATTGAACTTTTATATTAATTTTCCCGTCTTTATTTTCAGTTTTTATAACTCCTAAATTTATTGAAGTTTCCACAAGCCCTTCAATATCCTTGCTCATTGCAATAACTCCATTTGGAAATTCATGGAAAAACGAAATAACGGCATTTGTATTGAAATTGACATTTTTTTCCTTGATTTTTTTCAATTCTTCTTTTTTTATTTCTTTAACTTCAATAACAGGATTCTTATCAATTATTTTAAAATCTTTTGTCACGTTTTCAAAAGCCAATTTTGCCAATTTTTCAAAATCGCTGACTTTTTCATCTTCAAGTTTCACAGCAAGTAATGCCACAGCCTCCCTAGGGTATCGCATTAGTCTTTTTCTCCACCATCAATATCCATTATTGAAAGCGTATATTTTTTTATTCAAATGATTCAAAACTTCTGTTAAAAATTTTTATTAGAATTCCCAAGCCCCAAATGAATTTCAGCTCCAGAATGTCCTCCAAGAAGCCCCTTCACATCAACACTTATCACAGTATCGTCATCTTCAAGTTTTTTTCAGCATCAAAGTTAAATTCATTAAAAATTCTTGCTCCACCTGCACTGCTTACATAAACTTGACCATATTCTTCAGTATCCAAGTTTATAAGCGTCTTTCCAGAAAAAATCCCAAAATCAAGATTATTAACTCCGCTCATTCCATCTTCTTCATCAGTTGTAAGAATTATTTCAAGTTCTGGATGTTTCAAGTCATCACTGTCAAGTATCGCAAGCGCATAAGCCACTGCAATTCCGTTATCTGCCCCAAGCGTAGTTCCTTTTGCCTTTAAAAAAATCCATCTTCTGCAACAAGTTCAATTCCTTGTGTTTCAAAAATCAAACTGTGTATTTTTTTATTTTTTTCCCAGACCATATCCATATGCCCTTGCAGAATAAGTGGCGAATATTCTTCATATCCAGCTGTTGCAGGCTTTCTTATGAACACATTGAACGCCTTGTCCTGAACAACTTCTAAATTTCTTTCTTTTGCAAATTCCACAATCCAGTCACTAATTTTTTTTTCTTTATTTGAACCTCTCGGTATTTTAGAAATTTCACTAAAAATAGTGAAAAAAACCTTTTCAGGATATAAATTCTCTATTTTCATTTTATCTTTCCTTTCATTAAACCTGTTTTATAACCAAGTTTTTTTATTTTTTTACAAGGGGTCAAAAACCCCTTGATTTAGAACAATTCTATTTATCAAATTCTAAATATATATAATTTTTTTGAACAAGTATACTTTGAAATTGTAAAAAAATAAACCTGTTATAAAATATGCTCTAATAATTCTTCCAGTTCAGCCATCTCCCTTTGAGTCAAGTCATAACCGCTTTTTAACTTTTTCAAAATTCTGTTATCAGAACCAACTGAACTGCGTTCCAAAATTTTTATAATCAGTCTTTTATAAAACTCCATTTTCCCTCCTTAAAGCGATATAGCAGTTTCAAGCGCAACTTCAATCATTTCGTTAAAAGTAGTCTGTCTTTCTTCGGCACTTGTAACTTCGTGAGTTATAAACGAATCACTTATTGTAAGCAAAGTTAATGCATTTGCCCCTAATTTAGCCGCAGTTGTATAAAGCTGAGCTGTTTCCATTTCTACACATAAAACTCCAAATTTTGCCCATTTTTTCCAAGCATTTGGGTCATCTCCGTAAAAAGTGTCACTTGTAAATACATTTCCAGCTTTTACATTAAGCCCTTTTTGTTTAGCGATTTCGTGTGCTTTAAAAAGCATTTCGGCGTTTGCAGTCGGTGCATAATCTGCTCCGTTAAATCTAAGTTTGTTAATAGCTGAATCAGTTGAAGCTGACATGGCAAGTACAACATCTCTTATTTTTATATTTTCCTGATAAGAACCAGCAGTTCCAATTCTAATCAAATTTTTTACTCCAAATTCTGCAATCAATTCATGTGCATAAATTCCAATTGAAGGAACTCCCATTCCAGTCCCTTGAACAGATACTTTTTTTCCTTTATAAGTTCCTGTAAATCCCAACATTCCACGAACATTGTTATATTGAACGACATTCTCCAAAAAAGTTTCTGCAATATATTTTGCTCTAAGCGGATCTCCTGGCAGTAATATAGTTTCTGCAATATCTCCTTTGTTTGCTCCGATATGTGGTGTAGCCATTGTTTTTTTACCTCCTGAATTTTTTTATATTTTTTTCTGAAAAAGTTTTTCACTTAAGTATATTTTTACTTTAATTTATGAAAAATGTTCAAGATATTTATTTTATTTTTTTGGTATTTTTAAATATGTATTTTAAAAAAATTTGTAAAAATTTAGAAAAAAATGGTATAATTATAGAAATTTTAAGAAGGTATTTTTGAGTAAGTAATTGTAAAGTTTTTTTTATTAATTTGAATAGTAAATCAGGTAAGTAAAGAACTTTACTATTATTTGCTCCTTCTTAAAAAAATAAAAAAATTTTAGGAGGAAAAAAATGTTTGATGAAAAAGACTTACGGTTTTAATTTAGGAAACCGGCAAATTAAAATAAGTACTGGAAAAAAATTGCACGTCAGGCTGGGGGATCAGTTATTGTGCAATGTGGGGGAACTGTGCTTTTAGTTACAGCGACTAGAAGTAAGGATGTCAAGGAAGGGCAGGATTTTTTCCCACTTACAGTTGATTATATTGAAAAATTCTATGCATCTGGAAAATTTCCAGGAGGATTTATAAAAAGGGAAACTAAGCCAGGAACGGATGAAATCTTGATTTCAAGATTGATTGACAGACCGATAAGACCGTTATTTCCAGAAGGGTTTTTAAATGCTGTTCATATTGTAATTACAGTTCTTTCTTATGATGAAGTGAACTATCCTGAAAATCTGGCTACAATCGGAGTTTCTGCTGCATTGGGATTATCAGATATTCCGTTTGCAGGGAACTGTGGCTGGAGTTACAGTTGGATATGTTAATGGGGAATATATCTTGAATCCGACAGGGGAACAGCTTCTGGAAAGTGAAATCCAATTATCAGTTGCAGGTACAAAAGATGCTGTAACAATGGTAGAAGCTGGAGCTAAGGAAGTTTCAGAGGAAGTAATGCTGGAAGCTATTATGTTTGGGCACGAAAGAATTAAGGAAATTTGTGCAGAGCAGGATAAATTTTTGGCACAGTTTGATGTGAAAAAATATGAATTTGAGAAAAAGGAAGTAGAGCCTGAAATTAAAGAGTTTATTGACGGCTTTGAAAATGAAGTTGAAAATGCGATTATGACACCTGGTAAATTGGAAAAATACGAAGCGATTGATAATTTAGAAACAGAACTTTTTGAGAGATATGTTGAAAAACTTGAAAGCGAAGAAAGAGAAATTGACGAAAATCTTGAAAAGGAATTTAAAAAATATTACAGAGATGTGGAAAAAAGACTTGTGAGAGATGCTATTTTGTACAAGCAATATCGGGCTGATGGAAGAAAAACTACTGAAATCCGTCCAATTGATGTGGAAATAGATACACTTCCAGTACCGCATGGTTCAGCATTGTTTACACGTGGAGAAACTCAGGCATTGGTTGTTGCGACACTTGGAAGTAAAGAAGATGAGCAAATTATTGATGGAATGGAAGATGAAACACGTAAAAAATTCTTCCTGCACTATAATTTTCCACCATATTCAGTTGGAGAAGCTGGATTTATGAGAGCGCCTGGAAGACGTGAACTAGGACATGGAAATTTAGCTGAAAGAGCATTAAAACATGTTATGCCAGATCAAGATAAATTTCCGTATACAGTAAGGCTTGTTTCTGAAATTACAGAATCCAATGGATCTTCATCACAAGCTACAATTTGTGGAGGATCGCTTGCTTTAATGGCAGCTGGAGTTCCTATAAAATCAACAGTTGCAGGAATTGCGATGGGGCTTATAAAAGAAGGGGATACATTTACTGTACTTACTGATATTCAAGGACTTGAAGATCATCTGGGAGATATGGACTTTAAAGTTGCAGGTACAAAAGATGGAATTACTGCGATTCAAATGGATATAAAAATTGAAGGAATTACAAGAGAAATAATGGAAATTGCTTTAAAACAGGCTTTGGAAGGAAGAATGTTCATTATTGATAAAATGGAAGCTGTAATAAGCGAACCTAGGGCTGAAGTTTCTGAAAATGCGCCAAAAATTGAGGTTCTTAAAATTAATCCTGATAAAATTGCGGGACTTATTGGGCCTGGAGGAAAAGTTATTAGAGCGATTATTGATGAAACTGGAGTTTCAATAGATATTGATGATGATGGAACTGTTTCGATTTTTGGAAAAGATTCTGAAAATATGAAAAAAGCATTGGAACTTGTAAAAAATCAGACACAGTCTGTTGAGTTAAATGGAATTTATGAAGGAAAAGTTACAAAAATAATGAAATTTGGTGCATTTGTGGAAGTATTGCCTGGAAAAAGAAGGGCTTTTTGCATATTTCAGAAATAAGCAACAAGAGAGTTGAAAAAGACTGAAGATGCACTAAAAAGAAGGGGCAAATTGTAAGAGTTAAAAGTAATTTCAATGGAAAATGAAGATAAATTTAATTTAAGCATGAAGGCATTGTTGTAATAGACTTGAAATGTAATTAAAATAAATATTCTGATGCAAGGAGATTCAACCTTGTCAAAAATAATTAAATGTATTTGAATATTAAAAAAAGTAAAAAAATAATAAATTTAGGCAATTGTCGAAGTAAAAAAATATAAAGATTGAATAATAGCAGTATTTATAATCACAAGGGGTCTTGGCCCCTTGTCAGAAACATAAAAAAATACAATGCTTGTTGTAATTTTTTTAGAATTTTACAAATGACTAAAAATAATTATAAAGGAGTGTGGAAGTGATGAAAATGAATTTACCCAACAAATTAGCAACGTTGAGAATCATTTTGGTTATTCCGTTTGTGATTTTCTTAAGTTTAGCTTTGGAATTTTCAGAAAATACAGGAATTGCTATAATGTTGAGAATACTTTCAGCGGCTATTTTCGTAGGAGCGGCAATTACAGATTATTATGATGGAAAAATTGCAAGAAAATATAATATGATTACAAATTTAGGAAAACTTCTGGATCCATTAGCTGATAAAATTCTTGTTATTTCAGCTTTGGTTACACTTGCAAAGTTTAATCAAGTTAGCTTGTGGTTTGTAATAATTATAATATTTAGGGAATTGCTAATAACAGGGCTTCGTTCAATCGTAGCGGCTGAAGGAGCTGTAATTGCGGCAGATAGACTTGGAAAGTGGAAAACTGCAACTCAAATGGTAGCACTTACGTTAATAATTTTGATACCTTTCAGTTTTACAATAAATAATATTCTGTTGCTTATTCCACTGATATTGACTGTAGTTTCAGGAATTGAATACATTGTAAAATGTAAAAAATATATTGAATAAATAATAAAAAAACCTTTTTAAATTTTTTTGGAGGAAAAATTTTTGAAATTATTATAGAATTAATATTGAAAAATATTTGATTTATATGCTCTTCTTATTTTAGTAAATATTTTTGGGAACGTGGATTGATCCATATAATCAAATAATAATTTTTTTCAATGGGTAAGAAAAAAATTACAGAACCGTATTTAAGAATATTTAGAATAGTAATTCCGATTGGGAATATGAATTTTTGATATTTCTGCAATTTTGGGACTTATGGTTATAGAGATGATAAAGAAAAATGTTTGTAAGAGCTGTTTTATTAGGCATGTTTTTAAATTTTAATCCTGATTAAAAAAATATTTTTTTGGAAAAGGTAGTTTTGTTCTTTATTAAATAAAAATTTATAAAATCTAAGAATAAAAATGAGAATATTATTTTTTTCTAAGAAAAGGGGAGTAAAAATGATTAACATTAAATAGTTTTTTTGAAATATAAATTTTATTACAAAAAGGAGATTTTAAATATGAAATTAAAAAAATTATAACTACATCATTTATGGCGGCTGCCCTAACAGCAACTGCAGCAGTAAATAAGACAGATTTTTTTACAAAAATAAGCAAATCGTTCAAAAATACAAATGTTACAGGAGATATGTACAGTGCTCAAGATGCTTTTCGCTTCTGTTTATGATAAAGCTAAAGATTCTGTTGTAAATATAAGAACAAAAAAGACAATTGTCGTAGAAACTTATAATCCGCTTGAGGCATTTTTATTTGGAACTTCTGGGGTAAGACAGCAAAGACGTGAATCTGGAAGTTTGGGATCAGGATTCATAATTTCAAGTGACGGATATATGATGACAAATAATCACGTTATTGATGGAGCAGATGAAATTTATGTAAAATTATCTGATGGACACGAATATTTGGCAAAATTAGTTGGAACATCGCCAGAAGTCGATATTGCGATTTTAAAAGTAAATGCTAACAGAACATTTAAACCATTGAAATTTGCAAATTCAGATAATATAAAAATAGGACATTGGGCTATTGCCTTTGGAAATCCGTTAGGACTTAACAGTTCGATGACTGTTGGTGTAATCGGAGCTTCTGGAAGAAGTTCGCTTGGAATTGAGCAAGTTGAAAACTTTATCCAGACAGATGCTTCTATTAATCAAGGGAATAGTGGTGGACCGCTTCTTAACATCAATGGAGATGTAATTGGTGTAAATACTGCAATTTATTCTCCGAAATGGTGGAAGTGTAGGATTAAGTTTTTGCAATTCCTTCAAATTTGGCTGAAAAATGTAAGAGATTCAATTATAAGAAGTGGAAAATATGAACGACCATATATTGGAATTTCAGTACTTGATTTAAGTTCAGAATTGAAGAAAGAAAGAAGAATTTCTTATTCAACTGGTATTTTAGTTCAACAAGTTTATCCAAATTCGCCAGCAGCAAAATATGGACTTAAAGCTAATGACATAATTCTTGAAATTAACGGAAAACCTGTAACATCAGCTGGTTCATTTATTGGGGAACTTGCAGCTAAGAAAATTGGAGAAACAGTTAATTTGAAAGTTGCATCAAATGGAAAAGAAAAAAATATTTCAATGAAATTAGAATCATTCAATTATCAACAACAAACAAGACAGCAAAGAAGATAAAAAAAGTAAAAAAATAGGCTTTCTCAAAAAAATCTTGAGATTGCCTTTTTTTATTTTTATTCTTCAATTTCAACTTTTTTTAAATTCCATTCTCACATCAACTCCCTCTTTCCTATTTTTCCAAAGTAGATTTCTCCATCATTTAGCAAAAATAATATCTCGTATAATAGAAAGTCCAAGTCCTGCTCCTTTTTTTAGCATTTTTACCTTGAAAATTTCTACTAAATATTTTTTTCTTTTCTTCTTCAGAATTCCTTCTCCATAATTTCTTACGATAATTTTGACCATTTCATTTTCTTTCGCAATTAATTCAATATTTCCAATAGAATATTTTTATGCTATTGTCAATCAATCCACGCAAAACTTCGAAATCAAGTTTTTTTATCGACAAAGATATTCACATTGTCATCAGATTTTACTAAAATTTCCTTTTGATATTCAAAAGTTCATAATCTTTTTTTTATTTTTTTTCAAAAAGTTGTTTTTACATCAATAACTTCTTTTTTTATAGTAATTTTTTTCAAGATTGGAACTTAAAAAAATAATGTATTTATAATTCTTTCAAGATTTTTTTACTTCAATATCCATATTTTCAATGGCTTCTTCTAATAATTTTTTTCGTCATCTTTTCCCCATTTTAAAAACATCCAAATAACCTTTCATTATGGCAAGTGGCGTTTTTCAATTCATGTGACACATCAGAAGAAAAATGTTTTCTGACTTTTTATAATTTCCTCTTTTTTTCTTAAAAGTTTCATTTAATACATCAATTAATTCTCCAATTTCATCATCTCTTGTTTTTTTGTCAATTGTGCATCAATATTGTGCTCATTCATTTCCTTACTTTTGAGAAATTATATTTGTCAAAGGATTTAACACATTTTTCAGCAACGATTTTTTTGAAATTACGATAATCGAAATTGTAATTAAAAACAAACATTAAAAAGCATAACATACAAAATTTCATGTGCTTCTATAAATTTAAAAATTTCTTATCGCATAATATTTTGGTATTATTCACAGTGTAAATTCTTTTTGTAGACAAATCTGTCCCATTTTGTTTCAAGTTTATTCTCTTCAATTTTCTTAAAAATCCGAACGATTTTTCGTCATCTGTCAAATAAATGAAAATTCCCATTTTTTTCAACCGCAAGAGAAATATATTGTTTATCGGCATAATCGTAATTTTTGTAAGTCTCTTTCAATTTATCAGTCGGAACATTATTTAATTTTTTTCGATGGCAGATAAGACAAGTTTATCCATTTCTTTAGTTTCAGCTTCAACAGCTTTATGAATTAAAAAAATATAGTCATTCCCAATATAATTATAAATGAGATAAAAAAACTAGACTTATCGTATTTGCAAAAAATTATTTTGTCTTTTATCTTTTTCAATTTTATTTTTTTCATATTTTTAAAAATATACCCAATTCCTCTCACAGTTTTAATTTTTTTCTTTTTCCCAATTTTTTTGCCTAATTTTTTTATCGTACTGTCAAGCAGATTATCACTAGCTTCCCAACCCCATATTTTTTTCAACAATTCTATCTCGTGAAACAATTTCCTCTTTATTCTCAATCAAAAAGCTTAACCAGTTCAAATTCCGTTTTTGTCAATAAAAACAGGTTTTTTTCTTCCAAATAAACAGAATAATTTTTCAGTATTTAACTTTAATGTTTTATAAATAATTTCAGAAATTTTCTCTTTTCTAATATTTATATCAATTCTTGCATCAAGCTCAAGAAAATCAAAAGGTTTCGTAACATAATCACTCGCTCCAGATTTCAGTAAATCAACTTTTTTTCTTCAATGTTATTTTTCGCAGAAACAACGATTATTGGAACTTCTGATATTTTTTTCTAACATTTTTGCAGACATCATTTCCTTCCATCAAAAGGCAGTCCCAAATCTAAAAGCATCAAATCATAAAAAAATCCTCTTTTTATCAATCTCATTCAAAGCATCAATTCCATTTTCAATTACCGTAATCTCGTGATTTTTTTCGCTCCAGCTGTAATTTTAAAAATTCTAGATATTTTTTTATCATCTTCAACAACTAATATCTTTCCCATTTTTCTTTTATTTTTTTCCTCTCCAAAAATTTATTCAGTTTAAATTCATTTTAAAAATTTATTTTTTTTATGTTAATATTACTTATCTTAAAAAAATATTATATCTTAATTTTAGAAAAAAATAAAAAGATATAAATTAAATAACTAATAATTTTTTTCATTTAAATAGAAAAGGAGAAGTGATACAATTGAAACCAACAAATTATATTTTTTTCTATAGATAAATTCTTTTTAAACATTTATCATATATTTCAGATTCGAGTATTTTTCGTCATTCAGAAAGTACTGAAAAAAATTTTTTTTTCATTTTATTACTAAATTTGGAGAAGGATATTTTTGAATTGTTATTGACAGTTGTGTTATTATCGTTCTTTTTGATAAATAAAAAGAAATACAATCATTTAAAAAAATATATTTTAGCAATAATTTTTACTTTGCTTTTCCACTCAAATTACAGTGAATATAATGAAAGTATTATTCGCAAGAGCAAGACCGTCAATAACTATAAATCCTGATAAATTTTATGGAATCATGACTATGATTAAAGATAGCTCATTTTGGAAAAGGAAGTTATGTATCTTTTCCATCAGGACATACAATTACTATTTGGGGAACAATTTGGATTTTATTTTTTTATCATAAAAAAAGTAAAAGCAATAAAAAAATACCGTTATTCATCTTAGGAATTTTAGTAGGAATGAGCCGTATTTATTTGGTACGTCATTGGAGCAGTGATGTTGTTGCAAGTGTTATTCTTTCATATTTTATCGCAAAATTTGTGCATAAAAAAATATTTGGAAATAAAGCTAAAAAAAGCAAGACCAGTTTTTTTGTTCCATTTTATAGAAAACTTAATATTGGAATTTTTTTAAAAAGAAAAGTTGCCTAATTTATAATACTTTTAACAAAAGATAGCAAGAAGTCTCCGACTTCTACAAGTGGGAGATGAATTGCTTTTTTTATTGAAAAAAAGGATACATCCATGATATAATTTTTTTGTATAAAAATATCGAAAAGAAGTTATAAATAATAAAAATTTCTAAAGAAATAATTAGAAATAATATTCAAAAATCAAAAGGAGGTGTAATTTTATGAAATATAATTTAGCATTCAAATACAGAATTTATCCAAATAAAGAGCAGGAATTATTAATAAATAAGACTTTTTGGATGTGTTCGCTTTGTTTACAATACAATTTTGTATACAGCGAATAAAATTTATGAAGAAACTGGAAAAAAATAAAAATAATTACACCTGCCAGTTTGAAAAGTGAAAAATCAATTTTTTTGAAAGAAGTAGACAGTCTGGCACTTTCAAATGCTCAATTGAATGTAAAACGATCGTTTACGAATTTTTTTCAGAAAAAGAACGAAGTTTCAAGGTTCAAATCTAAAAAGAATAATGTTAAAAAGTTACACGACAAATTGTGTGAACAATTCGATACGAATTGAGGAAAAACAAATATTTGGTTTTGCCAAAATTGAAAAAAAGTAAAATTGAAATATCATAGAGAAATACCAAAGGATTACAAGATAAAGTCAGTAACATTGACAAATAGCAATGGAAATTATTATGTTTCTGTTTTGACAGAATTTGAAAAAAAGAAATTCAAAAAGGTAGTTAGTAAAGATAAAAGTAATTGGACTTGATTTTTTTCAATGTCTGAATTATTTGTCAGTTCTGAAAAACCAAAGGGCTGATTATCCAAAATATTTTTAGGATGTTGGAAGAAGAATTGAAAAAAAATTACAGAAATCATTATCGAGAAAAAGTGAAATTTTTCTAAAAAAATTGGTATAAGCAAAAAGCGAAAATCTCAAAATTGCATGAGTATATCAAAAATTGCCGAAGAGATTTTTTTGCATAAATTATCGAAAAAAATTATCTAAAGAGTATAATGCTGTAGTTGTTGAGGATTTGAATATGAAAGGGATGAGCCAGTCATTAAATTTTGGGAAAAGTGTAGGAGATAATGGGTGGGGAATGTTTTTGAGGATGCTTGAGTATAAGTTGATGTTTTTAGGAAAACAATTTTTGAAGATAGATAAGTGGTTTCCGTCATCGAAAACTTGCAGTAAATGTGGAAATGTTAAAGAGGAACTGAAATTATCAGAAAGAAGTTATAAATGTGAGTGCTGTGGGATTGAAATTGATAGAGATTACAATGCGGCACTGAATATAAAAAACATTGGAAAATTGATGTTGGAATATTAGGAAAATAAAAAAAACAGGGCAGGGACTGCCCGAAGAGCTTGGTAAATATATTTGGCTAACAGAAGCAGATACTTCCCAAGAAGCTCCCGCTTCTAAAAAGCGGGAGTAGTTCACCTAACTTTCTCAAATTGTAAAGAATTGTTTAGAAAAATAAATTTTTTTAATTTAATTTATTATTAAATATTTTTTTAAAAGCCGATTTGTTTGATATACAAATGAAAAAAATTTATATAGGATAAATAACTCTGATAATACAAAAAAGTCAATATTTATTGGCTTTTTTTAATTATATATAATATATATGCAATCATAAAAAAATATATATTATATATCGTTGACACAATTTACGATTGGTATTATAATTAATACATAGTTGAAAAATTAAATTAGAGGAAATTATGTTTGGAGGACAAAAAAATGGGTATGAGTTTAACATATAAGATTTTGAAAAAAAATCTTCTAAAAGGAGAATTAAAAGCAGGTAACGAAATCGCCGTAAGAGTTAATCAAACACTTACACAAGATTCCACGGGAACGATGGCGTATTTACAGCTAAATGCGATGAATATTGACAAAGTAGCAACGGAAATTTCTGTGGCTTATGTCGATCACAATATGTTACAATCAAGTTTTGAAAATGCAGATGATCATGAATTTATTAAAACATCAGCTGAAAAGCATAATATTGTTTTTTCAAAACCTGGAAATGGGATTTGTCATAGATTGCATTTGGAAAGATTTGGTAAACCAGGAAAAATATTGATTGGTTCAGACAGTCACACACCTACTGGTGGAGGACTTGGAATGCTTGCAATTGGAGCAGGTGGACTTGATGTTGCGATTGGTATGGCAAGAGGACTTTATTATTTGAAAGTTCCAAAAGTTTATAACATCGAGCTTAGAGAAAAATTACAACCTTGGGTATCAGCTAAGGATATAATTTTATATGTTTTAAAAGAATTGACAGTAAAAGGTGGAGTTGGATTTGTAATGGAATATACTGGAGAAGGTATAAAATCACTATCTGTTGAGGATAGAGCCACTATTACAAATATGGGAGCTGAATTAGGAGCTACAACTTCAATTTTCCCAAGTGATGAAAATACTAAGACTTTCTTGGAAAAACAATCACGTGGAGAAGATTTTGTAGAATTATTGCCTGATGAGGATGCAGTTTATGATGAAAAATTAGTTGTTAATTTGGATGAATTAGTGCCACTTGCAGCTTTTCCTCATAGTCCTGATAATGTGCATGAAATTCCAAAAAGACAAAAAAATTGAAAGTTGATCAAATTGCAATTGGTTCATGTACAAATTCATCTTATTCAGATTTTTATGAAACTTGCAGCAATTTTAGATGGGAAAAAAGTTCACCCAGATGTGAGTCTTGTTTTATCGCCAGGTTCAAGTAACATTATGAAAATGATTTCAGAAAATGGAGCATTGGCTAAATTTATAGCAGCTGGTGCGAGATTGCTAGAAGCTGCGTGTGGACCTTGTATCGGAATGGGACAAGCACCAAAAAAACAGATGGAATCTCACTTAGAACATTTAACAGAAACTTCAAGGGAAGATGCGGAACAATGAGTGCTGGAGTTTATTTAGTTAGTACAGAAACAGCTGCTGCATCAGCAATTACAGGATATTTAACAGATCCAAGAGAATTGGGAGCAGAAATTATTATTGATGAGCCAGAAAAATTTGAAGTTTCAGATAATTATTTCATTTTCCCAAATCCTAATGAAGATGAAGCGAAAAAAGAAAGAGAAGCTGTAAAAATTGTTATAGGGACCTAATATTAAGCCATTCCCAATTGGAGAAGAATTAAAAGACAGCTTTACTAAAAAAGTTATTTTAAAAACAGGAGATAATATTACAACAGATGATATTTGTCCATCGAATGCTGCGTTATTGCCATTCCGTTCAAATATTCCTAAATTATCTGAACACTGTTTTGAAACAATTATTCCAGATTTCAAAGAAAGAGCTGAAAAAAATGATGGTGGAATCGTTGTCGGTGGAGAAAATTATGGACAAGGTTCTAGCCGTGAACATGCTGCATTATTACCACTTTATCTTGGTATAAAAGCTGTTATTGCAAAATCATTTGCAAGAATTCACAAAGCAAACTTGATTAACAGTGGAATTATACCATTAGAATTTGAAAATGTAGAAGATTACAACAATATAGATGAATATGACGAATTACAATTATCAGATATTCCAAATTCATTGATAAATGGAAGATTTATTGTTAAAAAAATCTTACTAAAAAAATATCGAATTTCCTGCTAAATTCAATGGTTCAGAAAGAGAACTTAAAAATCTTGAAATTTGGTGGATATTTGAAATTTGCTACAAGTGATGAATTTTTGAGTTAAAACGTGAATAACAGTAGTTCTAATTTGATTTTGAGTTAAAGAATTTTCGAATAAATTAGCTCTTTATTTAAACTAGAATTACTGTAATTTATAAAAAAATAATTTAGAAAAGAGTGGAAGATAATATGAAAAAAATTACATTAATACCTGGAGATGGAATTGGATATGAAATCTCTGAAAGTTTAGTAAAAATCTTTGATGCAGCGAAAGTTCCTGTGGAATTTGAAACTGAAAATGCTGGATCGGATGTTTATGAAAAAAACTGGAGAACTTATACCTGAAAGTCTTTATGAAAGCGTTGAAAGAAACAAAATTGCAATAAAGGGCCTATTACTACACCAATTGGAAAAAGGTTTTAGAAGTATAAATGTGTATCTTAGAAAAAAATATGATTTATATACAAATTTTAGACCTTCTAGAAATTTGCCTGGAATTGAAACTCGATATGATAATATTGATTTGGCTATTTTCCGTGAAAAATACTGAAGGAATCTATATTGGTGAAGAAAAAAATATGAAAATGAAGAAAAAAACTAGTGCAATTGCTGTGAAAAAGAATTACGAGAAAAAGGAAGCGAAAGAATTATTAGAAGTGCTTTTGAATATGCAAAAAAATAATGGAATTTCGAAAGTTACAGTTGTTCATAAAGCAAATATTTTAAAAATTCACTGATGGAATGTTTTTGGATATTGCAAGAGAAATTTCAAAAAGAATATGAAAAATATTGAGCTAGAAGAACTTATTATTGACAATATGTGTATGCAACTTGTTACAAATCCTGAAAAGATTCAAAGTAATTGTTACAATGAATTTATATGGAGATATTTTTATCTGATTTAGTAGCTGGACTTGTTGGAGGACTTGGAGTTGCACCTGGGGCTAATATTGGAGATGATATCGCTATTTTTTTGAGGCAGTACATGGATCAGCACCAGACATTGCAGGACAAAATAAAAGCAAATCCGCTTGCATTGCTACTTTCTTCAATCGAAATGTTAAAATATTTAAAACTTGATGATTTTGCTAAAAAAATATTGAAAAAGCTATTTTAAAAAAACATTAACTGACGGTTGTAAAAACAGCAGATTTAGGTGGAAATGCTACAACTACTGAATTTACAGATAAAATTATTGAAAATCTGAAATAAGGAGTTGGTTAAAAACATGAAAAACTGATTTTATTAATGAGCTGGGAGTTATGTTTACTGAGAATAATTCTATTTCAGACGATATTTATAATAAATTAAATGTAAAAAAAGAGGTCTTAGGAATAAAAAAATGGGACAGGAGTTCTTGTTGGATTAACAAAAAATTGGTTCTGTTTTTAGGATACTCAATCGATAAGGACGGAAAAAAATTCCAGCAGACGGAAAAACTTTATTATCGTGGTATTTCTATTGAAAAAAACTTGTATCTCTATTTAAAAAAAGGAAAAAAACTTTTTGCTTTGAAAAAAACAATATTTTTATTGCTTTTTGGTAAAGTTCCTTCTAATTTTTGAATTAAAAAAATGTTTATCAGTACTTTGAAAGAATACCAGCATTTGCCAGATGAATTTATCGAAGATTTCATATTGAGAAAAACCGAGTACGGATATAATGAATCAACTTCAACGTTCTGTCTTGTGTCTTTATACTTTAGACGAAAATCCAGATGATGTTAGTCTTTCAAACTTGATTGATCAATCTTTAAATTTGATTGCAAAATTTCCTAGCCTTCTTGTTTATTGTTATCAAGCGTGTAATTACAAGCATTTTAATAAGAGTTTGATCATTCATAATCCAGTGGAAGAATATAGCATTGCACAAAAATGTTCTTCACATGCTTAGAAGCGACAATCAATTTACAGAATTAGAAGCTGAGGTTTTAGACTTGATTTTAGTTATCCATGCAGAACACGGAGGAGGAAACAACTCAACTTTTACTTCTCATGTTGTTTCTTCAACTAGAACTGATACATATTCGTCAATTTCTGCCTCGATTGGAGCCTTGAAAGGGCCTATGCACGGTGGAGCAAATTCAATGGTTACAAAAAAATGGTGGAAGATATTAAGAAAAATACTAATCCATATGATGAAGTTAAATTAAAAGAATATTTGAAAAAAATATTTAATAAAGAGGTATTTGATAAAAAAAGGTAGAATTTATGGTATGGGACATGCTGTCTACACAATTTCGGATCCTCGTGCTGTGTTACTAAAGAAAAAAAGCTATGAATTAGCGAAAGAAAAAAATGCACTTGAAGAATTTGAGTTATTTTCAAATATTGAAAAAAACTTACAAAAGAAATTGGAAAAGAGACTAAAGGAAAAAAATTTCGAAATTTGTGCAAATGTTGATTTATATTCAGGATTTGTATATAAACTTTTAAATATTCCGCAAAATATTTTTACGCCACTTTTTTTGCTCTTGCTAGAATTGCTAGCTGGAATGCACATAGAATGGAACAAATTTTTAGTTGATAAAAAAATTAATCAGACCAGCTTATAAGGCTATTGATGAAGATGGAAATGTTTTTGTTATAAATTTTTAAATAGCAGAATAATTATTAATTTTTTTACAAGGGTAATATAAAATAGAATTTTTTTATTTTTTTTAAGTGGGTTTAGTATAAGATGGGGAGAAAGTTTTGTTCTCCTTGTTTTTTTATTATAAATTAATTTTTATTTATCCTAGCCATTGTTATTTTTTTCAATTTTTTTGAGATATAATAAAAATGATGTTTCTTGAAAGGAGATATGTCTGTGAGCAAATATAAAGAGGTTTATAATGATATAAGGGAAAAAAATTACAAACGGAACGTTCAAGGCAAGAGAATTTTTTTAGAAAGTGAGTCTGAACTGGCACGTAAATATTCGTATTCTAAAGATACAATAAGAAAAGCGCTTTCTATGCTTGAATTGGATGGATATATTCAAAAAATTAAAGGGAAAAATTCAATGGTCTTGGAAAATGGACGGTTTAAAAACAGCTTATCAAATCTTAGGACTTCAAAGGAACTTAACAAAATTGAAAAATATTGATATTTCTACTAATTTGGTTGAATTGGATGTTGTTAGTGGAATTAAGGAAATTATGGATATTTTTTTGAAGTATCTGAAGATGTTTTCGTTTTATAAGGTTTCACGTATTCGTATTTTTTGGATGGAGAAGCTCTTGAGTATGAAACAACTTATTTTGATAGAAGGATTGTTCCGTTTCTGGATAAAAAAATTGCAGAAAAATTCAACTTATGATTATCTTGAAAAAAATTACATCTAAAAAAATATCCCATTCACGACGTGAAATAAAAATTTAGATATGCAACTGAAGATGAACAGAAAATATATGGATTTAAAAGGATTTTAATGCGGTTATCGTAATTGAAAGCCACACTTACTTGTCTAATGGGACACTATTTCAATATGGAGTAAATTCCTACAGACCAGACAAGTTTGTATTTTTCAACAGTAGCGAAAAAGATAGGTTGGTGAAAAATTTGTGAGAATTTTTAGTAATTGAAGATGAAAAAAATTTGAATGATATAATTGTTAAAAAGATTAATTTTGGAAAAATATGGTGTTGACACTTGCTTTAATGGAAATGATGCGCTTGAATATATTTTTTCAACTGAATATGATGTTATTGTATCGGATATTATGCTGCCTGGAATAGATGGATTTGAGATTTTAAAGAGAATAAGAGAAAAAGGGATAAAAACGCCAGTTTTACTGCTTACTGCATTAGATGGAATTGAAGACAGGGTAAAAGGGCTTGATTATGGAGCTGATGACTATTTGGTAAAACCATTTGCATTTGATGAACTGATGGCTAGAATAAGAGTGCTTTTACGAAGAAATTCAACAAACGGAAATTCCAATGCAAGTAATATATTTTCAATTGCAAATTTAACGGTAAACTGTAATTCTCACGATGTTTTTCGTGATGATGTCCCAATAAAACTCTCAACAAGGGAATTTACAATTTTGGAATATATGATAAGAAATAAGGAAAGAGTATTATCTAGGGAGCAAATTGAACAGCATATATGGAATTATGACTATGAAGGCGGTACAAATGTTATTGATGTCTACATTAGATATTTAAGAAAAAAATTGATAAGGATTTTTGAGCCTAAATTAATTCATACGGTTCGTGGGATTGGCTATGTTCTGAAAGTTGAGTAAATTAAAAGTTAAATCAATTTATTATTTAGAATAAAAAAAATAAAAAAATTTTAAAAATAGGAAAAGTAAAGGTATGAAGAGATTTGTTAATAGTAATTGGATACAGTTAAAAAAATAGGTCTGTGGTATATGGGAATTATGATTCTGCTTGTAATTTCTTCGTTGTATATTGTATTTTATATAAGTGAAAAATATTATTCATTCAAGCGTGCGAACTTATTTAAAGGATGTTGTAATTCATAGGCTGGACTATTTAACGATAAAAAAATGGAGAAATTATAATTGACAGTAATTTTTGATACAATGATTCAGAATGTAGAAATTTCCATTTATGATAAGGATTTTAAATTTCTTTATGGAAATTCTCCAAATGGATTTGAGATGGATAATAAAAAAGTCGAAGGATGATAAAATTATAATTGTAGAAGTCATAATCAAAAAGTGGTATGTTTACAATAAAATGATTAATCTTGGAAGTTATGGAAAAAGTATGGATTCGAGGAGTAATGCCTAATATTGGACAGTCTAGTGCCATTGAAACGGTCATTCATATTTCTTTTATAATTTTGCCGTTTTTTCTTATACTTTCAGCAATTGGAGGATATATTATTACAAAAAATGCCTTTACGCCAATTAAAAAAATTAGAAAAATTGCAGAAGAAATTAATGAGGGGAATGACTTGTCACAGCGGATTGACCTTGGAAAAGGCGATGATGAACTTCACACTCTTGCAAATACTTTTGACGTGATGTTTGACAGGCTTCAGACATCTTTTGAAAATGAAGTGCAGTTTACTTCAGATGTTTCCCACGAATTGAGAACTCCGATTACAGTTATACTGACACAGTCGGAATATGGAAAAAATCATACAAAATCAATTGAAGAAGCACAAAGATCCTTTGGAATCATTGAAAAGGAAGGGCAAAAAATGTCAAAACTGGTGTCACAGTTACTGACTCTGGCACGTATGGAACGTGGAAAACAGAAATTGAATCTGGAAAATATCAATTTAAGTGAGCTGCTGGAAATGACTGTGGAAACTCAAATTTGCGCTGCAGAAGCTAAAAATATAAAATTTGTCACAAAAATTGTTCCAGAAATTTATGCAAAGATTGATGAAATGATGATTATACGAGTTTTTACAAATTTGATTTCAAATGCAATTTCCTATGGAAAGCAAAATGGAACAGTTATCGTTGAATTATTTTTAGATGAAAAATAAAAAAATAAAAATTATTAGCAGAATTTCTGATGATGGAATAGGAATTCCAAAAAAATGAACTGGATAAAAATATGGCTGCGATTTTATCAAGTAGATCCATCCAAAAAGTGGCGATAATTCAGGACTTGGACTTTCTATGGTAAAAAAATTATAGAGCTGCATAATGGAGAAATTTTTTTGTGGAAAGTGAATTTGGATTGGGAACAACTTTTACAGTAATTTTGTAAATAAAAACTAAAAAAACAGGGAAGAGTTAGTTGACAAAAAAATAACAAAAAAATTTATTACTCTGAAATGCCAATTAACAGATTAATAGATATATAGAACTAAAAAAATGAAAAAGTTCTCATTTTTTTCTTTAATGTTTATATGGTATTATTAAACTGTCAGAAAGAATGATACATAGCTCAACTTAAAGTATCAGACTTATTTACTCGAGTAAAAGCAGTTTAAATAATTAATGTAAAAATGAAAAAAATATACTAGTATTATGAGAAATATAGAAATTTTAGTAACTGTATATCTATGAGGAAAAAATGTAAAATTATAGATAAATGGACTGTAGGAATTATTTAAAAACAGAAGGGAGGCAGGCTTGTGAAAATCAGATTTTTTTAAAAAATGACATTACTTGGAATGTTATTAGCCAGTTTACTAGTTTTTTTCCGATTGGAAAAGGAAAGAAAAAAAGTGAATGTAATCAAGGCAAAAGCAGATTGCTCTAGCCAAAAGTTCCCGGAGCGACATTTGCGAATGTTCTTGAATTTGATACGGAAGATAATGGATTTTATAAGGGTAAAATTAATTATCGAAATGTTGCTTATAATTTTTGAAATAGATATTTACACTGGAAAAAAATAATTAATTGGAGTGAAGAAAAAAAGTAGTAATAAATAAAAAAAGAGTTTATGGAGAAAATGATATGATAAATAGAATAATAAAAAAAGGAAGTTTTTAACTATATAGTTACTTTTAGCAATATTTCTTATTTCTGTCAGTTTTTTTGACAAGGGGAAGTGTTATTGATCAAAGAAATGAAATAAAACTAGTGCCGAAAAATTAATATAAAAAAACTTCTGATACACAAATAACACCAAATAGAGCAAAGGAAATTGCATTGGCACATGCTGGAGTTTCAGAAGCAGCCGCTAATTTTAAAAAAATTAAATTGGATAATAAAAAAATGGAAAATCTGTTTATGAAATAGAGTTTATTGCAAACAATGCTAGATATGAATTTATTATTGATGCAAAAAAAGCGGTTCAATAATAAAAATTTGAAAAAAAGATAGTTAAAGTAAATTGAAAAAAATTAGAATAAAAAAATAAATTAGAAAATTATAGATTAAAATGTGAAAAAAATGAAAAAAATTAAACAGTAAAAAAATAAAGACTATTTAAAAATTTTTAAAAAAATAGTCTTTTTTTGTTAAGAAAAATAATACTAAATCCCGTTTAAAAAAATAGAAACTAGATTTTATATTAATTGCTAACAGCGGGATCTTTATCCCTTGCAAATAGGGATTTATAACTAGTCTTATATTTAAATGGGAAATAGTATAAGTTATTTATTATTACATTATTCCAAGATAAGCAGCACCTAAAATTCCTGCATCATTTCCAAGAGTAGCTGTGGCAAGTTTTAAATTTTCAAGAGTTGATGGGAATGCAACATCTTTTAATTTTTCTTTTACACGGTCAAATAAAATATCTCCAGAAAGTGCAACTCCACCACCAATTACAACAATTTCAGGATCTAATGTGCTGAGCAAGTTTCCAATACCGAAAGCCAATTTTTCAGCTTCGTAATCTACAATTTCAAGTGAAAATTTATCATTTTCTTTAGCGGCATCAAATACATCTTTTGCTTCCAATTCTCTGCCTTTTGTCATTTCATAAAGTAAATTTTGCTTGTTTACTGCAAGACGGCTGTTTGCTTCACGGATTATTCCAGTAGCAGAAGCATAGGCTTCCCAGCATCCCTTTTGTCCGCATCCGCATAATTTTCCATTTAGTTCAATTTTTATATGTCCAACTTCTCCACCAGCTCCGTTTTCTCCACTGACAAGTTTTCCATCTACAATAATTCCGCCACCAATTCCAGTTCCGATAGCAAGTCCTAATACATTTTTATATCCTTGAGCAGCACCTTTCCACATTTCTCCAAGTGTGATAACGTTGACATCATTATCAACTTTTACTGGTTTTCCAAGATTTTTTTCAAATTCTAATGCAAGGTCAACTCCATTTTTCCAAGGGAAATTTGCCCAGAATTTAACAATTCTAGAATTTAGCACAGGACCTGGAACTCCTACACCAACTGATAAAACATCATCAAAGCTGATGTTGCTTCCTTCAATTTGAGTAAGCAAAATTTTTGACAATCTTTGAATTGTTTCTGAAAATCCTTCCATTGAATCGGTTTTTACAATAGTTTTAAAAATAATATTACCTTTTTCATCTACAAGTCCAATTTTTGTGTTAGTTCCTCCTAGATCAATTCCTACGTAGTATTTCATAAGTCCTCCTAATTAATTATAATTTTTTTATATATTTTTTATTTTATTTAAAATTAAATAAATTATTATACTAATATTAGTCTACCCCATTTATTTGGCATTGTCAATATTAGGGCCTTACTTTTGTGCCATTTCTTTTGATTTTTCTGTACAGGCTTTAACTGCTTCCATTACAGTTCCTCTGAATTTACCATCTTCTAATACTTTTAGAGCAGCAATTGTAGTTCCGCCAGGAGAAGTCACCTCATCTTTTAAAATACCTGGATGTTTTTTTGTTTCAAGCATCATTTTAGCAGAACCTAAAACAGCTTGAGCAATAATTTCATAAGCCTTATCTCTAGGCATTCCTTCTAAAACTCCGCCATCAGCAAGGGCTTCTATAAACACATAGACATATGCTGGAAGAGAACCGCTAATTCCAGTATAAACATGCATAAGTTTTTCATCGATTTCTATACTTTTTCCAAAACTGTTCAGCAATTTAAAAATAACTTTCTTCTCATTTTCTTCAATGTTTGAATTAAAGGAAACAGCCGTCATTCCCTCCATAACCTGAGCAGGCGTATTTGGCATAGTTCTTACCACTTTTTTTATCACTTCCAATAATTTTTTTCAATAAAAGTCAATACTAATTCCAGCTGCAATTGACAAAAATTATAGTATTTTTCATCCAGTTTATCTTTAATCTTTTTTTCAAAACTATCGGAACAATATTCGGTTTTACCGAAAGAATAATAATATTACTTTTTTTCCACAAGTTCATTTTTCAGTTTCAGCCCTTTTCACGCCATATTCCTTCACTAATTTTTTTCAACTTTTTTTCTTGATTTAAGTCAAAAACAGCTACATCATCACTTAAAAGAAAAATTAGAAGTTGTAACACCTTTTTAATATCGAGCTTCCCATATTTCCAGCTCCAATAATTCCTAATTCCATTTTTGAATCAGCTCCTTTTTTTATTTTTTTTCTATCTCATTTTTTTCTTTTCAATCTTTTGCTTTGAAAAATTTTCTTACTTTTTTTATAGACAGTTTCATTAACTTCCCAATTTTCAAATTCACAAGGCATGCAATCACAAAAAAATAATCTGAAAGTCTATTTATATATTGAAATCCAATTTTGTTTATATCTTCGCCTGCTTCAATTACAGCGGCCATTTTTCTCTCAAGATTCCGTGTACTTGCCCGAATCGAATGAAACATGCTTGAAATCTTGCTCCCGCCTGGGATTATAAAATATTCTAGTTTAGGAAGCAAGGGGATATATTCATCCATCCTTTGCTCAAGCCATCTCACATCATCAATTTTTTGCTTATATTCTCGCAGTCTGTCAGGTGTTGCAAGATCACTTCCACAGTCAAATAACTGCTGCTGAATATTTTCACATTCCTTGCGGATTTCTCCTAAAATTTTATTTAATTTATCATTTTCACGAATTTCAGCCACAATTACCCCAAGCAACGAGCAAACTTCATCCATCTTTCCATACGCTTTTACCCTAACGTGAGTCTTGCTGACTCGTTTTCCGCCATAAAGCCTTGTAAATCCTTCATCGCCGTATTTTGTGTATATTTTCATAAATTCTCAACTTTCTTTATACGAAATTTTTAGTTTTAAAGTTTTTCCAGCAGTCCGACAACTTCAATATGTGCGGTTTGCGGGAACATATCCACAGGCATAATTTTCTTCAATACATATCCATTTTCAGTCAAAATCTTTACATCTCGTGCAAAAGTCGCAGGATTGCAGGAAATATAGACAATTTTTTCAATTTTATTTTTTATGACACTTTTTAAGGCAATTTCTTCAATTCCACGTCTCGGCGGGTCAAAAACGATTGCTCCAATATTTTCTCTTTTTAGAATTTTTTTGGCAGTTCCTTTTCAACTTTTTCCATTTACAAATTCCACATTTTTGAATGGAATTTTTCGTAGGATGTTAATTTTGCTGCAAGAGTAGAACTTTCAACACTTTTCAATTCCAATAACTTTTTTTATGTTTTTTTAGAAAGCATCATTGCAATTGTTCCTGTTCCAGAAAAATGCGTCAATTACTGTTTTTTTCATAAATTTTGTCATTATTTTTTTGTTATTTTTTTCTTCATTTAAAAATTCAATCGCTGTGTCATAAAGTTTAAGTGCCTGTTTTTTTATTGATTTGAAAAAAATGAATTTGGATAAATTTTAAATTTTAATCCTTCCATTTCCTCTTCCAAATACTGGCTTCCAAATAAATGAATATTTTTTTCCTAAAAATCACGTTATTTTGTTCAGTTTTTACGGAAATATAAACTGACTTTATGCACTCATTTTCATCATACATTTCTTCCAGTACTTTTTGAAAGCTGATTATACTGGGAATTTTTTTATTTCACGATAACAATTATCATAACTTCATTCTTTTCATTATTTCTAACCATTATTTGCTTCAAAAAATCCAGTGTTATTAATTTCATTAAAAAAACTTTAAATTCTTTTTTTGTGCCTGAAAAACTATTTACTTTTTGTAAAAAAATTTATCAATAATTATTTTTGCAATTTCTGATTTTAAGAGGCTTTTCTTTAGCCAGAAAAAAACATTGTGGGATTTTCTAGAATAAAATCCTGTTTGAATAATCCCATCCTTTTTAAAAAATGGCTCAGCCGTTTTATTTCGATAATTAACCTTTTCATCACTTCCAATAATTTTCCCAACTTGTACATTCTCCAAATCAATTCCTGAAATTTTTGTGAGAACTTCTTCAAGCATTTTATCCTTATACTCAAGCTGTTTTTCATACTTTAACATCCCAAAGTCACAGCCATCAAAATCTTCAAAACTAACTTTGGATAAATCTTCAATCCTATCTTTTGACGGCTCAATTATTCTAGTTATCAGCCCTCTAGCATAAGACTTTTTCACAGAAATAATATCAATTTCCAGTTTATCTCCTGGCACGCTCATTGGCACAAATACAGTAAACCCATCAACTCTTCCAAGACCTTCGCCACCAAATACTATTTTTTCTATTTCAATTTCCAGCTTTTGCCCAACTTCATAATTATTTTTTTATTTTATTCATCTTATTCCTTTTTTATTTTAAATATTCTAAAATATTTTTCAATTGTAATCCCATTCCAATTTTTAAACTTTCTTCATCAATATTAAATTTAGGATGGTGCAAATCGTAAATTAATCCCTTTTCTTCCACTCGTGTTCCCAGTCTGAAAAAACATCCAGGAATTTCATTTAAAAAGTAGCTTACATCTTCAACATCCATTCTAGGCTGCTTTATTAGTTCCAAAGCATTTTTACCATACAAATCAACAATGTTATTTTCCACTCTTTCTGTCATTTCATCATTATTAATTACAGGTGCATAACCACGTACAATATCAATATTTGCTGTTCCGCCTAATGCTTCTACAAATTTAGGCAAGTCTCTTTCTAAGGTTTCAATTATAAATGTTCGTGTTTCTTCAGACATTGTTCTAGCTGTTCCCTTCATTTCTACTTTGTCACAGACAACATTATCAGCAAAACCTCCATTAAATGCCCCAATTGTAATTACAGCCTCTTCTCTTGGGTCAATTCTTCTGCTGACAATAGATTGAAGATATTCCATAACTTTTGCACCAATTAAAATTGCATCAATTCCCTTGTGAGGCAATGCGGCATGAGCTGAAACTCCATTTATTGTAAGATGTATTCTTGCTGATGAAGCGTGTGCCTTTCCATATTTTAATCCAATTTTCCCAAGTTCTATTTCTGGAGCCATGTGCAATGCAAAAAAAGCATCTATTTTTCTATCTTTTTCCTTTTCAAATTCCAATGCTCCAGCTTTTATCATTCTATCTGATCCCCCAGAAGTTTCCTCTGCAGGCTGGAAGAAAAATCTCACAGTTCCATGCCATTTATCCTTATTTTCTGCCAAAACTTTAGCTACTCCAAGCTGAATAGTTGTATGTGCATCGTGTCCGCAAGCATGCATTTTTCCAGTATTTTTAGATTTATAGTCAACATCATTTTCTTCAAAAATCGGCAATGCATCAATATCCGCACGAGTAGCAACTGTTTTATTTTCCATATTTTCCTTATCATTATAAATAGTTGCAACAACTCCTGTATTTATAACTTCAAAAAAATTCAATACCGTTTTTCTGTCAAAAAAATCTTTTTATTAATTTACTTGTTTCAAACTCTTCATCCCCAAGTTCAGGATTTTTCATGAATAGTTCTTCTAACTTTTACCATTTCATCATAAATTTTATCAACATTTTCTTTTTATAAATTTATTTATCTCTTGTGAATCCATTTTTTTATCACATCACTTTCTAAAAAAATTATTTAATTTCATTATACCAAAAAAATATTGGCTTTGTAAATTTTTTTGAAAAAAATAAATGAATGAGAAAAATAAAATGTTTTTGGGCAAAAAAATTTTTTTATAAATATTTTATTTTATAATTTTTTTGAAATCACAATTTATCTTGACATTTATTTTTAAATAAAGTAAACTATTAAATAAATGAAATAATAAGAATAAAAAAATAATGTTATTATTATATGTAGAAATAGTTAATATTTTTTTGTTTTTAAATAGTGGGACTAATATTTTTTTCAAAAATATAAAACTATTTAATTATGAATAAATTTATAAAAAAAGTTGGGCTAAAAAAATGTGAGATTTACATTAAAAAAAGTAGAGCATAGCAGCATAAAAATTTGAACATTAATTAAAAAGAAGAGAAGGAGTTTTTTTAATTATGAAAAAAAGATACGCCAATTCAAATACTTCAATTATCAAAAAGATCTTATAATGTTTTTAGAAAAAAATTTAATATTATTACTGTTCAAGATTTATTAACTGTTTCGGTAGAAGATATAAAAAAATTTCAAAGGGATAGGAAAAAATCTATTCAAGAAATATTATCAAAGATAGAAATGCTAAAAGATCATAATTTTGATAATATAGATATTTCTGAAATAGAAATGAAAATATCGAAAGATAAATATTTCATAAATAAATTTGGAGAAAAAAATATAAAGATATTCCTATTGAGGATTTAAGACTTTCAGCAAGAGCTAAAAAAATTGTTTGAAGATTGCTAATATTAAATACTGTTCTCAGCTTTTTTTATAAAACGAAAGAAGAATTGAAGCAATAAAAGCAAATGGGGGAAAAGACTCTAAAAAGAACTGCAAAGATTTAAATTTCTTATATTTTTATTTTGGAATACCAGCTAATATTGAAGATAAGGGATCAGAAAAAGAAAAAAATTTCAAAAAGAAAGTGTTGATTTTTTTAAAAAAAGTTGCTAAAATATTAAATTGCAATACTGAAAAGCTGATTTCAAATATTTCAGATCACTATTTTTCTTTAGTGCAATATACTGATTTAACAGAGAAAAAAATGATTATAATTATATAACTGAAAAATATAGTTTCGCTTTTTATGGTGGAGAAAATAGTTATGGGAAAGAAAAATGGTTAAAATATATTATTAGACAAATATCTAAAAAAATATTTATGGAATTGAAGAAGATGTTTTATGGGAAAGTATTCCTGAAATTTTTAAAAAGATAAAAAAATATAAAAAAACTATTGAATATTTATGCGAATCAAACTTAATTAAAAAGTTATATGATGATAGATTTGTAATTGTATATAAAAAGTGTTAAAGAAGAAGTGTACAATTATTTGACAGAAAATGAAGCAAATATCTTTTTAAATAGAATTTCTGGGAAAAACATTGGAAGAAATAGGAGATACTTTAGAGATAACAAGAGAAAAGAGTAAGACAGATTGAAGCAAAAAGGATTGAAAAAAATTATTTTTTTGGAAAAATTTAAAGAAGATTTTTTTAAGGATATATATTTAAAATATGATGTGAATAAAGAGGCATTTCTAGTTGCTTTAAAAGAAGAAGAAACATATAACTATTTAAGTTTGAGATATAGAAATGAGTTAAATCAAGTTAAAAATACGAGAAAAATCATTACAGGAGCTTTTAGAAGATGAAGAGATTCCTGCTATAATTCGGAGAGCTTTTTGAAAAAAATTTGTTTATAAAGATTATATTACTTTCGATAAAGAAAAGAATACTCGTGGGAGAGCAAGTTTTACAAATTATATTATAAAAGCATTTTTGCTAATGATGGAATGTCTTATATTGAATTTAAAGAAATGTATGATATGTTTTTAACTGAATTAGGTTATGAAAAAGAAGAAAGTCTTAAAAATTGTGGATAGAAGTTATGAAAAATCGTATAAGAGATGATATGAATGTTTTATGGAAACCAAAGAAAAAAATTTAGATATTATAATATTTCAGGATATGATTTTAGCGACTTTTTAGAAACTTTAAATTTAAGCCAGTATAAAAAAATGAGGAATATTCAAGTCTAAAAATTTTTTTAAAAATGTATCCTGATTTAATGAAAATGTATGATATTCGTGATGAATATGAACTTCATAATTTGTTAAAAAAAGATATGTACTGTGGATAAATATCCTGAAATAAAAATTTAGTAGAATGCCGTCAATAGAATTTGGTAAAAGCTGATAGAGAACAGCAGGTAAAAGAGTTGTTGTCGTTATTATCTCCTATTTCAAAACAGGACTTTATAAATGAATATGAATATTTTTTTATGGGGTTGATTCTAAAACATTTGCAGCTAATTATCTTTCTTACATAGATGAATATAATTGCAGTGGAATATACGATACAACATTTGAAGAGTATGATGATTCAATTTTTCTTGAGTTAAAAGATATATTATCTGAAGAACTTTATACAGTTCAAGAAGTTAAAGAAAAAAATTGAAAAAAACATTTCAAACTATAAAAAGGAATTTTTGAATCCAATTTTATTAAAAAAATTAGGATATAAAAATTTCTAGAGGATATATTGTAAAAAGTCAATATGACTCAGCATCTAGTTATTTCTGTCAATTTTTACAAAAAAATGAGATTGTAAAATTGGATGATATATCTTCTAAAAATAAAATCTTTACCGATGTTTACTTCTCAAATTTATAAATTAAAAATATGTATATGAAATTATTGAATTTTCACCAAATAAATTTGTTAATTTTTATTAAATTGAAAAAAACTAGGAATAACAAAAAGAAGATTTAAAAACAATATTGTTCAGATGTTTTTAGAATTTATAGGAAAAGATAAGTATTTTACAACATTTTCATTGAAGAAAAAAATGGATTTTATCATGAATTAGATGAACTGGGATTTGACGATTATTTTTTTATACATCTATTCTTATTGAAGATAAGAATAGAATTTCCTATAGAAGAATAGGGAAAAAAATAAACTTATGTATAGTAATGGTGAAGGAGCAAATTTTGAAGATTTTTTTAGAGCGTATTGTGTATAAACAGGAAAAAAACTTTATATAGAAGTTTATGACTTAAATGATTTATTAAGAGATGAATATAATATTGTGCTTGATGTGCACGATGTTATTAGTTCTGTAAAGTCTACTTCTATGTTTTATGACCCTATTTCTAAAAATAGTGTTTGCAGATTATGAAATTTATTATGAGGGTGATATAAAATGAATTTATTAGAAAACGATTTAGCAGAAAAAGTCTGTATTTAAAACAGAAAAATAAAAAAATTAGTCATCAGAAATCATTCAAAAGATTATCCAATTTATAAGATTAGATTGGATAAGTTATTTTACAATGATCAAAATGATAGAATTTCCACTTGGATTTCAAGATATAAAATGGAAAATAATATTGATAAAATAGATTATTCTGATAGAGAAAGTTATAATGAAAATTATTCATAGGTTTTATTACAGAAAGTAATTATAATGCATTAAAAAAACTCAACAAAATATAAAAAGCTATTGGACAGATAGAAGTAGGAGTGGTACTGTTAGATGGACGTATTATTGATGGAAATCGGAGATTCACATGTTTGAGAAATATTGAGAAGAAACTCATAAAGAGCAGTATTTTTGAAGCTGTTATATTGGATTACAGTATTGAGAATAATGAAAAAGATATAAAAAAATGTTAGAACTTATGTTACAGCATGGTGTTGACGAAAAAAAGTTGGGTATAGTCCTATTGAAAGATTAGTGGGAATTTATCATGATATTGTGGAAACAAAATTATTAACAACAGCAGAATATGCTAAAAAGTGTAAATGATACAGAAAAAAATATAATTTCAGAAGTTGAAAAGAGCAAATTTATTAGCTGAGTTTCTAGAATTTATTGATGCAGAAAAAAACAATTTTCATTTGGCTAGAGATTTAGATCTTGTAGATCCTTTAAAGGAATTACAGAAAAATGTTAAAAAAATTAATGATGAAGATATTAAAGAAAAATTTGAAGAATGCTGTATTTAGTCAATTTTTAAGCAAACCTGCTGGAGATTTAACTAGATATATAAGAAAAAAATAAATGATATTGCAGCTAATCTAAAAACATTTAAAAGATTACTTGAAAGAGCAATCTCCGATTGTGGAACAAGTTTGTGAAAAAAATTAGAAGAATCTGATAAAAAAATGCAAGTAAAAAAATCGGTGAAATAGCAGAAGATAAAAAAATAAAAAAATGAGTTTTTGCGTACAACAGAAAAAGTATGTTACAAGATCTGCAGGGGAAAAAAACTAGAAATGCACCGTTAAAATCTATGGAAAAAGGCATGTAATAGTTTAGATGAGATTGATCTTAAAAATTTTGGATAAATTAAAAGATGACCAAATAGAAGAATTAAAAAGGGAAAAATAGATGAGTTAAAGAAAAAATTGAGAAGTTAGAAGATAGATTAGAAGAGATTGATCAAAAAAACTGAGGAGGAAACCGATAGTGAATGATAATTTGACACTTCAATTTGAAAATGATATTTTAGTTCTTGTTTCTTCGATGATTTCTAATTTAAAGAGAAATAGAGTTTATAAATTACAATTAAAAAGATATGTTTCTAGGGATAAGACAGAGAAAAATAAATTATTTTTTTAAAAAAAGAAATAGGTTATATAAAAATATAAAAAAATAATTGAAATAATAGAAAAAAATATTCTTCAAAAAAATAATATTGATTTTCACGTTTCAAAAAGAAGTGGAAGAGTACATACAAAAAAAGAGAAATATATTAATGAAAGATCAAGAGTGGGTTTAGGAATTAAAAAGTCAGACTGAGGAAATCTTGGAAAAAAATATAACAGTTATAGAGCTGTTATTGATAGTCAAATGGTAAGAAAAATTAAGGGAAAAAAACAGGCTTGGGATTCATTTTTTTATGTTTGCAATGAGAAAAATCTGCTAATTTTTTTCTGTACCAGGTTCTGGAAAAAAACATCTTCAGTTTATGGAGTTTTTTTAGTTTTTTTATCCTACAAAGGTTTGGTAGATAAAAATAGTTATGATTGGGCCTAGAAGTTCTTTTTATTTCATGGAAAGATGAATTTTATAATTGTTTTGGTAATAAAAAGAAAAATTAGAATTATTTAATATTCAAGATTATTCAAATTCAAGAGATAAGAAAAATGCCTTATTGTATAAAAGCAGTTCATAAAAAAATTTACTACTTTTTAATTATGAAAGTTTAGATTCTATTTTTGGAAGAGGTAAAAAAATATTATAGATGATAAAAACACTGCTTGTTTTTGATGAAGTTCATAAAGTAAAAAAATCCAAATGGTAAAAAGAGCTAAGAATGCTCTCAAAATATCATATAATGCTAGATATACAATAGCATTAACAGGAACACCCTTCCAAATTCGTATCTTGACATTAAGAATTTATTACATATTTTATATCATGAAGAATACAATGACTTTTTTTGGTTTTGGAGATGCCCAGTTAAGGATTCCAAGTGAATATGATATAGAAAATATCAACAAAAAGATAAAACCATTTTTTTGTAGAACAACAAAAAAAGCAATTGGAAGTTCCTGAAGTTAATCCAGATATTATTTTACCATGCAAACTATCAGATAAAGAAAAATAAAATTTTTTTAATATTTTATTGTTAAAATATGCTAAAAAACAAATTAGCATTAATTATTAGGTTATTACAGTTAGAATCAAATCCTAAAATGTTATTAAAAGCTATATCTGAAAAATCAAGAAGATTTTTCAGCTATATTGGATACTACATCAGATCCAGAAGATATTGATTATGTTGATTATTCACAGGATATCAAAGATTTAATAAATTCTTTTGGTAAAACTGAAAAAAATTTAATTCCTGTATTCAACAAGTAAAGCAACTTAATTCAGAAGGAAGTCAGTAATTATTTGGTGTATTTTTTTGTTGATTCAATTCGACAGTTGGCTTCTCAATTGGAAAAGGAGGAATATCTGCAGGTGTCATTTTTGGTAGTACTTCAGAAGAAGAAAGAAAAAAATATTAAATAAATTTAAAGGAAAAAGAAATTGATGTGTTAATTACAAATCCACATACCTTAGCAGAATCAGTTTCTTTACACTCTGTTTGCCACGATGCAATTTATTACGAATACAGCTATAATTTAGTACATTTGTTACAATCAAAGGATCGAATACATCGTTTAGGATTAAAAAGAAGGGCAATATACACAATATTATTTTTTTACAAAGTATATTTGTAACAAGAGATGGATTTGAATATTCTTTAGATCAAAAAAATATCAAAGACTGTTAGAAAAAAGAAAAAAATTATGTTAGACGCAATTGATGAAGATATTTTTGGAATCTTTAGGAAGTATAGAAGATGATATTGAAGTTATATTTAAAGACTTAAAAGCTTTAAATTAAATAGTAGGGTTTTTGAGAGTGTAAAAATTTTTAATTAACACTCTCTAAAAATCTTCATTTCCCAAAAATAAAATCCCTAACCTTTTCAGCAACCTCCTTTTTAGCAAAAAAATATTTTCTCATATTTAAAAGATTTAGTAAAAAAATAAAAGTTAAAGATGAATAACTTCCTCCACGATTATAAACTTTATCAACTTTTTATGTCAGAAATCCAAGAATAAGGAATTATGTATGCTGGATAGATAGAAAATAAATATCTGCTTCCAATTTTTTTAAATCACTTTTGTGCGACCATTCCAGTTTTAACTATTTTCTCAGAGTTGATAAAATCTTCTTTTGCATAATTTAAAAATCTGTATTTTTTTCTAAGTTATCTAGCATGTCGGCTAATCTTTTATTTTCTTTCTTCTTCATAAATAAAAGCAAATAACAATAGAAAAAAAGTACAATAAACCATAAAAAAATAGGAATACCAAATTTAATAAATACAAATGACATAGGATTGATTGGAAAAATCAGGAAACTCTTGTGCAAATTTTCAATTCTTTTAGATATTCAGCATACCCACCGAATAAGATATAAATGGTGTTTATTACCAATAAAAAAATTTCTGCACAGTAAACTGGTTTTTGCTGTTCTTTCCATTTTAAATAAATTATAAAAAAATTCTCGTGGTTTTAAGTCTTTTAAGTTATCACTAATTTCAGCGGATATAATTTTTTTGCATGTTTCTTTTTCTTAATGATAAAGAAAAAAATATTGATAAAATAAATAAAAATGGTATAAACATTGTTCCTATAATCATTTCATATATTCCCATTTAAAACACTCCCTTTTTTTAGTATAAAATTTGTTATTTTGAATAAATAAAAATATACTTAAACCTATTTAAAAATCAAACTACTAAAATTGTATAAATTTAGATTTTTGAATTAAGTAGCCATACCTTTTTGAGTTCAATTTTAAAGAGTTTTACTATATAATTAAATTTTTTTAAAAATTCTATAATTATAACATTCAAAAGTTTAATTATAATTAATAGTGTACGGTATCGAATATTCCTTCAAAAATAGGTGTCAATTTATTAATTTCATCTAAAAACCATTTGTTCAGTAACAAAAAAATGTAAATTTACTTGTCTGAAAAAAATCGTTTGACTACTTTTTGAATTTATCGTATGAATCTTTATCAATCCTCTGCAATTATTACGAAAAACGACTGCAATAAAATTCTATGTAATCAATATCAGAAAGTGGGAATCTTTTTTTGTAGGCATAGAGTTTAGGTATAAAATTTCATTTTCTATGTAAAAAAACATTCCATTGTGTTTTTTTCTTGTTATTAAATAGATAATCGTTGTGATACTGATAATAAGTATTACCAGTTGCAAGATCAACATAAAAAAATAATCATTTTATTTTTTTCTCCTTATTTTTTTTAATTTTTGTAATTAAAAAATTTTTTATTTCTAAAATAATAAAGACTATTAGAAATAATCATATAAATCAATAATCATCACATTATATTTTTGTAAAATATTTTTTTCAGCAAGTAATAATCATTTGCTTTAATAGACATTTCTACAAATTTTTTTCTTCTTTATCAAAAAAATTTGAAAAAGTGGGATTTCTTTCTTTTCTACCTTTTTCCAGCATTAGCCGCATAAAATTTGGCATAACGGATATTATCAATTTCTATAAATTCTATTTCATTATTTTTCATATAATAATTTTATAATTCTTCCACTTATAATTAAAGAATATTTTCTTTTTTTGAGATTTTCCAAAAAGCTAAAATTGACGGCAATTGTTATAATCATGAAAATAACGAAAAAAATATCTTTTGATGTAAAATTTTTTTAACAATTCATTTAATTTAAAATAAAAGTATTGTAATAAAACATAATAAATAATATAATACATAAAAAAATATATGAATTATCTTTTAGTGGATGAATTTCAAATTCATATGGCAATGTCATTTCTTCAAGTTGTTTCAATTTTCTTTCGATGAAAAGAAATATTTACTTTTATAACAATAGATAAAAAAACAAAAGAAAAAAACTGAACCTCCACTATAAATCAAAAAAATATTATTTGTTTTGGGGAAGTTTTATCTAAAAAAATATAATTGCATTAGAGCAATAATAAAAAAATATTAATGATAAAAATCAAAAAAATATTTTTTTACAAATTTTTTTCTGTCTTGGAATATTAGGAATCAACATATCTAATTTTTTTCATCAAAAAATATAACCCCATCTTTTTACGATTTTTTTATCCATTTTTATGCCTCCTAATTTCATTTATTAGAAATAGTATTTTAAAAGTCGTTTTATTTTAATTAACAGATATTTCCAGCAATTCTAAAATTTCTTCTTTACTTAACGGTTCAACAAGAATGTATGAAGCGTCGATAAAATGATACTTATCTTTTGGCAATTTTTTTATAAAATCATCATAATCTAATTGACCAGCAACTTGATAACTGTTTGGATCATTTTTATCTCCATCAATAGTAACGAAACCTATATTCCAAAAAAAGCTACATCATCATTTTTTTAACGATATCTAAATTATGAAATTCAACACTAGGTTTTATAAGGAAGAATTGTTCTAACATTTTCTGTCAAACTATAAGCTCCCATAATTTTTCCCTTCTTCATCATTTTTTTATAAAAAAACGTTGATTTGCCGAATAAGCATCTAAATTTTTGAATGTTTCTTACTATTCTTGAAAAAAAGTATCTACAGGATTATTTGAATTATTTATTTCATCTACCATTTCTTCATTGAAAGAAACAGGTCTAGTTGTGCCAAAAAAATAAGATAAGTATCTGATTCTCCACTTTTTTTATATTTTCTGTAATTACTTTTTATTCCATAAAGTATATCTGATTCATAGTCAAATTTATCAATATTACCAGCAGTATAAACTTCACCTCTCTCATTCAAAATCTCCGAATCAAATTCTTTAGCCAACGCTTTTATATATTCCAACGCCAAAAGCCAATCTTCCCTAGATGACGGCGTAAAAATCCTTACAACATAATTGTTATATTTTGTGTCATAAGATAGCTCAAATCCTCTTGCACTTTCCTTGCCATCTCCTATCAAAAGACACTGATAATTAGAAACTGGAGATAACAGCAAATCATTAATATCAATATTTCCAGTATTGTAGGTATAAAGTTCCTTATCAAGTAAACTCAATGCAGTTTCAACATTTAAAAACGGCTTTTATAACCTAAAAAAATTTTTTTCTTGTTTTTTTCACATAAAAAACTTATACTCATTTTTTTATCCTCCATATTTTTTTGATTTACTAATTTATTTTTTTATTTTATTCAAATTTCTAAAAAGATATAATGTATTATTTTACTAATTTATTTAATTTTTCTTTCAACTCATCATCAACTTCAATTTTTTTCTAAGTTTTTTTATATTTCCTATTATTTCATTAGGAAAAAAATATCCCTGTCTCTTTCCATTTTTCTAATGTATTAGCTCCTCCATATCTCACATTTACATAAGGAGAATTTAGAGCACATATAATTAAATTTTCTCCTATCCCTTCAAAAATTTTTCTAAAGTTCTAACTGTAACATCTAAAACTGTAAATTCTTCATATTTAAAATTGATTTTATCAGTAGGAGATCCTTTCATTTTTTTCTAATGGTAGTCTTTTTTTCTACGAGTAAGACAAGTTTTTTTCCATATTTTCTTTTTTTGATATATCGTATATTATATAGGGATTTTTTTAGAAGATTACTTTGTAAATATTCTAAAACATACAGTTCAATGTCTATTTTTATATATTTTGCTATATCATAAGAATATCCTTTTTTTCATTAATTCTTTTTATATCATTTACAGTTCTTTCAGAATTTAAAATTTCATTGCAAATTTTTATAAAATTATTATTGATTTTTTTCATCATCTTTTATATATTCTTGAATCATCATAATAGCACGATAATCGTTTTCTGTTGAAGATAAATATTTTGCTTTTTTTAAATATTTTTTTCAATCAGCATTTCTTTGTTTTCTAAGGATGAAATTCCAAGAGCAGGTCCTTCATTTAATAAAAGCAGTAATTAAATATGAAATATCATTAAATTTTTTTATTAGAAATATTTTCTTCATCTAATAATTCTAGTAAATTTATTTTTTTTGCACAAGTTAATGCAGTATATGCTGGATCTATTTCATTGTGACAGCCTTCTTCTAATAACCAATCTTTTTATTTCATCATTAGTAGCTTCTAAATATGCGATGGAATGTACTCTTCCCCATCCTTTAACCTTTTTGACAATTTCAAAAATCTCTTCATTTGAATTTTTCTAGCCTAGCTATTATATCTAAACAAAATAAGGTAAATTCATCCGAAAGAGCCAAAGTTTTTTTATTATTTCCATTGCTTTAATATCATTCTCAACTCCCATTAATAATAATATAGCTAAAGAAAATTTTTATACTTTCTTTATTTTTTTAGAAGTTTTCAATTGAGAGATAGTAAATTCATACAAATTATTGGCATTTATTTTTTTCATTTTCTTGAATAATCCAATTTAGTAAGGAAGTTCTTGATGAAACCATTAAAAAAATCTAAATGGTCTAAATTATTTTGAGCTTCTTTAAATTTTCCTTTTGAAATTTGAAATACAATATTCTTCAAAGTTTCTATATTTTTCTTCATTTGTATCAGTATGATACAAAAAAACGCCATCCATTGCACCATCTGCCCAAGGAATTCCATTCTCCTCTTCTTGAGGCAAAGAAAAATCTTCAGGTAATTTTCCACACCCTCGAATAGAAGATTTTATTAATTCATATATAGATAAATTTTTTTGTTTTCCAATTTTTTTATTCTCCTTTTTTTAATTTTTTTGTTATCATTAATTTTTTTATTAGAAAAAAATAATTGTTACTATAACTACAACAATAGGTATCTTTTTGAAAAAAATTTCATAAATCCTTCATTATAATTTTTACTATATTTTTACCACTCATTTACAGAATATAAAAAGAGCAAGCCTAATTTGTGTCAAAAGTTCCTCCGTAAGACTGTCATATTCACTTTCAAGCCCTTTTTGGTGTGCATAATAAGGAGGGCTGTCATTCAGAACCCATTCCACCAAAAAAACATCAGAAATTTTGGCAGAATAAAAAGTCTTGCATTTATTTTCAGGCATTTTAAAAAGAGTTTGTCCATAAAAAGTATTTCTTATATTTTCAAAACTTTCCCCATTTAAAAATGTTAAAAAGCTTTTCTAAAAAAATATTTTTTTAAAATTTTGAAAATTAATTTTATCAGCTAAAGTTGCTATTTTACTTAATACATTTTTAAAAATCTTCTGTATTATCATAAAATTTAAGTTTTTCCATTGACAGAATTTTTCGTATTTGTGAGCAGTATAAGTAATATTCCAGCCACCACTTGTTTTCTCCCATTTTGATGTAAAATAAAAGAATTAAATTATTTTTTTAAAAATAGCAAATAATTTTAATTTTACTTTGTATTTAAATCATTAGGGAATATTTAAATTTTTTTAGATGAAACAGGTAATAAAAATTTTTTTATATCTTCTAATTCTAAATTTAAACAATAATCAAACCATTCTTCGATATTTCCAGCTTTGTAGTTTTTTTCTAAAAAAATCTATTTTATTTTTTTAGAGAATAGAAATTCTATATTTCTTTCATATTCAAAAGGAAAAATATTTAATATTAGTTTTTGGTTTTTAAGGCAAATTTTACAGCTAATGTAATATCACAAATTTGTACAATTTCTATATTCATAAAAAAATAACCTCCATTTGAATATTTTTGTATATAATTTTTGAACACTTCAACAGTTTTATCTCATTATATACTCATCTAATTGAATAAAAGCAAACAATTTTTTTATTTTTCAGTTCTTCTACACTTGGTAATATATCGTTTTTCCTCATTATCTTCCAGTCCCACCTGAGCAATTAAATGGTCGGAAAAATTCATCTTCATAAATATCACAGGTAATAAACGGAACACCTTTAATACATAGAGCATCTTGCATATCTACATAATAGATTGTATTTCTAAATACATCAAGAGTTGATTCATTAATAATAATTTTAACTTTTCCAACATAAAAAAATTTCTTTTTTTCCTTCTAAACATTTCATTATCCTCTCTATAAATATTCTTTTTGTTGATAGAGTTTACAAAAAAATTTCAGATTTTTATCAAATATTTTTAGTTTATTTTACCATAATTTAAAAAAATTAAATATATTTAATCAAAGAAAAAAATTATAAAAAAATAGTATAAATAAATTGAATAAAATTTTTTTAAAAAACATATGTTATAATTAATTATACTAATCAAAATTTATTTAAAATAAATTCAATATTCAAAAAAATATTAAAAAAAGGAGCAAATATGAAAAAAATTAAATTTCAAAATAGAAGAAAAAAAGAATGTATTTTATATACAAATGAAAATAAAAAAAGATAGAATATATTTTAATACAGCCTGTTGATGAGCATGATATGCAACTTTTAGACAATGAAGTGAAATATATTTCTGAAAATACAGATAAAAATTTTAGTTTGGCAGCTTTCAAAATAGAAGACTGGAACAGTGAACTGACACCTTGGGAAATGCCACTTCTTCGTGGAAAAGGAAATTTTTGGCGATGGAGCTGGTAAAACATTAGTGTTTATAAAGGAAGAATTGATTCCAAATTTGGTAAAACTTGTGAATATTCAAGGAAATAATGTGAAGTATATTTTAGGTGGATATTCTCTTGCTGGGTTATTTTCACTTTGGAGCGGTTATCAGACAGATATTTTTGATGGAATAGCTGGAGTTTCACCATCGGTTTGGTATAAGGATTGGCTAGATTTTGTGAAAAATAATAAGATTTTGGTAAAAAATGTTTATTTAAGTCTGGGAGATTTAGAAGAAAAGACTAAACATCAAGTTTTATCGAAGATTGGGGATAATATAAAGGGAATATTTTGAGATTTTGAGAAATTCTGAAGATTTGGAAAAAAATGTGTCTTGGAATGGAATGAGGGGAATCATTTTAGGGATTCGGATATACGAATGGGAAAAAGGATTTTTATGGCTTGCAGAAAATTGTTAATTTAAATAATTTAATTCCCCTAAGGGTAGAGGCAGAGGTGAAATTCGATATTTTTCGACTATCTAGTCAATCTGTAAACAATATACATAATAACTAGAAGTCTAATAAGTTCATCGCTGTTCACTGCTCTAAACCTCCTTATAATAGAATACGAGTTTACTGAACTCTGTATCATTATAACAAAAAGCTAGAAAAATTCTAGCTTAATTTGTCAGTAATTTTTATTCTATTATAAGTTTCCCTTAGGGTTTTTAACAATTTAATTATATCATATTTTTCAAAAAAAGTCAATCATGAAATAAAGATTATCTTTTAACTATTTTTTTCAAACTTTACCTCAAATTCTTTCCCCAAAAATGCAATTCCAATTTTCAAAACTTTCTCAATCCCAGCATTTTTTTCAAAACAGAACTATATCCTTTCTCATCAATTTGATTTAACGCAACTTCACATTCCTTTTTCAAGTTTTTTTCATGAATTTTATCATTACTTAAATTTTCTGTCCCATTAACAATTTTTCAATTCAATAATAATTCCTTCTTTTCCTTCTAAAATATTTTTTTGGTTTTAAAAGTAAATCGTATCTTCCTTTTCCTGCAAAAATTATTCGATGTAATTTCGTATTCATTTTTCAAAAATTAAAAACCAATCCTAACATCAATCCGTGATAAAATTGCTCTTTGTAAGTTCCACTCACATCAAATATTCCAGTATTTTCCAATAAAATTTCTTTTAGATATTTTTTTGAAATTTGAAATATCGCCATTTGTAAGTGCATCAGTCATATCCAAAAAAATTCCAGTATTTTTTTAAAATATACTTCAATAAACATATCCGAAAAACATTTCTAAAAATTTCTTTATTGGGAATTTTTACACTGACAACTTTCTTCATTGCATCATATTTTTTTCTGCTAGAGTCAAATAACCACTGTGAAAAAAATAAATTCCAAAAAAATTTTTTTCTCAAAATTAGCTTCTAAATTTCCGAAAGTCACATTATCATTGATAATTTTTGAAATATTCTCTTCATTTAAAAAGTTTAGAAAAAAATCATCAAATATTTCTTTCTTCATTTTTTTGTAAATACAATTTAATCAAACTATTTTCACTCGTATTTACCCAATAAGCTCCTAATTTTTTCTCGTCTAAAAAATTAATAATCGACCATGGATTGTAAACTTTCGTTTCACCAAATAAGTAACCATTGTACCATTTTTGAACATCTGATAAGTCATACTCTAATCCAAAATCTTTTAAAGCAGTTTCAACTTCATTTTCTAAAACTCCAAAGTATTCCGTAAATCGTTCATTAAGAATACTGTGAACTTTAACATTATTCAACCCAGAAAAAATATTTTCCTTGGCAACCCTCAAAATCCCAGTCATAACTCCCATTTCAAGATATTCGTTATCCTTCAAAACAGATCCATAAAAACTTTTGAAAAAATCAATAGTTTCATCGTAATATCCCTCAATATAGGAATTTATTATCGGCTGGTCATATTCATCTATTAAAACAATCACTTTTTTTCCATAAAAAAATCATACAAATAATTTGACAGATCTGCCAATGAATTTTTTTCCAATTAGCAAGATTAGCTTCCTCCATCAAGATCGAATCAAATTTTTTTCTTTTTTTTCTTGCACTAAGTTTTTTTCCTTCACAAACTCAAATTCATCATACAATCCAGAAATAATATCTTTAATCATATCAAATCCATTTTTTTCCAATCTTTTTTTCCTGATATTTCTTAAACGAAACCGAAATCACAGGAAAATTCCCTTGCATGTCAAAAATACTCACTTTTAGAAATATTCAGCCCTTCAAACAGTTTCCTGTTCTCATCTTTATTCTTAACATCAAAAAAAGTACTTTAACATCGACATATTCAATGTTTTTCCCAAATCGTCTAGGACGAGTAAACAATTTCACCTGAGAGCCATCTTCTAAAAATATTTTCTATAAATTTTTGTCTTATCAAAATAATAGTAATTTTTTTCAATAATGTCTTTAAAATTGGATACTCCGATTGGAAGTTTTGTTTTTTTGCTGTTTTTCATATCGAATACCCCTTCCTTTCATTTTTTTACTAATCATTAATATCCATTTCCTCAAACTTCTTCAGATTCTCCCTTCCATTTTCTTCCCTTCAAAATAAACATTATTCCTATCTTTTCCATATTTTCCACTCATTGTCACTTCAAAAGTATCTATATCCGCTCCATTTATTTTCACGAATTTTTCTCCATTCAAAAAAATAAACCCCATTTTTTTATCTTTAAAAATAATTGGAACTATCCATTGGAGATTCAATTCTTTCAAGAGTTTTTAAGTCAATATTTTTTTGTTGTCAAGTGAAATTATTTTTTTATTTTATCTTTTTGATTTTCATTTTCCATCAATTTGTAAGCTCCATTTTTTTGTCAACTAAAATTTTTATCATACGACATTCCACCATCAAAAAAATATTAAAAATTGGTAGGACTGATATTTCTTAATTTTTTTCCTTCATAAAAGACACTATTTTTTTATCTTTTTATACACATTCCATTTACTACTTCGATACTGTTCATATCTATTCCTTCTACTTTTTCTCCCTCATAATAAACATTGTTTTTTTATCTTTAAAAAAAGCCAGTAAAAATCTATTTGTTCAAATGAATTTATATCTGCTTTATCAACTTTTTTTAAAACTTTCTTCATCAAAATAATAAATATTTTTTTATCATCTCCAAAAATACTTCCAATCTAATTCTTTAAGATTTTTTTAAAAATCTATTTTTTTGCGTTAATTGGAGTTATTTTTTTAAATTTTGTTCGTCTTCATCTTCTTCAAATTTATAAATTCCATTTCTATCTTTTTATAAAAATAACTTTGTATCTGCTCAAAATCATTAGGAACAATTCCATCCAATTTTTTTCCACTATAATAAACATTATTTTTTTATCTTTCGCAAAAATAAACAGAACTGCTGTAAGGTGAAGTTAAAACTTCAAATGTTTGTAAATCAGCATTTTTTTATTTTATAAAGATTGCCACTCAATCCATAGTAAATATTATTTTTTTATCTTTAAAAATAACCGTTATCTAATTTCTTTAATGTCTTCAAGTCAATTCCATCTGCTTTCAAGCTTTTTACCTTTATTTCAGTTTCATTAGAATCTATTAAAATATGTAAACCATTTTTATCTTTTATAATATCATAACCAACTTCTTCAAAAAGTTTTCGCATCTACTCCAATCACTTTTTTTATTAAAGAAATAAACATTTTTTTCTCATCTCTTGCAAAAATAATCATCAATAATTTCAAATGTTTTCGGATTCGCACCAACTAATTTTTCAAATTCCATTTTATCATCTTTATCATTCAAAAAAATAAATATTGTTTTTTTATCTCTGTAATATTTGTTATAAGAATCTCCAAGAAATTCAAGACTTGGAATATCAATTCCTTTTGTATCTAAAACTTCCACTTTATAAGTAATTCCATCGCTTTCTCTATCTAAATAATAAACATTCTTATAATCTTTCACAAAAATTAAACTCATTATCTAATATTTCAAACCCTTTAGAATTCACACCTTTTCAACTTTTTGATTTCCAATAAAAAAATACTATTTTTTTATCTTTTGAAATAATTCAAACTCAAATGTAGCCGGATCTGCTCCTTGTAGTATTTTTAAAAGAAACATCTCCGTCATTATCTTCTGCATAATAAACAGCATTTTTTTATCTTTGTAATTTAATCCACCGAAAATATCTTCAAAAGTTGCCACATCAATATTAAGATTTTTTTAATCGGTTCTACTTTCACTTTGTCATTATCATTTACAGAAATTTCATAAACATTTTTTTCTTATCTTTCAAATAACCCTCGTTAAAGATTTTTAAGCCCATCTAGTCCTACAAAATCCAATTTTTTTCTCCAAAACAATAAACATTTTTACTATCCACTCCATAATTTCCGTTTACAACTTTAAATGTGTTTTTTTATCAACATTTTTCACAATTTTTATTTTTCCCTCTTCATCATTCACAAAGTAAACATTTTTTTCCCATCTCTCAAATAACTACTGAAAACAGAATTTCCATCATCCAAATATTCCAAATTATTTACATCTATTTTTCAAATTAACTTTCTCAAGTTTTCCATCAGAAAAAAATAATAAATGTTATTTTTTTATCCTTTATAAAATCACGCAATTCAATCATTTTTTTCAGCACTTTTTAACATCAATTCCACTTTTAATTTTTTTCAAGTCATTATCTGAATGATAATAAAAAATTATTTTTTTATCTTTATACAAATCGTATATTTCAAAAATATTTAAATGTACCATAATCAATATTCAAACCATTTATTTTCTTTATTTTTAAATTTTTTTCTTTTGTATTATCATCTGACTTGTCATATGAATTTCCTTCATTTACAGTCACCAAGTAATGATCATTGCCACTTTGAAAAAAATATAATCGTAATCTCCTAATTCTTCAACAACTTTAGCATTATTCGAAGAAATTCCATCTATTTTTTTCTCCAAAATAATAAACGCCATTTTTTTATCTTTCCCAAATTCAGCATTCAAAATATCAAAACTACTTCTATCAATATTTTTTTCGACATTTCCAAAAACCAAATTATAATTAGAGTCAGAATAATCATTTTTTTAAAAGCAAAAAACATTATTTTTTTATCCCTAAAAATAGTAACTCTCCCATTCTCTCAAAAGTTTTTCGCATCCGCATTTTTTTAATATCTTTACGCTCATCCATATAAAAAAACTCTATTCTTATCTTTTTGCTATCCAATTATCAAAATATTTAAAACTCGCAATATCTATATTTCCTAATTTTTTTCCCCTTTATTATAGACATTATTTTTTTATCTCTAGCAATAGAATACCCTAAAATTTCAAAAAGAATTTCTATCCGCTCCTGTTATTTTTTTCCAAATTATCTTTATCAATATAAACATTGCTTTTTATCTACATAATAGTCAAAGTAGGAATCTTTATTATTCTCTAAAACCTTAAAACTTTTCACATCAAGTCCATCAATCAAAACTTTTTTTCGTTTTTATTTCATTACTTGAAAAAAATAAGAAAAGCGAATCAGTTTCAAATTTATACAAATTTTTATCATCTTTTACATATTTGGCATCCAAAATCTCAAATCCTTTAGGTGAAACATCTTTTATCTTTTTTTCCCAATAAAATAAGCATTCTTGCTATCTTTTCCAAAAAAAGCCAGCCATTTCCATATTATCTTCTCCAACATTCTCCAAAGTCTTCGCATCCGCACCTTTCACTTTCGACTTGATTTCAAAAATATGGCATTTTATAATAAACTTCTCCATTTTCCTTAAAAATATTCAGCATTTGCGATAGTTCCCGCTAAAATAAATAAAAATTAATATTTTTTTAATAGATTTTTTTGTTTTCATATTCGCTCCTTATTTTTTTAATTTTTTTCGTTTTAATGTTAGATTTATCTAAATTCTTTTTGATAAATACTCATATTTCCTTGTCATTCAAAAAAATATTAACCACATTGAACATCAACAAAAAATATCTGAAAAAAATCTTTATTTTTTTCAATTTTTTTCACTATTAATAAAAAAAGTTCACAAATCCAGCATCGAAAAATTAAAAGCTCTCCAATCTCCATCTTTAGACAAATCACTTCCTAACTGAAAAAGAACCGTATCGTATTTTTCTTTTTCTCCTTCCTTTTTCTCTAGGGTCATATCCTTCAAAAAAATCAGGATATCCGCCACAATGCGTTCTTGAATCAATTCACATGCCTTTTTCATCTACTATTTCCATATTTTTTTGTCAATATACTCATTCCATTTAAAATTATAGAATATGTCATCTTCTACCTTTAAAAAAATATCTTCCTTTTCTTTTTCTGACAATTTTAAATTCATTTTTTTTCCAAAAGTTGTCTCAAGATATTTTTTTCCTGTTTTTTTCCTCACTTATCTCTGAAATATTATACATCGAAGAAAATTCCAATGCATACCCAATTTCTCTTCCAAGCGTTTCTCCAAAAGGAAAATCTCCACAATCAAATTTTGGATTATAAATCTCCTTCAATTCTTCTTCGCTATAATGTTCCCCAATATTTTCATAATAAATCACTTTCAAGTCATCTTCATCACAAACTTCAAAATCTGTATCCCCTTGCATATAAATTTGAATAAGCCCCTTTTCAGGAAAATTTTCAAGTCCTTTTAAATCCTCGCAATTAATTTGAGCAAACAGAGCCATTGTTTCATTTCCATCTTCATCCTCATCCTCATCATCTTCACAATCTGAAAACTCATCATAAAACATCGGTGCTCTTTCTCCAATCGGAATATACGGAAATCCTCCCACTTTACTCTCTGTCAAAGAAATTTCTTCTCTATCCAAAAGTTTTGCATGACAAAGTGGCTTAATATTAAGTTCCTCATTATTTTCCTAATTTCTTTCAAAAAAATCCTTTTTTTATTCTTTCTAAAATCTCATTAACAATTTCTTTATTCAAATTTGACATTTTTATTACTCCTCTTTTTTTAAATATTTTTTTATTTTTTTCTTAATATATTTTACCTCATTTTTTTGTAATTTCAAAATTGTTAAAATTTAAATACTTAATTATTTTTTTCTTCATACTTAAGAATCATTTTTTTAATTCCAAAATTCTAGTTCATCTTCTTCTTTCATATCTTCCTCTTCCGTTTCATCTTCAAAAATCTTTCAAAATATCTTCTATATTCATATCATTAATTTCAGGATCAATTTTATCAAGAAACTGTGAGAAACTTTCTTTCGCCTTTTGAATACGGATTCTATCGCCTGTTACTACAACCATTTGATAATTTTTCTAAATAATCAGAAATATGATTTCTTATTTAAGTATTCTTGCTATCTTTTCCAAAAAGCCAGCTATTTCCATATTATCTTCTCCAACATTCTCAAAAGTCTTCGCATCCGCACCTTTCACTTTCGACTTGATTTCAAAATATGGCATTTTATAATAAACTTCTCCATTTTCCTTAAAATATTCAGCATTTGCGATAGTTCCCACTAAAAATAAATAAAATCAATATTTTTTTAATAGATTTTTTTGTTTTCATATTTTTCTCCTTGTCATTTTTTTAATTTTTTTCTATTTAAAATGGTAAATTTATTCAATATCCTTTAAAAAAATAGTATTAGTTCTGTCTGATAACTTTAAAAAAACTTTTTTTCAATTTCTTTATCTTCTTTAACAGTTTTACTTTTTTTATCATAATAATATTTCTTATTTTTATACTCGAATCTCTTTTTCATCCAAAAATCAAAAAAATCTCTTGCCTCAAAAATTCTCAAGTTTTTTTCCCATCAATATAAATATTATTTCGATCTTTTGCAAAAAATATCATTTAACTCTATAAATTCATTTGGTTTTACACCGTCCATTTTTTTATCTTGATAATAGACACTGTTTTTTTATCTTTTCCATATTTTCCTTTAAAAGTCACACTAAAACTATCTTTATCTGCACCGTTCAATTTAAGAAATTTACTTTTCCCCGCATAATAAATTCCATCTTTATTTTTGAAATAATTTGAGTACCCTAGATCCCAATGATCAGAAATTCTAATTCTTTCAAGACCATTCATATCCATATCGCCACTCTCAATTCTTCTCACTCCCTCAACTTTTTTTCCATTATTAAAAAGAACACCTTCATATGTCGCAAATCTTTCATCCAGTTCCTCAAATCCAATTGGTTTAACACCATCCAATTTTCTATTATGATAAAAAACACTATTCTTATCTTTCCCATAATTTCCAAATTTCATAACTTCAAAAACTATCTTTATCAACTCCATCCAATTTCAAAACTTTTTTTCTCCACTTTTATAATAAATCCCATTTTTATTTCTAAAATAATTTGAATCCCTCAATTTTTTTTCAATAAGTTTCAAATCAATTTCTTGATTACTTAATATTTTTGAAACATTTCTCTTACTTTTTCCACTTTTTAACACTCGTAATTTTCATTTTATAATCTGAATTTTTAGAATAAGTTTTCTCAAATTTCCCAGAATATTCAGCATTTGCAACATTTCCTACTAAGATCAATAATCCCAATATTTTTCAATAAATTTTTTTCTTTTCATAACCATCTCACTCCTTTTTAAAAAAAGTTGTCAAACAAATTTATTTTTACTTTAATTTATTATTTATTTTCAGTTTCTTAATATATTTTTACCTCATTTTTCATAATTTCAAAATTATTAAAAATTTAAACATTTAATTATTTTTTTCTTCATAATTAAGAATCATTTTTTTAATTCCAAAAATTTTAGTTCATCTTCTTCTTTCATATCTTCCTCTTCCATTTCGTCTTCAAAAATCTTTCAAAATATCTTCTATACTCATATCATTAATTTCAGGATCAATTTTATCAAGAAACTGTAGAAACTTTCTTTCGCCTTTTGAATACGGATTCTGTCGCCTGTTGCTACAACCATTTGATAATTTTTTTAAATAACCAGAAATATGATTTCTTATTTCTGTATTTACTATCTCAGCATAAATTCTATTTGCTCTCTCAAGCAGCAGTTTATCCTTATTTTTATTTTCAGACTGAATTTTTTTATTTCTTCTATCATTTTTTTATTTTCTCGTTTTTTTCTTCTTCAGATAAATCTCCATTTACAATCAATTTACTTTTTTTAAGTCCTGTACTCACAACTGTCGCTTCCACTTCCAGAATACCGTTTATATCATAAGTAAATCTGACATTTATAGCTTCCTTTCCTGCTATATTTCGTGGCACATCTATCAAAAAATTTCCCAAAAATAAATTGTCATCTATATTCAGGCTTTCTCCTTGATAAATTCCAACATTCACCTTATCCTGATAGTCATCTATTGTGTAAAAATATTCAGATTTACTTGTTGGAACAGTTGTATTTCTAGGAATAATTGGTGCAAATCGGTTTCCTACAAGTTCTGTTCCTAAAGTAAATGGACAAACATCAGTTAAAATTCTCTCCTTAAACATTTTATTTCTTTCTTTCATTCCAACTGCAACTCCAACACCGTAAGCTACAACTGTATCAGGATCTGCCACTATTGACACAAGTTTATTATTTTCGATAAAATTCTCGCTACTAAAATATATTTTTTCTCCACGCATTTTATGAAAATATTTTTCTGTAAATTCTTCAATAATCCCTAATTTTACAGCTCCTCCAACCAAAACAACCTTTTCAATTTCTCTGGCATCTGTATTTCCATCCTGTAAAGCCTTGTCAATTGCAGCTTTCATTTTCACAAGCAACGGTTTTACAGCTTCTCTAAAATCCTTTTTGTGTAATTTCTGATTTATAATTTTTTTCCCTTTAATTTCTAGCTCAATTTCAATATCTTTTTAAACTTATTAATTTTTTTCGCTCTGTCTGCTTTTTGTATACAATTTTGTTCTTTCATCACGGCTCAAATCTGTTATTTCTAATTTAATATTCTTTAGAAAAATTTCACAAATTTTAGTAGTAAAATCTTCTCCGCCAAGCATCGTGTCCCCACTTATAGAAATCACATCCATAATATTTTCAAATGTTTCAAGCAAAGTAACATCAAATGTCCCACCACCCAAGTCAAGCACAATAAACTTTAAATTTTGATTTAAAATATTGCTTCCAAGTGACAATGCCGCAGCCGTTGGTTCATTTATAAGTCTTTCTACCGTAAGTCCTGCCAATTCTGCTGCCATTTTTGTATCTCTGCGCTGTTTATCGTTAAAATATGCAGGTACACTTATTATCGCTCTATTTATTTTTTCATTTAACTGTTTTTCAGCATTTTCCTTTAAATGTTTCAAAACAAATGAAGATAACATTTGTGCATCAAAAGTTCTATTTTTAACTTTAATTTTTGCATCTGTTCCCATTCTTCTTTTAAAATTACTCGCAGTTTCGCCTGCATTCATCATTCTTCTTTCTTTCGCCAATTCTCCTACAATTATTGCATCATTTTCATCAATTCCCACAACAGACGGAATTAAAATATTTCCATACTCATTTTTTTATAAACTGTATTTCTCCATTATCATCAATATATGTAGCTAGGCTATTCGTTGTTCCAAGATCAATTCCAATCATTCTTCCGATATAAAAAGTCTATAAAAAAATCAAAAATAAACTTTTTATTATGTTGATTATCACTAATTCAACTTTCTGTTTCATAAAGTTCTTGTCGAATAAAATTGACAAGTTTTTCTAACTCTCCACAGACTTAAATTCCCGCATATCGAACGGTATTTTTATACATTGTTATTATAATTTGCTTAAATTAATACTTGCATTGTAATCTCTATCTATTTCAAGACCACAGCAATCGCATTTATAAATTCTATCTTTCAATGTTAAATCTTTTTATGTTTCCGCAGTTAGAACATTTTTTTACTACTTGGGAAAAAAATGTATCTGCTAACATAAATTTAATATTTCTTAATTTACATTTATATTCAAGTTGTCTTCTAAATTCATAAAAATCCACTTTCAGATATTGCTTTTGATAATCTTTTTATTTTTAAGTATATTAGAAACCCTCAAATACTCAACAACTATTTTACTTGGCTTGGTTTTTTTACCAAATGCGAAGTTGCTTGATGTATATGATTATTTCTGATATTTTTTTGTCTTCTAAACAATCGCCTAAGCTGTTTTAAAACTTTAATTCTATTAAAACTATTTTTTTAAACACTTTGTAAGTTTTTCTTTGGTATCTTTTTATTTTTCTTGTAAAGTTTTTTTCATTGTCAAAGTCTTATTTATATTTGGTATGATTTCATTTTGTGATGTTACTACAAAATGCTTTATTCCTAAATCAATTCCAAGTGTAAAATCATTTAATTGCTCTTTTATACACTCTGTTTCAATAGAAAATGTTAGATACCAATATTTATTGTCATATACAATATACGGATTATAATATTGTTTGGCTTCAGGTAATGGTTCGCTAGTTCTTATTTCTCCTAATTTTTTTCAGCTTTAAATCCTAAATTTGTTTTTTTCAAGCTCTCATAATTCACATAGAAACGGTCATTTTTGAATTTCTTTTTAAATTTAGGTTTTCCTCTTAACTTTTTGAAATAATCGGAGTATGCTTTCCCACAGTTTTTTTATTGCCTGTTTAGGGATATTAGCACTAACTTCTTTTTAACCAGCTGTAATTTTTCTTGCTTTTTTTAATTGCGTAACATATTTTTCGCACATCACTCTCATTAATAAACTTTTGGGAACTATTATTTAAACTAATCATTAGATTATAAGAAAAATCTTGCAACACCTGCACATTTCCTAAGTAAAATTTCCAGTTCAGGAGTTGTTTTTATTCTGATTTTTTTACCTATCAGCATTTTCTTTTACGCTCTTTATCAAATTAATTGTTTTCTTGCTTTTTTTGCTCCATACAGTCTGTTTGCAAAAAAACAGTTATAATTTGTATTAAATCTTCTGTTAGTTCCTGTTCCTTAGAAATAGTAGAATTATCTACTATTTCTATTTTAGTATCATTAAGTTTGCAAATATATTCAATTAAATCATAGCCAAATCTTATAAGTCTGTCTTTATATAAGACAATTATTCTGTCAACTTCTCCACATTCAACTAAATTTATCATTTTTTTAAAAAGACCTTCTTTTTTTATAATTTATTCCACTTCCAATATCAGTTATTATTTCAAAAGAATATCCTTTGCTATAAGCATATTGCTTTTAGATTATCAACTTGTCTGTCTAAATCGTCTTTTTGATTCTTAGTAGACACTCTTGCATATAATATATTTTTTTCTTTATTTTATTAACATTTTTGATATTTCTAAATTTATTTAGTAAATCTTCGGAATAGTATCTATATCCATTTTCTGTAACATAAGTAGGTTTTTAATTTTCCTTCCTTATCCCAGTTTCTTAGAGTTTGAATACTTACTCCTAAAGATTTTTGCAAATTTTCCTATACTTAACATCTTTTTATCACTCCTTGATATTAGCATAGCATAACAATATACAAAAATCAACATTTTTCTTGTTTATTTTATATTTTATTATAGACTTTTTTTATGCATTCACCTTGATGCGCAACTATCAAAAGCAGTCTTTCCATTGCTGGTAGACTTCTAATATTTTCATATTAGCGTAGACTATTTGTTCAACCTTAAAAAATTAAGGCTGTGAATATTTTTCTTCTGTCATTGATATAAAGCCGTGTCAATATATCTGCTTACAGTTTTACTTTCCTAGTTTTTTTTCTAGTTATCTTTTTTTAAAAGGGTGGCTCAACCACCTAGTCGTTGAACCTTCATCATAACTTAACTAGCCTTAGATGATTGGTAACTAAACACCCATTGTAATAGTTAAATACTATGTTATTGATTTTTTTATATTTAACGTAACCTTAGGGACTATATAAATAATCAGATGTCACATCTCAATAACTGATTAAATATATAGCTTTTATTTCACCATAGTTCATACTTAGATATTTTTTCTGCTTTCGCAACATTCACACTTACCGTTTCCAGTTATGTTGTAGTTATCTAATTCTTTAGGGTTTCCTAGTTTTAAATTCAAGCTATCTCAGCATTGCTACTGAAATAGGGGTTTTCTATACAATTATTAATATATTTTTTTGTTTTTTTATATATTTTTTTAATAACAGTTATCTATCCCATTTTTATTTTTCTCCTT
>BNJU01002063.1_pt1 | contig 186569 bp, 276 predicted proteins | sample 8539281 | NCBI WGS metagenome assembly BNJU01 (sample SAMD00202456, study PRJDB9452) | human saliva metagenome | isolation source: human saliva | place: Japan | reverse complement strand
CTTCTTTCTTATCTTTAGTAATACTCACCTTGACGGTAGTCCCATGAGTTAAAGGTATCTGACAGTGCATCATGATTTTTATCAATGTCAAGACCTTTACGGATCACGCTGCGCAGAGAAGCTGAACGTGCTCCTCCTTGTTCTGGGATAAGCTGGCGTCTTTATCGACCATAGACACCATCACACCTTGCTCGTAGCGTGTTTCAATCAGTTTTGTCAGCTGGATGGATGCCACGTGGTCGTCTGCCTCGATGACAAGGTCCACCGCTCCTCTCGATACGCTCACTGATACCTTCCCACCTTACATCGGTTTCCTTTCTCAGACGGTTTGCAGATGCAGCTGCAGACCATCTTGCCTTCTTCCCAGAGTTTAGCGAGCCAATTGTTCACCAGCTTTCCCAAACGATGATAACAGCTTAGTCGTTCCACGCACGTCGGTCGTGAGTTCTTCAGTACCATCACCGTAAGCTTTTCAATCAAAAGCTTCTGTTTCCATAGCATACAACTGCAGAATATCTGTCCCAATGTTTTTGATAGAAGGCTTCAATTTCTGTTGATTGTGCTAAAGCGCGTAGCTCGTCCATGCTACCACAAAGGACAACCCTGGTTTGTTACGGTTACGTTCTTTAGCTTCAAACTTACGTTCAAGTCCCGCCTTGTCGCTAGTCATGATAATGTAACCAACTTTTAGTAGGAGCAAACGATACATCCGCCCTCTACCTTTTTAAAATGTCATAGCCTTCTTGTGAAAGTTCTGTTCCATTGAATGTGTTTTGTCATAGTTCTATTTCCTTTTCTATTTTTCTAATCTTGCAGTAGGCTGGGCGGTGGTTTTTGCATGTTACAAATCAAGCTCTTCATACTGCAAGTAATACCCATATCATCCAAACCATTTAAGAGCTTGTGTCTCCACTCACTATCGATTTTCGAAAGTGAATTCTCAACTGGTGGGATGATTTTTGTTGTTCCAAGTCAACCGTCACTGGTCAGTTTGCTCGAGCTGGGCTAGTTTTCTCTAACCTCCTAGGGCTGAACAACAGGCAACATGCCATTATTGAGTTCATTATTGTAATGAATATCACCGAAAAGACTCCTGCACATACGACCTTAAAATCGTAGTCTCGCTAGTGCCCAAGCTGCGTGCTCCCTCGAAGATCCAGCCCCAAAGTTGATCTCCCTGAGATGAGGATACTGGCCTTTTCGATATTCAGGTCGGTTAAAGACAAAGTCTGGGTCCTCAGTATACTTGTCATCCAGATAACGCCAAGCATACATGAGGTACTACCAAACCTTTTTGATCATCAACTTGAGAAACTGCTTGGGTAGGATTTGGTCGGTATCAATGTTATCATTCATAAGAGAACCGTTGTTCCTGTATAAACAGTAAATTTCTCCATATCCTTTCCTTACTGGGCTCGCATTTGTCGAACGTCTCACGAAACGTCCTGCGATAGCTGCCGCAGTGCCATTGCTGGACTGCAAAGATGAGGTCTTTGCACCAAATCCTGTTGATCTTCAAAGTTACGATTGCTAGTTGAGGCACAGTGAAATCACCATCTGGTACCTTTGTCAGGATTCATTCCTAGGCACATGGAGCAACCTGGGCTCTCTCCACTCAAAGCCGCATCTTGAAAACCTTATCCAAGCTAACTTTTCAGCAGTGCCTCGTTGACTGTCGCAGCCAGGTACCACAATATGCTGTGCCGTTGGGAGCAATTTTTCCTTCGACAAATCGAGCTGCCAGCTGCAAATCACTAAGTCGAGCATTGGTACAAGAACCCAAGAACATAGCCAGTTCGGATATCTGCTGGTTTCGACCTGGCTGTAAATCCATGTAATGATAAGCACGTTCATCATTCATATCCTTTATTTCTGGGAAGCTACTATCAAAAAGTCAACACCCATAGCTGGATTGGTGCAGGTCACCATAGGAGCTAATTCAGAGACATCCATTCGGATAACCTTGTCATAAACAGTATCGTCATCACTAACATGTGTCCAATCAGCAACTGCTGCGTCAAAATCTTGGGGAAACACATCGCGTCCCTTTTGAGATAGTCATAGTGGTCTGGTCTGGATTCATAATTCATCTCTTGAGCCAAACTCGATGGACATATTGCAGATGGTCATCTGCTCTTCCATGCTCAAGAGCATCAATCAGCCTGGACCTCGATACTCCACCACGTAGCCAACACCACAAGCAACACCGTACTGGCAATCAAGGCTAGGATGAAATCCTTTGGAATAGACTCCTTTTGAGGAACTCCTGTGAATTCCACCAACATTTTTCTTTGGCTTAACCTGCCAAAATAGTTTGAGTAGCAAATACGTGTTCGACCTCACTGGTTCCAATCCCAAATGCAATCCTCCAAAAGCTCCATGGTTGCTGTATGGCTATCACCACAGACGATAAATTTTCCTGGATTGGGTTCGTCCTGTTTCTGACCAGCCATGTGAACACAATGTCCCTGTTTTTCAGAACCATAGCTGCATGTTCAATCGAATTCCTCAACATTTTTCAGCCAACTTATCAATTTGAGCCTCGATATTACATCTCGAATATCATAAATATTAACCGTCGGAAACATTGTGGTCAAAGGTCCCAAATGTTAAATCTGGTCGTCTCAATCTCACGCCTCTGCATGCTCGCAATCCTTGAAAAAGCCTGAGGACTGGCCACTTCATGGATAGAGTGCTGATCCACATACACTGAGCTGTGGTTGTCCCTTCTCCTGTGATCTACCTGGAGGTCCCATAATTTATCAAAAATCGATTTTCCCGCCATTCATTACCTCCATACAAAATACAGCTACTAGATGTATACTATTCCTAGGAACCAAACTGTTTTTAAAGTACCACTTTCTCTAGTCTTGTGATAGAAAGGTATTCCTGCCAACCAGGCCCAAAACCACCACAAAAGAATGCAAATGATAATAAAATATTTTTCAGATTCGCTAAGCACCTCTTTTGCTTGCTTTTGAGATTTGTCATCACCATAGATCAAGAAAATCAAATACATTCCAAATCACGAGGGCAAAAAGTAATTCCTTCGTTTAGTTTCATAGTCTTTGCGATAATGGCTTCTGTCATTTCCTTAGTCGAAAGCCTGTCCTCCTATATCTCTTGTTAAAATGCCTAGCGTAGAGTTTCTTCAACAGCATCGTTCGATACGCTCCGCATCCTCATATACGTCCAAAACTATCACGCAGCATCATGGCAACTGATAAAAATCATGGAAATAGATTGGCAATACCCTGACCTGCTATATCAGGTGCCGAACCATGAATCGAGTTCATAGACACTGGACCATCTTTCAGAGTGGCTAGTTGATGGCATAACTCCAAGTAAAAATTCAGATAGAACGCTTGATTCATCAGATAAAGATATCTCGAAAAAGATTCTCTGTCACGATAACATCAAATAGCTGGATTTGTAATCATGAGCATGGCAGCCGAGTCATCAGCTGATGCTCGAGGTTACATCCGGAAAATCTTTTGCGACTTCATCAGCAACTCTGCCATAGTTTTGATGTTGCCAAACACATTTTGCTTATCGATACTGGTAAAGCACTTCTCTCCGACTTTGCACGTTTCAAAACGCTGCGTATAATCCGCTCTCTACTTCCCTTATAGCTAGATCTATGATATCACGTGCGACTTTCAGGATATGATCTCCAGCAATCCCACCTCGTCAACTCGAGCACTACTCACAAAGTCAACACCAGTTATTCGTTCTGGCTTCAGAGGTGATAGTGTGAGACTCTTCAAAGACTTTTTACTGGACGAATATTAGCGTAGAGATTGTTCCTTTTCGGAGGCCAGAAGCCCTTGTTCGGGTCGAACTGGAGCATCATCATACTGAGGACTACCGATTGCGACGAGTGAGAATAGCATCCGCTTCTCTAGTAGCCTTGAGCGTCGTCTGGCAAAGGATGACCTGCTAGCATCAATACTGCACTCCAAAGAAAGGTCGCTCGTCAATCTCATAGTCAAAACCTGTCAGCTAGAGCCCAGAAACTTCTAAACCAGCTTTCCATGATTTGTACTGATACCATCACCTGCTAGGGCAACCATCTTTGTCATAGCTCCTTTATACGGTAGGCATGTCGCGATAGGAAACTGTTGTTCCCATCTCACCAGCATTCTCTTTTTGAACAAAAGGTATTGGCATTATAATGTGGCAATAGCCGAAGCCTTCAACACATCGAAATCAAGTCCAGCTGCGTTAAAGATACTCTCATATCTCTGTTTTCAACAGTGACCAATACCCGTGCCTGGGCATCAATCCCATCCGTTACCGCATCAATCGTGATAGGATACCCAAGGAACAGATTGATTAAAGAATCTTATCAATAGCGTGAAAATAGCTTCAACAGAACCTTGACCTGTCGCATTAAATTCAACTTTCTCACCATCAAAATTAGCTAATCTAACTGTGCTTCAATGTCATTTTCTAGAATGGGTTTGAAGTTGCAAGTCATCAAAGTGAAAAAGCCTTCTGGATCAAACATGGTGCCAGCTACCAGAGCTCGAATATCAGCATCTGTGATTTCTTGCTTTTATCTGCCAAGGCCTTGAAACTTAGCAAAGAGTGGCTTGATATCTTCGTCTGTAAAGTCTCAGGGCTAGCTCTCAGTTTTTTCAACAAAGGCATGGCTGACCAGACAATTTACCGAGCGGAAGATCTTTACTTTGGCACCAACCAATCTCAGGTGTGGATGATTTCATAAGTGAGAGGATTTTAAGAACACCGTCTTGGTGAATACCTGATTCGTGAGAGAGGCATTTCCTCCAACAACTGCCTTATTTTTGGAACTGGAATTCGGAGAAGCAGAGACCATTTCTCGGACGTATTAATCGTTTCATGTTTAGGACAATACTTGTCTCTGTTGATAACAATCTTGATCGAATATTGAGGGCTCACCTGCTATTTCTTCTAAAGCAGCATTCCAGCCTCGTTCTCCAATACCGTTAATGGTTCCTTCAACACGCCCCGCAACTATTCTTTAACAGCAGCGAAGGCTATTATGCAACTGCCATGCCAAGATCATCGTGAGCAGTGAGGGCGAATAGATAATCTGACGGTCGGTTTTAACATTGTCAATCAGATACTTGAAGATATTCCCATATTCCTCTGGTGTGGTAAACCAACCGTGTCAGGAATATTGATATAGGTTTGCCCTGCGTCTACCGCTGTTTGAACGACTTGTAGGAGAAAATCCAGCTCAGTTCTAGTCGCATCTTCAGGAGAGAATTCTCACTACTTCAGCATTTACAACGCATAGGAAACATGCTCTTTAATAGCTTCCAAAATTTCCTTTTTGCTTTATTCAACTCTAAATTCACGATGGATAGGACTAGTAGCGATAAAAACATGGATTTGTGGATACTTTTCAGCATCCTTAAGTAGCTTCATAACAAGCGTCAATATCTGATTTAACAGAGCGAGCTAAACCAGTCACCGCTGTTTTCCAAGACTTTTGCGATTTCCTGAACTGCAGTAAATGAGTCTGACTCAGTTGCTGGAAAACCAGCTTCAATTGCGTTGAAATTCCCCATTTTTCCAGCTGTTTTGCATATGGCACCTTTTTCCTTATTGAAAAATTACACCCGGTGTCTGCTCACCATCTCGAAGGCTAGCATCTAGAAATTCAACTGTCTCATAAGATTTCCTTTTCTAAATTTGGTTTTAAAAACATCTCGCTCGGAGTTCCAAGCGAGATGTTGATTTACTCCCGCTTAGTAGCTCAAACAGGACTAATGCTTCTTTCACTAGTCCGAGTACCTCAACAACAAAGCAAATTGATTAAACTTAGCTGTTTTCATGTTTGACTTTCTCCTTCTGTTTGATATCTTGTTTAGTATTTTAGCATAGGAAAAATCACTGTCAAGAAAAATCCAATATTTTCTGAAAATTTCTTCAGTAAAGAATATTTTTGCTAATTGAGTATTTGAAAAATCAAAGTATATAATTAGCTATTTCAAGGTCAAACCTTTTTCGATCAATTCTAGCACCTCTTCATCTGATAAACTATCATCCAGGGCACGACTAATCCAGTAGTGCTTGTTCTATGAAAGGCTGGACAATCCTACCAACAAACTCAGATACTTGATCATGTTTGAGATTGACTGCTTCACTAGTCCCTCTGCCCTTTTCAAGCTTATCCCAAGAGATCTTCATCAAAACAGCATACCACTTTTTGATTCATTTCTATGGCGTAAAATCAGCTGTATCGGAGATTTCTCCCATAGTATTCTAATTGATTTCCATACTTTTCTTGAACACGTGCCATGATTCTCTTGGTCTGAGCAGATAAAATCTGCACCTCAAAAACAAGACTTTTCGGATTTCATAAAGAACTTCTAAATAAGCTCCTGAACACTTCCGACAAAAAGTACCTCTCATACTTTCCATAGGAACTTGTGGATAGAGATCACCAGCTTCTTGGTCATAAAACTTGACCTAAGACTCCATCCTCAACTGTAACCATCATGAGAAAAAGTCTCCCTGCAAGATAGTCGAACTATAGGGTCCATACACCTTGGATTTTCTACAAATCCATACTCTTTTGGCCTTTTTACTATTAAACTGATAGGCTTTTTAAAAATTTTCAAACATATGAAAAACTGCTACCAAAAGCTAGCAGTTCCTTTCTATTTTTTTAAAAGACAACCTTAGTTCCATGTAATTGTGTCACACCCAGTTGGTCGATAAAGGCTTGACGGTTGTCCATGTCAATCCCTCCACCAGGTAAAATTTCAATTTTTCTGCAGCGTGTTCTAGAATTCTGTGATAGTGCAGCAAAACGTTTTCAGAGAATCGCCAGATCAGCTGCACGAGTCAGATGCGTGTTACACCAGCCTGGCTGGAGCCAATCAATGGCTTCCAACTGATCTTGGTCGCTCAATCTATCGACGCTATATGGAAAAGACAATCCCCATACCTTTAGATGCAGCAATCATTTTTCAAGATTGGCTCTTGTCCAACTTCTTATCAGCTGTTAAGGCACCAAAGACGACACCTTGGCTTCCTGTTTGAGCAGTTAGAGCAATATCCTCAAGCATGATGGCAATTTCTAGATCATTGTAGAACAAAGTCACCACCACGTGGACGAATCATAGTCATAATGGTCGTATCGTAGTCGACGCCGTTCACAGCCGCCTCTGGTCACTCCGTAACTTGGGTTGTTCCCCAACTGCTAGATTGTCACAGAAGCTCGATGCGACGAGCTCCTGCCTGCATAGCTTTTTCAAGCAAGGTTACATTTTCAGCACAAAAATTCGTAAATCATTTGATTCTCCTTGAAGATTACTTTTCAAATTTATTATATCATATTATTTCGAATATGTTTTTTGTTTTTATCAAGGAAAATCGTTACTTATTAAAGCTTATTCTTTATCAGGAATCACCTTGAAAAGATAGTAGGTGATAAAGATGGTTAAACATCCCAAACCGATTTTTGACTGGTAAAAGAGGCGCAAAATAAATGGAAATTCTCATCAAGATATAAATCGATACAATAATTTTTTCTTACGTTCACGCGCAATAGACTTGGTCTCACGAAAGTCAGCCACGTAAGTCTGATAAAGTTTGGTATGATAAAGCCAATCTTCAAAAACGCTTGGAACTTCGAAAACAAGCAATGACAACAAAGAAAAGGAGTCGTTGGCAAAGAGGGCAAGACAACTCCAACAATAGCAGAGCCAATGACAGAAATCCAATAATCAGATAGAAAATACCTAACTTTCTGTTAATATCGAAAATTGCCACGTCATCGTCGCCTAGCTTACTACAATAATCAGCTAGCTTCCTAGTTTGCTCTTTGATTTTCATTAGTATAGATGAATCTTCTCTAGTTTCGCATACGATGATTTTGTCACACTAATCAAAAGAGCCTGAAATTTACTTTCAGGACTCATTTTATTTGATTTTTCTTTCTTCGTAATCACCATTGCTACAAACGATCTGCTTACCGCCACCACTGGACTTTTTCTCCATGAGGAAAGTTTCCACATTTTGGACAATCTCGTCCAACAGGCTTGTCCCAAGAAGTGAATTCACACTCTGGATAGCGATTGCAACCATAAAAGATACGATTACGCTTAGTTTTTCGTTCAATAATTTGACCTTTGATGACAGCTTGGACACTCAACACCAATCTCTTTCACGATAGCCTGTGTATGACGGCAATCTGGGAAATTGCCATAGCATAGAAACTTACCAAAAACGACCAAGTTTAATGACCATCGGACTGCCACACTCTTCACAATCAAATCCTGCTGGCTCATCCTTGATTTGGATTTTTCCATTTCTCTTCGGCTTTGGCAACCTCTTTAGAGAAGGGTTTGTAAAATTCATCAATGACTCGTTGCCACTGCTCTTTTCCAACTTCGACATCATCCAGTTTACCTTCCATTTCAGCTGTAAAGGTTACATTGACGATATCTGGGAAATATTCAACGATGAGCTTGTTAACAATTTCTCCCAACTCTGTCGGTTCAAAACGCTTTGTCGCCAAAACGCACTAATAGCGCTTTGAATAGTTTCAATGGTAGGTGCATAAGTTGATGGACGTCCAACACCATTTTCTTCCAGGTCTTTGATCGTGTTGCTTCCGAATATCGGGCTGGTGGTTGAGTGAAGTGTTGCTCAGGTTTACTATTGACCTGCTTGACGACATCACCAACTGCCATATCCGGCAACATCTTTATTCTTATCTGAATCATTGTAAATGGCCAAGTAACTATCAATTTGACCTGACTACCATTCGTGCAAACTGAACTCCATTTTGAGAGCTTCACAGCCATGGTATCAAAGATAGCACCTGTCATCTGACTCGCTACAAAGCGATTCCGAGATAAGTGTATAAAAGCTTAAGTTGGTCTTTTATCCAAATATTTAGCAATCTTTCAGGTGTATTAAAGACACTTGATGGGCGGATAGCTCTCATGAGCATCCTGTGCACCAGTCGCATTCTTTACCTTTGCTACCATGTTTAGAATACTTACTGCCAAAACGTTCGGTAATCGTAGTTTGCAGCTTCATTTTGAGCAACTGGACTGATACGAGTCGAGTCTGTACGCATATAGGGTGATCAAACCTTGGACGCCTCGTACCAATATTAATCCTTCATAGGTTGCTGGCAACCATCATAGTCTTTCGAGTACGGAAATTGATTTTATTAGCTGCATCCATCTGCATAGTTGAGGTAGTATGAGGAGTGGAGCGTTACGCTTTGTGTTCTTTCTTTTATCTACCTGATCAACTGTAAAGTCTTTGCTGGATAGATGAGACAAGACTTCTTTGACCTCTTCATTGCTTGTCAATTTCATCTTCTTGCCATTCATTCCCATAGAAGGATGCTTTGGAATTGCTTTAGTCCCCTTTTTGAAGACTCCATCAATAGTCCAATATTCTTCTGGTTGAAAAGCATTGATCTCATTTTCACGGTCAATGATTAACTTGAGAGCAACAGACTGAACACGCCAGCTGACGCGCCTGACCTTTTTCCATAAAAATTGGTGAAATGGAATAACCTACCAAGCGGTCCAAGACACGACGGGCTTGTTGGGCATCCACCAAATCCATATCAATCTTACGAGGTTCTTAAAGGCATTTTTACCGTATCCTAGTAATCTGTTGAAAACAACACGGTTAGCATCATTTTCATCTAGATTTAGATATGAGCTAATGCCAAGAAATTGCTTCTCCTTCGCGGTCCCGGGTCACTTGCGAGAAAGACTTTATTGGCTAGCTCTTTTTCAAGTCATTGATCAGAGGACCTTTCCCACGAATATTGATATATTGGGGTTCATAATTATTTTCTACATCGACTGACATACTGGATTTTTCAAATCACGAATATGACCAACACTGGCTAAAAACCCTTATAATTTCTACCCAGGTATTTTTCAATCGTTTTAGCCTTTGCAGGCGACTCACGATTACTAGATAACTGTTGATTTTTCTTCTTTGTTGCCGTAGCTACAGTATCACACCTTTTTCAAAGTAATAAACTTATAAAGTGTAAACCATTTTTAAAAACCTGTCAAGACTTAACTCCCATATATAGAAGAAAAGTTTAACCGATAAAAACCTTTACTGGTTCTTAAAATTCAAATTCTGCTAGCACATCTGACCACTGAAACAAGTTTTGCACCTTCCTGAACCAAGTGATGACAACCATCTGAACGACCATCTAAAAATGCTCCTGGAATAGCAAAAGACGATCTCTTCCTTCCTTCCATAGCTCGCTCACAGTAATCAACACCAGATCTCATCTTTGCCCTCAGCAACGATGACATCCCATCATAGACCAGCAATGATTCGATTTCGCGCTGGAAAGTGATATTTCAAGGGTTCTTCACCCGGTCCATATTCACTCAGGGAGCAAATGATATTCACGATGTAGTCCCTGCAGTCGTTTATTAGAACGTGGATAGTAGACATCCAAGCTCAGTCCCAATGATCTGCAATGGTTTTTCCACCACCTTGAAGAATATGACATATGCGCTGCAGTATCAATCCCTCTCAGCAAGCCCACTCACAATCACCAGCTCATTCTCCAGTTCTTCAATAACCTTACGGACTGATTTTGTCCTGTTTGACTACAAGGCGACTGCCTACAACCGCAATCTTAGGTAACTTTAGAGATTTAAATCACCCTTATAAAATAACAATACTGGAGCATCATAGATTTCACTGAGAGCAAAGGGATAGACATCGTCTAGGGATGGAAAAAGAGGAAATTTTCAAAGTCACTTTTCAATCGCTCCATACTTTCAAAGGTGAGTTTATGGTAACGTTCCATAAAAACCACTGATTTCTACACTCAGATGCTTCTGCTATCGTTTCTAGGGTTAATTCTTGATCATAGATTTCTCCATATTGAAGTACCTTTAAAACCTGTTGATTACTTAGACCTGCTTGTTTCAACTTATAAATCTCAAAATTATCAATCTTAATCTTCATGATAGACTCCTTGTTTTTCTCTCTATCTATTTATTCGTAGAAAAGAAAACTTCCCAACAATTTTACTTGTTTAGAAAGTTTTTTATATTAGTTATCTTAGTAATCGGACGAAGGACTCCAGTGACAGTTGCCTTAGTTGCTTCGTAATCCCCATCAATAACAACCTTGATAATGCGTTTAGCATCCTCTTCAGAGCGCAGGAACCAAAGGTAGACGAGTTGGCCCAGCTTCGAAATCCCATATAGTTGAGTACCGCCTTAACAGGTGCCGGACTTGGGTAAGAGAAGAGCATTGACTTTAGGAATAAATTTACGTTGAATAGCTGCCGCTTTCTTCATATCACTTTCTTCGATCGCAGTGAAACATTTCATGCATCTCATCCCCATTTGTGTGGGAAGCAACAGAGATAACTCCGTCTGCACCAAGGTTCATAGCATGGAAGGCATCTCCATCTTCACCAGTATAAACCAAAAATTCTTCTGGTTTTATGCTCAATCAAGTAAGCCATATTGGCAAGACTGGTACATTCTTTGACACCGATAATATTTGGATGTTCTGCCAAACGAAGTAAGGTATCTGGAGTCATTTCAACAACTACACGACCTGGAATGTTATAGATGATAATTGGCAAATCAGAAGCATCTGCAATAGCTTTAAAGTGCTGATACATACCTTCTTGGGATGGTTTGTTGTAGTAAGGAACAATCGCAGAGACCAGCCGTAAAACCGCCAAACTCTGCTACCTCTTTGACGAAACTCGATAGAGTCACGTGATCATTGGTACCAACACCAGCAATTAAAGGAACTCGTCCGTTGACAACCTTTTGAACAGCTGCAAACAACTGCAACTCCTCATCGTGAGTTAGAGTCGGACTCTCAGCAGTTGTTCCCTGCTAGAGAATTCCGTCTGTATGATGTAGTCAATAAATGTTCAATCAACTTTGAATGGCATCGAAATTGATAGACCCATCTTCATGAAAAGGAGTAATAAAGGCCGTGATAATTTTACAATCTTTTCAAATCTTGATAAGACATACAAAAACACCTTTCTATTTTAAAGAAGGAGTTCAAAATGAACTCCTACACATTATTTCAATTCAAATTTTAATTCAGCTGTTGGGCGATACTAGACCACGTTCGTGAAGTGTTTCTGCAATTTGAACTGAGTTCCAAGCTGCACCTTTAAGAAGGTTATCAGAAACCACCCATATGAATACCTTTTTCTGCATCCAAATCTTTACGGATACGTCCAACGAAAGTATCACGTGAACCAACAGCATTACTGCTTGAGGATAGATTTGGTGAGCAACATCATCTTCAAGAACTGCACCTGGGAAGGCAGCAATAGCAGCTTTCACTTCTTCGATTGGTGCTACTTTTTTGTTTTCAATATAGACTGACTCAGAGTGAGCTGACAAAACTGAATACGTACACTGTTGCGGATACGGCAATGCTATCGTCTTCCATGATTTTTCTTGGTTTCATTCGTCATCTTCATCTCTTCGTAAGTGTAATCATTATCAGTGAAAACGTCAATTTGCGGAAGAGCATTGAAGGCAATTGATAGTGTTTCTTATCGCCACCTGAAGGCAGGATTTCCGCATGCAAATCACGTGGATTTACACCATCATTCAAGACTTCACGTAGCTCACGTTGGGTTTTCAAGAATTGCTCCCATACCAGCACCTGAAACAGCTTGGTAAGTTGAAACGATAATACGGTCCAATCCCCATTTTTGACGAACGGGCTCAAGAGCCACCATCATTTGAATTGTTGAACAGTTAGGACAAGAGATGATTCCGTTGGAGCATCAAGGGCGTGGGCATTCACTTCAGGAACAACCAATGGTACATCTGGATTTTGACGGAAGTAAGAAGTGTTATCTACGACGACTGCGCCTGCTCTTTAACAGCATAAGGTGCATATTTTGCAGAAGTTGATCCACCAGCTGAGAAAAGAGCAATATCAACCCCTTCAAAAAGCGTCTTCTGTTGTTTCTTCGATGGTCACATCTTGACCTTTGAGTGCAAGACCTTTCCTGCAGAACGTGCAGACGCAAGGTAACGAATCTTATCGATAGGAAGAGTTGATTCTTCCAACATTTTGATCATTTGAGCACCAACGGCACCTGTAGCGCCAACAACAGCAACTGTGTATCCCATAACAAACCTCTTTCGAATTTTTTCAAAAAATTTCTATAATAGAAACATTATACTACTTTTTTACCAAAAATTGAAAAAGTCTTTTTCCTATCTATTTTCTGAAATTGACAAGAAAAGGCGGTGGGACAGAAATCGATAGACAAAGTCTCGATTTCGTAGTCCCAGCCCCCGATGAGGATGATTAGAGCTTTTTGGAGTCTCAAAAAGACGAACAAAAAGTTCAATCAGCTACCGCGTCAAAGTTTGATTGCTAATAAAAAAATGAGGTCGGGCTCTTTTGTCCCAACCTCTTCTACTATTCATAAAATTGTTTATAGGGTTTATTAAAGGCTTCTAAGATATCTGATGGAGTTTCTGCATAAGATTTTATCTCTGTCAAATTCCTTTAACGATAATTCTCTCAACTGCATTAGCATCTTCACAGGTTACCAAGGTAATCTCTTTAATCCCATCACGTTCGTCAATTACATCTACGCGATCAGGAGTTACAATTTTAACTTCTTCAATCTCGTATGTATAGACTTTCTCTTTATCAGTGAGATAAATTTTCATCCCTTTCTCAGCACGAGCAAGAGGAGAGAATAATTTCTTATCTGCATTTTCACCTGCAAAGATACGGTGACTTGCTAGAGAATAATTTCCTTCCCCCATTACCTGATTGGCTTTCATTGTCCCAGCACCATAAAAGAGGTTAACATTATCGAGTCCCTTAAATATTGGTAGATTCATTTCAAGCTCTGGAATGGCAATCCCTCCAATAACCGGAAGTTGCTGGGAATTCCACTGAGCTGATAGGACTGCCTCCGAGGAAAGTGATTTTACAGAGTCAAAAATCGAAATTTCCTTCTGTTTTCTTTGTTCTCCTCAATCTCTTCCTTAGTTACTTGACTGACCTGATACTTATTAGTGTTCCAAATCATGAACATATCACGAATATTAGCATTGAAGATTAAAGCGATAGATAACAAGATTAGGAATCCTGCCAGTATGTTAATCAGTAGATTCTTACGTTTATTTTTACTTTGATTCTTTTTGAGACATTATGCTTCACTTTCTGTTTCCTGTTCTGCCCCAACTTCTTCTTTTTCTGCTGCTGCAACACTTGTAAAAGTCACAATCTTAGCATCTTGATCTAGACGCATCACTTTTACTCCCATAGTTGAACGTCCCGTTTGTGAAATATTGGCAACATTTGTTCGAATCATGACACCTGTGTCAGTGATAATCATCAGATCTTCGTCCCCTTTTACTGTTAAGAGACCAGCCAGAGGACCATTTTTTTCAGTAACATTGGCTGTTTTCATTCCCTTACCGGCACGACCTTTTGTTGGGATATTCAGTCGCAACTGTGCGCTTACCGTATCCTTTTTCAGTAATGATAAGGACTTCATCTTGATCAGTAATCACTCTCGCTCCTACTACTGCATCACCTTCACGAAGGTTTTACCCCTTTAACACCAGTGGCGATACGACTCATACTACGAACTGAAGACTGATTGAAACGAACTGCATAACCTAATCTGGTTCCGATGATGATATCTGTGTCTTTTTCAGTTAGTAAGACATTAATCAACTCATCCTCATCTTTCAGATTTAAGGCTTTGAGACCATTTTGACGAATGTTTGGCAAATTCTTTGACACTGGTTCTTTTGACAATACCTGCGCGAGTTGTAAAGAAGAGGTAGGCATCATCACTACGTTCTGATTCAACATTGATAATGGTTTGAATGCTTTCCCCTTCATCCAGTTTCAAAAGATTGACAACTGGCAACCCCTTAGCTGTACGACCGTATTCTGGAATTTCATATCCCCTTAAGACGATAAACACGTCCTTTATTGGTGAAGAAAAGCAAATGATCGTGAGTGCTGGTTGAAACCAATTCACGCACAAAGTCATCGTCCTTAACTCCAGTTCCTTGAACGCCACGTCCACCACGTTTTTGAGCTGTAAATTCGTCTTGGTCCAAACGTTTGATATAACCTTTATTTGATAGAGTGATGAGGACATCAGACTCTTCAATCAAGTCTTCATCTTCAAGAGTCAAGACTTCACCAACCATCAACTCAGTACGACGTGGATCGCCAAACTTACGTTTGACCTCATCCAATTCTTCCTTGATGATTTGCGCTACGCGTTCTGGTTTTGCAAGAATGTCTGCCAAGTCAGCAATCAAAGCAATAAGCTCATCATATTCTGACTGAATCTTGTCACGTTCCAAACCTGTCAAACGACGAAGACGCATATCGAGAATTGCTTGACTTTGACGTTCAGATAACTTAAACTTGCTCATCAATTCAGCTTGAGCTTCTGCATCCGTTTCACTGGCACGGATGATACGAATAACTTCGTCAATATGGTCCAGAGCAATCAACAAACCTTCTAAGATGTGTGCACGCGCTTCAGCTTTCTCTTTGTCAAATTGAGTACGACGAGTCACTACTTCTTTTTGGTGCTCAATATAAGCATCCAAGATTTGACGAAGAGAAAGAATCTTTGGTACACCATTCTGGATAGCCAGCATGTTAAATCCAAAGCTAGTTTGCATTTGAGTCATCTTGAACAAGTTGTTCAAGATAACATTGGCTGACGCATCACGCTTTCACTTCGATAACAAAAGCGAACTACCTTCACGGTTTGATTCATCACGAACAGCTGTAATTCCTTCGATACGTTTTTCTTGAACTAAACGAACAATATGCTCATGGACTTTAGTCTTATTGACCATGTATGGAAATTCTGTAACAACGATACGTTCTCGACCAGTTTTTGTTTCCTCGATTTCAGTGCGAGAACGAAGAACAATGGAGCCTTTTCCTGTTTCATAGGCCTTTATGAATACCTGATTTCCCCATAACAAGGGCACCAGTTGGGAAGTCTGGACCAGGGAGTACTTCCATCAATTCTTTGGTTGTAACTTCTGGATTATCCATAACCAACTTCACTGCATCAATGGTTTCACCCAAGTTATGTGGCGGAATATTGGTCGCCATACCAACGGCAATACCTGTAGCACCATTGACCAAAAGATTTGGGAAACGAGCTGGTAGAACAACAGGTTCACGTTCATTGGCATCATAGTTATCTACAAAATCAACGGTATTTTTATTGATATCACGAAGCATCTCAAGAGCAATCTTTGCTCATACGTGCTTCAGTATAACGCTGAGCTGCGGCACCATCACCATCCATGGAACCAAAATTCCCATGCCCATCTACAAGCATGTAACGGTAACTCCACCATTGCGCCATACGAACCATAGCTTCGTAGATAGATGAGTCACCGTGCGGGTGGTATTTACCCATGACATCCCCTGTAATACGGGCAGATTTCTTATGAGGTTTATCTGGTGTCACACCCAATTCGTTCATACCGTATAGAATACGACGATGAACTGGTTTCAAACCATCTCGAACATCAGGAAGGGCCCGCGATACGATAACACTCATGGCGTAGTCAATAAAGCTGGTCTTCATCTCCTTTGTCAGATTGACATTCACTAAATTTTTATCTTGCATTAACAAATGCCTCATTTCACTATTAGTAACTAGATATATTATACCATAGTTTGACCTATATTTCAGTCTTTACAATCGACTAAAAACGTTTACATGAGCAAAGTGGATGTTATATCCGTGACAAAGCTATTTAAAAAGTGATAGAATGAAACTCAAAACAGGGGATGCCCTTAAAAAAACAAAGGAGATGTTTAGACAAATGACAGCAACTAAACAACACAAAAAAGTTATCCTCGTTGGTGACGGTGCCGTAGGTTCATCTTACGCTTTTGCTCTTGTTAACCAAGGAATTGCACAAGAACTTGGTATCATTGAAATTCCTCAATTGTTTGAAAAAGCTGTTGGTGATGCTGTAGACCTTAGCCACGCCCTTGCTTTTCACTTCACCTAAGAAGATTTATGCAGCTGAGTACGCTGACTGTGCGGATGCTGACCTGTAGTTATCACTGCTGGTGCTCCCTCAAAAACCAGGTGAAACTCGTCTTGACCTTGTTGGTAAAAACCTTGCAATCAACAAATCAATCGTTGACACAAGTTGTTGAATCAGGATTTTGACGGTATCTTCCTTGTAGCTGCTAACCCAGTTGACGTTTTGACTTACTCAACATGGAAATTCTCAGGATTCCCTAAAGAACGCGTTATCGGTTCAGGTACTTCACTTGACTCAGCTCGTTTCCGTCAAGCTCTTGCTGAAAAATCGACGTAGATGCTCGTTCAGTTCACGCCTACATCATGGGTGAACACGGTGACTCTGAATTTGCCGTTTGGTCACACGCCAACATTGCCGGTGTTAACTTGAACAATGGTTGAAAGACTAACCGTGACGTTGAAGAAACTGACTTGATCGAACTGTTCATGTCAGTTCGTGACGCTGCTTACACAATCATCAACAAGAAAAGGTGCTACATACTACGGTATCGCAGTTGCCCTTGCTCGTATCACAAAAAGCAATCCTTGATGATGAAAAATGCAGTACTTCCACTTTCAGTATTCCAAGAAGGTCAATACGGAGTTGAAAAGACGTCTTTCATCGGTCAACCAGCTGTTGTTGGAGCACATGGTATCGTTCGTCCAGTTAAACATCCCATTGAACGATGCTGAAACTCAAAAAATGCAAGCTTCAGCAAAAGAATTGCAAGCTATTATTGATGAAGCTTGGAAAAACCCTGAATTCCAAGCAGCTTCAAAAAACTAATTTAAGTTAGAAAAAATGTCTAGACGATTTGTCTAGACATTTTTTTATATTTCGTTACTTTATTTCATTTGAGCAAAAGCCGCTTCTGCATCTGCGTTACTAATCGCACCTAATTGAATCTTAGCAATTTTACCCTGTGAATCAATTAGATACTCTGTAGGGATGCTTCGAATTTGATAATCTTGAAAAACAGCTCCTTTTGTATCATATAAAACTGGGATGTCTTTATAACCTTGTTCTTCAAACCACTTTGGAAATTGGTCTATCGTTTTTTCACCTTGAAGCCCTGGAGCAATGACAGATAAAATTTCGAAATCACGATCTTCCTTAGCAGCAAGCTCCATCAATTCTGGCATACTCTTCTTACATGGTCCACACCAAGATGCCCAAAATTTAAGATAAACTTTTTTACCTTTAAAATCAGATAATTTCACTTCTTTTTCCATCCATCGATTGGAGCGTAAAATCAGGTGCTTCTGCTCCATACAGCTACTTGCTTCACAGTTGCTTGTTGTGTCTGAGTCGATTTGATTTTTCTTGACTTGATTTTTTTCTTCCTTGCCACAAGCAATCAGAAGAAAGAGAGACAAGAAACTAAGTCCAAAATAGATAATCATAGATAACTCCTTTTATCCTAATATTCCAGATAAGACATTTAACTGTCCCAACATTAATAAAATTCCCATGAGAATGATCAATAAACCACCAATTTTCTTCAATAAAAGTATGTGGGATTTTGATTCTACTAAAATAAGGCATGACAAGACCTGATGCCAAGGCCAGAACTAAAAATGGAAGCGCCATTCCGAGAGTGTAAATGAGGGTTAATAAAGGCCCCTGAAGAGCTCCATTTCCTCCTGAGGCAGCCAATGCTAAAACAGAACTTAAAACTGGACCTATACATGGAGTCCAGCCAAAGCTGAAGCTGATACCCAGTAAAAAGGCCGACAAATATTTACTAGACTGTTTTTGCTTAAATGTTACTGTTTTTTGTACCTCTAATTTTTGTAGATGAAGAATTTCCATCTGATGCAAAGCCAGTATGATAATCATGATTCCCATGACATAACGGAAACCAGTCAGCATAAAGTAAATTCCCAGAATCCTGCTCCAAATCCAAGAATAAAGAAAATGAGAGAGATACCCGCAATAAAACAGAGTGTCCGAATCAATCCTGACCAGGCAACATCTTTACCCAAAAACGAAATGTCTTTGACTCCTCTTGATCATCTAGCAGAACACCTGCGTAGACTGGTAACAAGGGAAAGATACAGGGAGAAAAGAATGACAAGACCCCAGCTAAAAACACAGAAATAAAAATAAAATACTTTCCAATTAAGAACCTTCTTTTCATATAGTTATCTTTTATTTTACTATAAAAGATAAACGTTTTGTAAGATATCTGCTACGCAAATTTATTTTCAACTTGAAAGAATCAAAAAGGAGCTCAGCTCTTTTTTGATTAATAAAGTTCCTCTTCACCTTGACTTGTCAAGATTACAGGTCCATCTTTTAGTAATAACAAACTGATGCTCGTACTGACATGATAGTCCACCATCGATTGTTTTATGTGCCCAGCCTGTTTTCATATCTGTATCGATTTCCCAATCACCTGTATTGATCATAGGCTCAATGGTTAAGACCATGCCTTCACGAAGGCGGAGACCACGACCTGCGATACCATAGTTAGGAACCATTGGTTCTTCATGCATAGTTGGACCAACACCGTGTCCTACAAGATCACGAACAACGCCGTAACCACGACTTTCAGCATATTCCTGAATAGCAGCTCCAATATCTCCAATACGGTTTCCTACAACAGCCTGCTCAATTCCCTTATACATAGCTTCTTTGGTAACATCCATCAAGTTTTTAACTTCTTCTGACGGTTTTCCAACAGCGTAAGCCCAACAAGAATCTGCCAAGCCGCCCGTAAAGTTTTGAGTATATTTTTTCATCTGCTCAACGTTGTTAAAGTTGAGTTTAGAAACATTGAGGTCAGACTTAGCGATTGGCCCACCAAGAACCATATCAACCTTCAGCAAATCGCCTTCCTTCAAAATATAGTGGCGTGGAAAAGCATGGGCTACTTCGTCATTGAGCGAACAGCAAGTGGCATATGGATAATCCATCATTGCCCCATCAACACCAATTTGTAGAGGGAGGAAATTTTCTTCTTTACAACGACGACGCACATATTCTTCTACTTCCCACATATCTACACCTGGTTTGATGATGTCACGCAAACCGATGTGAATACTGGCAAGAAAATCGCCAGCCTTATCCATTGCTTCGATTTCTCTAGCTGATTTTAATGTAATCATGTTTTCTCCTAGTTTTAATTAATTTTTACAGTAACATTTGCTTTTGATACGATTTGATGATTGATATAAATGTCATAGTCAATAATAGCTGACCTTCTCGTATGATGAATAATTCTAGCCTGAATCCGCAAGGTATCATCAATCTGAACAGCTTGTAAGAAATAAATCAACATTTGTTCAATGATGAGGTTACGTCCGCTATTCACAACCAGATCTTGCGTCATATGGGTCAATATTTCTGAAAGAACACCATTTGCAAGGACTCCATTTTTTTCCAACATAAATGGTTCAACCGTAATGACAACTTCGTCATGGTGGTAAGATAACTTCTGACCAACCTGTTCTGAAAATGTTGGTAAAGCTGAAACTTGAGAGCGACTCATCTTTTCCATGACATCCCGTCTAGTAATGACACCAAGTAAGGTTTGATTGCTTCTCACAACAGGTACCATTTCAAAGTCTTCAGCAATCATTCTCTGGCTAACGTTAGCGATATTCGTCGCTAAACCAGTCATATAGACTGTCCTTGTCATGACCTTATCTATCGTTGTACCAGGTGATTTATCTCCAGCATCACGCATAGTAACTACACCAACAACAACCTGATGTTGATTGATGACAGGGAAACGGCTCGTTCTATTCTTACGAACCAAGTCTAGATAATCTTTGACAGTATCCGTTTCCTGTAGAAAAATCCATACTCATGACTGGTACGATAGATTTTTTTCAACCGTCAAAAATATCTGTCTTGATCTCGAACGTTGGACAAAGCTCTGATGATCATAGTCGCAATTGTAAATGTATCATGCTTACTGCGTAATACTGGAATATTTTTTTTATTAGCATGGTTCAAAACATCTTCATGAACTTCAAATCCACCTGTTACCAAGACAGCATTTTCATTTTCAAGTGCTAATAACTGAATACGTGTTCGATCTCCTACGATAAGTAAGCCGCCATCATGAAGATAAGAAAGAATATTCTTTTCAGTCATCGTCTCAATGGAGAATTTACTAAATTCTCTATCCAATCCAGCTTGACCAGCTAAAACTTCCGAGCCTGTAACTTCTGCAATTTCTGGAACGTTAATTTCTCAATAGCTACTTTTTGACTTTACACGTACTGTTCCACTTCGAGGACGTGTTTCAACAAGTCCCCTATTTTCAGCTTCTTTGATAGCCCGATATGCCGTACCATCACTTACTCCCAGCCGATTTGAAATACTACGAACACTGACACGCTTCCCAACTGGTAATTCTTCCAAGTAGGCTAATATTTCTTGGTGTTTACTCATTTAGATTTCCTTTTGTATAACGGAATTCTAGATAATCCCGCATCTTTCGGGTATAACGATCGCTACCTTTAAAACGACGATAAAGAACAAAATCTGATTTTTCTGCTACTTTCTGACTAGCAACATTTTCTAGATGTGTCACAATCGAAAGTTGCTTCAATGCAAACTCGTTCATGGATAAATCTCGTAATTTGGTAACTGCTTCAGTCATATAACCCTGAGACCAATAGTCTTTTCTTTAAAAAAATAGCCAATTTCTGCTTCTTTCTTAATTTCATCAAGCTTTTCAAACTTGATAGCTCCAATCATTCTTTGCTCTTTTTTATCACAAATAGCCCAAATCCCCAATGGTGATTTCATAAAATAATTGGCAAGAGCATACTGACTTTCTTCAATACTTGCTTGTGCAGGAAAGATAAATTGAAGATTTTCAGGATCTGATGCAAGTTGATGAAAATCATCTACATCTGTAAAAAAGAAGGGACGGAAATATAAACGTTCCGTCTCATAGAAAGAAAATTTTGCTAATTTAGTCCAGATATTCATTGCAATCCTCAAATTGCTAATCTTCGATTAGCTCAATATCTGCTCCAAGATTACGCAATTTTTCGATAATATTCGAGTAGCCTCGAAGGATGAATTCAACATTGGTAATCTCTGTTTTTCCTTCAGCCATCAAGCCAGCAATAACCAAGGCGGCTCCAGCACGTAGGTCTGTTGCTTTAACTTTTGCACCCTGCAAAGGATTTCCACCCTTATAAAGTATGTGGTCGTTTGTTGTTGAAATATCTGCATTCATTTTGGCTAATTCAAAAACATGGTTGACACGTTTTTCATAGATTGTATCGATCAATGTGCCACGACCTTCTGCTTTTAATAGCAAAGGAGTAATAGGCTGTTGAAGATCTGTTGCGAAACCTGGATAAGGAGCTGTCTTAATATTAACAGCCTTTAGATTTGTTTGCTCTTCGACGAAAATACTGTCTTCAGAAACAGTCATGTGAACTCCCATTTCTTCAAGTTTAGCAATAAATCCTTCTAAATGCTCATAAAGTACATTATTAATTCGAATCCCATGACCTACTGCAGCTGCCATTGAAATATATGTACCTGCTTCGATACGGTCAGGGATGACTTGAGTGGCGTCCCGTCCAAGCTATCCACACCATCAATTGTAATCATATCTGTACCCGCGCCACGAATGTGAGCTCCCATATTGTTTAATAATGTAGCCACATCAATGATTTCAGGTTCGCGAGCAGCATTTTCAATAACTGTTCGACCTTTAGCTTTTACTGCTGCTAGCATTGTATTAATAGTTGCACCAACACTAACAGTATCCATATAGATATGCGCACCATGTAGACTTGATCCTTGGGTTGAGAGATTCATATTATCTCCCTCGTAGGTTGTCTTAGCCCTCCCATAGCTTCAAATGCTTTAATGCAAATCAATCGGACGTGGTCCTAGGGTCACACCCTCCAGGCAAACCTACAGTTGCTTCACCAAAACGTCCTAAAAAGACTACCATAGAAATAATAAGACGCACGCAAGCTATTAATTTCTACCATAAGGCATTGGTTTATTTTTGAACACCACGAGGATCAATCTCAAGAACATCGTCATAACGCTTGACACTAGCTCCCATGATTTCCATAATCTCAATAAGACTAGCTACATCAGATATGTCCGGAACACAATCCAAAATCACAACATCATCTGATAAAATAATGGCAGGAATCAAGGCAACGACACTATTTTTAGCGCTACTCAATCGTAATTTCACCTTTCAATGGTCTCCCCACCGTTAATATAATCATTTTATACTCTTTTCACTATTTATTAAGAAGGCTTACCCTATATTATACCATATTTCTTACTAATAGTCAATCCTATAAAAATTAGGCCCAGAACTATCTTGATATTAAAGACGATAACTGTAGGTTATATCAGTTAGATTTATCATACTTATCAAAGCGAGTAAAAATCTTCCTAGCCTGTAATTTTTAAGGCTAGCAACAAAAATTTCTTTACTGTACATGTTTGCGATTGGGGAAAAGAAAGACAGGCTTAATAAGTATATGCAATAGTATTCAACTTTTATAAAATAAGAAATTAAACCGATGATATTGTACAAAGATTTTATAAAAATCATTTTGGTTACCAAAATGGGTATCAAAACAGGCTCTTATAATATTTGTAGTGGTAAATCCCTATAGATATTATGGAGCCTATTTTGTTATGAGAAAAAGTCCCATAAGATCTATATATGAAAAAGCAACCAAACCATCATTAGAAAGAAACATATGGAACAATTACATTTTATCACAAAACTACTCGATATTAAAGACCCTAATATCCAGATTATAGACATCATCAATATGGATACCCACAAAGAAATCATCGCTAAACTAGATTATGAGGCACCATCTTGTCCTGATTGCGGAAGTCCAATGAAGAAATATGACTTTCAAAAACCGTCTACGGGTTCCTACCTTGAAAACGACTGGTATGCCTACTAGAATTCTTCTTAAAAGCGCCGTTTTAGGTGCTATCGATTGCTCTAAAAATGATGGTCGCTGAGACTTCTATCGTCAAGAAGAATCACCAAATTCCTTGTATAGTCAATTGAACCTAAAACAGTACATAATGTGGTATAATCTTCTTATGGCATATTCAATAGATTTTCGTAAAAAAGTTCTTCCTATTGTGAGCGAACAGGTAGTATAACAGAAGCATCACACATTTTCCAAATCTCACGTAATACCATTTATGGCTGGTTAAAGCTAAAAGAGAAAACAGGAGAATTAAACCATCAAGTAAAAGGAACAAAACCAAGAAAAGTTGATAGAGATAGACTCAAAAACTATCTTACTGACAATCCAGATGCTTATTTGACTGAGATAGCTGCTGAATTTGACTGTCATCCAACTACTATCCACTATGCTCTTAAAGCTATGGGGCTACACTCGAAAAAAAAGAACCACACCTACTTTGAACAAGACCCAGGAAAAGTAGCCTTATTTCTTAAAAATTTTAATAGTTTAAAGCATCTAGCACCTGTTTATATTGATGAAACAGGATTCGATACTTATTTTTATCGAGAATATGGTCGCTCATTAAAAGGTCAGTTAATAAGAGGTAAAGTATATGGAAGAAGATATCAGAGGATTTCTTTTGGTTGTAGGGCTAACAAATGGTGAGTTAATCGCTCCAATGACTTACGAAGAAACAATGACGAGCGACTTTTTTTGAAGCTTTGGTTTTCGAAGTTTCTCTTACCAACATTAAACACACCATCAGTTATTATTATGGATAATGCAAGATTCCATAGAATGGGTAAGCTAGAGCTCTTATGTGAAGAATTTGGGCATAAACTTTTACCACTTCCTCCCTACTCACCTGAGTACAATCCTATTGAGAAAACATGGGCCCATATCAAAAAGCATCTCAAAAAGGTATTGCCAAGTTGTAGTACTTTTTTCGAGGCTCTTTTGTCTTGTTCTTGTTTCAATTGACTATATCATCAACCAAAAGATTGCTCAAAAGCTGATTGAAAAAACTTCTATGACCGATATTGCTCATCAGCTGGCCATTTCAACTTCAACCGTTATTCGTAAGCTCAATGACTTCCGTTTTAAGCATGATCGCCTTCCTGAGATTATGTCTTGGGACGTTGAAACAGTCAGGGGAGTGACTGTTGCAATTGGGATATGAAGATGAGTTTCATTTCTCAAGATTTTGACAATCTCAATATCATCACAGTTCTGGAAGGTAGAACACAATCTATCATCCGAAATCATTTTCTTAAATATGAGAGTTCTGTCCGAAGTCGCGTCAAAATCATTACTATGGATATGTTTAGCCCTTATTATGCCTTGGCTAAACAGCTTTTTCCATGTGCTAAAATCGTTCTAGATCGCTTTCACATTGTACAACATCTAAGCCGTGCTATGAGTCGTGTGCGTGTCCAAATTATGAATCAATCAGGATAGTCGTAAACTCAGTGATAAGCGTTTTTATCGCCCTACTTTTCGCATGCACTTAACCAATAAAGAGATTCTAGACAAGATTTTGAGCTATTCAGAAGGCTTGAAATGCCACCATAATCTCTATCAGCTCTTGATTTTTCACTTTCAGAATAGGAGGCAGAGAAATTTTTCGGACTCATTGAAGACAACGTATAGGTTCATCCTTTTTTCCAGACTGTCTTTAAACCTTCCTCAAAGATAAAGAAAAATCGTCAACGCTCTTCAATTCCCTATTCAAACGCCAAACTGAAGCAACTAATAATCTAATCAAACTTATTAAACGCAATGCCTTTGGTTTTCGGAACTTTGAAAACTTCAAAAAACGCATTTTTATCGCTCTGAACATCAAAAAAGAAAGGACGAAATTTGTCCTTTCTCGAGATTAGCTTTTCTTCAACCCACTACAGTTGACAAACATACTAAGATTAGTAGTGAGAAAATCTCCGACGGGAGAGAGTACTCACTACTTTTTCTTTATGTTAAAGTAGAGGTGTCTTGTAAAGTCGTAGGGCTCTTTGGCGCTAGACGTCGCGTATTGAAAATAAAATCACTAAAACACGGAATTATTCAAGACAAAGAGGTATATCCTGCGTACAGTATTTGGGATTGATGTGAGTAAGGCAAGTTCTGAGGTGGCAATTTTGGTCAACGGTGAAAAGATTCATGGATACACTATGCTCAATGACGCCATTGGCTTCAATCGTCTTTAGAATGACTTGAAAACTGTTCATAACCCTGAGATTATATTTGAAGCTACTGGTGTCTATTCTCGGCGTCTTCGAGCCTTTCTTGAGGAATACGGCTACGCTTATACACAGCTGAATCCTCTGGAAGCTAATAAGCAACTGGACAGTCTGCGAGTTCGTAAAACAGACAAAATTGACGCTGAAAAATTGGCTCATTCTCAGTTTATACTCAATCGTAAACCAACTTATGCGCAGGAAGAAGTTTATCAACACCTGCGTGATTTAAGCCGTTTCTATCAAAATCTTACAGAAGACATTGTTAGAGCTAAAACTCGTCTACACAAGGTCTTACAAGTCACCTTTCCTGAATTGGAAAATCTCTTATCCACACCAACTGGAGAGCAATATTGGAATTTAGTGATGGCTTTTCCATGCAAAGAGTTTGTATTAAACCTATCTCAAAATGAATTGTGTAAGATTATCCGTCAATCTACCTCCAAACGAATCTCTGAAAAGCGTATTGCTTACCTGACTGATAAACTTATAAAACTCGCTAAACAATCTTTTTGTGCGGTCAAGAAAATCTCCCCAATGCTTGAAGAGGTTCGTTACTATGCTCAAGAATTGCTTCGTCTTTCTGAGCACAGACAGGTTGTCTTAGACGACATGGTAGCTCTAGCTCAGCCTTTACCAGAGTATGACATCTTACGATCAATTCCTGGCATCGCAGAAACCACAGCGACATCTATCACTGGCGAATTGGGAGATTCGTCGCTTTCAGTCTTCCAATCAAATCAACGCTTTATTGGCATTGACCTGCAGATCTTATGAATCTGGGGAACTTTCTCACCAAAGGAACACATTACTAAGCGAGGTAATCCCTATGCCAGAAAAATCTTGTTCAAGTGCATTCATAACATCGCTTCAGCTGCAGTCATACCAATCCCCGCCATATCGCCGACTTTTATGAGAAACGAAAAAGACAATCGACAATAGCTTCAACCAAGCCACATGCGATTTTCTATACATCGTCTCATTCGAACAATGTATTACCTCATTACCCATAACAAACTTTACGATTACTCTTTGACCCAAAATCAATAAGGTTATCTATGCCGTATTATATACACCTTGTTTCAAAAAATACCTGATGAGGTGTTTTAGCATGCCCTTTTATGGATCAATAAGTGGTAAAAATAAGACAGTAACCTCAGAATAGCTACTGTCTCATCTCTTTTTACTTAAAGCCCTTGATATATAGTATATTGAATCTAGAATAGTACACTATGACTGCTAAAAATATTTCTAGAAATTTATTTGACTTTTCCTAGTCTATTTGTTCTATCTTATTTCAATCCACTACTACTTGACAAATGGTGAGAAAGAGCCCAAAAAGCGAGACAATACTTAGAATTCCGTTCAACAAAATCCTAGCATTGTTCGCTTTTATCTAAACATTCTGTATTTTATGACTGCACGATTCCCAGAACCAATCTAGTTTGTCTTTATAACACAAAAGAATGATGTTTATTTAACTAAATTTTAGTCTTCTCTTTCCCAAAGCAAGTCCGGAGACCACCTAGAATACAGAAGGCCTAGAGATGCTGAGAGTCGCATTTGATTCAGTACCAGTATTTGGCACATTTTTGAGAATCATTTGACTTAGCTCCATTATCATTAGTAGTCTTAGTATCTACCTGATCCGCATTCGGAGTAACTGCATTTGGAGTTGTTGGTGTAGGTGTATCTTGACCAGAGCCTCCATTCGTATCAGGTTTGACTGGCGTATCAGGTGTCACTGGTGCAACTGGAATTGTATCTGTTGGTGTTGCTGGTGTGACCTTACCTGTGTTGGTACATCCACCGTTGGTGGTTTCTTATTCGTTCGGTTACTGTTCCTGTACCTGGGACATCTTTCTTAGGAAGCTTGTCATTTGGTACTTCACCTGAACCATTGTCGCCAATTGTTACCGTGATTGGTGTTCCATTTTCACCTGGAATCACTACCTTGCTGCCTGATGGGTATGTTGAACCATCTGGTTTCTTAGGCGTTACAATCGCATCACCATTTGGTTTGCATGTGATTTCAATCTTACCTGGTTTTTCGGTTCTTGGTGTCTCTGGTGTTACCTTAGCTGGTGTTTCTACTGGAACTTCCACTGCTGGTTTACCTGGTTCAGTAATCTTACCTGTACCTGGAACTTTTCCTTCTGGTAGTCAGCGTTTGGTACTTTTCCTTTACCGTTTTTCATCAGTTGTAACAGTAATTGGGTGATCTTTATCCTTACCTGGGATTTCTACCTTAGTTCCTGGTGGGTATGTTGACCCATCTGGTTTGCTTAGGTGTTACTGTTACGTCACCTGTCTTAGGGATCTTGTTTCCAACTCTACTGTTGGTGTCTTTGAGCTGGTGTCTCTGGTGTTACCTTGCTGGTGTTTCTACTGGAACTTCCACTGCTGGTTTTACCTGGTTTCAGTAATCTTACCTGTACCTGGAACTTTTCTTCTGGTAAGTCGCGTTTTGGTACTTTAGCTTTACCGTTTTCATCAGTTGTACAGTAATTGGGTGATCTCTATCCTTACCTGGGTTTCTACCTTAGTTCCTGATGTAGTGGAGTTCCATCTGGTTTCTTAGGTGTTACTGTTACGTCACCCGTCTTAGGATCTTGTTCCAACTCTACTGGTGGTGTCTTTTGAGCTGGTGTTTCTGGTGTTACCTTAGCTGGAGTTTCTACTGGAACTTCCACTGCTGGTTTTACCTGGTTCAGTAATCTTACCTGTACCTGGAACTTTTCCTTCTGGTAAGTCAGCGTTTTGGTACTTTAGCTTTACCGCTTTTCATCAGTTGTACATGTAGTGGATCTTGTATCCTACCTGGGATTTCTACCTTAGTTCCTGGTGGGTGATGTTGACGTCATCCAGTTGCATCAGGTGTTACTGTTACGTCACCTGTCTTAGATCTTGTCTCAACTCTACTGTTGGTGCTCTTGAGCTGGTGTCTCTGGTGTTACCTAGCTGGTGTTTCTACTGGAACTTCACTGCTGGTTTGCTTCTAGTTCCAATCTTACCTGTACCTGGAACCTTTTCCTTCTGGTAAGTCAGCGTTTGGTACTTTTCCCTTTACCGTTTTCATCAGTTGTAGCAGCAATTGGGTGATCTTTATCCTTACCTCGGGATTTCTACCTTAGTTCCTGGTGGGTATATGTAAACCCATCTGGTTGCTTTAGGTGTTACCGTTACGTCACCCGTCTTAGGATCTTGTTCCAACTCTACCGTTGGTGTCTTTTGAGCTGGTGTCTCTGGTGTTACCTTAGCTGGTGTTTCTACTGGAACTTCCACTGCTGGTTTACCTGGTTCAGTAATCTCTACCTGTACCTGGAACTCTTCCTTCTGGTAAGTCAGCGTTTGGTACTTTTCTCTTACCGTTTTCATCGGTTGTAACAATGGTGAGGTGATCTTTATCCTACCTGGGATTTTCATTAGTTCCTGGTGGGTGTTGACCATCTGGTTGCTTAGGTGTTACTGTTACGTCACCTGTCTTAGGATCTTGTTCCAACTCTGACTGTTGGTGTCTTTTGAGCTGGTGTCTCTGGTGTTATAGCTGGTGTTTCACTGAACTTCCACTGCTGGTTTACCTGGTTCAGTAATCTTACCTCACCTGGAACTTTTCCTTCTGGTAAGTCAGCGTTTCTGGTACTTTCCTGTTTTCATCTGTATCAGTACATTGGGTGATCTTATCTCACCTGGGTTTCTCTTAGTTCTGGTAGGGATGTTGACCCATCTGGTTGCCGGTGTTACTGTTACGTCACCTGTCTTAGGATCTTGTTCCAACTCTACTGTTGGTGTCTTTTGAGCTGGTGTCTCTGGTGTTACCTTAGCTGGTGTTTCTACTGGAACTTCCACTGCTGGTTTACCTGGTTCAGTAATCTTACCTGTACCTGGAACTTTTCCTTCTGGCAAGTCAGCGTTTGGTACTTTTCCTTTACCGTTTTCATCAGTTGTAACAGTAATTGGGTGATCTTTATCCTTACCTGGGTTTCTACCTAGTTCCTGGTTTGTATGGGTTCCATCTGGTTTCTTAGGTGTTACTGTTACGTCACCTGTCTTAGATCTTGTTCCAACTCTACTGTTGGTGTCTTTTTGAGCTGGTGTTTCTGGTGCTACCTTAGCTGGAGTTTTACTGGAACTTCACTGCTGGTTTACCTGGTTCAGTAATCTTACCTGTACCTGGAACTTTTCCTTCTGGTAAGTCAGCGTTTGGTACTTTAGCTTTACCGTTTTTCATCAGTTGTAACAGTAATTGGGTGATCTTTTGATCCTTACCTGGTTTCTACCTTGTTCCTGGTGGGTATAGTTTGACCCATCTGGTTGCTTAGGTGTTACTGTTACGTCACCTGTCTTAGGATCTTGTTCCAACTCTACTGTTGGTGTCTTTTGAGCTGGTGTCTCTGGTGTTACCTTAGCTGGTGTTTCTACTGGAACTTCACTGCTGGTTTACTTGGTTCAGTAATCTTACCTGTACCTGAACTTTTCCTTCTGAGTAGAGTCAGCGTTTGGTACTTTTCCTTTACCGTTTTCATCAGTTGTAACAGTAATGGGTGATCTTTATCCTTACCTGGGATTTCTACCTTTAGTTCCTGGTGGTATGTTAACCCATCTGGTGCTTTGTAAGTGTTACTATTTCGTCACCTGTCTTAGATCTTGTTCCAACTCTACTGTTGGTGTCTTTTGAGCTGGTGTCTCTGGTGTTACCTTAGCTGGTGTTTCTACTGGAACTTCCACTGCTGGTTTACCTGAGTTCAGTAATCTACCTGTACCTGAACTTTTTTCCTTCTGGTAGTCAGCGTTTGGTACTTTCTTCTCACTGTTTTCAGTTGTAACAGTACTGAGGGTGATCTTTATCCTTACCTGGGATTTCTACCTTAGTTCCTGGTGGGCAAGTGACCCATCTGGTTGCTTAGGTGTTACTGTTACGTCACCTGTCTTAGGGATCTTGTTCCAACTCTACTGTTGGTGTCTTTTTGAGCTGGTGTCTCTGGTGTTACCTTAGCTGGTGTCTACTGGAACTTCCACTGCTGGTTTACCTGGTTCAGTAATCTTACCTGTACCTGAACTTTTCCTTCTGGTAAGTCAGCGTTTGGTACTTTTCTCACCGTTTTCATCAGTTGTAACAGTAATTGGGTGATCTTTATACTCACCTGGGATTTCTACCTAGTTCCTGGTGGTATGTTGACCCATCTGGTTGCTTAGGTGTTACTGTTACGTCACCTGTCTTAGGATCTCCGTTCCAACTCTACTGTTGGTGTCTTTGAGCTGGTGTCTCTGGTGTTACCTTAGCTGGTAGTTTTCTAGAACTCCACTGCTGGTTTACCTGGTTCAGTAATCTTACCTGTACCTGGAACTTTTTCCTTCTGGCAAGTCAGCGTTGGTACTTTTCCTTTACCGTTTTCACTTAGCTGTAACAGTACTGGTGATCTTTATCCTTACCTGGGATTTCACCTTAGTTCCTGGTGGGTATGTTGACCCATCTAGTTGCTTTAGGTGTTACTGTTTACGTCACCTGTCTTAGGATCTTGTTCCAACTCACTGTTGGTGTCTTTGAGCTGGTGTTTCTGGTGTTACCTTAGCTGGTGTTTCTACTGGAACTTCACTGCTGGTTTACCTGGTTCAGTAATCTTACCTGTACCTGGAACTTTTCCTTCTGGTAAAGTCAGCGTTTGGTACTTTTCCTTTACCGTTTTCATCAGTTGTAACAGTAATTGAGTGATCTTTCCTTACCCGGATTTCTACCTAGTTCCTGGTTTGTATGGAGTTCCATCTGGTTTCTTAGGTGTTACTGTTACGTCACCTGTCTTAGGATCTTGTTCCAACTCCACTGTTGGTGTCTTTTTGAGCTGGTGTTTCTGGTGTTACCTTAGCTGGAGTTTCTACTGGAACTTCCACTGCTGGTTTACCTGGTTCAGTAATCTTACCTGTACCTGGAACTTTTTCCTTCTGGTAAGTCAGCGTTTGGTACTTTTCCTTTACTGTTTTCATCAGTTGTAACAGTAATTAGTGATTCTATCCTACCTGGGATTTCTACCTTAGTTCCTGGTAGGGTATGTTGACCCATCTGGTCTGCTTAGGTGTTACTGTTACGTCACCTGTCTTAGGATCTTGTTCCAACTCTACTGTTGGTGTCTTTTGAGCTGGTGTCTCTGGTGTTGCCTTAGCTGGTGTTTCACTGGAACTTCCACTGCTGGTTTACTGGTTCAGTAATCTTACCTGTACCTGGAACTTTCCCTTCTGTAAGTCAGCGTTTGGTACTTTAGCTTTACCGTTTTCATCAGTTGTAACGGTACTGGTGATCTTTATCCTACCTAGGGATTTCTACCTAGTTTCCTGGTTTGTATGGAGTTCCATCTGGTTTCTTAGGTGTTACTGTTACGTCACCCTGTCTTAGGATCTTGTTCCAACTCTACTGTTGGTGTCTTTTGAGCTGGTGTTTCGTGTTACCAGCTGGAGTTTCTACTGAACTCCACTGCTGAGTTTACCTGGTTCAGTAATCTTACCTGTACCTGGAACTTTTCCTTCTGGTAAGTCAGCGTTTGGTACTTTTAGCTTTACCGTTTTCATCAGTTGTAACAGTAATTGGTGATCTTTCATCTCACCTGGGATTTCTACCTAGGTTCCTGGTGGGTATGTTGACCCATCTGGTTGCTTAGGTGTTACTGTTACGTCACCTGTCTTAGGATCTTGTCCAACCTCTACTGTTGGTGTCTTTTGAGCTGGTGTCTCTGTTACCTTAGCTGGTGTTTCTACTCGAACTTCCACTGCTGGTTTACTTGGTTCAGTAATCTTACCTGTACCTGGAACTTTTCCTTCTGGTAAGTCAGCGTTTGCACTTTTTCCTTACCGTTTTCATCAGTTGTATAGCACTTGGGTGATCTTATCCTCACCTGATTTCACGGTTCCTGGTGGGCATGTTGATCCATCTGGTTGCTTAGGTGTCTGTCAGCGTCACCTGTCTTGGATCTGTTCCAACTCTACTGTTGGTGTCTTTTGAGCTGGTGTCTCTGTGTACCACTTGGTGTTTCTACTGGAACTTCCACTGCTACATTTTGGTTCAGAATCTACCTGTACCTGGAACTTTTCCTTCTGGTAAGTCAGCGTTTGGTACTTTTCCTTTACCGTTTTCATCAGCTGTAACAGTAGTCAGTGATCTTATCCTTACCTGGGATTTCTACCTTAGTTCCTGGTGGGTATGTTGACCCATCTGGTTGCTTAGGTGTTACTAGTACGTCACCTGTCTTGGGATCTTGTCTCCAACTCTACTGTTGGTGTCTTTTGAGCTGGTGTCTCTGGTGTTACCTTAGCTGGAGTTTCACTGAACTTCACTGCTGGCTTCACCTGGTTCATAATCCACCTGTACCTGAACTTTTCCCTTCTGGTGAGTCAGCGTTTGGTACTTTTCCTTTCACCGTTTTCATCAGTTGTAACAGCAATTGGGGCGATCTTTATCCTTACCTGGGATTTTCACCTTAGTTCCTGGTAGTATGACCCATCTGGTCGCTTAGTGTTACTGTTACGTCACCTGTCTTAGGATCTGTTCCAACTCTACTGCTGGATTGTTCTTCTGCATCTGCACGTGGATCTACCACCTTAACAGTTGCTGGAACTTCATCTGTCGAACCATCTGGGTAAGTGACAACGACTGCTGTTTCTTTATCGCCTGGTGTTGTAGTGTCTACTGGAGTCTTGTATTCGAACGTAGTCTTTTGGGAAAAGATCGTCATACATTACCGATTGATCCTTTTAGGTCTGGAGTTTTACCCACATTAACAGGTTCGTCTTTAGGTGTTGCGATTGCTTCTTCTGCATCTGTACGTGGATTCACTACTCCACAGTTGCTGGAACTTCATCCTAGAACCATCTGGGTAAGTGACAACGACTGTTGTTTTCTTATCGCCTGGTGTTGTAGTGTCTACTGGAGTCTTGTATTCGAACGTAGTTCCTTTGGAAGATCGTCTACATTACTGATTGATCCTTTAGGATCTGGAGTTTTACCTACTAATAGATTTGGTCTTTAGGTGTTGGATTGTTCTTCTCGCATCTGTACGTGATCACTACCTTAACAGTTGCTGGAACTTCATCTGTCGAACCATCTGGATAAGTTCACTATAACTGTACGTGTGACTTCACCATTGTTAACAGTTGGAGTTTCTCAGCTCCATGCGTAAGTCGTTATCGTACCTGGTGTTGTTCCTTTATCTGGCAAGTCAGACTTGTTGGCAATATAAGTCTCTGGTGATCCCAAATCTGGAACAGTTCCATTTGAAGTCAGATTCACTGTAGGATTTTGTAGCTGTTGGTGTATATTTATCAGCTTGCTTACGGAACTCAATCTGAATATTGGCGTTATTAGCAGAGCCATTGTTTGTGTTGTTATTTGTCAGACCTTCTTGGTCATATCCACTAATATAACGATTCCAGATATTTTTGCTAGCGTCAGGATTAATTGTCTGACCTTTACCTACATACCCTGAAATATTTACCTTGTACGGATTAGTATCTGTCGCATTGCCAGCTTGACCTAAATTACTTGTCTTATCCGTAAAGTTAATCTTTGTACCATTAGCAGGAATTTCAAGACGACCACCATTTGTAACTTCGAAATTACCTGATGGTGCTACTGCTGCATCGTCGTGGACCTTAATCTTATCCAAGCGACCACTGTTATCAGTTAAGTTCACATCAACGCTAAACTCTTCTTCACGATAAACGATAATCTTATGTGGGTTAGTGCCATCAATTTCTGCATTACTAATAGGAGTTGCTTAGTAATTGTTGGGCTTACGATGTCACGAACTGTGAAGGTTACATGGCACTTCATCTGTTGAACCATCTGGATAGTAACTCACCGCTGTAGCGTGACTTGACCATTGCTAACAGTTGGAGTCCCATCTTTCCATGTATAAGTCGTTCTTGCACCTGGCGTTGTACCTTCAGTTGGCAAGTCAGACTTGTTGGCACATAAGTCTGGTGAGTCATAACCACTCGATTGTACCATCTGTCACATCGATTTTAGAGCCTGTTACTCGTTGGTAGGGTATATTATCAGCTTGCGAACTCAATCTGAATATTGGCATGTTATTAGCAGATGTTATTGTTTGTGTTGTTGTTGTCAGACCTCCTTGGTCATATCCACTAATATAACGATTCCAGATATTTTTGCTAGCATCAGCTTTGACTTCCTGATTTTTACCAACATGACCTGAAATATTAACTTTATATGGGTTAGTATCTGTCGTCACTGCCAGCTTGACCTAAATTACTTGTCTATCCGTGAGTTAATACTAGCACCATTAGCAGTGAAGTTCCAGACGACCACCATTTGTACACTCGAAATTACCTGATGGTGCTAGCTGCTGAGTGATCAATGTGAACCTTAATCTTGTCCAAGCGACCACTGTTATCAGTTAAGTTCACATCAACGCTAAAACTCTTCTTCACGATAAACGATAATCTTACGTGGGTTTTTACTATCAATTTCTGCATTACGATTATCAGTTAATTTAGTAATTACAGCTACCTGGTCAGCTGGTGTTATCTTAGCTGGTGTTGTTACATCAGGAACTTCAACAGTTGGTTGACCTGGTTCTGTAATCTCACCCATACCTGGGACATTACCTCAGGTAAATCACATCATTAGGTACTTTACCTTTCACCGTCTTTACCGATTGTGACTGGGATTGGCTTGTCACCTTTACCTGGGATTTCACCTTAGTTTCTGAGTGGGTATGTTTGAGCCATCTGGTTTCTTCGGTGTTACTGTAACGTCACCTGTCTTAGGATCTTGATTCAACTCTAATGTTGGTGTAATAGATTGTGTAACCTTGACAGTTGGATGTAAACTCCGCACTTTGTCCAACGTTGTTGACAGACTGACCTTGACCTTTGATAGTCGCCAGGATCTGAAGCAACACGACCTGTGATAATAAGCTTGTGCTCATAATCACTCACTTTTTGAACTCTCAACTTTTTGATCTTTAGTTCCAGCTACTATCCACTAACTTGATAGAATCAGCGGATTATAACCCTAGTTTTGGATCTACCAAGTGAAAATCCCGTAGATTATCTTTTAGTTGTGAATTCGAGACGGATTTCCTTACCTTTTTCGATGGTTTGATCAGCCCCGTCACCTTAGGGAGATGCAAACCATACCATTGCATATCATTTCGGTGGGTGCTGAACTCATAGGGACGCATCCCTGCTGCATGACATAGAGTGGAGTCCTCAGCAGCCTTTGGTTTTGAAACGAAAGATATAGTTTGATGCACTATCCTTAGTTCTACCACGATAATCAATATCAAAATGATAGACTCTTTGCGTATGCTGGATCAACCAATCCTTCAAATAATCTGATACCAGAACATCCTTCTCCGTTGTCAGTAGGGCACCACCTGTACGATTAAAATAGAGTGTATCAGGTTTTGAAAATGATTTCTTCAAATGTTTTAATCTCTCCATCAGCACCTTTCCAGAAAGCATCAGTAGTGGCGGCTTTTGCCCTCAAGCCTGCTCGATAGCTCCACCAGGAGTACCAATGTTAACATCCTTAGACGTAGAGCTAACCTGATCTTTAAAGATGTCGTAAGTTTCGTGGTAATCTTCCTTGAGTTTCAATACGTCGTTTTCCACCAGAACCACCCCTAGTAACTACCAAATGATGCCGAACCGTCGTCTACCAAGGTATGACCAGTTGGAATGGTAAAACCAAGCATGGCATTTTTGGTGGTTTTCAGATTACCTTCAAACTCAATGACCCAATCGTAGTATCTCCGTTTTTAGTGACATCAACCTTAACGACATCCTTGACATCCTTAACTCTTTGTTTATCCGCAGTATTTTGGTTACGATCTCTAAAGAGCATGGTACCGGCTGGATAACCTGAGCCATCTCCTTCTTTTGTGAAGTAAAGACCGACAGCATCGTCATACCTTTCTCCCTCATCAGCACGAAAATCTTGTACCGACTGGGATAGTTGCGCCATTACGGACGTCATTATGCCCAGAAGTCAAACGATTACGTGCAATCATAACAGATCTTTCGTTACGTTTGATGACACGATTCATATCCTCAACATCACGAAGGCTAACTTCTACACCACCAAATGCAGACTTGGCTACGGCAACTTGGGCGTTAGCTTTTTCCAAGATTTCACGTGTCAAGTCATTCTCAGGTGTTTGAGCGATAGCCTGCTCCAAACGATCAGTAGATACTTTGAGACTAGCTTTAGCTTTTTCCCAGTTGCTCAGCATTAGTATTTTCCAGTTTCCTCAGACTCAGCTGAAATTTCTGGAGTTGGCTTGCCACTCTGGCTTGATTTCTGGAGTTGCTTCCTGTGTACTTTTTGTCATTTTTTATCTTCTTTGACTTGAGGAGTTTCCACTGCACGTAGCTGGTCCAAAACATTGGCCAAGCGAGCTACCAAAGCATCCACTTTTTCTTGACTCACTTTGAACTCACGAGAGTCTGTTCAGCCTCAACAAGTTCTTCATTAGCGGTAACCAAAAGATCTGTATTAGCAGCTTCCTTGACATGGAGCTGGTCTTGATCTGTGCCACAAGCTGACTTGCAGTAGCTGTATCCACTTTACAGAACTAGCAGGCTCTTTCCTTATCTCGATTCGGGCTGAACTCGTTCCTTGAATTGAAGCCCTCTACATGAGGTTGTTCGACAGGTGTTACGCTATCCGCACTAACGACGCGCGCACCAAAAACATCAGTGCTGCAACAGCAACTGAAGCCGCACCAAAGCTATATTTACGAATAGAGAAGCGTAAAACTTTTTCCTGTTGTCGACGCTTTACTCTACTTAGTGAATTTGATCCATCGTTCCTCCTTATATTAAAGACAAAATCAAATTGAGAAGCAGTATTCTCTGGGGAATAATACAATAAAAATCACTCTTTGAGCAATTTTTACACTATCACAGCTATTACAGCTATTACAGCTATTACAGCTATTACAGCTATTACAGCTATTACAGCTCGATTATATCATTTTCAATTCATTTAAGCAAACCATAAAGCCAGTCTCAACCTCCTCGAATAAAGCGCAAACATATGCGAATGTTTATAACATATTAATATACAGTTTTGTTTAAATAAAACAGAAAAGATTCTCCTTCTGATGACATTCTATATATAGTGGATTAAAAATAAGATATGAACAAAAGAAATTAGGAAAGTCAACAAATTTCTATAAATGTTTTAGAATCCGTAGCGTACTATTCTAGGTTCAATCCATTATATTAGATTAGAAAGTGTACTAATCGCTCACCGATTGAGAACTTTTGGGAACATTTCAAAACTGAGCACTAGGATTAAAGACATACAATATTTTGAGAGGGGGTTGGTACCAATACTGATACCTCCCTTTTTCGAAATGAAACAACGACCTTGTACTTCTTCAAATGAGGAACAAGGTCGTTTCTTAATCTTTTATTTCATCGTTCACTTAACAGTGAGTAGTTCAAACTTTAACGAAATGCTCATTTTAGTCTTCTTTTTTCTTTCCAAACGCAAGTCCAAGGATACTTAGCATACCAGAAGCCCTAAAGATGCAAGAGTCATACTTGACTCTGTTCCAAGTCTTGGCAATACATTTTGAGAATCATTTGACTTAGATTCCTTATCAATAGTAGTTGTAATGGATCCGTGATTAGCATTCGGACTAACAGCATCTTGAATTGGAGTGCTAGTGAGCTGTGGATTGACTAGAATCACCATTAGTATCAGGTGTGACTGGAGTGACTGGAGTGACTGAATTGTAGTTTGGATTTTGTATTTCCACTTACTTTTCTGAAAATTTGAGTAATTACTGGTTCATTTTCATCAATCACAGTTCGTACAAATTCATATCTGAAAGTTGATCCATGTTCCAGCATCCTTTTTCATTACCTGTCTTAACGGATGGTTTCAATACATTTCGTCTTCATCAATCATCGAACCTCAATCATTAGCTCTGGCAATGCAATTGAACCCCTAATACATCGTTTTCAAAAGTTGTTACCTTAGGAACTCTCCACAGATGATTTACCTGGTTCAGTAATCTTACACTGTACCTGTTTTTCTACGTTTGGTGAGATCACTGTTTGGTACTTTACCTTTACCATCTTCATCGATTGTAACGACGATTGGATTACCATCTTTACCTGGGATTTCTACCTTAGTTCCTGGTGGATATGTTGACCTATCTGGTTTCTTCGGTGTCACTGTAACATCACCCTGTCTTAGAATCTTGTTCTAACTCTACTGTCGGTGCTTTCGTTTTCCCATAAGTTCGAACGATTGTTGGAGTTACCTTACCTGTTTTTGGATCAACTGCATAGGTAGTGGTATCAATCACATCACGGCCTTCAGAATCTTTAGATTGTTCAACCTTAGTTTTAGCTCCTACTTTAACGATTGTCTTACCTGCTGGGGTGACTACTGGGGTACCAACGTGTTCTGTGATATGACCGTCGTTTGAATCTACATCGTAAGTAGTGGTAGTAACTGTTTTACCTTTAGCTCCTTCAACGCGTTCATTAGGTGTGCCAACTTCTCGTTTCACTCATCTCTAATATACTCAACTTCTGGTTCAATCGGTGTTTCTACTACTTTGTCTTTGGCTGCGACTTTGACAATAGTTGCTGTTGGATTTACTACTACTGGTTCTCCTACTGTTTCTGTAATAGCGCCTGTAGTAGGATCAACACTATAAGTTGTTGTGGTAGTACTTGAACCTGCTTGTCCTGCTTCTTCCACATTTGGTTGATCTTTGTCGCGTGTATCATCTTTCACATATTTCTTAGGTGATGGATTTCTGTTGTTTCTACTTTATCCTTCGCTGCGACTTTGTACAATAGTATTCTTGGTTGCTTTCGTACGAACTGGTTGACCTTCACTTGCTGTAATCTTTCCAGTATTAGGATCCACAGTGTAAGTTGTTGGATAGTGTCTTCACCATCTTCACCTTTAACAGTAGTTGGGGCTGTACCTTTTTCTTTCGTATCATCTTTTTCATAGACAACAAGTGATGGTACTACTCTCTTCTCAACTGTTGGTTCTTTTGTTGTTCCATAAGTTCGAACGGTTGTTGAGCTACCTTACCTGTTTTGGATCAACTTCATAGGTAGTGGTATCAATCACATCATGACCTTCAGAATCTTTGATTGTTCAACCTAGTTTTCGCATCCAACTTTCAACGATTGTCTTACCTGCTGGGGATGACTACTGGATTACCAACGTGTTCTGTGATATGACCGTCGTTTGAATCCACATCGTAGTGATTGTTGTAACTGTTTTTACCTTTTTAGCTCCTTCAACGCGTTCATTAGGTGTGTCAACTTCTCGTTCACCATCTCTAACATACTCAACTTCTGGTTCAATTGGTGTTTCTACTACTTTGTCCTTCGCCGCGACTTTGACAATAGTTGCTGTTGGATTTACTACTACTGGTTCTCCTACTGTTTCTGTAATAGCGCCTGTAGTAGGATCAACACTATAAGTTGTTGTGGTATTACTTGAACCTGCTTGTCCTGCTTCTTCCACATTTGGTTGATCTTTGTCGCGTGTATCATCTTTCACATATTTCTTAGGTGATGGATTTCTGTTGTTTCTACTTTTATCCTTCGCTGCGACTTTGACAATAGTATTCGTTGGTTCTTTCGTACGAACTGATTTGACCTTCACTTGCTGTAATCTTTCCAGTATTAGGATCCACAGTGTAAGTTGTTGTGATAGTGTCTTCACCATCTTCACCTTTAACAGTAGTTGAGGGCTGTACCTTTTTCTTTCGTATCATCTTTTTCATCAGACAACAAGTGATGGTACTACTCTTCTCAACTGTTGGTTCTTTTGTTGTTCCATAAGTTCGAACGGTTGTTGGAGTTACCTTACCTGTTTTTGGATCAACTTCATAGGTAGGTATCAATCACATCATGACCTTCAGAATCTTTAGATTGTTCAACCTTAGTTTTCGCTGACTTTAACGATTGTCTTACCTGCTGGGGTGACTACTGGATTACCAACGTGTTCTGTGATATGACCGTCGTTTGGATCTACATCATAAGTAGTTGTAGTAACTGTTTTACCTTTTTTACCCTCAGTACGCTGAGCTGGTGTACCGAAGTCTTTTTCAACATCTCTAACATACTCAACTTCTGGGTTCAATTGGTGTTTCTACTGCTTTGTCCTTCGCTGCAACTTTTGACAATTGTTGCTGTTGGATTTACTACTACTGGTTCTCCTACTCTTTCTGTAATTGTTCCATCTGCTGGATTTACTTCGTAAGTAGTTGTTGTTGTACGTGAACCTGCTTGGCCTGCTTCTTCCACATTTGGTTGATCTTTGTCGCGTGTATCATCTTTCACATATTCTTAGGTGATGGAGTTTGGTTGTCTCCACTCGCTGCGACTTTGACAATTGTTGCTGTTGGATTTACTACTACCGGTTCTCCTACTTTCTGTAATTGTTCCATCTGCTGGATTTTACTTCGCAAGTAGTTGTTACTGTACGTGAACCTACTTGCCTGCTTCTTCCACATTTGGTTGATCTTTGTCGCGTGTATCATCTTTCATATTTCTTAGGTGATGGGAGTTCGGTTGTCTCCACTTTGTCCTTCATGCGACTTTGACAATTGTTGCTGTTGGATTTACTACTACTGGTTCTCCTACTCTTTCTGTAATTGTTCCATCTGCTGGATTTACTTCGTAAGTAGTTGTTACTGTACGTGAACCTACTTGGCCTGCTTCTTCCACATTTGGTTGATCTTTGTCGCGTGTATCATCTTTCACATATTTCTTAGGTGATGGGAGTTCGGTTGTCTCCACTTTGTCCTTCGCTGCGACTTTGACAATTGTTGCTGTTGGATTTACTACTACTGGTTTTCCTACTGTTTCTGTAATAGCGCCTGGTAGAATCACACATATGTTGTTGTGGTAGTGCTTGAACCTGCTTGGCCTGCTTCTTCCACATTTGGTTGATCTTTGTCGCGTGTATCATCTTTTACATATTTCTTAGGTGATGGAATTTCTGTTGTTTCTACTTTATCCTTCGCTGGAACTTTTTGACAATAGTATTCGTTGGTGCTTTCGTACGAACTGGTTTACCTTCACTTGCTGTAATCTTTCCAGTATTAGGATCCACAGTGTAAGTTGTTGTGATAGTGTCTTCACCATCTTCACCTTTAACAGTAGTTGGGGTTGTACCTTTTTCTTTTGTACCATCTTTTTCATAAACTACTGGAGACGGTACTACTCTCTTCACAACCGTTGGTGCTTTCGTTTTCCCATAAGTTCGAACTGTTGTTGGAGTTACCTTACCTGTTTTTGAATCAACTTCATAGGTAGTGGTATCAATCACATCACGACCTTCAGAATCTTTAGATTGTTCAACCTTAGTTTTCGCACCAACTTTAACGATTGTCTTACCTGCCGGGGTGACAACTGGGGTACCAACGTGTTCTGTGATATGACCGTCGTTTGAATCTACATCGTAAGTAGTTGTAGTAACTGTTTTACCTTTTTTACCCTCAATACGCTGATATGGTGTACCGAAGTTTTTTTCAACATCTTTAACATACTCAACTTCAGGTTCAATTGGCGTTTCTACTACTTTGTCCTTCGCTCCAACTTTTACAACTCTAGCTATTGTTAGAGTTACGACTTCTGGTTTGCCTTTTGATGGAGTTAGGGTTCCATTTACTGGATTTACGCTATATGTTGTGGTGACTTTAGTTTGTCCTGCTTTCCTTGGAAATTGAACGGTAACAGTACCTTTTGGTCTGTTCTCATCTTTTAAATAAACTGTTGTGGGTTCAACTGAATTATACTCAACTATATCCTTCGCGCCCTCTATTGACTACTTCTTCCTTCTCGGTCGAAGTAAGACTGCCAGTTTTTGAATTTACTGTGTAACTTGTTTGTCTTCTTAACAACGTCGTCTCCTTTTTTAATGTATTCTACTTCATCCTTGGCTGCGACTTTGACAACTGTTTCTGTTGCCGGTTGCTTAACTACTGGTTGTCCTACATGTTCAATAAGATCTCCAGTGTTAGGATTTACACTATAAGTTGTTGTTACCGTCTGTTTCCCAGTTTTTCCAGGCTCTTAACATAACTTGTCCTTTTTTCCATGTATCATGCTTTACGTATTTCTTAGGTGATGGGATTGCTGTTGTTTCTACTTTGTCCTTTGCACCATCTTTCTTGAACATTTCATCAAGTGTATTTTTAGTAATCTGTCCTGTATCAGGATCTTTCATACTAACAGTTGTTGACTTAATGATGTCATTTCCGAGTTTGCTATATACAACAGTTTTCTCCAACTTTTCTAGAGACTTGGCTGTAGTAATCTTAGATTTTTGAAAACCTATCCCATCTAAGGAAATTCGTTTCAGAAATAAACTCTGGTCGTCTATTAATCATATCACTTCAAAATAAGAGCAGAACTATGCCCTCCTTTTGTATCCCCAACATTTATAACAACACTATCATTACTGACACTTTTTCCTATAGTAGAATCGTTATTAACTATATAATGGGTCAGTTTACCTGACTTAGCTATTTTTTTACTATCTAAACCTTTTTGCCAAAACGCAGATGATGAGAGAAGACCTGTCCTCACTTTTGGAGCATTAAATGTTGTTCCTTTTTAATACATTATTATAAAAGTTTCTATAAAGTCAGCTGTTCTTTAGTAGACATGACTCTGCTGTCAGAATATGCCAACTGATAGGCTTCAACCATTGCCCGTTGTACTAAATATCCTCCCAGAGAATGTCCTGTTAGATAAAGGTTGGTGACACTCTTATCCTTAGCTAATTCACGCATAATTTCTTCTGCTTCTATCGCCTGTTTAGGATTACTCCCTGTTCCAAGTGTTATATCAGCACCTATATCTTTAGAATCACTAGTCCCACGAAATGCTAGTACCTGGGCAGTTCCATTTGGTAAAATATAGAAATCGCTCTTAGTCTCAAATAATACAGCATCAAGTCCACTGGATGTATGATAACTTTTCTTTCTTTCCCAATAAGGTCCCAATTCCCTATTCATCATCATATATTCATAGCGTGGTTTACTTTCACCTTTCTTTTTGTATAACTCTGCTTCTGTTAAAGGTCTCTTATGATCCAGTACTCTGTCAATGTACTTATCGTCACGGTAAGACAATTCCATGAACATGATCATATCACGTTCACTTACATTCCATTTTAATTTTTCATCTGGCTTTTCGTCACTATCAATAATCCCATCACCATCAGTATCCTCTAGTAACGGATGACTATTATAACCTACATACTTTTTACCATTTTTTTCATAAATATAGAGTTCTTCTTTGTTACTTAGATAATCGTCATCTGTATAATCATTCGGTTTCAACTGAGGTCCATCTAGTAATAGGCTATCATACTTATCCCCTTCTGAACCGATTATTCCTGCTTTGATTTTTTTAGCATCTTCCTCAGTCAATTCATATTTTTTAATCTCAGTAGGATTTGATGCTGCTCTAACCTCTGGAGCACTTGATCTGTCTTCACCAGCCACCAAAGTAGTTGCCGTCGAATTGATATTTTCCTTACCACCGGAAGTATCTAGAACTGTCTCTTTTGTAGCTACTGTTGAAATCTCTTTAGCATCTATCTCAGAAGAAGCATTGTTTCGATGTTCTGAGATACTTTGAGCTTCTTCTTTGATCTCCACAGTCGGCAGAGAATTGTCAGTTTCAGAATTAACTTCTATCCCTGTATTATTATCATTATTATTTTCCGTAGAAGCTAAGACTCCTTGAGTTGGAGCAAATAAGGAAACCCCTATTAGTACAGATGCCACTCCAACAGAAAACTTTCGAATCGAAAAACGTTGGCGTTTTATTAAAGATATCTTTCATGTTACCCAATTCCTTTTTAACTATCATTTCTATATATAATATAGAAGGTGTCAACATTTTCTGTTAACAAAATCATACTTTTTTATTTTCCTAAAATTTAGGAACTTTACTCTACTTTAATACATCACATTTTAAATCCTTTTCAATCTTTTAAATAACTATTTGTTGTAATAGCTAAACCCAGTCCCCTGTTAATCAGGGCGTGTTATTTAGGTTACGGACAGAACCGCTAATTTTAGACTTCCAAACAACTCTGTAAAAATAACAAGGTTATCTTTTTCTCTTTTTATCATCTAGGTACATTTCCCCATCCATATGAAGATCAATAACTTGCTGTTAAAAATTTCAGTAAATTAAGAAAGAAATCTAAATATTGCACTTTCTATACTGCCATTATATCACAAAGAGTTCATTAAAGGAAAAAAATCACCATTCTTGATTTTCTAGAAAACCAAGAAATGGTGATTCTATGTTAATTTTCTTGAAGCTCGATGACAATTTCTTGACCATTTTCTTTTTCTTCCACAACTATTTTCTCTTCTAGTTGTGATTTAAAATGATTCAAGGTTTCTTTTGAAGCTTCAGTCGCTTGTTGAGCATGATATTTTGCTTTATCAAGAACAGTGTCAAGAGTAATTTCCCCAGTTTCAATCTGCTCTTTTGTTTTAAGAACAAATTCTTTGGTTTGTTCTTTGACATCCGTTAATTTTTCACAAACCTGCTCTTTAGCATACTCAGGATCTTCTTTTAGATCTTCTAAAAATTCTTGTGCATGGCTTCTCACTTGCTTACCTTTATCACTTGTTAAAAACAAGGCTGCAGCAACACCTGAAACAGTTCCTAGAAAGATAGATGATAGTTTACCCATTAGCTTACTCCTTTTTTATTTTTTGAAAAATTTACTTGCAACTCGAATAGCTGACAAGCCTGCGCCAGTCTTCAAGGTTTTTGAACCAGCAGATGATGCCTTTTTACTCAAAAACACGCGCTTGATCATTAAGGTCTGATACAGAAACAGACAAATCAGCCACTGCTGTAAAGAGGGGGATCAATCGTTGCCACTTTAACGTTGATATCATCAACAGAACATTGACCTTTGTAAGCAATTCATTTGTTTGATGAAGAGTTACATCTACATCTGATGTTAAAGTTTTAACAGTTTTTTCAGTTTCATCAATTACACGACCAACTTTTTGAAGGGTAATAATCAGATAAACTAAAAATACAACCAAGGCAATTGCCACAATAATATAAGCCACTTCTAACATTTTAATTCTCCTTTTTACATTATAAAATGGTGCTTTTTTCCGATTTTGATAAAAGATGATATAAATACCAAGGCCAATCAATAGGGCAGACAACCACTGGGATACTCGGAGTCCAAAGAACATGAGACTATCCGTACGCATGCCCTCGATAATCATACGTCCAAATCCGTACCAAATTAGATAAAAGGCAGTGATATGACCACGACGGACGCTCTTTAATCGGCGTCTAAAAATGACAATCAAGGCAAAACCGATCAGATTCCAGATAGATTCGTATAAGAAGGTTGGTTGTCGATATGAGCCATCAATATACATCTGATTCTTAATAAAACCAGGTAAATAGTCTAGATTTTCAACGACTGCTCCATAAGCTTCTTGGTTAAAGAAGTTTCCCCAACGCCCTAGACTCTGAGCAATCATGACGCTCGGAGCTGCAATATCTAAGAAATCCCAAGTATTGATTAATTTGCGATCAGCAAAGATATAGAGAACAATCGCGCCAGTAATTAAACCACCGTATATAGCAAGACCACCATTCCAAATAGCAAAAATCTCTCCCAGATGTTGGCTATAATAATCAAATCTAAAAATAACATAGTAGAGTCTAGCTCCAATGATTGACAAAGGAAAGGCAATTAAGATGAAGTCCAAAATATCATCAGATAAAATCTTCTTTTTAGGCGCTTCTTTACTGGCAAGATATACCGCTAAAACAAGACCTGAAACGATGCAGAGTGCATACCATCTAACAGCTAAAGGACCAATTTGAAAAGCGATTGGATCAATCATTTTTCACCTCGTTCTTTGCAATCAGATTTGTCAATCTTTCTTCAAATAGTCGAGTAGCATCAAAGCCCATTTCCTTAGCACGATAATTCATCGCTGCTGCTTCGATAACGACAGAAATATTACGTCCTGTTTTTACAGGAATGCGGATACGTGGAATAGCTACTCCAAAAATCTCCAATTCCTCAGCATTATTGCCTAGACGATCAAAAGTCTTTTGCGTGTCATAATTTTCTAGATAGACAGCTAACTGAACTTGTGAAGAATCCTTAACTGCACTGGCACCATAAAGACTCATCACATCTATAATACCAACACCACGAATCTCAAGTAAATGCTTCAAGATTTCAGCTGGTTCACCCCAGAGAGTCATTTCATCCTTAGCAAAGATATCTACACGGTCATCAGCCACCAAACGGTGTCCTCGTTTCACAAGTTCTAGACCTGTCTCACTCTTACCAATACCACTGTCGCCCTGAATGAGCACACCCATACCATAGATATCCATCAAGACACCATGTACACTTTCACGCTCAGCCAAACGAGAATCTAGGTAACTTGACAATTCTCCAGACAGACGACTTGTTGCTGTACGACCTCGTTAAAATAGCGATTTTACATTCTCTAGCAGCCTTTAGCATTTCCTCTGGAACTACTAAACCACGCGCAACAATAACTGCAGGTGTTTCTGGTTGAAACATCTTTTTCAAAACCTGGTAGCGGTTATGAGAAGACATACTAATCAGATAAGACCACTCTTTCATTCCCAGTAACTGAATCCGCTCTGGGAGTATAGTAGTCAAAATACCCCGTCATTTCAAGCCCTGGTCGCGTAATATCCGCAGTATTGATTTTTCTTTTTCAAGTAATTCTGGCTCACCATAGACAATGTCTAGTCTGAGCTTATCAATCACTTCTTTGACTAAAACCGACATAATTTTCTCCTTCAATCAAGTTCTTCCCTCTATTATATCAAATTGTAGTAGGAAGTTTCAGAATTTTGCAGGATTTATAGGATTTATTTAAAAACAAAAAAAGACTAGATTACTCTAGCCTTTCTTATTAATTAGAATTTTTTTACGTTTACGAGCTGCTTCTGACTTACGTTTACGTTTTACAGAAGGTTTTTCATAGAATTCACGTTTGCGTGTTTCTTGAAGAGTACCAGCTTTAGTAACTGCACGTTTGAAACGACGAAGAGCATCGTCAAGAGATTCATTCTTACGTACTACTGTTTTAGACATTTTTCACTCCTTCAAGTTCAAGATCTATTCTATTTCTACACGGAATAAAGAAAATTGTCAAGAAAAAAATGAAATTCTCCCAAATCATTCAATTTAAAATTTACAAGATTTTACCATTATGTCTAGCCTAGTTCTCCACTTCTAAAAGTTTGTTCTAAACGAACATAATTTTTTTAATTTCTAACCCCATGTGATCTAGGTACTCCCAATAATCTGACGGTAGATCAGAAAATGGTATATAAGTCCTTGCTGCCAAACGTGATCAACAAGATGTTTCAGTATTTGCTCTCGAATAAAATATAAATCCTTTACTTGACCTAAACTAATAGTTTCTAACTTTGCTAAATACTGACATAAAAGCAGAAAGTGATGAACAGTCAAATTTGTCTTCTTCATGTAAAAAAATACAAAAAAATTTTTGATTTTCAACCCTTATCATATTTGAAATATATCCAGACCAAAAACCACCCAATCCATAGGATCGAATGGTTTTTAATGATTAAAAATCTTATTTCTTTAACAAGCTGAGTGCTGCTGCATCTGCGATAATGGTCACATCTGGATGGTTTTGTAGGCTACTTGCCGGTAGACTTTCTGTCACAGGACCTTCAACAGTTCCAGCGATAGCTTCTGCTTTTGATTCACCATAAGCAAATAGAAGGATAGACTTAGCATCCAAAATGTTTTTAATCCCCATTGAAATAGCTTGGGTTGGAACATCTTCAATCTTCTCAAAGAAGCGTGCGTTAGCTTCGATTGTAGACTGATCAAGCTCTACAAGGTGAGTTTGGCTATCAAATGGTGTGCCTGGTTCATTAAAGCCAATATGACCATTGCGGCCAATTCCTAAGATTTGTAGGTCAACTGGATGGTCAGCAAGAATTTGGTTGTAGCGTTCTACTTCTGCTTCTGCATTATCCTTGACACCACGTGGCAAGAAACTTTCTTTAAATGGCTTCTTGTTGAATAGATTTTCTTGCATAAAGTAACGGTATGATTGAGGATTGTCCCCATCAAGACCTACGTACTCATCCAAGTTCACACTTGTAAGATTTGAAAAATCAAGATCGCTCTCAACGATTCGTTGGTAAAATTCCAGAGGGCTACTTCCTGTTGCAAGTCCCAATGTTTGTGCACCGTTTTCCAATTTTTCTTTTAAGATATCAAAAGCAACTTTTCCACCTTCAATTGGATTTTCCACTTGAATAACTTTCATAATTTTGTCCTCCATATTCTTTATTTTATTATATGGTATAGACCAATTTTTGTCAAGTGAAAACGATTTATTGTTGTTAGAAATATGAATATATTAGTAACTGATTTAAAAAGTAGATTAGAAAAACTAAAATTGAGAACCAGAGTTTATAAACTATTTGAAGTTACACAATTTTCATAACTATTATAGAACATGTTTTATTGTGAGATTAACTATAATATCAGAAAAATAATAAAAACTCATTAGATTTCTTTATGAAACTAAAAATCCTAGTTCACGGTTGATAATGCCAGCAATCAAATTCATTCGTAATCCAAACCGTTTGCGTCGATTTCGATAGGTTGTTGAAAATATTTTAAACGTTTTTACTTTGGCAAAAATATTCTCAACCTTGATTCTCTCTTTAGATAGCGCATGGTTATCGGAGTTTGCGCTTGTGAATACATCTTCGTGAGTCCTTGATAACCACTGTCAGCCAAGATTTTTACCAGCTTGTTCGATATTTCTGCGACTCATTTTGAACAATTTCATATCGTGGCAATAGTTCACAGCGATATCCAATGAAACAATTCTCCCTTGGCTTGTGATAATCGCTTGAGCCTTCATAGCATGATATTTCTTTTTACCAGAATAATTGGCTAGTTGATTTTTTTAGGACGATTTATTTTTACCTCTGTTGCATCCACAATCACCGTATCCTCAGCACTAAGATGAGTTTTTGAAATCGTAAAACCACTTTGAATAAGAGTTACTTCAACCCATTGACTCCGACGGATTAAGTTGCTTTCGTGAATGCCAAAATCAGCCGCGATTTGTTCATAAGTACGGTATTCTCGCATGTATTGAAGAGTAGCCATGAGGAGATCTTCTAAGCTTAACTTAGGGGTTCGTCCACCTTTTGCGTGTTTACGTTGATAAGCTGTTTTTAACACAGCTAACATCTCTTCAAAAGTAGTGCGCTGAACACCAACAAGGCGCTTAAAGCGTGCATCAGTTAAGAGTTTACTTGATTCATAATTCATAGTTTTATTGTATCATATTTTGTTTCGCAGGAAGTCTATTAGATTTCTAGCAAAATTCAACCACATGAACTCGATAGGAAGGAGTTTCTATGTGATTTCATCATTTTACCATAGAGAATCTGAAAGTATTCTATTCGACCATTCTCATAGTCTAAATTTTTCATAAATATGAAATTATTTCATTCCATTCTTCTAGTACTAGTCGTGATTAGAAACAGAAGGAGGTAGTTCTCAATGACCAACAATCTACTGATGAAATAAAAAGCTACCTACTCTTACAGTATTTTAAGGATGATATTAGTTATCAAACAAGCTGGCAATGAAGAGGTAAATTTTTGATGATAAACCACTTTCACATGGTCCTTAGATTGTAATTCGCCAACTTCACCATCGTATAAAACATATTCTGCTAGAAAAAGCATACCAGATGAGGTGTTGTTTTAGTATGCCTTTCGGAGATCAATAAGTGTTATCAATATGACAGTAGCCTCAAAATAGCTACTGTCTTGTCTCATTTGATTCTTAAAACCTTGATAGACTTGGCAAATGGTAGGAAAAGAGTCAAAAAAGCTCGATAATATTTGTAATAGGGCAAATTCCTATAGATATCATGGAGCTTTTTGATTATATCGACTTGTCAAATGAAGAGCAGATAGTAGATTGCATACAGAATAGTGACTGTGACTTCTAAAAACATTGCTAGAAATTGATTTGACTTCCTAATCAATTTATCCAGATTTTATTTCACTTCACTATACTTTCAAGGTCTATTATTTAGTATATCCTCCGACAGGTAATGGTATCATCAACTCAACATGAGATCGCTAGCATTGAGAGAATTTTTATAATATTAGCAACATATTTATTTTTACAGAAAATATTGATCATAAAAAATCTTGTTCATCTATACTGAACCCTAAAAATATATTTTTTAGAGTACTTGATAAAAGCCTGGTAACCAGAGACGCTGAGGTGAAGGCCATCTGTTGTGAAGTCTGACTTGAGTTGACCTTTCTGATCTCAGTAAGTTCTCAAAAACAGGCACAAATTCAACCTGCATGTATGCAGAAGCTAGCTCTTGATAGGCTTGGTTCCACGCCTTGATTTTTCTCATTGGTACGAATATAAACTGTCTGTTTAAAGTCCTCACCTTCATTGACCGGTAAGATTGAAACTAACTTTATCTGTGACAGTGGATAATCACGAGAAATACTTTGAATCACACTTTCAAGATTTGTTAATGCTTGACTCATTGGAATATCTTTCCCAATGTCATTGGTCCCAATCAAAAGCACAATTTGATCCACTGCATCGCCATAAAGATGAGCATCAAGATTTTCTCGTAAAAGTCCAGTCTGGTAGCCTCGAACTCTCGGTTCACAATAGTTTTTGACGTTCTCAATAATTCTTGCAAGGGATAATATTCAATAATGGAATCCCCGATAAAAATGATATCTGGTTCAATTACCGAGATTTGATTGAGTTCACGATACTTGGTTTGGATTTTCTCCTGCTCTTTCAAGAGCCAGTTTTCTAATAATTGTACTGCCAAGTTATTCTCCTTCTTCTAGCCAGTTTTTCTAAAACTTGGTAAACACCTGCCTGACTGTTTGCTGGCGCTACTTCTGTCACAATTTCCTTGACTCTATCCTCTGCATTTTCCATTGCATAAGAAATACCCGCCAACTCTAACATTTCAATGTCATTTTCACTGTCTCCAAAAGCCATGATTTGTTCAGGTTTTAAATTCCAACGTTTGAGCAATTCTTCTAAGCCCCAAGCCTTATGAATTCCATCTTGTAAGATATCAATACAACCATATCCACTAGAAACAGCTCGCACATGCCCATCAAATAAGTCATTGATTTCCTGTAAAACCGAATCGGATCGTTCTTCACCAACAACCATACTCATCTTAAGAACTCCACCGAAAAGACTGGAATCCCATTCATCAATAAAGTGCATCCGTTGATAGAATTTCTCAATCATCTCCGGAGTCATGAATTTATCAAGTTCTGTAAAGACAGTGCCTTCCTTGACAAAAACCCCCACTCATAGCAGTTAGCGACAAACTGATCCTGACACTCTCTGCCTTTAAAATGAGCTAAAGCTCTATCAACCATAGCATCGTCCCAAGTCTGAGCTTGAATCAATTTATCACTTTCGAATATACGAGCACCATTAGCAACCACGAGAACTACTCTATCTGCTAGATGTTCCAGTAATTGTCGCATTCGATGAACTTCATTTCCCGTTGCAATGACAAAACGAACTCCACGCTGATCTAGCTGATTTAAAATTTTCTCTAGTCGAGGTAGATCCAGTTGTCCTTGAGGATCCAACAAAGTACCGTCCATATCCGTCGCTATTATCTTAATATCCATCTTGCTCCTCTTTTAATGTCACTACCATTTCAAACCTACATGCTCGTTCATTTCTTTATAGGCTGTATCAATCCGTTGCTTGGTGGCCTCGTCTAACTGACTACGGTATTTCCCACCCTCAATAAAGTCTTCCAGGATATAAGTTTGCTAAAGATAGAGTGGGTAGCCTTCTGGAGAATAGCCCCTTTGGAGTTCGACTCCACCCAGCTTGGATGGGCTTGGGCAGTTTCAATAGTCGTTTTACCAGATTTCTTCTTAATGGTCACATCCATGAGAACTCCACGTTCCGTCCACTTGGCATTTTTCCACATCCTGCATGGTTTCAATCCGTTGATTTGAGATGAAATTCCCTATAGAGTAAATGATAAGCTTTTTATCACCGTCTTTTTCAACCGTTTCAGCTGGTTCAACAACGTGAGGATGACCACCAAAAATAATATCAGCTCCCCAATCAATCATTTTATGGTAAAGTTTCTTTTTGCTCCTCAGTCGGCTCAATTTGATACTCATCTCATCTGAGGCATGATAATTGTAATATCCGCCTCCTTCTCTGCTCGTTCAATTTCAGCCTTCATTTTATCTTCGTCTAAGTCTGAAAGATAACGATTATAATCCTCTTGAGAAATGCTCTGTTCAATGCCGTTAAAACCATAGGAATAAGCTAAAATAGCAACTTTAATACCATTAACTTCCTTGATAACTAAAGGAGCCTTATCTCGTGATTCATGGGTATAGACCCCGACCGGTGTCATTCCTGCCTTTTCAATAGCATCTGCAGTTGAAACCACTCCCTCAATCTGAGAATCCAAGATATGATTGTGAGCCAAATCTAGCACTTGATAGCCTGCATCTTTTATAGCATCCATAACTTCACCAGGTGCATTGAACAAGGGGTAGCCCGCAAGATAGTGGTCTTTATTTACAGTTCCTTCAAAATCACCAATGACTAAGTCAGCTTGCTTAAGCCAGGGTTTTACATACTCAAAATTTTCATGGAAATCATAGGTGCCGTCTGATTTTTTGGCTGAAATGTAGATAATGTCATGATAGAGCAAATCACCATTTGCCATGATACGCGCACTCGTTTCTTGTTCCGTCTCTGCATTCTTTGCCTGAGAACTTGACTCTTGCTGTGCGGAACTTGGATCACTACTGCTTAAAGAAATCCCTCGAGCTCCTTCCACTAATAAAGTAAGCATCATCGAAACAGCTACCGAAGCTAACAAGACCACAATAAAAGTGCGATTATTCCACTGCTTATAGTTTCTGAAAAACGAACCGAATGTCTAATAGCTTGTAAAACGGGACCATTTTTCATTACTACGTTGTTCCATATCTTTTTCTCCCATAATTTCAAAGTCATATTTCTTACTCTATTATACCACAGACAAATAGGTATTTCCTTTTATTATATTATTTTTTTAGCAACTTCTGTGACTTTCTTTTCATCTGTTTTGTGTTATCATGTAATTGTAATAGAAGGAAAAGGAAAAGAATATGTCTGCTATAGAACGAATTACCAAAGCTGCTCATTTAATCGATATGAAAGATATTATCCATGAAGGAACCCTACTCTTCGTGCTGTTGCCGAGGAGGTCAGTTTCCCTTTGAGTGATCAAGATATCATTCTTGGAGAAAAAATGATGCAATTTTTGAAACACTCGCAAGATCCTGTTATGGCTGAAAAATTAGGTCTACGTGGAGGAGTTGGACTTGCTGCACCGCAGCTCGACATCTCAAAACGCATCATCGCCGTACTGGTACCGAATATCACTGAGGAAGGGGAAACTCCTCAAGAAGCCTATGATTTACAGGCTGTCATGTACAATCCGAAAATTGTATCCCACTCAGTCCAAGATGCTGCTCTAGGCGAGGGAGAAGGTTGCTTGTCTGTTGACCGTGCTGTTCCAGGCTATGTTATCCGCCACGCTCGAGTAACCGTTGACTATTTTGATAAGGATGGAGAAAAGCACCGCATCAAACTTAAGGGCTATAACTCTATTGTAGTTCAACATGAAATTGACCACTTAAATGGCATTATGTTCTATGATCGTATCAATGAAAAAGACCCATTTGAAGTTAAAGATGGCCTGCTCATTCTTGAATAAAGAAAATCCCGTTGCAAGACGGGATTTTGTGTTATAATGAAGATATGAAAACAAACGATATTGTCTATGGCGTTCATGCCGTCACAGAAGCTCTTTTAGCAAATACTGGAAACAAACTCTACCTTCAGGAAGATTTACGAGGAAAGAATGTGGAAAAAGTTAAGGAATTGGCTACTGAAAAGAAAGTATCCATTTCTTGGACTTCCAAAAAATTACTTTCTGAGATGACAGAAGGAGCTGTTCACCAAGGTTTTGTCTTGCGCGTTTCTGAATTTGCCTACACTGAACTTGAGCAGATTCTTGCTAAGACACGCCAGGAAGAAAACCCACTACTACTAATCCTTGATGGTTTAACGGACCCACATAATCTTGGTTCTATCTTGAGAACAGCGGATGCAACCAATGTTTCAGGTGTCATCATTCCCAAACATCGTGCTGTCGGTGTTACTCCTGTCGTAGCCAAAACAGCAACAGGTGCTATCGAGCACGTTCCTATCGCCCGCGTTACTAATCTCAGCCAAACCTTGGACAAACTTAAGGATGAAGGTTTCTGGACATTTTGGTACTGATATGAACGGAACTCCTTGCCACAAATGGAATACCAAAGGAAAGATTGCTCTCATCATTGGAAATGAAGGCAAAGGTATCTCTAGCAACATCAAAAAACAAGTGGACGAGATGATTACTATTCCAATGAATGGGCACGTACAGAGCCTCAATGCCAGCGTCGCTGCAGCTATTCTCATGTACGAAGTTTTTCGAAATCGACTCTAATAAAAAGTGAGGTTGGGACAAAAGATCCCGACCTCACTTTTTATTAGCAATCAAACTTTGACGCGGTAACTGATTGAACTTTTTGTTCGTCTTTTAGACTCCATAAAGCTCCTAATCATCCTCGCGGGTCTGGGACTTCGAAATCGAGACTTTGTCTATCGATTTCTGTCCCACCGCCTTTTTAATAATGTTCGGTAATATATTTGTAGGCCTCTTGACCTGCAATAGCGCCATCTCCAACAGCTGTTGTAACTTGGCGAAGGTCTTTCTGACGAACATCTCCAACTGCAAAGACACCTGCAACACTTGTCTTCATATGGTCATCTGTCACAATCCAACCTGACTCATCTTGGATTTGTAAATCTTTTGTAAAAATCGCTGACTGGATCTAAACCAACATAGATAAAGACACCACCAAAGGCATGTTCAGTCACTTGATTTGTTTTAACATTTTCAATGACAACTGACTCCACACGGTTTTCACCCTTGATTTCTTTTACGACAGAATCCCAAATGAAGTTGATTTTTTCATTTGCAAAGGCGCGGTCTTGCAAGACTTTTTGAGCACGAAGCTCATCACGACGGTGAACGATGGTTACAGTTTTGGCAAACTGTGTTAAGAAGATTGCTTCCTCAACCGCTGAGTCACCACCACCTACAACCAACAAATCTTGGTCACGGAAAAAGGCTCCATCACAAACCGCACAGTAGGAAACTCCACGACTATTTAGTTCTTCTTCTCCTGAAACTCCCAGGAGACGGTGCTTAGAACCAGTCGCTACGATAACTGTGCGAGTTTCAAATTCTTCATCGTCTGTGATTACTTTCTTAACATCACCATGGTTCTCAATATTTTCTACAAAGCCATAGAGATGTTCAACACCTAGATTTTCAAGAGGTTCAAACATCTTTTCTGCTAACTCAGGTCCACTAATGTTAGCATAACCTGGATAGTTTTCGATGTCAGAAGTATTGTTCATCTGACCGCCAGGAAGACCACCTTCAATCAAAGCTACTTTGAGATTGCTGCGAGCTGCATACAAGGCTGCAGTCATCCCAGCAGGACCTGCACCGATAATAATCGTATCGTACATTCTATTTCCTTCTTTCTTGTTGTAACTATTCTTATTCTAACGGATAAAATCCTATTTGACAACTATTAAGTCTTGAGAACCAACAAGATGCTCATGGTTGCAAAAGATAATACTGGAATTGTTAGAACTCCAATCATAATCATATCATAGAGGTGAGCCTGACGCTCCTTAGCAGTTTTATCCACACCTGATAGAGCTCTTAAACCAATCCAAATCCCTAAGACAACCAAGACTAGTAAAATCGTCAAAACCAAACTCTCTAAATACAAAGCAAATAGCTGAACTAGTATGCCTCTCTCATTTCTATTATTTTTAAAGAGCAAACCCAGTTAGCTTAGCCAACTGAGTTTTTCTTATCTTCTATTATATCAGATATAGGTCCGTTTGTAACTAGCAAAGAACTCTTTTGTTCGTTCTTCTTTAGGATGGTTGATAATCTCATCCGGTGTTCCAGATTCAATAATCTTTCCTTTATCCAAGAATAAAAACCTTATCCGCAACCTGAGCAACAAATGACATATCATGACTAACCAAAACCATGGTTTGACCTGATTTTGCAGCATTGGCAATCGATCTTTCTACCTCACCAACCAATTCTGGATCCAGTGCTGAAGTCGGTTCATCCAAGAGTAAAGACGTCTGGTTTCATGGCTAGAGCACGCGCTATTGCAACCCGTTGTTTTTGTCCCCAGACAAGTGACGCGGATAATGCTGTTCACGATCAGAAAGCCCAACCTTAGCCAACTCTTCCTTGGCAATCCTAGTCGCTTCTTCGTCCGATAGTTTTTTTAACGACAACCAAGCCTTTCTTTAACATTTTCTAGCGCTGTTCTACGCTCAAATAAATTAAAACTGTTGGAAAACCATGGATAGTTTGCGACGAAGAGTTAGAATTTCTTCTTGCGTAATTTGAGAAAAATCAACTTTTGAAATCATCAATCTGAATAGAACCACTATCAGGAGTTTCTAGATAGTTTAGGCTACGAAGAAAAGTTGATTTCCCAGCCCTGAAGAACCAATTAAGGCAACAACTTCTCCTTTTTTGAATATCTAAGTTCAGATGGTCCAAAAACGGTTTGACCTGAAAAGGATTTGCTTAAATTTGAAATTTTAATCATTAGCGAAGCTCTCCTTTCACATCTGTCTCAACATTATCTGGTGCTGTAATAGCTCATTTTTCTTTTCAATGAAACGGCCAAGATTTTCAATAACGATATTTACCACCCAATAGACGAGAGCTACTGAGATGAAACGTTCAAAGTAACGATAGTCTGCACCACCCAAAAATCTGAGCTTGGGCAAAGACTTCTACAACACCTGCACTGAAGGCTAGGGAAGTCCCCTTGGTCGCTTCAATCAAGGAGTTAATCAAGGTTGGTGTTGCAACTACTGCTGCATTGGGAATAATCACACGACGATAAACTTGCGCACGTGTCATACCAAGACTACGAGCAGCTTCAATTTCACCTGGATTTACAGAAAGAATTGCCGCACGAAGAGTTTCTGCTAGGCATAGGCCGCCCTCGTTAAAAAGCAAAAAGCCACAATCGCAAATGTTGCTGCTGGAATCGCATTAATGTTCAGAGAAGTTCTCATTGTTGATTCAAGGCTTTCAAAGCTAATGGAATTCCATAATAAGTCAACATGAGTTGTACTAAAAATTGGAGTTCCTTTTAGGAAAACTAACAAAAAGGCTTGTAATGGGTAAATAAATCTAACTCGGTTGATTTTAACGATAGCAAAGACTAGGGCTAGCATGATGCAAAAAGGCACCAAATACCGTTAACATCAATGTTGTAGGTAATTGCTGCACAATTCTTGGAATCCCATCAAAGACAGAACGCAAACTAAAAAGTTTGCTATCTGGAATATATTGCATCAAATTTTGATACCAATCAGATGCTAAAAATCGTTGTAACATTCATAGAAACATCCTCTCAAGATAATGATTCATTCTATCATACTTCTGCCTAGATTTAAAATATTTACATGAGCAGAAGAGACTTTGTCACCTACTAGTTTATCATACTTAAAAAGCGTGAGGTTATATATTTTTACCTATCAAGGAGATAGAAAACTATTTCAAATCTAAGTTGTCGTAGGTTTTACGATAACCAATCTGCTTCACAGCACCATTCTCCACTAATATTGGACGTTTTAATAACATACCATCACTGGCCAAGAGTTTGGCTGCTTTCTTTATTTGATAAAGTTCCAACCTTATCTTTTTAAGCCCAGTTCACGGTATTTAATTCCACTGGTATTGAAAAATTGCTTCAACCCAAATCCTGAAGTTTCAAGCCAATTTAAAATGACTTCTTCCACTGGAGTTTCTTCACAATATGAACATCTTTTATACTTCAGCCCGAGTTGATCTAACTCCTTTTTGCTTTCTTTACAAGTTGTACATTTTGGGTATTCGATAAATTCTAACATTTTCTTTCTTTCTATTTCTTATTATCTTGAAATACTGCACCTTCATGCTTTAAGAGCCAAGCCTTCTTGTCAATTCCTGAAGCATAGCCTGTTAGACGATTACCTGCACCTAATACGCGGTGACAAGGTACTAGGATAGACCAAGGATTTCGGCCTACAGCTCCTCCGATAGCTTGAGGAGAAGCTACATGCAAGTCCTTAGCTATTTGACCATAAGTAACTGTCTGCCCAAAGGGAATTTCCCGTAGATAAGACCAGACTTTCTTTTCAAATTCACTTCCAATTGGAGCCAGAGGAAGATCAGACAGGTCCTGGGCTTGTCCTGAAAAATAGCTATCCAAATAAGAAGCAACTTGGTTCAAAACTGGATGGCTTGGAACATCAACGATACACCCAGCTTCCAAACCTCTCTCAAAAATGTTTCTTGACCTTGAAACCAAATGCCAAGCAAGTAGTGGTCATCAGCAACAAGTGAGAGCTCCTCTATGGGAGAAACATAGAGCATTTTTGCATACTTTTTAGGCATTGGATTTTAATTTTTGATAGGCTAGGCGTTCTCCATCTACTGGAACCTTCCCAACCTTTTTAAAGCCAAGCTTTTCAAAGATATGTTGCATAGCCTTATTTTCAGCGTGCGTATCTGAACGAAAATCTAGGTAATCAAAAGCCTTCAATCAAGCTCTTTCCAAGAAGGTCTGGGCAACACCTTGGCCTTTGGACATCTCTAGAAACCGCAATCCGATGAAATACAAGGTATTCTGGTTCTTCCTTCCCAACCTCCATCATAAATGGCTTCATAAGCTTTTTCTGGACTTTTTAGTCACTGCTGCATAGGCTAAAAGTTCTCCTTCGTCCAAGGCTACATAGCCTGACCAGAGATGATATCTTCAATAATCGTGTCGGCATTTGGGTAACCATTTTGCCACTGGGTGCTACCAGCTTTGGCTAGAGTTTTTCTAGCATCTTCAATTACTTTCATTACTGCATCAACTTCATTTGGAAAAGCTAAACGAATTTCCATCTTATCTCCTCTTTTTCTGACTAGTTTCTCTCATCATAGCATAATTTAAGGCTTTCTACAAGCAGTTAAAAACTTGACTTTTGTTTCTATTATTTTATAATCTAGTTGTCAAAACTAGATAAACAGGAGTTGGAAATGAAAACTACTTTTTCCTACCCAGAATGGAACGAAATTCCAAACATTGATCTCTATTTTGATCAGGTCCTACTTTTTATGTGAATAAAGTTTGTTCCCTATTTCTCTTTGCAAAGAGAAAGGTTTAACTGCATCAATGGTGAACAACTATGTCAAACACGGCTATATCAGTAAACCTGAAAAGAAAAATACCAACGCCAACAGATTGCCCGTCTGATTGCTATCACAACACTCAAGTCTGTTTTTCAATCCAGGAAATTGCTCAAACCCCTAAACATCCTACACACAGAGACTAACTCACAAGAACTTTACAATGCTTTTGTGGACTATATGAATGAAGACCTAGACCCAGCTAATCCAATCATTCAAGCAAGCTGTCAAACGGTCAAACTTTATCATCAGACACTAGCTCTTGTCTATACAGAAAATGAAGAGGAGGAAACAAATGAATACTAGCTTAAAACTTAGCAAGCGACTTAGTTTTGGAGAAGAAATAGCAAACAGTGTCTCCCATGCTGTAGGGGCATTGATGATGCTCATCTTACTTCCCATTTCCTCTACTTATAGTTACGAGGAACATGGCCTATTATCATCTGTTGGTGTTTCTATTTTTGTCATCTGCCTCTTTCTCATGTTCTTATCTTCTACTATCTACCATTCTATGGCTTATGGTTCCACTCATAAGTACGTGCTTCGTATCATCGACCATTCCATGATTTATGTTGCGATTGCTGGCTCTTATACTCCTGTCGTTTTGACCTTGATGAATAACTGGTTTGGTTATCTGATTATCGCCATTCAGTGGGGAACAACTATTTTTGGTATTCTTTATAAAATCTTTGCCAAAAAAGTCAATGAAAAATTTAGTCTAATTCTCTACTTAATCATGGGTTGGCTAGTTGTGGCTATCCTACCAGCAATCATCAGTCAAACAAATCCAATCTTTTGGACTCTTATGGTATCAGGTGGGCTTTGCTATACAGTTGGTGCTGGTTTTTATGCTAAGAAGAAACCTTACTTCCACATGATCTGGCATCTCTTCATTCTGGCAGCTTCAGCTCTCCAATACATCGCCATTGTTTATTACATGTAAAAATAGGTCGGGAAAATCCCGACCTATTTTTATTTGCACATATTGATAAAGTATTGATGCAAGTGAAGATCATTTGTCAATTCCGGATGAAAGGAGGTCACTAGCATATTCTTTTCTTGAGCAGCAACGATTTGATTGTTCACTACTGCCAGAACATCAACACCCTTACCAACTTCACTAATAATAGGTCCACGGATAAAGGTCATGGGAATTTTGCCAACACCCTTGCAGTCTGCTTCAGTATAAAAGCTTCCTAGCTGACGTCCATAGGCATTGCGCTCCACTACTATGTCCATGGTAGCCAGATGAGTCTCTTCCTGAGAAGTAATCTGTTTCGCTAGCAAGATCAAACCTGCACAAGTTCCAAAGACTGGTAAAACCATTGAGAAATAGCCTCTCTAGAGGAAGTAGCATCTGCTGGTCACGTAGGAGTTTTCCCATAGCTGTCGACTCACCTCCGGGTAAAATCAATCCTGACAGATTACTCTGATGCTGCTGAAAATCTTTTAGGTTTCGCAGTTCAATACTTTCTACTCCTAGTTTGGCAAGGACTTTCTCATGCTCTACAAAGGCACCTTGCAAGGCCAATATTCCAATTTTCATCTATTTTTCCTCGCTCAGCCATGAGAATTTGGATCTTCATTCTCATTGATACCAACCATGGCTTCTCCCAAATCTTCTGAGATTTGAGCTAAAAATTTGAGGATTTTGATAGTTTGTAACTGCTCTTGACAATTGCTGCTGCACGTTTAACAGGATCACCTGATTTTGAAAAATCCCTGAACCAACAAAGACACCTTTCTGCACCTAGCTGCATCATAAGAGCAGCATCTGCAGGTGTTGCACACCACCTGCTGCGAAAGTTCACGACTGGTAGTTTTCCATGTTCGTGAACGTATTGAACTAATTCTACAGGTACTTGGAGTTCTTTTGCTGCGACATAAAGTTCATCTTCACGGAGATTTTGAATGCGACGGATTTCTTGATTCATCATACGCATATGGCGGACTGCCTGAACGATGTCTCCTGTTCCAGGTTCCCTTTTGTACGGATCATCGATGCCCTTCAGCGATACTGACGCAAGGCTTCTCCTAGATCTTTAGCACCGCAAACAAAAAGGAACTTGGAATTCTTTCTATCCACATGGAAACGATCGTCAGCTGGAGATAGCACCTCGCTCTCATCGATATAGTCAATCTCGATAGCTTCTAAAATCTGTGCTTCAACAAAAATGCCCAATTCGAACCTTGGCCATAACTGGAATGCTGACTGCGTCTTGGATTTCCTTGATCATCTTTTGGATCGCTCATACGAGAGACACCACCAGCTGCACGAATATCAGCTGGGATTCGCTCCAAAGCCATAACAGCTGCCGCACCTGCAGCCTCTGCAATTCTTGCTTGCTCAGGATTTTTGAACATCCATGATAACCCCACCCTTGAGCATCTGTGCCAAATTTTTATTTAATTCATAACGATTTTCAGTCATTTTCTTCCTCAATAGTTGTATTGGTAGCTACAATTTTATTTTAAGGTAGAAATGACTCAAGTACAAGATAAAAAATCGATTTGTCCGGGTACAATTATCTCAAATCATCAAAAAAAGTACCCACTGTAGAGTACTTTTATTTTTTTGCTTTTTATGCTTTTTAACAAGATAAAACAGATATCCTGAAACCATGTAGGCAAGAAAGATAGTTGCTGCCCATCTAAAGACAAAGCCCCAACCGTGTTTAGGAGCATTCAAAAAGAAATAAGGGAAGGGACTATCCTTAGTGTTAGGGACATCCATCTTTATAACAAAACCGTTTAAGATGGCAAAAATCATATAAAACAAAGGAAGGCTGGTCCAAAGCATGGGATCAAACCACTTATATTGACGACTCTTATCAAAAATAATTGTATCTGCTAAAAACCAGAGAGGTACGATATAATGACAGGAAATTTTTCCAAACGGTAAAAAAATCTGTCGTCAAGGGAGCTAGCATGAAATGATAGATGACACAAGTAATCATGATACTCATAGTGACACCACCTTTGAGACGTAGAATCCCAGCACTCTGCCAACTATCACCGCCACTACGCATCTTTAACAAAAGATAAGCTGTAAAGATGACAACCAAAAGATTGGAAAGGACTGTATAGTAAAGCAACATCCCTAAACCACCACGTTTGGTAATTTCCAGATAAACCCCTGTAAATGCTGCGAAAAACAAGAAAGTCCGACTGAAAAAAATAAATTTATTCCAAGTAGTCATGATTAAATCTTTTTAACAAATTCTGATTTTTAGTTTCATAGCACCAAAAGCCATCAATCTTACAATCGATGTTGTGGTCACCTTCAACAATACGGATGTTTTTAACACGTGTCCCTTTGCTTAAGGTCTTTTGGAGCGCCTTTTACCTTAAGGTCTTTGATCAAGGTTACTGTATCACCGTCAGCCAATTTATTTCCATTAGCATCGATGGCAACAAGGCCGTCTTCAACCTCTGCTTGCTCAGCAGGATTCCATTCATAAGCACACTCTGGGCAGACTAGCAAGGCTCCGTCTTCATAGACATATTCTGAATTACATTTTGGGCAATTTGGTAGATTGTTCATCTTTATCTCCTTCTATTTTTCATGATGGTTTGATTGTCAAATTTTCGTTAACAAAGACTATTATACCTTAAAATTAAAAATTTGACAAATTGCTAAAAAACCGACTCACCACTATCGTGGTCAATCGGTTAAAATTTCAATTAAAAATGTTTGACTGCTTCTGATTTAATTTTTTCAACAACTTCTAAAATACTTAGCCCTGTTGTGTCCAAATAGATTGCATCATCAGCCTGTTTAAGAGGAGAAGTTTCACGATGACTATCCTTATAATCACGCGCAGCAATCTCTTCTTTCAAAGTTTCCAAATCTGTTTCGATCCTTTTGAAAGATTTTCCTTATAACGTCTTTCCGCACGTTCATCCACTGAAGCAACAAGAAAAATCTTCAATTCAGCTTGAGGTAATACAACTGTACCAATATCTCGACCATCCATGACGATTCCGCCTTGTTGGGCAATTTCTTGTTGAAGGGCTACCAATTTTTCACGAATAGCTGGAATGGCTGCAAAAGCAGATACAGCATTGGTTACTTCATTTTCTCGAATTGGATTTGTCACATCAACATCTCCAACAAAAACAAGCTGTTCTCCTGTTTCAGCACGACCAAAGCTAATCGGATATTGTTCCAATAACTCAAGAAGTCGAGAAGACTCTTCTGGACTTACTTGGTTGTTCAAAGCGATGTAAGTCGCAGCACGATACATGGCACCTGTATCCAAGTAGGTATATCCAAAGTCCTTAGCGATAATCTTAGCTACTGTACTCTTACCACTGGATGCTGGTCCATCAATGGCAATCTGAATTGTTTTCATTCTAACTCCTATCTTGTCTTAAGAACATCGCCAGGATTTGCAAACCAAGAACCTGAAGACATATGACCAGGATTCAAGGCTTCAAGCTGGGCAATAGAAATTCCTGCTCTAGCTGCGATAGCCGCTTCACCTTCACCAGCAAGAACAGTAATAGTTCCCTCGGCATTAGCATGTCCCTCTGAACTACTTGAAGAAGTTGATTCTGCTTCAGAACTTGATGCTTCAACTGAACTACTTGATGATGTTGAAGAAACTTCCTCTACCTTAGGCGCAGAAGAATCATGGAAATCTTTCAAAAGCTGCCGTACGATCACTACCACCTGAAGATAGATAGATTAAAACAGCAATCATACCGACCACGATTACAAAGAAAATACAAGCTAAAATGGTTAGAATACGGTTGGCTACCACTCCTGTTCCCTTATTTCCTCTGCTTCTGCCTGAACGGCTTTTCCTCATTGTTATAGATATCTTCTTGCCACGGTTCCTTTTCCATACCTTACTCCTTGTTTTTCTATTTTTCTTATTACAATATAAATATGAAAAATCACACTTATACCTGAACGATGCATTGCCTGTGGGCTTTGCCAAACTTATTCTGATTTATTTGATTACCACGATAATGGAATCGTGCGTTTTTACGATGATCCTGATCAACTAGAAAAAGAAATTTCTCTAGTCGAGACGTCTTAGAGGCTGTCAAAAATTGCCCAACTCGTGCGCTCATCAAAGACCAGTTTTAATCGTTAATGGAGATTATATTTCTAAATCCCGCTTCTTCTAGTTTAGCATATTTTTTCCAGAAAAATTATAGTCTTTTTGAAGGACTAATTTTTATCAAAGCTCTATCTCGGCTCACTCTGTTCTTTTTATCAGATAGAGGGGCCTTTTTTTTGTTTCTAGATATATTTTACTGACATATTTTCCCAGAATACCAATGGTCAATAATTGGACACCACCAAGAAATAGAATGACAGCCATCAGAGATGTCCAGCCAGAGGTTGGATTCCCAAGCATAAGAGTACGAATAACTACAAAAAGGGTCATCACCAAAGCCATAAAACAAGACGTAAGACCAGCAACAAAGGCTAATATCAAAGGAAAATCTGAAAAATTTACAATCCCTTCGATAGAGTAGAAAAAGAGTTGCCTAAAGCTCCAACTAGTCTTACCTGCCTGCCTTTCAACATTAGGGTATTCTAGATAGTGAGTATGAAAACCAACCCAGGCAAAGAGGCCTTTGGAAAAGCGATTGTATTCTGTCAATTCTAACACTGCATCTACTACTGATTTTCTCATCATCCTAAAATCACGAACCCCTAGGGGAAGAGCTACTGGGCTAATTTTTTGCATGAAACGATAAAAAAGATTGGCACAGAAACTACGTAGAAATGGTTCTCCCTCTCGACTAGTTCTACGAGTTCCCACACAGTCCAAATCCGGATTCTGATCTAGTAGTTCTTTCATCTCAAGTAAGATACTTGGCGGATCCTGAAGATCTGCATCCATAACCACAACCAAATCTCCACTTGCTTGCTGTAATCCTGAATATAAGGCTGCTTCCTTCCCAAAGTTTCGCGAGAAAGAGATATAATGTACTGCAGAATTTTGCTCCCGATATGCCTTTAAAACTTCCAATGTCCTATCAGTTGACCCATCATCTACAAAAATATATTCGATTTCTGTTCCCAAATCTGGGATCAATGCTTCAAGAGTTTGATAAAAAAGAGGAAGTACTTCCTCTTCGTTTAAACATGGGACTACGATTGAAATCATCATTTTAGTCTTCAAATCCATTTGGATGCTTGCTTTGCCAACGCCATGCATCTTCACACATTTCTGTAATACCAAGTCCAGCTTCCCAACCTAGCTCTTCCTTAGCTTTTTGCTGGGTCTGAGTAGCAGGCTGCAATATCACCAGGGCGACGTTCAACGATACGGTATGGAATTGGGCGTCCAACAGCTTTTTCCATATTTTGGATAATTTCAAGAACTGAGTAGCCTTTTTCCAGTACCAGGTTATACACATTGAGTCCAGAGCCTTTTTGAAGCTTCTTAAGGGCGGCAACATGTCCTTTTGCTAGGTCAACGACGTGGATATAGTCACGAACACCTGTTCCATCTTCAGTATCGTAGTCATCTCCAAAAACCTGAACTTGTTCCAACTTACCAACTGCAACTTGTGTCACATATGGAAGAAGGTTATTTGGAATACTGTTTGATTTTCTCACCCAAATCACCGCTCTTATGGGCACCGATTGGGTTGAAGTAACGAAGCAAAACAACATTCCACTCTGAATCTGCTTTATAGATATCTGTCAAAATTTCTTCCAGCATTAGTTTGGTACGGCCATAAGGGTTGGTAGCTGAAAGTGGGAAATCTTCTAGGATTGGAACAGTATGTGGATCTCCATAAACTGTTGCTGAAGAACTGAAGATAATATTCTTACAGTTTGTTCTTCCATAACTTTCAAGAGACTGACAGTTCCAGCGATATTGTTATCACATAGTAGGCAAGTGGGACATGTAGACTCACCTCCCACAGCTTTCAAAACCAGCAAAATGAATCACACCTGTTGGTTCTTCATGTTTGAAAAATATCACTGAAGTGTATCTGTGTCATGAATATCTGCTTCGTAGAGACGAATTTCACCCCAGTGATTCTTTTCGACTACTTCAAGACTTTTTACGACTACTGTTTACCAAATTGTCCACTGACAATTACTTGGTGTCCAGCTTGGACCAATTCAATGACAGTGGAGTTCCGATAAAACTCTGCTCCACCTGTTACCAGAATTTTTCTTGCATTTTTATTTCCTCAATTCTTGGATTATCATTTTACCATTTTTGATAGGGAAAGTCATTTACTTTTCCTAAGACTATCGTAAAAACTAGGTAAAAGTTTACTATTGTTTCTTTTTAATATATCTTTCAGTCGGATAATCTGCTGGATCCAATACTCCTTTTTCTCCCTTGAAGCATTTGAGCTAGATGATAACCGATAATAGGACCAGTCGTTAACCCTGGAAGATCCTAGACCACTTGCTGTATAGACTCCTGATAAGTTTGGAACCTGTCCGAAAAACGGCGAAAAATCACTCGTATAAGCACGAATCCCCACACGTTCACCACTTATCATTGCATCTTTTAAACTAGGATAAAACGAACTTGCTGCTTCAGCCATTTGTTGGAGCAAATTTTTATCGACTGTAAGATCAAATCCCAGTGTCATTTTCATGGTAGCTCCTGAGATAACTCTCACCTCCAGGAAATGGTATCAAATCCCACTCACCTTCCGGCATAACTACAGGGTAAGCTCCCATGTCTTGTGGCACTTGATAATCTCTAAGTTGACCTTTTTGAGGACGAACATCCACCTCATAGCCTAAAGGCTCCAAAAAGTGTCCAAGCCAAGCTCCCGTAGATAAAATGACTTGGTCAAACATTTGATTGTCTATCTGATAGCCTGATAATAAAGGAGTTAGACTCAACCTCTTTCTTTACGACCTTAACCTGACTGGCATCCAGTAAACGACTCACTAGGAGTTGCCCATCTACTCGAGCTCCACCAGAAGCATAAAGCAATCTCTCAAATCCCTTTAGACCAGGGAATAACTTACTCGCAGACTCTTGATCCAGAATGGCTAATTCCCCTATTAAGGGAGATTCATCTCTACGTTGCAGAGCTAGTTGATAGAGTTCTTCCAATTTAGACTCATCTTTTTCAAGAGAAAGACTCCTGAGCGCTGGTAAAATCTACCTTTTGACCAGATTTTTCTATATCAGCTAATAAATCTACATAAAATCTGCTCTAGGCGCCATCTTGTACCAGACCTCATTGCGTCGTTTAGAAAACCAGGGGCTGATAATTCCTGCCGCTGCCTTGGTCGCTTGTCCGTGCCCATGATCAAAGACAGTTACTTCGATATCAGTTTCTTTTAGAAAGATAGTAGGCAGCGCAGCCTTGCCAATTCCTGCTCCTACAATAGCAACTTTTTCATTGTCTTTCACCTTCTAACTAGATATGATGGAATGGATTGGTCGATGCCTGACTTGCGATAACCTCTAAAGGCCAATCATTTTCTTCCTTCCATTCATTCAGGAACGCTGCAATTTTTCAACAAAGAGAACTTCAATATAGTGTCCTGAGTCCAGAGCCAACAAAGCTCGTCTGACAACATATCTTGGGCAGGTGGCAATAGATGCTCACCAGTAATGTAAAACATCTGCTCCTTTTGCCAAAAGCATCAGAGTAGAAAGACTGCCCACTGCCGCCACAAATAGCCACTCTTGAGATTGTCTTTTGCAATTCAGTCTCTTTATAATACACCATACGAAGGCTATCTAGACCAAATACTCCCTTAACATGACTAGTAAATTCTTCAAATGTTTGAGGTCTAATATTACCAATACGCCCGATGCCACGTTCAGGACTTGTTTCCTGTAGATAAGTTGTATCCTCAACACCTAACATCTGGCAGAACCAGTCATTAAGGCCGTTTTCAACAATATCAATATTAGTATGGCTAACGTAGACTGCAATGTCGTGCTTGATGAGATTGATATAAATCTGATTTTGAGGGCGACTAGCTATCAAGTCCTTAATCGGACGAAAGATAGGCGCGTGCTCGATGACAATCAGATCGCACCCTTTCGATGGCTTTGCCACCGTTTCTTCACGGATATCGAGGGCAACCATGATCTTTTGGATTTCCTTATCTAAGGTTCCAATTTGCAGTCCACGACTATCGCCTTCCATAGAAAATTCTTGTGGACAATAGGCTTCATAACGGTTAATTACTTCACTTGCTTTCATGGAGCACCTCCTTAATGGCTTGAATTTTATCTACTAAAACTTGACGTTCTTCACGATTTTTTTCTGGAATTTGACTAAGGGCAAATCCTAGCTTACTTGCTTCTCTTTGCCATTTTTGGCTGAAGACTGGACTGAGTTCTTTAGATAAAAAAGGACCAAAGCGGACATCAGTTTCTGATAGATTCATTTCACCAGCTTCTGAAACTATGATCTCGTAGAATTTTCCAGCTTCTTCTAGGATACTTTGCTGCTATGATTTGAAACCATGCCTCTTGTAACCAGTTGCGTAACTCGTCTTCACGATTATTGGGTTGAAGAATCAAACGCTCAACATTGGCTAGTTTGTCCAATCCTTCTTCTAATATCGTAGCAATCAAGCGACCTCCCATCCCAGCAATAGTGATGACAGAGACCTGGTCACTTTCTTCAAAAGCTGCTAAACCATTGGCTAAACGAACCTGAATTTTCTCAGTCAAGCCATGGCTTTTCAACATTTCTAACTGCAGATTGATAGGGTCCTCTACAACTTCACCCGCGATGGCAGCTTCAATATGACCTTTTTCAACTAATTCAATCGGTAACTAAGCATGGTCGCTACCGACGTCCAGCAAAACAGCTCCTTGGGGAACAAAAAGAAGCTACTGTTTCAATCTCTTTGAAATCATCTTCTCACTTTCAAAAACTCTCATTTCCCTTTATTATACCATATTTTATCTGGCAATCCTGCACCTAAAAAGACCGCAATCATGGATTGTAGTCTCAGAACGAAGACAAACGTCATTTTTGGTGTTTGTCTTTTTTTCTTTCAAAAATAGTTTGTCTCATCATCTGATATTCTATTCAAAAATCTGAATTTGAGAAAAATAAAAAGGGATATTTCCTATCCATTTCACCAGTTGTTTAATATTTAAACACGCCAAAAGTAAGCCCAACCTGATCCTCCATTTTTGGACTTTCCTTTTCTCTAGTGTATCTCAAATTATGGTACTCCTTTAGCCGTCCCAAAGAGCCGTTCAATTGTTTCTTTGCGCCTTATAGAGCTCTTTCATTTCTCTTTGGTGACGAATCTCCTCACAAAAATTCAAGGGCATCTTTCCAGACATGTCTCATTACTACTTTTTGAAAATTCTTGCTTTGGGTACAAACGGATAATAAAGGACAGGCAATACATACTTTGGGATTACTCTTATACTCACGGTAGCCTTTCTCGAGTGGTGAAAGCGATAGCTTAACACTTGATTCTCTGGACAAACATAATGGTCAATCACTGCATTATAAACAAAATTACTAGGTCTTAAGTTCCCTTTACTCCCTTTGGACGAGTATAAGGAAAGACAGGGATGATGTTACGTTCTAATAAATAATGGGCAATAGCTGGGGTCTTGTAGCCTGAATCCGCAATAATATAGCGTGGGAGAAAGGCTCTAACTTTGAAAATAAGGCAGGGAAAGCCTGACTGTCATGAACATTTCCTGCTTCAACCGTATAAGCCAAGGCTCAACCATGCTTATCGCAAGCAACTTGAGCAGAATAGGCAAATACTTCCTTATGTTCGCCTCTATGGAACCAACCACACTCGATCTGTTGTTGAGATTTTCTTTTCCTTAGCCTCACTTTCTTTTATGGGGCTTTAAGGACTTTTTCGTGTTTTTCCGATCTCAAATCAATCTCAACTGCCAATTGTTCACTCATAAACTTAGCTTGTTGCTCTACCATTTCCTTACGATACTTGTGACTATTAGCTGCCGCTTTGATATGGGTACCATCCACAAATATTTCAGAAGGATCAATTAAACCTGCATACAAAGCTTGGTTGAAAACTTGGGAAAAATCTCAGAAAATGAGTTCTTTATCTTGAAAACGACGACTGTAATTCTTACCATAGGTAGTAAAATGAGGAACCTTATCATCTAAAGTTAGTCCGAGAAACCAACGATAGGCTATGTTTACTTCAATCTCTTTCATGGTTTGGCGCATAGAACGAATACCATAAAAACATTTGATTAAAGGAATTTTGACTAACATGACGGGATCAAGACTAGGCCGACCATTATCTGGACTATAGGTATCTTCTACCAAGTCATAGATAAAGCCAAAATCAACCTTTGAATCTACTTGTCGAAGAAAGTGATCTTTTGGGACCAATTCGTCTATTGTATAGAAACCATATTGCTTACGATTATAATCAGGTTTTTCTTTGTGAAACATAGGATTACCTCACAACTTTTTCTTACCTCTATTATACGACTTTATAAAGAAAAGCCCTTAGAAACTTGAGTTCTAAGGACTTTGTCTTCAATCTGAGACCGCAATCATGGATTGCAGTCTTTCTTTATCTTTTAACTTGATAACGACTTGTCAGTATGAAAATCACAATAAAGACGAGCATCATAATGCCATAGATAGGCATTGTTTGACCTGTAAGTGTTGAAATTTCAAGCAATTTTTGGATTCTTGGGAATAGAGCTGTTCCAAGAAAACCTCCAACTGACCAAATAATCAATAGCACACGCCACAGACTAAATGGCAAGCAAGCTCTAACTACAGACATGAAACCAATCGATGCCAATAGATACATACAAAAGTGTGGAAATTTTCAATGGCTGACCAGCCTGGACTGGTTCCAAAAATTTTAACAAAGAGAACACTAAAGACTACCATCAAGGCACTTGGTAGTGCACGAAGCATGGATTTTCTAAGAAAGTTTTGTTCGACTGGTTTAATATTTCGTTCAAAAGTTAATACAAACGGTGGGAATCCTTCCACAAACTGGTCAATCATGGTTATCTGAATGGGAATGAACGGGAAAATCAGAATCCATTCAGTACGTCCCAACAAAGCACTGGCAATACAGATAACTGCTAGCAAGAAGGAATAGATGGTCTTAATCAAGAAAATCGGAGCAATGGGACATATTATTGACCACACGACGACCTTTCGAAGAGAATTCAGGAACATCATTAAAGTCTGAGTTCAAGAGAACCAGATTTGCAATCTGACGAGTCGCTGATCTCCTTCAGCCATAACGATGGAGCAGTCTGCCTCACGGAGAGCTAGGATATCATTGACACCATCCCCTGTCATAGCAGTCGTATGACCTGCTTTTTCAACGTTTGGATGATCAGTCTTTTTGATGAGGAGAGACACGTCCGAAAATGGCTGTCTCTCAGCCATGGCAAATCAACTCTTCATCAGTAATTTTCTCGAACAATCTCATATAGCTCTGATAGTCTGCAAAACCTGCTTTTTGAGCAATACTTGAAACGGTAACTGGATTATCACCAGAGATAATTTTCAGCCCCACTTCCTGAGAACGAAGATAGTCTAGAGTTTCAGCTGCCCCTTCTCGGATTGGATCTAGAATCTCAAGCAAAGCCAAGGCTTGAATATCAGATAGTTTTTGTGGCTTGTGGTGGTCAAGTTTTTCTTGGCTGAGGGCCAGAACTAAGACACGAGATCCTCGTTCAAGAGCTTCCCTAGCTTCAGGAATTTCAGCATTCAACAACATCTCTGGTGCACCTAGAAAAACAGTTCCTAGGCCCTCCAACTCCATTGCTCCCCATTTTCGATCACTTGAAAATGGAAGGCTAGAAATCATCGGATAAGCTATCTCTCCCGCAAAACGCTTTCGAATAGCTTGGGCGGTTGGATTTTTATCCTCACTGTGTGCCATATAGCTGGTTAGTATTTTGGCAATGGTATCTTTATCAAAAAGCCTGGGTCAGAGGAAGGACAGTCTCAACCTGCATCTTACCTTGGGTGATGGTACCTGTCTTATCCAAACACAGCATATCGACACGTGCTAAGGTCTCAACAGAATACATCTCCTGTACCAAAACCTTTTTCAAACCAAGCTTTATAACAGCGGTTAAGAGAGAGGTGATAGTCAAGAGCGCGATTCCTTAGGCAACATCCCCAAAAGGGCTGTCGATGAATTGACTACAGAAGACTTCAGTGGTAAACCTTTTCAAGACCAAAAGCTTCAAGCAAAGAGCAATTCCAAAATGGAATAATGATTTTACCCGTAAAGCCTGCTAACTGGTCTAGCGATTTCATGATACGTGAGTTAATCGGTTTAACAGTTTTAGCTTCAAGCATGAGTTTGGCTGCATAGTTATCTGCCCCTACATGATGAACTTGAGCAAGTACAGAACCACTTGCAAGAAAGCTACCTGACAACATTAGGTCTTTTACTTCTTTTTGCACCAAGTCGCTCTCGCCCGTTAACATGGCTTCATTGACTTCTGCAAAACCTTCTAATACAATTGCATCACTTGAATTTGATCCCCTGCAGACAAGCGAATCACATCATCCAAAAACAAGCTCTTCTGGATCCAAAGCTATCTCTTGCCCATCACGAATGGTCGTGATCTTTTCCTGTATTCAAAAGATTCAGTTTGTCAACCATATGTTTAGCTCGAAGCTCGGTTACAATTCCTGAAAAAAGCATTAAAAGCAGATAACCGCAAAGAAAAACTAGGTTACTCCAGGCTTGAACAAAGGCAAGTGCTAAGGCAATAGCAAAGTTTAGCATTGAAGAGAGTAAAAACATTTCGTTTTGACAATCTGCCAAGTACTGGTACTAGCTGATGCTTTGAAATCATTGACCTGCCCTCTGTTTCTGACGTTCATTAACTTCTGATTGGCTTAAGCCTATAATTTTTATTTTTATCCATAATCTCTATCATATCATGAATAATTCTAATTTCATATAAAGAGCTTTTCCGCCTATACAAAAATTTGCCTGTCCTACAACGATAAGGTATAATAAAAGAAAGAAAATTTGAAGGAGACACTCATGTTTTATACTTATCTTCGTGGGCTCGTTATGTTGATTCTCTGGTCTATCAACGGTAATGCTCATTATCATAATACCAATAAAAATTCTGAGTCAAGATGAAAACTATATCCTAGTCGCTCCCCATCGTACTTGGTGGGATCCTGTCTACATGGCATTTGCGACCAAAACCGAAAACAGTTTGTGTTTATGGCTAAAAAGGAACTTTTCTCCAACCGAATCTTTGGTTGGTGGATTCGTATGTGTGGTGCCTTTCCTATTGATCGGGAAAACTCCTAGCGCTTCTGCCATTAAGTATCCTATCAATGTCCTTAAAAAGAGCGACCGATCTCTCATCATGTTTCCAAGCGGTAGTCGTCATTCTAACGATGTCAAAGGTGGCGTAGCTCTGATTGCTAAAAATGGCCAAGGTTCGCATCATGCCAGTTACTTATACTGGTCCAATGACCTTAAAAGGACTCATCAGTCGTGAACGTGTCGATATGAACTTCGGAAACTCTATCGATATCTCAGACATTAAGAAAATGAATGATGAAGGAATTGAGATGGTTGCTGAACGTATCCAATCAGAATTCCAACGTCTGGATGAGGAAACAAAACAATGGCATACAAATAAAAAACCAAATCCTTTGTGGTGGTTTATTCGCATACCAGCACTGATTCTTGCTGTCTTAGTTGCAATTGTTACCATCATCTTTAGCTTTATCGCAAGTTTTATCTGGAATCCGGAAAAACAAAATCAATTAGGTTAGAATAAAAATGGCTTTAGGGATATTCTCTAAAGCCATTTTAGCTTTGACTGACAGCTGATTACTTTTTATAAAAACATTTTATTGACAAAGATTTGATTCTATAGTATACTTTTTAAGTAAGCTGATTTAGCTCAGTAGGCAGAGCGCATCCATGGTAGTGATGAGGTCGCCGGTTCGATCCCGGCAATTAGCATTGTTTAACAGTTCCTTTTCATAGGAACTTTTTATTGACATTTTTTCGACCTTATAGTAAAAATAAAAATTTGCGATGAGTCGATATGTAGCAAGAGCTACTATTGAGCAAAGGAGGTCATAACGCAGGAGCGGACCTTGAGAAATTGTGTGAACCAATTTCTCACATGGAGATGCCTCTCAAGCTTTCTGGTTTTTCCAGAGAGCTTTTTATTTTCCTAAACACTACTAAACCCTATCTTTTTGGCAATCATTTCTGCACAAACAGTAATAAGCTCAATCCTCAATTATACACTTATAGGCTTTTTATAGTTATTTAGTTTTTAAAAAGCACTCTAATGATTCAAAGATATTGGGACTTCCTTTAATAAATCTGTCACTTTCTTTTTCAAGATAGCCCAAGCCTGCTCAATAGGATTCAAATCTGGTGAATAAGGTGGTAGAGGTAAGAAAAAGTGTTTATCTTTGACGCAAAGTTCATCTATAGTCAATTGAACCTAAAAACAGTACATAATGTGGTATAATCTTCTTATGGCGTATTCAATAGATTTTCGTAAAAAAGTTCTCTCCTATTGTGAGCGAACAAGTAGTATAACAGAAGCATCACACATTTTCCAAATCTCACGTAATACCATTTATGGCTGGTTAAAGCTAAAAGAGAAAACAGGAGAGTTAAACCATCAAGTAAAAGGAACAAAACCAAGAAAAAGTTGATAGAGATAGACTCAAAAACTATCTTACTGACAATCCAGATGCTTATTTGACTGAGATAGCTGCTGAATTCAGATGTCACCCAACTACCATTCACTATGCTCTTAAAGCTATGGGTACACTCGAGAACTACACTTACTTTGAACAAGACCCAGAAAAAGTAACTTTATTTCTTAAAAAATTTAATAGTTTAAAGCACTTAGCACCTGTTTATATTGATGAAACAGGATTCGATACTTATTTTTATCGAGAATATGGTCGCTCATTAAAAGGTCAGTTAATAAGAGGTAAAATATCTGGAAAGAAGATATCAGAGGATCTCACTGGTTGCTGGGCTAATAAATGGTGAGTTAATCGCTCCAATGACTTACGAAGAGACGATGCGAGCGACTTTGAAGCTTGGTTTCAGAAGTTTCTCCACCAACATTAAACACACCATCAGTTATTATTATGGATAATGCAAGATTCCATAGAATGGGTAAGCTAGAGCTCTATGTGAAGAATTTGGGCATAAACTTTACCACTGCCTCCCTACTCACCTGAGTACAATCCTATTGAGAAGAAATGGGTCTATATCAAAAAAGCATCTCAAAAAGATGTTGCCAAGTTGCAATACTTTTTTCGAGGCTCTTTTGTCCTGCTCTTGTTTCAATTGACTATAAAATCTTCTTGGGATGAAAACTTGCATTGTCCATGACACTGACATGAGGGGGCTTCAAAGCAGGTAGAAGTTGCATTTCAAACCACTATATATTTTTGCCCCTCGTCACAAAAAGACCTACCACACAGCTTTCAGAAAGCTTGATATGATAGGCTTTTTAATATTAGATTAACGTACAGTGCGGATACGCATTGTGTTAGTACGAACTGCTTCACCAAGTGGCACACCCTGCAACGATAACGATATCATCACCAGATTTTACAAGACCTGCTTCAACTGCTTTTACGTTCAGCAATGTCAAACATATCATCATTGATGATGGCGTTTCTGTCAACATTGGGATAACACCCCAGTTCAACATCAATCCACGTTCTGTCAATTCGTCAAATGTCAATGCCAAGATATCAGCATTTGGACGGTATTTAGAGATCAAACGTGCTGTGTGACCAGTCTTAGTAAGAGTTACAACCAATTTAATGTCCATTGAGTTTGTAGCATCTTTAACTGCTAGCCATAACTTCTGTCTTAGAGTTACGTTCAAATGAATCTGAGTTCAAACGTCCATATTCGTTAAGAAGAGTTTGAGCATTCTTATCGATAGTTGCCATTGTACGAACAGACTCAAGTGGGTATTTACCATTTGCTGACTCACCTGAAAGCATTGTAGCATCAGTTCCGTCGATAACAGCGTTAAATACGTCTGATACTTCTGAACGAGTTGCACGTGGTTTTTCAGTCATTGTTTCAAGCATGTTTGTTTAGCAGTGGATAACAACTTTACCAGCAGCGTTCACTTTAGTAATGATCATTTTTGGTAAACTGGAACCATTTCAAATGGTACTTTCGATACCCATGTCACCACGAGCGATCATGATACCGTCAGCAGCTTCAATGATTTCATCCAAGTTATCGATACCTTGTTGGTTTTCGATTTTAGCGAACAATTGAACGTGACCGTTACCAGTTTCTTCACAGATTGCACGAACTTCATTCACGTCTTTTGCAGTACGTACGAATGAGATCGCGATGAAGTTGATACCTTGTTCCAAACCGAAGCGGATATCAGCGTTATCACGTTCAGCAAGAGCTGGGAAAGGAATTTTAGTGTTAGGGATGTTTACACCTTTTTGTTTAGCGATAACACCGTCATTTTCAACTTCAACAACAAATTCACGAGTTGCATCGTCTTTTTCTACAACACGAAGACCAAGTTTACCATCGTCAACCAATACTTGACGACCAACTTCAACATCATCATAGATGTCAAGTGCTCCAGCAACGTTCAAAGCAATCACTTCACGAGTTGATTTGATACCTTGTTTAGTTGCAACACGGATTTTTTCACCAGTTTTGTATGAGTATTCTTTAGCTTCACCTTCGAACAATTCAGTACGGATTTCTGGTCCTTAGTATCAAGAGAGGAAACCAACTTTTTACCTGCAAGTTTTTCAGCAAGTTTAACAGTTGCCATACTGGTCACCTTGTTCTTGGTGGTCACCGTGTGAGAAGTTGAAACGGAAAGTGTTAGCTCCTGCTTCAATCAATTGAGCAATGTTTTTAGCTGAAGCTTCAACGTCAAGTTTTTCACCCAGTATCCGTCATCACCAAATTTTTACCACTGCGGGATTTCTACCGCAGGACCCAAAAGTTGCAAATGATTTTTACACGTTTGTTCATGATTTTTGTGACTCCTTTATATAATTCGACCTTTTTATGGTCATTTTTACCAGATTAGTTAAAGTTGATTATGACAGCTCTTGTTCAAGTCAGAAAGTTCAAGGTCAGCTTTGTGAGGGTTGTTAACAACAATCTTACCATCAGCTGTTAGGCTAAATAAAGCTCCTTCTTCTGCAGTTCCAAGAATTGGATTTTCAACCATTTTCTCATTGCGAATACCAACAGCGACACCACCGATTCCTTGTTTAAGGGAGTTTAACAGCATGTGCACCATGCGTGACGCCAATACACGGTCACGAGCAGTTGGTGATCCACCACGTTGGATGTGACCAAGTTCAGTTACACGAAGGTCGCTTGTATCTCCAGCTTCTTTTAGTTTTTGACCAAATTCTGCCGCTGACATAACACCCTCTGCCAAAACGATAATGTTGTGTTTCTTACCGTGTTCATATCCAGCCTTGATACTTGCTACGATGTCTTCCATCTTGAATCCTTCTTCAGGGATGATAATTTCATCAGCACCTGTTGCAATACCAGCCCAAAGAGCGATATCACCAGCGTTACGTCCCATTACTTCAACTACGAAAGTACGACGGTGACTTGATGATGTATCACGAATCTTATCAATGGCATCCATTGCAGTCGTAACTGCAGTATCAAAATCCGATTGTGAAATCAGTACCTACGATATCGTTATCGATTGTTCCTGGAAGTCCAATAGCAGGGAATCCATGCTCAGTCAAGCGCATAGCTCCGTGATAAGAACCGTCACCACCGATAACTACAACACCTTCGATACCGTGTTTTTCAACTGCTCAATCCCTTTAGTTGGCCTTCAAGTTTTGCAAACTCAGGGTAACGAGCAGAGTGAAGGAAAGTACCACCACGTGAAATGATGTCTCCCACTGAAGCTGCATCAAGTGGATAAATTTCGCCGGCAACCATACCTGCGTATCCATCATAGATACCAAAAACTTCCATTCCTTCTGAGATTGCTTGACGAACTACTGCACGGATAGCAGCATTCATACTCAGGGCGTCTCCACCACTAGTCAAAAACAGCAATACGTTTCATTTGGTTTTGCTCCTTTTTCTTTTGTAACATTCTAACTGATTATACCATAATTAAAGTTAAAAATTCTTTTTATTTTCATTGATTTTTAACGATAAATCGTTTTTCATAACTATCTGACTTAAAGATTCCTGTAAACCAACATCTTTTGCAACAAAATAACTCGGTAAAAGGACATTTTTGTTCATTTTCGTAGTGAATGATGACTGAATTTCTCCTTATATTGCTCTAAAATATGATAAATTTCAGTATCATGTTCATGATCAGCAGCCTGTATCCAAAATCGTTCACTCACTGCTTCTTTTTAGATTATTTAACACTAATTGAAGCCGACCATCTCTTGCCTGTACTTTTCCATTAAGGTAGTAGAATCTTCCTTCATGTAAGAGATTTTAAATTAGCGATACTGATCAGAAAAAACTGTGACTTCAAGCTTAGTTTTACTATCACTAACTTTCAGAAAAAGCCATGTTTTCACCTTTTTAGTTCTGATTACTCGGATAGATTGAATCTCAACGAGCACTGTAGCTCTCTGTCCTTCAGATAGTTCAGACAAACTCACAATTGGATAGAGGGGATTCTTTGCTAAAATCAGTAAGGGATGCGGACTGATACCAACTCCAAGCCACTCCTGTTCCTTACGAAACTTCTCGACTTGCGTAAAATCCTCACTCTCAAGCCAATTGTAGCTATTATCTGCAAATAAACTACCCAATTCTTCCACAAAAAAATAAATAAAAGTAGGTAAGTTGGATAAGATTTTTGGCGATTTTTCAAAACTATCAAATAAACCAATTTCGACTAGGGGAGTTAAAAGACTCAACTTCTGATAATTTTTAGGCAAGCGTGTGACAAAATCTTCGACACTACTAAAAGGACGATTCTCTAAAATCCAATAGGCAAAATCTCGAGGCATTCCCTTGATACTCTTAAGTCCCAAGTAAATAGTCTGGTCTGTCAATTTATCCTGATATGGGATTGTATTGATAGAGAGTGGTGTTAGTTCAAAACCCATTTCAAGGGCATCGAGAATATAATCTCCACTAGCATAATTGAGCATGACTTGATAAAAGATTTCTGGGTAATGTGTTTTAAAGTAGGCAAGTTGAAAAGCTAAAGCCACATAAGCATAAGCATACGATCGGTTAAAACCATAACCAGCAAATTTTTCCATGACGGCAAAAACCTGCTGAGCCTGTTCCTTTCCATGACCTTTTTCGAGTGCACCTTGGATAAAACTCTCCTCCATTCGGTGCATCTCGGCAGCATTCTTTTTCCCCATGGCGCGACGTAAAATATCAGCTTTTCCAAGGCTAAAACCAGCATAACGCTGTGCTACTTGCATTACCTGTTCTTGGTAAAGCATAATGCCATAAGTTGGAGCCAGAATATCTTCCAAAACTGGGTCCAGAACTGTTACCTTTTCTTTACCATGTTTTCGAGCCACAAAGTTGTCGATATAGTCACTCGCCCCCGGTCTGTTGAGGGAAGTCGTTGCCACTACTTCTTCAAAGCTTTCTGGTTTCACGCGCTTTAATAAGCGAATAGCGCCAGGTTGTTCAAACTGAAAGATTCCCTTGGTCTTTCCAGCTGCAAAGAGGGCTAAAGTTGCCCTATCCTCAAGGTCAATTTCCTCAATCCTTAGCTGAATTCCTTGAGTTTCAAACAAGAGCTCCTGCATTTTTTGAGCGAAGGTGAGGTTTCGTAAGCCCAAGAAATCCATCTTGAGCAAGCCATTTCCTTCAACTCCATGAGCATCATACTGGGTAATGAGCATATCCTCACCATACTTAAGCGGAATATAGTCCGTTAGATTTTTGTCACTAATCACGACACCCGCAGCGTGGATGGAAGTTTGCCGAGGATAGCCTTCTATATTTTTAGCAATTTCAAAAGCCTTTTGGTACTCAATCTTACCTTGAATCAGTTGTCTAAATCCTAGATTCCCTTCATAGGCACTTGTTAAGGTATCTTTAAATCCAATTTTTTTGGTTATGGATGTCAACTCATACTCGGGAACACCATACCGTTTAAAAACATCTCTGATGGCCTGTTTAGCACCAAAGGTTGAGTAGGTGACAATCTGAGCAGCGTGAATACTGCCATAGCGGTCACGAACATAGCGGATAAATTCAGGACGATAGATATCAGGAATATCAATATCGATATCGGGCATGGTATAACGTTCACGATTTAAAAAGCGTTCAAAGATGAGATTTTTAGCTACAGGATCAATACCAGTGATATCTAAGGCATAGGCCACTAGACTTCCAACTGCAGAACCACGCCCCATACCCATATAATATCCTTGAGAACGACCAAAACGTAAGAGGTCCCAGACAACCAAGAAATAGTCATCGAATCCCATGTCATGAATCACAGATAACTCTTCTTCTAAACGAGCCTGATAAACTGAATCTAGTAAGCCTTTCAGTTCCAAGCCCTTAATAGCTCTTTCGCGCAACTCTTCAACAGCTGGTCTCTCTGGATTGAAACGAGGAAGCTTGAGACTACTATCAATCTCATAAGTAGTTGCTCCAATCAGTTCAGATAGATTGTCTAAAGCTTTTGGAAACTTTTCTACAAAAATCTGTTCAAGACGGTCAGCAGGTAAAAACAAGCCTTGTTGCGATTGAACATCCACCTCTCGCAAGGTCACATTTTCCTTAATCGCCTTGAGCATTTGGAGCGTTTCTAAATCCTCAGCTTCGAAAGAATTAACACGATAAAGTGGGAGAATGGGGCGAGAAAAATTCGACTGAGCTGTATCTGGATAAACTCCGATATAGTAGTCATGTCCCAAATCCAAATTAACTATTTCCTGAAAGTAGGGAACAATGATGCAAATATCTTCAAGGTAAGGAGAAAAATCAGTCCATTCCTTTTTACCTGTCATTTTTTGACTCGAAAGTTTCATGAGATTTCGATAACCATGATTTGATAGGGCTAGAAAGCGCAGATTAAGCAGTTCTTCCTTATGATGAACGGTCACCTCAAGACCTAATAAGGGCTGAATCCCCTGTTTTTGGCACTCTTTGATAAAATAATAAGCTCCATAGAGATTATCAACATCCATGATTCCAAGTGCTGAGTAGCCGTAAGCTTTCCCTTGGTCAACATACTTCTGAATGGAAATCATACTCTCCATGAAACTATAAACCGTTTTTGTATCAAGTTGTGCAATCACTCGCTATCACCTCCCTTTTTCTTCTTATATTATACCATTTTAGAAAATAGAAAAACAATTTCTTTCTTCCCTTGTAGAAAAAAGAACCACAGTTGAATTAACTGTGATTCTCACTTATCATTCTATTTCCAAGATAGGATTTGTAGCTGTCAAGTGGCTGATCTTACCACTGATACCAAAATACTCCTCAATTTTAGTATGTAATTCTAGCATTGCTTCCCTAGCTCGTGATGCCTGTTCTTCATTGATAGCTTCAATGACTAAAACAGCATCTTTGGTTTCTTCTGTTAACATGGTTCTTTGGGCTTCACGCCAGTTTAAACACCGACAAACCGCACCTTGTTCATCAAAATAAATCATTTCATCAGCTAATGCAGGAGCATCACTTTCAGCCCCTAGTGGAAAGAAGGATTCATTCCCTTGAGCTCTTCCAAGACATAAGTCACCAACAATCTTAGCTAAATCCTCTCCCCCACAAGGAACTGCGTAAGAAAGTGAGACGCTATTATAGATATCTACCAAAGGATTTATTGGATTAAATTCTCTTCCTTGACTCACACGCTTTAATAAGGCTTCGATAGAAGAACGAGCACCTTTTTTGGTTTTGAATTTTGTGAATGCCTGACGCCATTCTTGAATCACTTCATTCTGAGTGAAATTATCATCTGGTATAAAAGTCCGGGCTTTTTGGGTTCCTTCATCTAGTAAAGCTTTAAAATAGGGATCCTCACTCTCATCAATAGTATTGTTGAGACCTTTTACCACCAATACAGAGATTTGAGCATCTGGAAATAGTTGCCAAAAATCATCTTTTACATGAACTTTCATGACCTTGCCTCCATTCTTTTTCTTTCATTCTACCACAAATTCTAAAAAAGAGTAGCATACAAGCTACTCGATAGGAACTATAATGAATTTTCACGAATCACTTCTACCTTGTATCCATCTGGATCTTTGATAAAGTAATAGTTTGGTTGAGTCCCTGGAAGTCCATTAGGTGCTGTTACTTCATAGCCTTTGTCGCTATGTTCTTTATGAAGAGCCTCAAGATCAGGTGTGCCTAGGGCGATGTGAGCAAAGCCGTCACCGACAACATAAGGTCCATGATCATAGTTGTAAGTCAACTCCAATTCATAATCATCACCTTCAAGTCCAAGATAAACAATAGTGAAAGCATAGTCTGGAAAGTCTCTACGACGTAATTCCTTAAAACCAAAAGCATCTTGATAAAAAGCGATTGATTTTTCAAGATTTTCTACTCGCAAGCAAGTGTGTAGCATTTTTGAAGCCATTTTTTTCTCCTTTGTTTAAAAAGACTGGGACAAACTTGCACCAGTCTTATGAATAATTATTTACCAAGTTTTGCTTTAGCTGCATCTGCAAGAGCTGTGAAAGCTGCTGCATCGTTAACAGCCAAGTCAGCAAGCATTTTACGGTTAACTTCGATCTCAGCCAATTTCAAACCATGCATCAATTGTGAGTATGAAAGTCCGTTCAAACGAGCTGCCGCATTGATACGTGTGATCCACAATTTACGGAAGTCACGTTTCTTTTGACGACGGTCACGGTATGCATAGTAGTAAGAGTTCATTACTTGTTCTTTTGCAGTACGGAACAAGATGTGTTTAGCTCCATAGTAACCTTTTGCTAATTTAAGAATACGTTTACGACGTTTGCGTGATACAACGCCACCTTTTAACACGTGCCATGTTTTATTTCCTCCAAATATTTCCTAGAATTGTTTACTTACTGTTAGGCTATTATTTCAAGCGAGTAAGCATTGCTTTGATACGTTTGAAATCTCCTGAATGCACTCATAGATGCTTTACGAAGATGACGACGTTGTTTTTAGTTTTTCCGTGGAAACGGTGAGAAGTGTAAGCACAGGGAAACGTTTAAGTCCACCAGAACCTGTACGTTTGAAACGTTTAGCTGATGCGCGTGTGTTTTTGTTTTTGGCATGATTTTTCTCCTTTATTTAACTTTCTGACAATTATTTTTTTGTCAGTTGCTGGCGCCAATTGCATGAACATTTGGCGACCATCCATTTCTAGCACGTTGTTCGATGATAGCAATATCTCTGTGTTGCTTCAGCAAACTCAGCTAAAACTTTTGCACCAATCTCTTTATGGGTGATCATACGCCCCTTAAAGCGAATGGATACCTTCACTTTGTTCCCTTTTTCAAGGAACTTACGAGCATTGCGAAGTTTAGTTTCGAAAATCTCCTTGTCGATAACAGGGGCTCAAACGAACTTCTTTCACGGTCACAACGCTTTGTTTTTGCGTTGTTCTTTTTGTTTCTTCTGGTACTCAAATTTGAACTTGCCGTAGTCCATAATTTTTGCAACAGGAGGTTTAGCTGAGGTTGAATGAGAACCAAGTCCACATTAGCTTCGTCCGCAAGTGCTTGCGCTTCGCTTAGTGGTTTTGATACCCAATTGCTCACCTTCAAGACCGATTAAGCGAACTTCGCGTACACGAATTTCATCATTGATGAATAAGTCTTGTTTTGCTATGGTTTTCACCTCTTTTTAATTTAGAAAAACAAGAGCGGACTTGCTAACGCAAACCCGCACTACATGATTGTATTTCATTTCTGAAATTTGATCCAGTAGGGGCCAGACAACGTTAGTCGCAAGCAGAAGTTCTCACTTCTGCTTTTCTCAACTTTTATATGATATCAAGTTTTCCCTACTTGTCAAGATTAAAACTATCTTTTTAATTTTTCTATTTTTTGCCGACTTACAATCTATTGATTACGAGAATAATAAATCTCATGTGGCTTCAAACGAGCACTCAGCAGCTCTGATACAGTCACAAACTATAGCCTTGTCCCTGCAAATACTCAATTACTTTGGGTAGTGAATTAACAGATGTTTGATGAATATCATGCATTAAAATGATAGATCCATTGCTCACTTGGCGCTGAATTACTGTCAAAAATCGCAGCTTCATTTTTACTCTTCCAATCCAAACTATCCACATCCCACATAATAAAGCTTAAATCAAGGCTATTGCGAATATCATCTGAGATTGCACCGTATGGCGGACGCATCAATTTAGAACTTTTTCCAAGAACTTTTGTAATAGCGTCTTCGGTATCTGTGAGCTGTTTCTTAGCATCTTCCAGTGACAGTTTCGTTAAAATTGGGTGATTCCAACTATGGTTTCCAACTTCATGACCTTCAGACTGCATACGTTTAAGAATCGACTCATTACCTGCAATATTCTTTCCTTGGACAAAGAAAGTTGCTTTAATCTTGTATTTAGCTAAGATATCCAATGCCTGTGGTGTTGTATTTCCGTCCGGTCCATCATCAAAGGTAAGAGCTACTACTTTTTTATTTTTCTCAGCCTGAGCCTTCTTATAAAGTTCTGCATCCTTTTCAGTTAGATAGGACGATTGGATAACATCAAAGAAGTCTGAAATAGGCAAAGCTATTTCTTCTACATTATTAGTTGCTTTGACTGGATATAACACCAATTGACTATCTTTGTAAGCGAACTTCCAAGATGATAAATCGGTAGCTGAAAAATCGGCTATTACTTGATCAACAAGAGTTTGTTCAAGCTTTTTATCTTGGAGCGTTGACTTGATATTCTCAAGAAATGTTTCTTTGGCTTTGCTAGCATCTGTAAAGAGCTGATCTAAAGTAAACAGGGTCCCATCTTCCTTAAGATAAAGCTGATCTAATGATGTATTTTCTAATTCTACAACAGTAGAATTACTCAAATCATAGACCTGTTTTTTCACAAGATGACTCTCCACACCTTTGATAGCAGAAGAATCTTTCTCAGAGTAGTAAAAGATCAAATCTTCCTTATCTTCTACCTTATCCGTGATATCTTTTACAATGATATCCTGAACAGGGGTAATGACCTTGTCCCCCGTCATAGGATAGTAGGTGATGATTTCTGCCTGCCCTTTACGAAAATGATCTTTCTGACTTCCTTGTGAATAGGAATCATCTTTTCTTTTTCAGTGTTTCAATTTTTGCTCAAAAGCTTGCTTTGGTAAGAACTTGATAAGTGATGGTTCCACCCTAATGTTAAGATTGTGAAGAATAGAAGCCCCACAATAATCCACAATTTTCTTCTCTTTCTGTCGTTTACTTTATGGCTTGTTCTTTTTTTTGTCATAGTCTTATCATATCAAATCATGCCTATAATTTCAATGATAAATAGGAAAAATGTCCATTTTTAGGAAAAAGAAAGGTAAAAGAAAAATCCTAGATCTCCTAGGACTTTCTTTTGTTTAGAAACGAATAGTTTCTCTTGTTTTTTCATAAGAAGAAACGAAGCGGTTTGTTACACCTGGCTCAGCAACTTCCAAAGCTTGGGAAATCTTTTCGAAAGATGCTTGATAATCAAAGGCATTTTCAAAGATTTCTAAAGATTCGTGGAAGGCTTGTTGAATCCCTTCATCAAATGATCTGTAGCGGTTAGAGTATTGAAGTAATTGTTCAGTCAAGGTAGCATGTTGTACGATGCTGTATGTTTCTGTTTCAGAATTTTCCATATCGTGAGTTGCAATTTCTAAAAATACGGTTGACAGACTCAATGTTGACTTGTGACTGTTCTAACTCTGCCAGCAAGTCTTCAGTACTGTGGCTAGCTGCAAAGAACAATTTCAAGAAGCTCTGTGGTATTCCTGGAAGATTTCTCTTTTCCATGTATCGTTTGATCGTGTGGAGGCGATTGACGTAAACATTTGCCTTTTGACGAGCGTTGACATCGTCTTTTTCAATTTGCACCAGACGTTCGCTAACTGAAACTTGATCATCTTCAATTTCTTTTAATGTAGCTTGAACATTTTCTAAACGTTCTTCAATACAGAATAAGCTTCAGAATATTCCTCTTGTTCTGAAGTCAAATCGCTAACTGTAAGTTCTAGGGAATCCAAATCCACTTGAAGACGACGAACATGATTTACATCACTCTCAGCCATCAAGTAGGTCTTGCTCAAACGCTCGATATCTTTCACCAAGACTTGATTGTTGTCTTTTAAGTGGTCAAGATAGGTTGGAAGTGTTAACAACAAGTTTTCAACAACTTTTTGAGAAGCAATCTCTCGTGTGAAAATATTATAGAGAGCATTGATTTCTTCTTGAATCTGAGTGTTTTCATATTCAGCATTGTCCAATTCCAATTTTTTAATATTTTCTTGGTTGTTCTTCAATGCTTCATACAATAACTGCAAACGAGATTCAATGTCAGTTTCTACAAAGTGATAGTTGGCATCAAGCAACTTACGATAGCCAGCCTCTAGATCTTCAAGTTGATCAGGAAGTTCAGTCGTTAGTTTAGTAACAATTGCTGGAATTCTCTCTACGATATGTGTCAAAGCGAGAATATGATTTTCAGCATTATCCAAAAATCCCTGCTGCTTCAACTGGATCTCCTGAAGAGTTTAGCGTCACAAATTGAGAAAATTCAGATTGGATGTTCTCCAATTGTTTTTCAATTTCAGGAAGCGCTTGACCATATTTCTCAGAATCTTCTGCGACTGTTTTCTGCAGGCTTTCAAATAAATCTAAAGCATGCAAGACACGACCACTATTTTTGGATTCTTGTTTTTCTAGATCTGCCAAAGCATTTCGAATGGAAGCAATATCTTCTTCGATAAGGGTAATCTGGCTTTCAATTTGATCAATTTTGTGTTGAGCCTTCAAGAAACGAAATGAATTATTGTACCCTTCTACTTCAAACAGATTATTCTCAATATCCGCAAATGAGTTGAGGGATAGGTCTACCCATTTTTGGTTCCACTCTCTAAATGCAATCTGACTTTGACCAATCAGGTGCATATTCTTAACAGCTTCTACTTCATCGTTAACTGGAAGGTTATACAACTCTTCCTTTCTTTCTTCTAATACTGCGAGCCTCTTTTCATTGCGTTTGCGTAACAAAACTGCCACAACATATGCAATAATCAGAAGAGCCGCGATTGCAATCATAGTAATAATCAACAGATTATCAGACATATCAAACTCCTTTTTATACATGAAAACAATTGTAATGATTATATCATATTTTTCAAACCATGGGAACCATTTCCCAATTTTTAAACGTCAAGCGTACTGTGAGCAGCATTTTCTTCGATAAATTCTCGACGTGGTTCTACGCGGTCACCCATGAGCATATCAAAGATTTTATCTGCTTCTGCAGCATCATCAACTGATACACGCGCCATGAGACGATGTTCTGGGTTCATGGTTGTTTCCCAAAGTTGATGGTCATCCATTTCTCCAAGACCTTTATAACGCTGAATAGTTGGTTTTGAACGTCCTTCACTATAGCGAGCTAAGGCTTCCTGTAGACGGGTTTCTTGATCTGCTCCAGGTTGGATGTATTCTTTAATTTCACTGCCGACCTTAACACCGTAAATTGGTGGTTGAGCGATATAAACATAACCTGCTTCTAAAACGGGTTTCATATAACGATAAATCAAGGTTAACAAGAGGGTACGGATGTGGGCTCCATCAACATCGGCATCCGTCATGATAACGAGTTTTTGGTAACGGGCCTTGCTGACATCAAATTCAGCACCAAAGCCTGTTCCCATAGCTGTGAAAAGGCTACGGATTTCTTCATTGGCAAGGATTTTATCCATGCTGGCCTTTTCAACGTTGAGGATTTTACCGCGAATTGGTAAAATCGCTTGGAATTCACGGTCACGACCAGACTTTGCAGAACCTCCCGCTGAATCTCCTTCGACGATGAAAAGTTCAGTTTCAGCTGGATTGTTTGAGGAACAATCTGCTAATTTCCCTGGAAGGTTTGAAATCTCTAAACCAGATTTCTTACGAGTAACCTCTCGCGCACGCTTGGCTGCGACACGCGCCTTAGCTGCCAGAATCCCTTTTTCAACGATACGCTTAGCAATCTGAGGATTTTCCATTAGGAAGTCTGAAAATGCTTCACTAAAGAGTCGGTTGGTAATCTTGACAACTTCACTATTTCCAAGTTTAGTTTTCGTTTGTCCTTCAAACTGAGGATTTGGATGCTTCACAGAGATAACAGCAGTCAATCCTTCACGGACATCCTCACCTGTTAGATTATCTTCATTGTCTTTGAGGAGTTTGTTTTTACGAGCGTAGTCGTTAATGACACGAGTTAGGGCTGTACGAAAACCTTGTTCATGTGTTCCGCCTTCATGTGTATGAATGTTATTGTCGAAACTCATGACATTTTCATGGTAACCAGTTGTGTACTGCATGGCTACTTCGACTGTGATATCATCCATTTCTCCATCAGTGTAGATTGGTTTTTCAAAAATGACATCCTTGTTTTCATTGATATACTCAACATAGCTCGCAATCCCACCTTCGTAGTGGTAGTGTTTTGTTTGTTCAAGTCCCTCACGCTTGTCAGTGATGGAGATTTGAAGGCCACGATTCAAAAAGGCGAGTTCTTGGATACGTTTGTTTAATTTATCGAAATCAAAGGTTGTTGTTTCTGTAAAAATCTCTGGGTCTGGAGTAAAGTGTACGGTTGTACCTGTTTTATCAGTATCTCCAATCACCTCAAGGTCAGCGACAACATGTCCACGACGGTATTCTTGGTAATGGATTTTTCCATTTTTGTGAACACGAACATCCAACTGAGTAGAAAGAGCATTTACAACGGATGAACCTACACCGTGGAGTCCACCTGAAACCTTGTATCCGCCACCGCCAAATTTACCTCCAGCGTGAAGAACGGTAAAGACAGTTTCAACGGCAGGACGGCCTGTCTTTTCTTGAATATCAACAGGGATACCACGTCCATCATCAACAACCGTGATAGAGTCATCTGGCTCAATAAAAACCTGAATATGACTAGCAAATCCCTGCCAAGGCCTCATCGATAGAGTTATCAACGATTTCCCAGACTAGGTGGTGTAGGCCTTCTTTTGAAGTCGACCCGATATACATTCCAGGACGCATACGAACGGCTTCAGACCTTCCAAAACTTGAATCTGACTGGCATCATAGTCCTGTGCCTGTTGTTTTTGATTTCTTCTGTCATTTTTCCCTTTTTCTTACATTTCTAATACTTGTCTCAATGTCACGATATTTTTCAAAGAGATGCGTCCTAAGCCAGCCGCTTGTCCAGCTTCAATATCGATAGGGACGATCACCAATAACGATGCCAGAGCTTATCTTGTACTTATCTCGCAAATGAGATCATAGACTCTGGATTTTGGTTTTCTCTTAAAGCCAGAGCTAGCTGTTACTACTTCTGTAAAATAGTCAGCAATTCCAGTCTTTTCAAGGATTTCCAAAACTTGGTCATTGCGATGCGAAACTAAAGTTCCGTCCTCCTGGTCTGAGATTTCCTCCAATAAAGCAGGTACTCCCTCAAACAAGGCAGGATGTTCAAGCTCTCGCGCTTCATTTTCCTGATATTTTTTTCTAAAAAAATGCTCTATTGTTGGGGGCAAATTGGTCAATCGCAAAAAGCAGTTGACACTTTCAAGGCATTGTAAACTTTATCATGTTCTTCTTCGATTCCAAATTGAGCTAATGTTTCACAAAAGCAGCGGTCGAGTCTCATAATTATCAAGTAAAGTCCCACCTAAATCCCAGATGTAATCGTGATATTTCATACCCTTCATTATAGCATTTTTATCAAAAAAGCGACGATTTCCTTCTATTTTAACAGTAAAAAACGAGAAGAATCCCCTAATTGATAGATTCCTCTCGTTTTAGTTAATCTAATCCAAACACATCACGATAGAGCATGGCTTCTCTCAAAGCATCTGCATCTCCACCAAGTTGTTCCACTAGGTTATAAGCAAAGGCAAGGGCAGTTGCTGGCCCGCGACTAGTAGTCAGCTGACCATCAACAACTACTGTTTCCTTGCGATAGTGACCATCAGCAATTTGCTCTTGGACACCATCATAGCAGGTGAACTCTTTATCCTTGAGGAGACCAGCTCGATTCAGTACAATTGGTGCTGCACAAATGGCTGCTACTTTTTTACCAACTTGCTCAAATTTTTGAAGTTCAGCAATCAAAAGTTCATGATCGCGTAAATTTGCTGATCCTGGCATACCCCTGGTAAGACAATCAAGTCGTAGTCAGATAAATCACCATCAAACACACGATCTGCTTGTACTTGAATGGCATGTGATCCCGTCACTTGGGCTTCAAAACCAACCATATGACAAGTAATATTGGCACGACGTAATACGTCCACAACTGTTAGGGCTTCGATTTCTTCAAAGCCATCTGCTAAGATAACTGCTACTTTAGCCATGATTTACTCCTTATTTAACTTTTTTCAAAACAACTTTCTTCCGTTTAAATCTTGTCTTACCGCTCTTTTCTTCGGCTAGATGCGTTTGATAACTCATCGATAGAAGCAAACCAACACCAATTAGATTACTGATAATGGCTGAGCCCCCTTGGGAAATAAATGGCAGAGGAATCCCTGTCAGTGGCAGCAGACCTGTCACCGCACCGATATTTTCAAAGATATGGAACAAGAGCATCATAATGAAGCCAGTTGAAATGTAGGTATAAAATTGATTATTGGACTTGAGAGTGATTTTTAGCATTCGATAGATAAGTAGAAGATAAAGTGTAATTACGAGGACAGAGCCGATAAAACCAAAATCTTCTGCAATGACTGTAAAAATCATATCACTCTCACGAACGGGAATGAGGAGATTGGATACATTAAAGCCTTGACCAAACAAGCCTCCACTACCGATGGCGATTTGCCCTTGCGCTTGTTGATAGGTGGTCGTTTGTGCATAATCAAAGGGATTGAGCCAAGCAAGGATACGGTTGATCTGATAGGTTGGCATCCCGATTTGATGTATGAAAGCACGCCCATCTTTTGTGATGAAAATTGCTAAAAATCCTGCAATTCCCGATACAGCTGTTACAAAAATTGGAATGATGATTTTCCATGATACCCCAGAAAGCAAGACCAGTCCCGCAAAGATTGCGACAAAGACCAAGGCTGTTCCTAAGTCACTCTGCAGGGCCAGTAAACCTAAAACTGGTAGCGTGAAGATAATCATCCACAGTATCAAGAGGAAGTCTAAAGGAATCGTTCGTTCACTTTCCTTGTGTTTCTGTGTGAATTGAACAATGACCCGAGCCAAGATCAAAATATAGGAAATTTTCATGAATTCGGAAGGTTGGAAAAGCGTCACTCCACCGATTGATACCCAGTTTTTTGCTCCCGTTGCTGCGACCAAACTAGGGTTATAGAAAACCAAGGGTAAGACCATGAGGACTAGACCTAGGGCATAAGATAGGGAGTCGCCTGCCATAAAAATTTTGTATTAAAGAACATGACTACAAAGCTGATAAAAATTCCCAATACGATCCAAGCTAGTTGCTGACCGAGAATAGGCCAGATATTATGTGGATAGTCATGGCTGACAGCAATGTAAATAGCTACCACTCCAATCACCAGCAAACAGAATACTGGTAGAATCAAACTATAATCGACTCGAGAGTCGAGAGAACGTTTCATAAAGGTCTCCTTCATTCTTTCAGATGTTTATTTTATTTTTTGTGTAAAAATTCTTGAACTTTTGAGAATATTTGCTCTTTGCCAACTTCTCTGACTCGACTAGTCTGTGACAAGGCCTTGCCAATCTGCTTTCCATATCGCTTGCTTGTCATTCGGCTATCCAAGATAAGGACAGAGGAGCGTTGCCCTAGACGACGCATGGTTCTACCTATCGCTTGTTTGAGGCGAATAATAGCCATTGGCAGTTGATAGTCGTAGAAAGGATTTTTTTCCCTTCAAGACGCAGTTCCTGATTCATTTTTTTCGTAAAGGGATCTTCTGGATTTTGGAAGGGCAAGCGTGTCACCACTTCAATCACTCGAGGGTGAGTCGCAAAATCAACTCCCTCCCAAAAACTTCCTGTCCCTAGTAAGAGTTGAGAGTCTCCTCTTTCAAATCGTTTCTTGAGTTGAGCAGGATCCCCGTTCTTATACTGGGCTAAATGAGAAAGAGATAAAGAATCTGATACCTGCAACAAAAGGTCTTTTGAAGTGAATAAAACAAGCATGGGTTCTTCAAGATAAGACAAATCTTCCAGCACTTCTACAAGAGCCTGGGCATAGTCTTCTTGAGAGGTTTCAGTCACCAATGGAAAATCCTTGACAACCAAAATTTCTTGATTTTCTTGAAAATTCTCATCCAGTCTGTCAAAGGCTGCATGCGGGAATCCCATTAGTTCTGGCAAAGATACTCTGCTACTAATTTCCAAGGTTGCAGAGACAGCTAAGAGTTGACAACTCTCTGGAAAAATCTCAGAAAAAGAGCAGACGTTGATTGCGACTGGAAGAAATGACAACCTTCTTGCTAGACAAGTCTGAGGCTGATAGCCAAAATTCTCCATCAGTGCAGAAAAATCGCTGACAATCCCGGAAAACTTGAACTTCTAACTCTGAGAAATCCTGTTGGAGTTGTGCCATTGTTGTCGCAGGGCACATTCTTCGTTTGCCAGATAGGAACTGGTCCATCAAATGACAAAGCTCAAAGCGAATACTCTCCATCAAGCGTCTCTGAAGCGTCCCTTCTTCTCGAACTAGAGCTTGATCTAGCTGGTCTACTATGTCGTTTAAAACGAAACTCTTTTGTAAAAGACTTTCCAAAGTTAGTAAGATCTTCTGGGCCTCATCCAAAATCAAGAGACGGCCCTCTAGTAGACTGGGATCATCCTCAAGTCGGGTAACGAGATAAGCATGATTTGTCACAAGTAGCTGGCAAGAGCGAGCTTTTTTCTGCCCCCGTCTCCAAAAATCCTCTAACCAAAAGAGAGAAGCTTTGGGAAGATTCCCATCATGTACCAAGTTTGGTAAAAACTGCTGGTAGCGATAAAGTTGTCCAATCTCATCCAAATCTCCAGTTTCTGTTTCGGTCAACCAAACTAGAAGTTGCATCTTAAAACGTGTGTACAAGCGATTGGATTCGTCTTCCTCTAGCGCTGCATGAAAGGCATCTAGTTTTAGATAATTCTGTGGTCCTTTAAGATTATGAATCGAAAGGTGAAAGACCTCTTCCAATCTACGAGCCTCTTCTTGCATGACTTGATTTTGTAGAACTTTAGTAGGAACACTGAGGAGAATTCCTTTTTCGTTTTCTAGTGATAAAGCGGGTAACAAATAGCCGTAGGTTTTCCCAATTCCAGTCTGAGCTTGCACAAAAGCAATTTTCTCATTCTGTAGAAAATCTTGAACCTTTTGAGAAAAAGCTAGCTTGTGAGCTCTATCTTCCAAATCCAACAAGGCAATATTGGTTTGGAAATCTTTAGATAGTTTACGTGGAGAAAGGGCTGGCTTTTCTTTTCTTAAAAATAAACCTTGCACCTCTACCAAGTCATGTTCAACTAGGATGGACTGCTTCTGATAAACTTCCTCGATGACCAGATAAGACTCATATAATAAACCATCTGACAAACTTAACAAGCGCTCCAATAAGCCTTTTGGCAGTCCAAACATCTTTTGTCGCATACAGAGAAAGAGCTCTGCTGTGGCTTGGGCATCTGATAGGGCAGTATGGGCTTTTTCTAGTGAAATTCCCAACTCTTGACAGAGAATCCCCAGATTGTATTTTTCAAGTTGAGGATAAAATACCTGAGCCAACTCGACTGTATCGATACGGGGAGTGCGCAATTCATAGCCTTCGAAAAGAGAATTCCGCCAACAAATTAGCATCGAACTGGACATTGTGCGCAACAAAAACACCGTCCTTGACCAAGTCAAAAATTTTTCCAGCAACCTGAGAAAACTCTGGTGCCTCTGCTAGTCGCTGATCGGTCAAGCCCGTTAATTCTTTGATATGAGAATCCAAGAGTTCGTGGGGATTGACATCCGTTGCAAATTGGTCATCAATCTCGCCATTTTTCAATGACCACGATTCCCACTTGGATAATTTTTGCCTTGCTTCCGGTACTGGTCGCCTCTAAATCTACGACCACATACCGATCATTTCTAAAAATTCATCATTAAAAAAATTATATCAAAAATTTACACAATTTGACATCCATGAACTTTGTTAGAAGTGGCAAGTTTCTTACAAGTTTTTTTCTAAAAATGATTGAATAGAAATGTAGAAAAGGAGGGACATCATGAACCCATTAGATTTGTTTAATCAAGTAAAAGAACTCTATTGAGAACAAAAGATTTTTCTGCAGCAAAAACATTTGTTGAAGAAAAATAAAGATCAACTCGGTGAGTACCTAAAGCCAAGCACAAGATTTGGTTTCAGGATCAGAAGGACTTGACGGTCTTGTAGACAAGGTCAAAGGCCTCTTCTAATTATCAAAAGACACCTGAAAAATGTACTGCCCCAAAAAGTTAGACAATTAATTTATTCAAAGGATTTAGTTCTGTATTGCACAGGGACTGAGTCCTTTTAGTTTCTACCTAATTCGTTTGTTGTTGTAATAATCAATATAGTTTACAATAGCTTGTTCCAATTGATTAAGTGATTTAAACGTCTTCTCGTAACCATAAAACATTTCCGCTTTCAAAATGCCAAAGAAAGATTCCATCATGCCGTTGTCTGGGCTGTTACCTTTACGTGACATAGATGGCTGAATTCCCTTACTCTCTAAAAACCTGTGATAAAAATCGTGTTGATATTGCCATCCTTGATCACTATGGAGAATAGTATTTGTGTAATGTTCCTCACTGAAGGCCTGGTTTAACATAGCTTTCACTTGTTCTAAGTTTGGTGAAGTTGAAAGATTATAGGCGATAATTTCGCTATTAAAGCCATCTAAAACTGGTGATAAGTAAAGCTTTTGAGTACTTGCTGGAATGGCAAATTCTGTCACATCTGTGTAGCACTTTTCCATTGGTTTGGCTGCTTCAAATTGGCGTTGAATAAGGTTATCTGCTTTCTTGCCAACGTCTCCTTTATGAGAAGAATATTTTCGTTTCTGTCGCATTTTAGCTTGTAAATTGAGTACTTTCATCAAGCGTTGAACTCTTTTATGATTTACCAGATAACCACGATTTCTTAGTTCTAAATGAATCCGACGATAACCATAATTTCCCTTATGTTCGATAAAAATGGATTGAATTTCAGCTTTAAGCTCTTGGTCCTTATCTGGTTTGTCTAGCTGTTTCAAGTGATAGTAGTAGGTCGAACGAGCTAGTTTAATGGCTTTTAGAAGAATATCTAACGAAAACTCAGTGATTAATTCTTGAACAATTTCTGTCTTTCTTCTTTCTCTTTTCCTCCTTCAATCGGGAGTTCTCTCAACTTTTTAGGATGGCATTCTCCGCTCTCAGGTACTCATTTTCTGCTTGAAGATGTTCTAATTCTGTCATCTCTTCAGGTCTCGTTTTTAGCTTATGTCCCATTTTAGGTATTCTCCCTCTTGTTTTCTCAACAATAGTATACCCGTTTTTCTTGTATTGTGCTAGCCAATTAAGAAGTATCGTACGACTTGGGAGGCCGTATTCAAGTGAAACTCTATCTTTAGTCCAGCCTTCATGTAAGACTTTATTAATCATTTCTTGTTTTAAATCAGGAGAATAGTAACGATTTTTTTCCTTTTTGACGAACTCTATTCCGTAACGATCAATCAATTTAATCATGTACCCTAATATTAGAATTGTTTATCCCAAATTTATTTGAAAGCTTCTCTAAGCTATATCCTTGTTTTCTAAGTTCATAGATCTGAACTTTATCATCATAAGTTAATTTCATAATAAAAATACCCCAAAAAGTTAGATTTTCTTTGTCTAACTTTTGGGGTGCAGTATCAAAAATCAGGTGTCTTTTTGTATTTTTCTTCATGAATGCTGGGATATGTTGACTAATCGTGGTTGGCAGAACTACAAAAGTTGTCCTCAGCCAATTCTTGGGCAATTGCTGAATGTAGATAGGTCGCTACCGTCACTCTTTCATAGAGACTAACTTGTGGGAATTGACCAGCAAAACCAGCAATCATCCCAGCTAAGGTATCTCCCATTCCTCCAGTCGCCTGATAGGGACCTCCAACACTCAACTGATAACAATCAGTTTGACCAGCTTGCCAAATTCGAGTCGCAGGACCTTTTTGAACTAGAATCGTTCCTGAAGGAAATCTCTTCAAGGCCTCCCCTGTTTCCTCAGTTCCTTGGGAAGTCAAATCTAAGCCTGACAAGACTTGCCATTCCCTTTGGTGAGGCGTTAAAACAAGCTGAGCCTTAGGAAATTTCATTTCAACCTTCGCTAAAATAGATAGGGCACCACCATCCAGTATGAGGGTCTGATCTTGATTTGAATGATGAAAGACTGTTTGGAGAAGCTCTTCTCCACACTCATCATCCACTAGTCCAGGTCCGACCAAGACAATATTAGCTTTCTGCAACTGTTGCTCCAGCAATTGCTTATCACCAAGGTCAAAAGCCATAGTCTCCGGCAGATGGCTATGCAGAGCTGGAATATTCTCTTTATCCGTTGCTATTGTCACCAAGCCTGCGCCACTTCTAACCGCCCCTAAAGCAGCCATAATAATCGCTCCCCCATAGGGATACGTTCCTCCGATCAAGAGAAGACGACCGTAGTCTCCTTTATGACTAGAACGAGGACGATCGATGATTACTTTTTTCAGTAGAGCTTGATCAATCTCTTTCATACACTACTCCTTCAACTTATCCTTACCATGTAGTACTTGATTAACCTTGGTATTCCAAGCCTGTAACCCTTCTCCCTCATAGTCTAGGTAAATCACTCTATCTTGTAATTGACAAGGAATCAAATCTTCAAAACAAGCCTTATCTTTTGAAGGAATAACACACAAATGAAGAAAGGTATCCAAATCTAACCTATCTCTTACCTTCGCAACATGATAGCCATCAAAGATATAACCTGGTGCTTGAATTAATTCTTCATACAGAAAATAAAAACTAACGCCAGGAATGAACTTTTCTTGCAATTCCTCCTCAGACGGTGCCCGTCCTAACAAACGCTCCATAGCGAGTCGGTAACCCGAAGTCGTATTAGACCATCCAAACATGATATAGTCAAAATAGTCTGCTGGATCAGAAGCTGCATTACGACTATCTGTAACTAGTTCAGCCCCACTTTTTACCAAATACTTTTACCGCCGACATGAGTTTTCCAGTCTGAAAAATAGCCTGAGCCACTTCAACTGTACAAGTATGACTACAATAATTTGAAGTAACCAACTTCCTCTGAATATCATAGGTAGAAGCTACAAGGCGATGACTTGGTCTGTAGGGAGGAAAAAGCTATACTCTTGCAAGTAATCATGAATTTGTATATTTAATTCATGATTCTCACATTCACAATGGTCTGACGATGATGGTCCTGTTCTAAAGCAATAAACTTTGCTAGCTTCTCCAATTCCCATTCTTGAATCTGAGGATAGTTTTCAAGAGCAAATTGATACATCCCATCCCACTGAAGACTAAAATCTGCATTACAAACTTTTACAAAGCATCTAATCACCTCTACTTCATTATACTACAAAGTAGATAAAAAGAAGCTTCAATTGACAGAACCGTCTTTACAATAGACAAAAAAAGGTAGAAATATTGCTATTCAACCTTTTGGTTTAACTGCCACTCTGATGATTCATTTTAGCAACCTATAAACCTAGTTTTTTTCCAAGCTACGCAATGCAGCCTGATAAGTCTGCTCCATCAGCATAGTAATGGTCATAGGTCCTACTCCACCAGGTACGGGGGTGATATGACTAGCAATTGGCGCAACAGCATCATAGTCAACATCGCCACAAAGCTTGCCATTTTCATCTCGGTTCATCCCCACATCAATAACAACTGCTCCAGGTTTGACAAAGTCAGCAGTCACAAATTTGGCACGACCGATTGCTACCACAAGAATATCAGCTTTAGAAGCTACCTTAGCAAGGTTATGAGTTCGTGAGTGGGTCAAGGTTACAGTTGCATTCTTAGCCAACAGTAACTGGGCCATGGGTTTCCCAACAATATTGGAACGACCAATAACGACAGCATTTTTGCCTTCTAAGTCAATCCCATACTCATGAAACATTTCCATAATACCAGCAGGAGTTGAAGGAATCATAACTGGGTGACCAGACCAAAGGCGTCCCATATTAAGCGGATGAAAACCATCCACATCCTTTTCTGGATCAATGGCTAGTAGAACAGCCTCTTCATCGATGTGTTTTGGTAATGGTAACTGCACCAAAATCCCATGCCAAGCTGGATCTTGATTGTATTTGGCAATCAAATCCAACAATTCCTCTTGGGTAATTGTTTCAGGAACTCGCACAACTTCACTCTGGAATCCTGCTGCAATAGCTGAACGTTCCTTGTTACGAACGTAAACTTGGCTGGCTGGATTTTCTCCGACTAAAATAACGACCAAACCAGGCACCAAGCCTGTCTCTTCTTTCAATTTCGCAGTCTTTTCAGCCAATTGTCCCTGTAACTTGGCCGCCAAGGCCTTCCCATCAATCATCTGTGTCATGTGTTTTCTCTTTTCTAACAAATATCTTCTATTATATCAAAAATATACTTGTCCTCTAACACTTTCTTACCTAAGAGATCTTATAGTCTGAAACTATAAGAAAAAGCCCTTATCGAGCTTTTTCTAGATTACGATATTCTTACAAAACCTTACTCAAGAAATCCTTGGTTCTTTGTTCTTGGGTTTGTTCAAAAACTTGCTCTGGAGTTCCGTCTTCGACAACAACGCCATCAGCCATAAAGATGACACGATCTGCCACCTCACGCGCAAAGCCCATCTCATGCGTCACGATGACCATGGTCATTCCTGATTGAGCAAGTTCTTGCATTACCGCTAGTACTTCGCCTACCATTTCTGGGTCTAAAGGCGGAAGTCGGTTCATCAAAAAGTAGGACATCTGGTTCCATGGCAAGACCACGAGCGATAGCGATACGTTGTTGCTGTCCACCAGACAAACTTTGTGGATAAGCATCTGCCTTATCTGGTAAACCAACCTTTTCCAAGAGCTCATGCGCTCTCTTCTCAGCAACTTCCTTACTTTCCCCTTTGGTCTTGATAGGAGAAAGCGTGATATTTTCCTTCACTGTCATATTGGGGAAGAGATTGAACTGTTGGAATACCATTCCCATCTTTTCACGCATGGCAAAGAGGTCGTTTTTCTTATCTGTAATGTCTACTCCTTCAAAAATAACCTTGCCTTTTGTCGCTTCTTCGAGGAGATTCATAGAGCGAAGGAGGTTGACTTCCCGCTACCTGATGGTCCGATAATCACCACAACTTCCCCTTTTTTGATTTCAAGATCAATCCCTTTTAAAACTTCATTCTTTCCAAAGCTTTTATGAAGGTTTTCAATTTTAATTAGCGTTTCAGTCATTATTTTTTCTCTCCTTGTCCCATACGATTTTCAAAAGCTTTCAAGGCTAGTGTCAAGATAGAGGTCATAATCAAGTAGTAAAAGGCTGCAAATAAGAGTGGAGTTAAAGGCAAGTAGGTGGTTGTTGACACCGTAGTAGCTCCATTCCACAATTCCATGACACCGATTGCTGACAAGAGTGAACTATCCTTGATAATGGTAATAAACTCATTCCCCAAGGCTGGCAAGATATTCTTGATGGCCTGTGGCAAGATGACATAGCGCATGGCATTTTTAGGACGAATCCCTAGAGAGTAAGCCGCCTCTAATTGACCTTTAGGTACTGCATTGATACCAGCACGAACTGTTTCTGATACATAGGCACCACTATTCATAGAGATAATGATAATCCCTGGAATCAAACGTGAAAAATCAACTCCCAAAAACTCCAATCTGAATTGTCAGAGCATTGATATGCATAAGAGCAAAAGCAATCATGATCTGTACCATCATAGGTGTTCCACGGAAAATCCAAATATAAACATTGGCAAAGCCAAGTTATGGGCTTCATTTTAGAACGTTGAGCAAAAGCCAAGACTACCCCTAAAATTGTCCCCAAAAAGACAACCAAAACAGAGATCAAGACTGTTACGAGAGCACCATAGTTAAAATATGGCAGATATTTAGGTAAAAAGAAAAAAATTCATAAATCCACTACTTTCTAATTTCTAACTTAAAACTTGTATGAGTATAACATGTTTTGAATAAAAATGCAATCTTTTTCCTTTTATTTTCAATAAAATTTCAAAGAAAACAGAAATAGCAAGAAATCTTAGTTTTTCTAGTCAAGTGGATACTCTTTTATGGTAAAAATAGTAACGATAAGAAATGAAGGAGAATCAAAATGGAATCACATTTGGTTAGAATCATCAACCGCCTAGAAGCAATGACAAAAGATGGTGGTAACTTAAAACGTAACTTTGAGCGCGAGGAGTTGTTGTAGCTGAAGTTGCTTTTTAACCATGATGAAGAAAATGGCTCAATCTTTTACACTTCGTGATGTTGAAGCTCGTGAAACATATACTTTTGACAGCATCGACTTGATTGCGATGGAAATTTACGAACTTCTATACTAATAATAGATATACAGAGGTTGGGACAAAAGATCCCGACCTCACTTTTTATTAGCAATCAAACTTTGACGCGGTAGCTGATTGGACTTTTCGTTCGTCTTTTAGACTCCCAAAACTCCTAATCATCTTCGCGGGGCTGGGACTACGAAATCGAGACTTTGTCTATCGATTTCTGTCCCACCGACTTTCACCAACGAGAATCCTTTTTGCATGACAAATTGGATTTTTTTCTTGCTATCAAGATTTTCTCACGATTAGCGCTCTTCTATTTATAGTGCTAGTATCCAATCTTTTTACTTGAATTGCCCAATAATCATGATATAATTAAATTATATACTTGTTTGACTATTTTTGACCTTTTAGATTTAGTCAAGACTAAGAAAGAAATGAGGTGGCGGTATGCTCTGTCAAAACTGTAAAATCAATGACTCAACGATTCATCTTTATACCAATCTCAATGGACAACAAAAGCAAATCGACCTTTGTCAAAATTGCTACAAAATTATCAAAAACAGATCCTAACAATAGCTTATTCAAGGGCATTACAGATTTAAACAACCGTGATTTTGATCCTTTTGGAGACTTCTTTAACGATCTCAACAACTTTAGACCTTCTTCTAATAACAACAATATCCCCCCAACTCAGTCAGGGGGTGGATACGGTGGAAATGGTGGCTATGGTGCCCAAAATCGTGGTCCTGCTCAAACACCACCACCAATCCAGGAAAAAGGACTCTTGGATGAATATGGTATCAATGTCACTGAGATTGCCCGTCGCGGAAATATTGACCCTGTAATTGGCCGTGACGAAGAGATTATCCGTGTCATTGAAATCCTCAACCGCAGAACTAAAAACAATCCTGTTCTTATCGGTGAACCTGGTGTTGGTAAGACAGCCGTTGTCGAGGGCTTAGCTCAAAAAATTGTTGACGGTGATGTTCCCCATAAGCTTCAAGGGAAAGAAGTTATTCGCCTAGATGTTGTTAGTTTAGTCCAAGGTACAGGTATCCGTGGCCAATTTGAAGAACGCATGCAAAAACTCATGGAAGAAATTCGTGAGCGCAAAGACGTCATCCTCTTCATTGACGAAATTCATGAAATTGTCGGTGCTGGTTCTGCTGGAGAAGGGAATATGGATGCAGGAAATATCCTAAAACCAGCTCTTGCTCGTGGCGAACTCCAACTAGTTGGTGCTACTACCCTCAATGAATACCGCATCATCGAAAAAGATGCTGCCCTTGAACGTCGTATGCAACCGGTCAAGGTTGATGAACCAACTGTTGAAGAAACCATCATTATTCTGAAAGGTATCCAAAAGAAATACGAAGATTACCACCACGTTCAATATACCGACGGCGCTATCGAAGCAGCTGCTACTCTTTCAAATCGCTACATCCAAGACCGTTTCTTGCCAGACAAGGCCATTGATCTTCTAGATGAAGCTGGTTCAAAAATGAACTTAACCTTGAATTTTGTAGACCCTAAGGTCATCGACCAACGCTTAATCGAAGCAGAAAATCTCAAGGCACAAGCAACCCGCGATGAAGATTTTGAAAAAGCAGCCTACTTCCGTGACCAGATTGCCAAATACAAGGAAATGCAAAAGACAAAGGTAACGGATCAGGATACCCCAATCATCAGCGAAAAGACGATTGAACACATCATCGAACAAAAGACTAATATCCCAGTTGGTGACCTTAAGGAAAAAGAACAGTCTCAACTGATCAACCTAGCAGATGACCTCAAGGCTCATGTTATTGGTCAAGATGATGCAGTTGATAAAATCGCTAAGGCTATCCGTCGTAACCGTGTTGGACTCGGTACTCCAAACCGTCCAATTGGTAGCTTCCTCTTTGTTGGTCCTACTGGTGTCGGTAAAACAGAACTTTCTAAACAACTAGCTATCGAACTCTTTGGCTCTGCTGACAGCATGATTCGCTTTGATATGAGTGAATACATGGAAAAACACAGCGTGGCTAAACTCGTTGGTGCCCCTCCAGGATACGTAGGCTATGATGAAGCAGGTCAATTGACTGAAAAAGTTCGTCGTAACCCCTACTCACTAATCCTCTTGGATGAAGTTGAAAAAGCCCATCCAGATGTTATGCATATGTTCCTTCAAGTCTTGGACGATGGTCGTTTAACGGATGGTCAAGGTCGTACCGTTAGCTTTAAAGACGCCATCATTATCATGACCTCAAATGCAGGTACAGGTAAGGCAGAAGCTAGTGTTGGATTTGGTGCTGCTAGAGAAGGCCGTACTAACTCTGTTCTTGGAGAATTAGGCAACTTCTTTGGCCCAGAATTCATGAACCGTTTTGATGGCATTATCGAATTCAAAGGCCCTCAGCAAGGAAAAATCTCCTTCAAATCGTTGATCTCATGTTAGATGATGTCAATAAACGACTCTCAAGCAATAACATCCATTTGGATGTAACAGATAAGGTTAAAGAAAAACTTGTAGACCTTGGTTATGATCCAAAAATGGGAGCTCGTCCACTCCGTCGTACCATCCAAGACTACATCGAAGATGCCATTACGGACTACTACCTTGAAAATCCAAGCGAGAAAAACCTCAAGGCTGTCATGACTAGCAATGGTAAAATCATGATTAAATCAAAAAATAAATTGGAAACAGTTGACTCAAATGACTAATTCCACATACTAAAAGAATGTTCTTACTTGACAGTAAGAGCATTCTTTAATATGATAGAAAGAAAGCGCACACATAAAGGAGAAATTTATGACAAATCCAACCTTTGGAGAAAGAAAGAGAGTGTAACCTACAAAACTAGATATGGTGTTTATGCAGTCATCCCTGACTCAGCACATGAAAAGATTATCCTCGTTCAAGCTCCAAATGGTGCATGGTTCTTGCCTGGTGGCGAGATTGAAGCAGGCGAAGATCATTTTGAAGCTCTCAAACGAGAACTGATTGAAGAATTAGGGTTTTACAGCTGAGATTGGCACTATTATGGTCAAGCAGATGAGTATTTCTATTCCAGCCATCGTGATACTTACTACTACAATCCAGCCTATCTCTACGAAGCTACTTCTTATCAAGAAATCCAAAAAAACCTTTGGAGGACTTCAATCATCTAGCTTGGTTTCCAATCGATGAAGCCATTGCTAACTTAAAGCGTGGCAGTCATAAATGGGCAATTGAAGCTTGGAAAAAACAGCATCAAGTTTAAATTAACTTTTCCAATTTTTCCAAAAAGTGCTATAATAGAAATAGAAACACAGGAGGAAAGCCTATGAAGCTCATCAACACTACTAATTCTCACTCAAACCTTGTTAAAAAGCCAACTGGAGAGTACCGACGCTACACTCGTAGAAGTCTACTCTGCAGGCAACACTGATGTTATCTTTACTCAGGCACCGCTTCATTATGAAATCCTCATTTCCAATAAACATCGTGCTATCCGCGAACAAGAAATGGAAAAATCCAAGAATTTTTCTTGAATCGTAAGATTGACAAGCAAAAATATCGATGAAGCTAATATCAAGACCCTCTACTCTGAAAAAAATTGATTGAAATCTCAATCCCAACAAAAATAAAAACTTAGCTATATTTGGACAACACTCTAAAAAAATTCTAACTTTTTAGAGTGTTCTTTCTCTGTCTAATCCGATATTCTAGAATCAGATTCAGTTGTACAGAAAGAGTTTTTCTAACAATCCTTCAACTTACTAAGTTTGGCAATATTTTTGAAAAAAACTCGGTACTTGATCATCAAAACAATTAATTTTTACTATTATAATTTACTAACAATAAAAAAGGAGCTCATAAATGGAGAAAATAGTATACAGAAAAGCCAGGCTAGACGAATACCAAAAATTGGAAAAAGTAATAGCCGATAGCTTCTTTGACTATCCATTCTTAACTCTAATCATAGATGATCTCAAGAAACCTGAATACTATCCTGCTTTTTTAGAACTATTGGAGAGTCTCCTTACTCGCCTCTATATCAAAGAAGAGACCTGTTTAGTAGCTGAACAAGACGGAGAAATCCTGGCTGTTGCCCTATTACAACAAGAGGAATTTTCGCTCCTGTCTTATCTTCTAAACGGTGTAATAAAACTATTTTGCTACATTAAACCACGAAATTTTTTGAAGTATCTTGATTTAGTAGACCGTTCCGAAGAACAGTTGAAAAAATCTAATAGCTTTGACTGGTATTTGATGCTCCTTGCAGTCAATCCATCCGTTAAAGGACAAGGAGTGGGCAGTGCTTTTCTTAGAGACGCAGTTGAGCCTTATGTCAAATCCAAGGGCTGCAAGCGCTTAGGGCTCATTACCAGTACAGAAAAAAATGTTCCATTCTATAAAAAGAATGATTATGAATTGCTAGATTTTATGGAGTTAGAATATGGCACAAAATCCATTGGGAACTGGGCTTTTTTAAAAACTATCAATAAATAACTAAAAAGGGTTGAAATCAACTCCTTTTTACTTTATTCACTGCTTCTTTCAAGGCGTCAACCTTATCCAAAGCGTTCCCATGGAAGATCGATATCTGTACGTCCCATGTGTCCATAAGCCGCAGTTTGACGGTAGATTGGACGTTTGAGATCCAGCATTTGAATGATTCCTGCTGGACGAAGGTCAAAGATTTGACGCGCTGCTTTTTCAAGCTTGCTTTCAGCTACTGTTCCAGTACCGAAGGTATCGATACGAACAGATACAGGTTGGGCTACACCAATGGCATAAGCCAATTGCACTTCTGCTTTCTTAGCAAGTCCTGCTGCAACGATGTTTTTGGCGATGTAGCGAGCTGCATAAGAAGCTGAACGGTCAACCTTAGTCGCATCCTTACCAGAGAAGGCACCACCACCGTGACGTGAGTAACCACCATAAGTATCCACGATGATCTTACGACCAGTCAAACCTGAGTCTCCTTGAGGTCCTCCGATAACGAAACGACCTGTTGGATTGATGAAGAATTTAGTTTCATCGTCAAGATAAGAAGCTGGAATCACTTCTTTGATAACCTTGTTAATCACATCTTCATGAATTTGTTCATTGCTAACTTCTGGATCGTGTTGAGTTGAAATAACGACTGTATCCACGCGTACTGGCTGGTCATTTTCATCATATTCAACAGTAACTTGTGATTTAGCATCTGGACGAAGATAGCTAATTTCACCAGACTTACGAAGTTCTGCCAAACGACGAACCAACTTGTGGCTGAGTGAGATTGGAAGTGGCATGAGTTCTTCAGTTTCATTAACCGCAAAACCAAACATGAGACCTTGGTCTCCAGCTCCAATCAAATCAAGTGGATCTTGATCTGCGTTTCCACGAACTTCCAAGGCTTCATTAACACCTTGGGCGATATCAGGAGATTGCTCTACCAATGATGGATGAACTCCTACTGTTTCAGCTGAGAATCCATACTCAGTGTTGGTATAGCCAATCTCTGCAATCGTATCACGTACCACACGGTTAATATCTACATAGGCATTGGTTGAAATTTCACCAAAAACATGAACTGAACCAGTATAAACAGCTGTTTCAGCAGCAACGTGGGCTTCTGGATCTTGCTCTAAAATAGCATCCAAAATAGCATCTGAAATTTGGTCTGCAATCTTATCTGGATGCCCCTCAGATACAGATTCAGACGTGAATAATTTACGTTCTGACATAAAAATGTCCCCCCTTAAAAAATATTCGTTATAGAGTTACAAAGTACTGGCACAGAATCGATAAACGACGTTCACTACCACCTTATCGGGACCATATAACCTAACTATTATAACACGAATCTTTGAAAAATACTCGTATGATTACTATTTTTCTTAATCGGAAACTGTTTTCTAATCTTAACCAAATAAAAAAACTCTTAAAGTGGATAGGATTTCCAACTCAAGAGATTTCTTAAAAACTAATTATTTTTCTAGATAAAAACTCAAAACGTTCTCCGACGTATTGGCTCTTTACATACTCAAAAGCTGTACCATCATCAAAGTAAGAAACCTGAGTCAGTCCTAAAAATAGCATGACCTTTTTCTACTTCTAGATAATGAGCAATTTTTTCCTTGGCTAAGCGAGCATAAATAGTCTGGTGAGATTTACCAATCCGATAACCATGTTTCTGTAAGGTTTGAAAGAAGTGCTTGGTTACTTCTTCTTTCTTGAAATTCTTGATAAATTTCTCAGGAATAGAAGCCACCTCGTAGACTACCGGAACTTGATCTGCATAACGAACACGTTCCATTCGAATAATATTTTCAGTGGCCTTGATCCCTAATTTTTCAACTTCTTGCTCATTAGGAATAGTCCGACGATAGGAAATCAGATGACTCGATGGTGTTTTCACCCTGAGCCTTCACAATTTCCGTAAAACTAGTCGTTCCACGCATTTTTTCCTGAACACGAGTACTAGAAACAAAGGTCCCGCTACCCACACGACGCTCCAAAACTCCTTCCTCGACCAAAAGGGAGATGGCTTGACGCAGGGTCATACGGCTAACCTCAAATTCCTCAGCTAAGTCTCTCTCGCTTGGGAGTCTCTCTCCAATTTTCCAATTTCCCTCATCAATACCTTTTTTGATTTGGTCGTGAATTTTCATATAAGCTGGTAACATGCTTGCTCACTTCTTTTCTTTATTTTTTCCATTGTACCCTATCTCATGGGGAAAAGTCAAACTGCACTTGTTTGGTTGGTAATTCTGGGTCATTTATGATAGAATATTCAAGAAGATATTTCTTTTAAGAAAGGGAAAAGATGACCAACATTTCAACTGATTTGCAAGATGTCGAAAAGATCATCGTACTGGACTATGGTAGCCAGTATAACCAACTTATCTCACGTCGTATCCGTGAGATTGGTGTCTTTTCAGAACTAAAAAGTCACAAGATTTCGGCTGACGAAGTCCGCGCTATCAATCCTATCGGGATTGTACTTTCAGGTGGTCCAAACTCTGTTTACGAAGAAGGCTCATTTGATATTGATCCAGAGATTTTTGAACTTGGTATTCCAATTTTAGGAATCTGCTACGGTATGCAGCTATTGACTCACAAGCTTGGAGGAAAGGTTGTTCCTGCAGGTGACGCTGGTAACCGTGAATATGGACAATCAACTCTTACTCACACTGAGTCTGCTCTTTTTGCTGGAACTCCAGAAGAACAACTTGTTTTGATGAGCCACGGTGATGCTGTCACTGAAATTCCTGCTGATTTCGTTCGTACTGGTACATCAGCTGACTGTCCATATGCAGCTATTGAAAATCCAGAAAAACACATCTACGGTATCCAATTCCACCCAGAAGTTCGTCACTCAGTTCACGGTTATGATATCCTTCGTAACTTCGCTCTCAACATCTGTGGTGCCAAAGGCGATTGGACTATGGATAACTTCATCGAGATGCAAATCAAACAAATCCGTGAAAAAGTTGGAGACAAACGTGTTCTCCTCGGACTTTCTGGTGGTGTTGACTCTTCTGTTGTTGGGGTTCTTCTCCAAAAAGCAATCGGAGATCAATTGATCTGTATCTTTGTAGACCACGGTCTTCTTCGTAAAGGAGAAGCTGACCAAGTTATGGATATGCTTGGTGGTAAGTTTGGTTTGAATATCGTTAAAGCAGATGCTGCTAAACGTTTCTTGGATAAACTTGCTGGTGTATCTGATCCTGAACAAAAACGTAAGATTATCGGTAACGAGTTTGTTTATGTCTTTGATGATGAAGCAAGCAAACTAACAGATGTGAAATTCCTTGCGCAAGGTACTCTTTATACAGACGTTATCGAGTCAGGTACTGATACTGCTCAAACTATTAAATCTCACCACAACGTTGGTGGACTTCCAGAAGACATGCAGTTTGAACTCATCGAACCACTCAACACTCTTTACAAGGATGAGGTTCGTGCCCTTGGTACTGAACTTGGTATGCCAGACCACATCGTGTGGCGCCAACCATTCCCAGGACCAGGTCTTGCTATCCGTGTCATGGGTGAAATCACTGAAGAAAAACTTGAAACAGTCCGCGAATCAGACGCTATCCTTCGTGAAGAAATCGCTAAAGCTGGTCTTGACCGCGACATTTGGCAATACTTCACTGTTAACACTGGCGTTCGTTCAGTAGGTGTTATGGGAGATGGCCGTACTTACGACTATACTATCGCTATCCGTGCCATCACTTCTATCGACGGAATGACAGCTGACTTCGCTAAGATTCCTTGGGAAGTTCTCCAAAAAATCTCAGTTCGTATCGTAAACGAAGTTGACCACGTTAACCGTATCGTCTACGATATTACAAGTAAACCACCTGCAACTGTGGAGTGGGAGTAAAGTTTCCTATAAAATAAAAAATAATACTGCTGGAGCATGGACTACAGTGGTATTATTTTTATAATTTCAATATTAGGAAAATTTCTCGACTCTCAACTCCTCTTTTTAAATACTTGAAACCATGCTATAATATAGTAAGTATAGCTCCAATAACCTAATGATAAAGATTTCTTACATCATCCGTAAGTGTTATTCTACTCTGATTCATATTATAATGAAAGTAACAAAAGATGGAGGTGTTTCACATGGAAACAATTTTACGAGTAGAATCATTAAAAAAAGCATTATGGAAAAGAGCCGAATATCACCAAAAGCCTTGAACGGTATATCTTTTCAAGTTGTCAAAGGTGAGTTCTTAGGGATTATGGGAAGCAGTGGTTCTGGGAAAAACAACCCTTCTTAACTGTCTCGCTACTATCATCAAAACCAACTGACGGCTCCATTCAAATGCAAGAAAAAGATTTAGGTCAGTTAAAAGGTAGTCAGTTAGCTGATTATCGTGGTAAGGAAATTGGTTACCTCTTTCAAAATTTTGAGCTTTTGGACAATCTGACAGCCAAAGAAAATATTTTACTCCCCTTGTCTTTGCACAAGGTCGATGCCAACGAAAGCAAGGTTCGGTTAGAATTGCTTTCCCAATATCTAGATATTTCTGAACTTCTGGATAAGTTCCCATCTCAATTATCAGGTGGTCAACGGCAAGGGTAGCTGCTGCGCGTGCTTGATTTTGAGACCCTAAGATTGTATTTGCAGATGAGCCCACAGGAGCTTTGGATTCAAAAAATGCGACCATTTTGATGCAAAAATTATCCGAAATGAATCAAGTGGAAGAAACCACCATTCTCATGGTGACCCACGATTCAGTCGCTGCCAGCTTTTGCAACCGCATCTTGTTTATCCAAGACGGAAAACTATTCCATGAAATTCGACGCGATTATCCAAGAGAAAGTCAAGAAGATTTTTACCACAGAATACTAAAGGTCATGTCTGCACTGGCTGGAGGTGATGGCAATGTTTTCTAAATTAGTCTCAAGAAATAGCAAGAGGGATCGAAAGAATAATGGCTTGTATTTCAGTTCCATGGTTCTTTCTATTATCTCCTTTTACATCATCCTTTCTTTGTCCCATCAAGATGTGATGATCTTTCTCAAACAAATAGAGAGTGACGCTGTAAATAAACTCTTTAGCATGATTCCCATTCTTTATGTAGCAACCCTCTTTATTCTCTTTTTTCTAGTCTACTTCGCAAGCAGTATGCAGATGGAAAGGAGAAAACATGAATTTGGTGTCTATCTAACGCTAGGGATGCGAAGAAGCAAACTATTCTTGCTGCTCCTACTCGAGGATTTGAGAAACAGTATCCTTGCTCTTGGAATAGGCCTTCCAATTTCAATCTTGATTTCAGAACTGATTAGCCTAATAACCGCTAAAATTGTTGGGCTAGGGATTATTGAACATCAATTTTCTCTATCTACTACAGCTCTATTCTATACAATCATCGGTTTCCTAGCCGTAAAATTAGCTGTCTTTATTCTTTTAAGTGCAAAAACAGCCAATAAGGAAATCGGAGATCTGCTATCCTATTCTCCTTCTGGCATGAAGAAACTACTCCCCAAGGGTGTGTACCTTCTTGCTTCTGTCCTCGGAATTTTGCTTCTAGGAACAGCCTATTACTTGGGGATGAGTGGACTATCTTGGGAAAAATGTCATAACAATAGGGCATCACTGTTCTCTTGGGGACTCTAGGAACTATACTACTCTTCTTTGGTATGCGTTTGTTTATAGACTTTTTGGTCAAGCTTGGAAGCAATCGAAAACTCCACACCTATAATTTTAGACAGATTCAGGAATTAGTTATCCAACGTTCAACTATACTGGCTATCTGCTCCTCTTAATCTTCTCTGCCTTGTGCCTCTTTGGAGCAGGTGTTGCCATTGCAAGTGGCAATTCAGGCAATCAAACCCACGTTTTGGATTATACATTTAGAGATAGCAAGCAGGAAACAGATGAAAATCTTGATATGAATACAGTTAAAAATGAGCTTGAAGCTACTGGACTGGCATCACAGTTTTCAAAGATTCTACAAATCAAAGTGGGCAAACCGAAAGAACACGAGTCCGTGTCCTTTGAAAAGTTCATCAAGGTATTGAAAGAGCAAAAAGAAAGTAAAAACAAGGAAGTCTTAGTCCATAATTTCCAGAAGTATATAAGTTGCCACCTTTTGCCACTCTCTGAATACAATGAGCTTAGAAAGGCTGCCAGTCTCCCTCCTCTAGAATTAACAAACAAGGAAGCCTACTTGTATATGGGAAAAGATTTTCTCCCGGATGAGAATCTAGTTAACTCTGTTCTGAAAACAAATCCTCAAATCAAAGTCATGGAAAATGATGTAAAATTGATTGGAGAGGTTCAGTCTTTACCAATTGTAACGGATCGTGAAATAAACATTTCTGTAGCCCTCATAGTCCCAGATGAGACCTTTATGAGCTATACAGATGGTCGGTATTCAAATTATGTTAGTGGTATCTTGGCTCCTGAGCTGGTCAAGGAAAAAGGCCTGATGAAAGCTATCTCAGATACCAATAAAAAGCTGAATCAAAGCCCTCTTGGCTATGAAAGTTATATACAAAACATGGGAAGACAATTATTTTACATTATCTCTGCCAGCTATATCACCATCTATCTGGCTATCATCTTCCTTGTTGTCGCAAATACAATTATCGGCGTTCAGTTTTTGATGGGACAAAGACAATCCTACAGACGATACCAGACCTTAATCCATCTTGGAGCAAACTACGAAACTCTTTGTAAATCTTCAGAAAAGCAAATCAATTGGTATTTTGGTCTGCCAATAGCTCTTGCACTTATCAGTAGTAGCTTCGGAGTGAGCTCCCTCCTCACAGGAATAGTACCAGCCAGTGCAAGAATGGCCATGGGGCAGAAATTTATCACAGCCATGCTGATAATACTACTGTTAGCTGGATTTGAAGTCATCTATATAAGAATTGTAAAGAAAAATAGCAACAAGTACTTGTTGTCATTAATGGAACCCAAAAGAGATGAATAAAGTAGAATAAAATAGGAAAAGGAGGAGCCGATATGAAGCATATTCTGGTTATTGAAGATGAAGCCTTGATTCGAGATGAAATTGTCATTTTGTTAGAGAAAGCGGGTTATCAAGTTGATAAGTTGAGTGACTTCAAAGATACAAGCCAGCAAGTATTGCAATACGATACGGATTTAATCATACTGGATTTGAATTTGCCAGGAGAAACAGGTTTTCAAATTTGTAAAAATCTCAAGTCCAAACGCTCTGTGCCCATATTGGTTCTCACCTCCCGTGAACAACTAAAAGATGAGATTTACGCCCTAAAATTAGGGGCTGACGAGTACTTAACAAAACCTTTCAAGAAAGAAAGATTCTTGGCTCGTATAGAAAACATCTTGAAACGCTATGAAGGTAGACAAAATTTGCTTGAAAAAGATAATTTCCTGCTGGATAGAAATACCTATACTCTTTATATCAACGGACATTCGATTTTACTCCCTCAAAATCAAGGGAAATTGTTAGAAACCTTATTAGTGGCAACTGATTCTGTCGTCACAAAAGAAGAACTAAGCATGAAACTGTGGAATACAACTGAGTTCATCGATGAAAATGCCCTACAAGTAAACATTGCAAGGCTGAAAAAGGTGATGAAACAGGCTGGCATTGCCCTTAAAGTCAAGTCCGTCAGAGGTATTGGTTACAAGCTAGAAGAGGTAAGTCCAGATGAAACATAATCTAAAATATCTAGCTAGTTATCTGCCTTGGTTACTTGTTCTCTTAGCATTTGATCTATTTACAGCTGTCCTGCTTTGGCTTTCAGATGTGAGAATGTTTCAAGCTCTCATCCTTCTCTATATTTTAGCCACCGTCCTGCTTTTTCATCCTATCATTCTTACTTATAAGAAAAGAAAGAAAAAAATCAGATGCTCTAAATCCTTCATAGCCAATCCTAAGATCGATACTGAGCTTGAATTATTGAATTTATCAAGTGCCTCAGAGAAAGAAAGCATTGAAAAAATAGCAGATACACTTTATCAAAAGCAGGCTCAAATAGGAAAACTCAACTCATTACTAGCCGAGTACGAGGACTATGTTGAAAAATGGGCGCATGAGATTAAACTTCCTTTATCGCTTCTTTCCCTCCTTTTAGACAATCAAAGTGACCAACTACCTGAGGATACTGCTTTTAAATTGGACTATGTAAAAATCAAATCCAAGGAAATGTATCACAGATCTTATTCTACTACAGGGTGAAAAGTGAGAAAAATGATTTTCTATTTGAAGACCTTGACCTAGAAGAGTGTATCCAAGATCTTTTGGAGAACTTTGATCCCTTGCTCAAAGAAAAGAATTTTACGATTACGTTAGAGAAACATACAAGGAATCTGCTACACCGATCAACGCAGTTTTGGATTTATCCTGTCTCAAATACTAGCCAACGCCCTTAAATATAGCTCTGACAAACCAGAACTCAAGATTTCTATGTCAAGTGACAAGGGGCGCAAAACCCTGATTATTAGGGATAATGGGTGTGGAGTTAAAGCTTTCGATCTCCCTCATATCTTTGAAAAAGGATTTACAGGTGATTCAGGAGAAACAAGGAAAAAATCAACAGGCATGGGTCTCTATCTTGTCAAACAATTAGCAGATGCTTTAAAAATCGACATCGTAGTAAAATCCGAATGGATGCATGGATTTGAAATCTCTCTTTCTATTTCGTAATTTTTCGATTAAGAAAATTGCCTAGTCATAGAAAGCACATATTTTATACCAAAAAGGAAAGCTGTACTGACCCCAAAAAGTTGGACAAATAATTATTGAAAGGATTTAGTTCTGTATTGCACAGGGCTAAGTCCTTTTCTACCATTTGTCAAGTATATCAAGGTATTTGATGAAAAATAGTTTGATTTCCATAGTCAAACTAAGGAAATTGTCTTTTTCTGAACTAAAGTTTAGTGAAAAAGTGTACACTAAACCAACACCTTATCTGGTGATTTTTTTGATAAGGCGTTACAATAATATGGCATAAACAATTTTACCGATTTTGGATAGAAGTATAATCGTAAAGTTTGTTATGCGTTATGAGGTAATACATTGTTCTAATGAGACGATGTATAGAGGCAATCGTGTGTGGTTTGGTTGAAGTCACTTGCGATTGTCTTTTCCGTTTCTCATAGAAGTCTGCGATATGACAAGGATTGGTGTGGCTAGCTGAAGCTATGTTATGAATGCACTTAAAGAGAATCTTTCTGGCATAGGGATTCCCACGTTTGGTGATATGTTCCTTGACTAGAAAGTTTCCAGATTCATAGTGTCTGAGGTCAATACCGATAAAAGCATTGATTTGATTGGCAGAGTGAAATCGACGAATGTCACCAAGTTCGCCAATAATACTTGTCGCTGTGGTTTCGGCTATTCCAGGAATAGAGAGAAGAATCTCGTATTCTGGCAAAGATTGAGCTAATGTTACCATCTCCTCTAAAACACCTTGTCTGTGTTCAGAAAGCCTAAGTAACTCCCCTGCATAGTATTTGACCTCTTCTATCACTGGAGAGGTTTTCTTGACCGCACAATAAGACTGATTAGCTAGTTTTGTAAGCTTATCTACTAAGTAAGTCACACGTTTTTCAGAGATGCGTTTTGCCGTAGACTGACGGATGATAGCTGTTAATGTGGCGTCATCGACTCCAGTACAAAACTATTACATGGAAAAGTCATGACCAAGTTCCAATATTGTTCCCCAGTTGGTGCCGACAATATGTTTTCCAATTCAGGAAAAGTGACCTGTAAAACCTTGTGCAGACGGTTTTTAGCGCAGACGATATCCTCAGTAAGATTCTGATAGAAACGGCTGAGATCGCGTAATTCTTGATAAAGCGCTTCTTGGACATAGCTTGGTTTACGATTGAGGATGAACTGAGACGCAGCTAGTTTTTCAGCGTCAATCTTATCGGTTTTACGTACTCGTAAGCTATCTAGTTGTTTTTTGGATTCTAAGGGATTGAGCCGTGTATAAGCGTAACTATTATCCTCAAAGAAGGCCTGAAGACGACGAGAATAGACACCAGTCGCCTCGAAGATAATCTCTGGCTCGTGAACAGTCTTCAAGTCCCCAAGTAGTCGATTAAATCCGATGGCATCATTGGGAATGGTATAGCCATGTACTTTTTCTCCATTGACCAAGATGGCCACTTCTGAGCTTGCTTTACTCACGTCAATCCCAAAAACTACTCGCATGATATTACCTCTTTGTCTTGAATGATTCCTTGCTTTAGTGATGTCATTTTCAATACTCGACGTTTTCGTCCCACATACTTTGATAACATTCTTCCTAAAACAGGTGTCTTGTCAGTTTTAGTTACGACGTCTAGCGCCAAAGGACTTATCGACTTAACAAGACACCACTACTTTAACATAACGAAAAAGTAGTGAGTACTTTCTCCCGTCGGAGATTTCCTCACTACTAATCTTAGTATGTTTTAGTTTGACTTTAATTCGTTTGTTGTTGTAGTAATCAATATAGTCTACAATAGCTTGTTCCAATTGATTAAGTGATTTAAATGTCTTCTCGTAACCATAAAAACATTTCCGATTTCAAAATGCAAAGAAAGATTCCATCATGCCATTGTCTGTGCTGTTACCTTTACGTGACATAGATGGCTGAATTCCCTTACTCTCTAGGGAACCGATGATCAATATATGAAAGAGGAGTCGAGACCGGTACACATATATCAAATAAACAATAACATTTATTTCACCAATCCCAGTGTTGAACTATAAAAAAACAGTAAAACCGACTTGGTTCTACTGTCTTATTCTTAAAATGTCTGGCGTTTGGCTTTTCGCTCTGCGCGTCCGCGGGCACGACCTTCTGCTCGCTTGGCTTTACGACGTTTTTCATCGACAGCCCACTGGATTTTTTTCTTATATCCTGGTTTGACTTTTTCTTTTTCTTTTTAACCAAGCCAATCATTTCGATGTCCAATTTTTCTTGTTTCTTCTCACGATTGGCACGACGATCACGGTCATAAGTATCTTGGAATTCTCCGTCTTTAACCATCTTAGGCACAAACTTGATCCCTAGTTTCTCTAACTCACGAATATCTGAGTCGTCACTAGGCTGGTAAAGGGTAATGGCTGTACCTGGTAGACCATTACGTCCAGTTCGTCCAACACGGTGGACAAAGAAGGACAAGTCTTGTGGAATAGCATCATTGATAACGTGGCTGACACCTTCAATATCAATCCCACGCGCAGCCAAGTCAGTCGCAACAATATACTCAAAATCAAGGTTCTTGACCTGATTCATGATACGTTTACGTTCACGAGGTGCAATATCTCCATGAATCTTAGCAACCTTCAAGCCTTGAGCTGTTAGGTAGGTATGCAATTCATCTGCACGTGTCTTAGTATTGACAAAAATCATGGCTAGATATGGTTGCATGACTTGAGTCAATTCATAAATCTGGGCATTCTTATCACGACCTTTAGTCGAAATCAACCAGTTATCAATGGTATCTGAGATAACTGTTTTGGTCTTGATTTTTTCCATAACTGGATTAGACAAGTATTTTTTCAAGAATGGTTGCAGTTTTTGCGGAATAGTCGCTGAGAAGACCATAAACTGCAAGTCTTTCGGAAGACTTCCTGCAATCTTATCAACCGTCTCCAAGAATCCCATATCCAAGGTCATGTCGGCTTCATCGACTACAAAGGTCTTAGCCTTGTGGATGGCAAGATCACCAGATTTTACCAAATCATAGATACGACCTGGTGTTCCGATAACAATGTGGGGCTGGTTGCTTGCCAGTTTATCAATTTGGCGGGCCTTATCTGTACCACCAACATAGTTAACAACACGAATTTCTACTTCCGAATGGCCTGCAATTTGACGAGCAGCTTGGTAAATCTGAGTCGCTAATTCACGACTTGGAGCTGTGATAACTGCCTGCACACTATCGCTCTCTTCATCCAACTGTTGGAAAATTGGAAGCAAGAAGGTATGAGTTTTCCCTGAACCTGTTTTTGATTCACCAACCAAGTCTCGACCAGCCAAGACAATAGGAATCAACTTATCCTGCACCTCGGTAGGAGTCGTAAACTTCAACTCCTCCAAAGCTTCTTCTATATATTTTTAAATTTAAATTTCGTAAATGACATAATATCCTCGATTCTATCTATCTACTCATTATACCACATTTTGATGCATTACAGTTAAACTTTCGGTTTGGATAATCACTCCGAAATGTAAAAACATACCCGATTAAAGGCAAGAAAAATACTCTCTGTCCATCATAAACAGAGAGTATCGCTTTTTTATTTAAGCTCCCATTCTTTCATTAGCCAATCACAAAAACTGTTGATAGCGTTGGTCGAGAGCTTCATGATGCCCATAAGCATCAAAAGGTGGAATATGTTGAGGGAGCTGCTTCTGAAATCAGATCATGAATGCCTCTAGCAAAAATAGGAGCCTTAGACAGACGATTGGAATGATTGGCACCTTCTATCTGACCATTTTGCAGATAAATCAGACTTTGGTTCTGTATCAAAGTATGTTCCCTGCAAAAGTCTATAAATTCTGGATACCAGAAAGAACCACAGATAGAAAAAGATACAGGTCGCAGGAAGATGACTACTATAGAGACTATAAACAGCTGCAAGACCGCCCAGTGAATAGCCACCATAAGCAATCCTACTTTCATCAATCAAGTAGTCCTTTTCAGAGTTATTAGAATTCCTTGAAAGAGCTTCTGATGGTAGTCGTCTCCCTTCCCACCGAAAATCTGGCGCCCCTTCTTTCAAGCACTAGCTTTCCAAGGTGTAAAGTCATCCAGACGATTTTCTGGAATCAAGCCCACCAAAAATCACAGATTGGGATAGGTATGATAAATAATCTAGTTCCCTCATCATTCAAGAGCACAACTGGGTAGGTTTGTTTAGAGTCATAGTTTGAAGGAAGCTGACCCTAACCTGAATCCTTCCCAGTTAAACTCCTTATTTTCTTGATAAAGTCATTGATTTTTCAAGGGAATCAATCACTGCTGGACCGTAGTCCATCAACTCATCGTAAGAGATGGTCATGATTTTTGATTCTTGATTGCTGGGTACATTTTTCCAAAACAGCATTTGCCTTCATCAAATCCACTGCTTTTTCATCCAACTTTTTGATTGCGGTCGCTGGTTACAGATAATCAACTCTGGATCCATTGATACTAAGTTTTCCCAGGTCAAGCCAGATGTTCCTGTTGCGACATTTGTGTAACCAAGTTGGTTGAGCAAACTTTCTTGAAGGGCTGACTTGTAGGCACCGAAGGTTTCATCGTTATAAGCAACCATAATCAAAGCTTTTTTCTTTTCACCCTGTGTTTCTGGGTTGGCTTTTTAACCGCATCGATTTTAGCTTGCAATTGCTCTGCGTATTGATTAGCCTTGTCTTGGACATTGAAAATGGTGCCAAGATTCTTCACATCTTCTACGATATTTCCCAAATCCTGTTGGATATTTGATAGTGAAGCTTTTTGCGTATAAACAGGGATTTTATTTTCATTCCAAGCACTGATAGTTCCCATTGACTTTTCAGAGAACATCATGTTTCGTCCCATCAAGGCATCTGGTTCATAAGAAAGAACCGTTTCTTGTGAGACTGATTTCTTATCCCCAATATGAGGGATAGCTTCAATTGCTTCCTTGTATTTACCAGTTACGGCATTATCAGGATTGAGCATACCGGCAATTTTATCCTTCAAACCAAGTTCAAGTAGGATTTCAGTTGTCGAAAGATTGTTGGTGATGACCTTTTCAGGGGCCTTTTCAAAGACTTGTTCGACTTCGTTTCCTTTGGCATCATAAGTTTTGATGGTTACAGGATAGCTTGTTTCTGTAGTAGATTTTTGACTTGTCTCTGCGCTTGATTGTGTGGTAGCTTTTTCTGTTGTACTATTTCCACAAAGCTGCTAAAGTTAAGGTAGCTACTGTTAGAAGCAAAATACTGAGTGATTTTTCATGTTTTGTTTTCCTTTTCATTTTTATAAATAGTGAATCATGGCTTGCTGATCTTCTGTCCAAGTTACCTTACTTTGAACGCCATAGACAGCCTGCAATGACTCAGGGTGTGATGGTCTCTTTTGGAGTACCTTGGTAAACAATCTCCCTTCTTTCATGAGAGTAGAGATAGTCTGAATAGCGACAAGCTAGCTGAATATCATGCAAGACAGCTAGCACATTGATCTGAAGATTTTTGACAATGGTCAATAAGTCTAGCTGGTACTTGATATCCAAATGATTGGTCGGTTCGTCTAAGAGCAGGAGAGTCGGTTCTTGTGCCAAGGCACGTGCCAACAAAACCCGCTGCTTCTCTCCTCCTGACAAAGAAAGAGTAGAGTCGATTTCTCTTTTTCAAGCAGATCTACCTTGACCAAAGCATCCTCAACCAAAGCAAAGTCTCTGTCTTTTTCCTTTTGTAAGAAAGAGAGATGGGGTGTTCTACCCAGCATGACAATCTCCTCAACCGTACAATCAAACTGAAGTTGATTAAACTGCGTGATAACTGCCATCTGCTTTGCCGTTTCTTTGACGCTCATTTGGTCTAGAGGTTTCCCATCTAAAGAAATCAAGCCCTGATTCGGCTTTTCCTGTCGATAGAAGAGTTTCAGCAAGCTAGTCTTCCCACTGCCATTTGGTCCTAAAATGGTATGAAATTGGTTTGCCCTCAAGTTTAAGTGAGACTCCTTTGAGAATTTTTTTCTCTCCGATTCCAAAGTGAATATCCTGGCACATTAAGTCCATATCAGACCTTCACCTCCCCTCGTCTACTTCCAACCATATAAATAAAGAAAGGAGCACCTACTAGAGCTGTGAAAATCCCAATCGGCAGTTCAGCATTTTGAATCAAGACACGAGCAAGAACATCTGCCCAAACAACAAATAGTGCGCCGAGCAAAGTAGCTATCGGAAAAAGTCTTCTGTAATTTGTCCCCACCAAGCTTCGTGCCAAATGAGGTGTGATGAGACCAACAAAACCAATAATCCCACAAGTCGATACCAAGATTGCTGTCATTATAGCCACAATCGTCACATAAAGATACCAGTAAAAACGTAGGGGAATCCCTAAGGTCAAAGCCGCCTCATCACCCATCATCATGGCATTAAAAACACGATATTGGGTAGAGAAAAATAAAAAAGCAATTCCCACGATTATAGTTGGCAAGGTTAAGTGAGCCCAGGAAGTCCCCGCTAAAGAACCCATGGTCCAAAACTTGATGGTCATGACACTATCAGCATTAGCGCCAATTGAAATAATAAAGTTTGAAAAAGCCAAAAATAGTGCATTCACAACTGTCCCTGATAAAATCAGGCTTGAAGTTGTCATCCTGCCTTGCATGGAAGCAATCAGAAGGACTGCAACTGTTGCCACAAGCGCTCCAAGGAAAGAGCCAAGACCAATCATGACCTTAAACCCGAGAATGATGCTCAAAGTCGCACCAAAGGTTGCCCCAGCTGAAATTCCTAAAACATAAGGTTCTGCGATTGGATTATTGACTGTTGACTGCATGACGCTACCACACATGGAAAGGCCTGCACCAACTATCAAACCAAGAAAAACCCGTGGTAATCTCATATTCCAAACAATAGCAAGTGTAGACTTCGAAAGGTCTCCTATATCCAGAGGGGCCCCCATCTTACTTAAAATAATTCTATAAGTATCACTCAAGCTAATCTGAACAGACCCCATAGAAACAGCTAGAAACAGAGACACCCCAAAGCTCCGAGCAACAGAGCTAGGAGAAAAAACATATCGCAGGTTTTTGATGGCTTCGAGAAGATTTGGAAATCATGAAACCCTCCCTTAATAAAATTAAAAAATTTAGACAATTTTCATAAATAGTATACCACATTTCCAAATCTGGAACAAGGCTAGAAAAATGCACAAAAATAGCCCTCTGAAGTCAGAGAGCTGATTTGAACTCGGGATAAAAACCTAGTGAACAAAAAAATCTACCCGAAGAGAGAACTTTCTGGTTTATTTTACCTTTCAGTGCTAGAAATCGTAACCGAAGATTGTACTTGAATATATCGAGGTAGGTGACAAAAAAAAAAGCTCCCTGAAGTCAGAGAGCTGATTTGAGCTCGGGCTAAAATCCTAGTGAAAAAGATGAAACTCCTTGTGTTCATCGAACACGGTGTCGTTTCCCTATTTTCATACGGATTTCTTACGCCCTTAGCATCATGATCCTTGCTGGATAAAACGTTTATAGACTAGGCGGCAAGCCGAAGATTGTACAAAAATGTTAGTGAAACAAAAAATCTCCCCGAAGGGAGATCATTCTGGTTTATTTTACCTTACAGTGCTAGGAACCGTAACCGAAGATTATACTTGAGTATATCGAGGTAAGGTGACAACGCAATGTAAGTGGAAAATAAAGCAGATTAGCGACGAAGTCCTAGAGAGTTGATTAACTCACGGTAACGGTTAACGTCGTTTTTACGCAAGTATGCAAGCAAGTTACGACGGCGACCGATTTTCTTCATCAATCCACGGTAAGTAGCGTGGTCTTTTTTGTGTTGTTTGATGTGTTCGTTAAGGTGGTTGATTTCCCAAGTAAGGACAGCAACTTGAACCTCTACTGAACCTGTATCACCTTCGTGACGTGCATATTGTGCAATGATTTCATTTTTCTCTTTTGAGATTGCCATGATGTTTCTCCTTTTTATTTGGCTTCATCCGAGTGACAGGGTTGGCATGCCTGTAACCAAGAAGAAGTTATTTGTCTTTACGACAATTTCTATTCTACCAATAACTAAGTTCTTTGTCAACTAATTTACTATCCATACCACAAATATGCTATAATATTCATAGGGAAGGATATCTAAGTTGATAGTTTTATAACGAGGTGATTACCATGCGTAAATTGTTCAAATATCTCCCCTACTATCTGGTCGTATTTTTCTTTTATTGTCCACTTTATGGATTATTTATACTACTATTACAGAATCCAAAACTAACGGAGCTCTATCTTTTAAATATATTCATCATTTCGCCTGTTGTAGTTTTTATAGTTTCTCTTCTTTATAGTTATCGATTTGGTTTTTCACTGCATTGGCTTCTAGGTAGCTGCTTGCTCTATTGTTTTACTATTATTCCTTTCAGAGAATTTATTATTGTTTATTTCCTAGCCTATGAAATTCTTATTCTACTAGGTACAGTTATTGGTGCCGCTATTAAGAATCTAGTGCAAAAACTGAAAAGCAAAAAACTTTCACAAAATCCTTGAAAAATCTCACAATCATGCTATAATAATGCATAGAGACAAGTCACTTAGCCCCTTTCTACCAGAGAGTGCGTGGTTGCTGTGAACGCATAGGAAGACTATACTGATACTACTCTACTGACTTTTATGCAAACATAAAACGGTGGCCACGTTAGAGCCAATCAGAGGTGTCCCTCTTTTTTGAGGAACATAAATGAAGGTGGAACCACGTTGCGACGTCCTTTTTAGGATGTCGCAATTTTTTATGAGGAGACTAACTATGGAGTTGCAAGAATTAGTGGAGCGCAGTTGGGCAATCCGACAAGCTTATCACGATCTGGAAGTTAAGCATCATGATTCCAAGTGGACGGTAGAAGAAGACCTCTTGGCTTTATCGAATGATATTGGAAATTTCCAACGATTAGTGATGACCAAGCAAGGACGCTACTATGATGAAACACCCTACACACTGGAACATAAACTTTCAGAAAATATCTGGTGGCTAGTAGAACTTTCTCAACGTTTGGATATAGACATCCTGACGGAAATGGAAAACTTCCTCTCTGATAAAGAAAAGCAGTTGAACATTAAGACTAGGAAGTAGTCTCATAATAAAAAGTCAATGCTTAGAAACTATGAAATATAAAAAAGGAGAACATCATGATTAACATTACTTTCCCAGATGGCGCTGTTCGTGAATTCGAATCTGGCGTTACAACTTTTGAAATTGCCCAATCTATCAGCAATTCCCTAGCTAAAAAAGCTCTTGCTGGTAAATTTAACGGCAAACTCATTGACACAACTCGTGCTATCACTGAAGATGGAAGCATTGAAATCGTGACACCTGATCACGAAGATGCTCTTCCAATCTTGCGTCACTCAGCAGCTCACTTGTTTGCCCAAGCAGCTCGTCGCCTTTTCCCAGATATTCACTTGGGTGTTGGTCCAGCTATCGAAGATGGTTTCTACTACGATACAGACAACCAAGCGGGTCAAATCTCTAATGAAGACCTTCCTCGTATCGAAGAAGAAATGAAGAAAATCGTGAAAGAAAACTTCCCATCAATCCGTGAGGAAGTGACTAAAGACGAGGCGCGTGAAATCTTCAAGAACGACCCATACAAGTTGGAATTGATCGAAGAACACTCTGAAGACGAAGGTGGCTTGACCATCTACCGTCAAGGTGAATATGTAGACCTTTGCCGTGGCCCACACGTCCCATCAACTGGTCGCATCCAAATCTTCCACCTTCTCAATGTAGCTGGTGCCTACTGGCGTGGAAATAGCGACAACGCTATGATGCAACGTATCTACGGTACAGCTTGGTTTGACAAGAAAGACTTGAAAGAACTACCTTCAAATGCGTGAAGAAGCCAAAGAACGTGACCACCGTAAACTTGGTAAAGAATTGGATCTCTTCATGATTTCTCAAGAAGTTGGTCAAGGTCTTCCATTCTGGTTGCCAAATGGTGCGACTATCCGTCGTGAATTGGAACGCTACATCGTCGACAAGGAAATCGCCGCTGGTTACCAACACGTTTACACTCCACCAATTGCCTCAGTAGAACTTTACAAGACTTCTGGTCACTGGGATCACTACCGTGAAGATATGTTCCCAACTATGGATATGGGTGATGGGGAAGAATTCGTTCTTCGTCCAATGAACTGTCCTCACCATATCGAAGTCTTTAAACACCACGTTCACTCTTACCGTGAATTGCCAATCCGTATCGCTGAAATCGGTATGATGCACCGCTATGAAAAATCTGGTGCTCTCACAGGGCTTCAACGTGTACGTGAAATGTCACTTAATGACGGTCACACTTTCGTAACACCTGAACAAATTAAAGATGAGTTCCAACGTACGCTTCAATTGATTATAGATGTTTACGAAGATTTCAACTTGACTGACTATCGTTTCCGTTTGTCATACCGCGACCCTAAAGATACTCACAAATATTTTGATAATGATGAAATGTGGGAAAATGCTCAACGTATGTTGAAATCAGCTATGGATGACATGGGACTTGACTACTTTGAAGCTGAAGGGAAGCAGCCTTCTACGGACCAAAATTGGATATCCAAGTGAAGACAGCTCTTGGTAAAGAAGAAACTCTTTCTACAATCCAGCTTGACTTCTTGCTCCCAGAACGCTTCGACCTTAAATATATCGGAGCTGATGGTGAAGAACATCGCCCAGTTATGATCCACCGTGGGGTTATCTCAACGATGGAACGCTTCACAGCTATCTTGATTGAGAACTACAAGGTGCCTTCCCAACATGACTTTGCACCACCAAGTAACCCTCATCCCAGTATCTAACGAGAAACACGTTGACTACGCTTGGGAGGTAGCGAAGAAACTTCGTGACCGTGGTGTCCGTGCAGACGTGGATGAGCGCAATGAAAAAATGCAGTTCAAGATTCGTGCGTCTCAAACTCAAAAGATTCCTTACCAATTAATCGTTGGAGACAAGGAAATGGAAGAGAAGGCTGTAAACGTTCGCCGTTATGGTCAAAAAGAAACTGAAACTATGCCGGTAGATGCATTTGTAGAATTGATTCTTACAGACATCGCTAACAAATCACGAGTTGAAAAATAAACGATAAAACCTGGGATAAAAATTCCAGCTAAATAAAGAAGCAACAACTGAAAACGTTGTTGCTTCTTTATTTAATCCGAGCTAGTAGTGATTGGTCAAACCACCACACAAGATTTGCTTTCATGAGTTAGATAAGGTCAATATCCTCAATCCTTGTCTGCCTCAATTTCTTTTACGATGTCATCTTGTGAATCTTTTTCAGAGAGTTTTTGATCGATATACTTGTCAATGTTTTCGTAAAATTCCTTGATCGTCTCACTATCTAATTTTGTCGAATTGTTGAATTGCTTGACTTTCAATTGAACAGATTGAATACCGTAAGAGGCTTGTTTTTGGCGAATGGTTTCTAATTCTTCTTCTGAAATCGGATCTCCAACAACTGTCAAGACTAATTCATTGCTACTTGACTTGTAGACTTGATTAATGACCGTATGATTGGCGAACTCTTTTCCTACAAACTGTTTGATTCCTTCTTTTCGCGCTTGATCTATCGTCAGAGTGACTGCTGAATAACTAGCTGGAAGAATCAATAATACAATCAAGGAGATCAAGCCAATTCTCATTTTAATATTTAGCTCTTTAAATGAACTTAAGGGAGATTTTCTCATCAAAAATTCTTGTTCCAATAATGTTGGCTAGCATGATAAAGACACAGTTGATCAAGAAAAGATAGAGAGCCCCAAATAAAAATCGTACATTTCCGTTAGCTAAACCATATCCTGCAGTACAGATAGGTGGCATCAGAGCTGTTGCAATGGCTACTCCTGGCACGATATTGTTTGCTTCTTTTTTCCTTGACCCAATTACACCTGCTATCCCACCAGCAATAGCAATGAGAACATCCCAAATGGTTGGAGAGGTTCGTGCAATCAACTCGCTACTTGCATAAGATAAGGGGGAAATCCAGAAATACAAAGTCGAGACAAGCAAACTGACCAATATTTGAGTAAATAAAACCTCTAAAGATTGCTTGATTAAACGCGTATCAAAAATAGCTAAACCAAATCCGAGTCCAACAATCGATGTCATAAGAGGGGAAATCAGCATGGCTCCAATAATGACAGCTGTTGAATTCATATTTAAACCTATAGAGGCAATAAAAATCGCACACATCAAAATCACTGTATCTCTTAATCGAACATGAAGATCATCATATAATTTCTCACGGTATTCCCGTGTTGAATAATTGGCAGTCATTTGTCCTCTCCTCTTTCCTTATTTAAATCGGTATAATAATTAATAATAACAGCTGATAAACAGCCAAAAAATATGAGCCCATAAATCGTCAAGAAGACACTGGTAATCCTTCCAATCAAGGTCACAGCTAGGAGATCCCCTGTAGCTGACAGTCGTCGAAGTCACAAAAAGCATACCAAAGACCGTCTCCGTAATTTGTGATAGCAGGTTCAACTAGGAAAAAGCACGCCTCCTGACCCAAAAAAACAAAGGTCACAAAACTCAGAGCAAAACCGAGTAAAACCCTGTAACCTGCATAATATGCCATAACATTTTTAAACGTTTCATTTGTTCTCCTTATTCATACTAGCTCCTGACCGAGCCGTTTTTTCCAATAATCAAAGTGAAGATAGGACATGATCTCCATCAGAGAAAGATAGACAAACTGATAGATCTGATTTAAGCTGATTATCAACTGATATTGTTTGAAAAATGACTGGAAGAAAGACCAGATATGACTGTCTTGAATCAGTCCCTTCTTAACATCAGACAGGATATTAGCTAAAGCTCCCAAGGACTGAAACGGTAAATCCTTGACATTTATATAGATCCGGTCCACCACATCATTCAGACTGGTATCTTGGATGGCATGAAATTCTCCAAAGAGAACTCCTGCCGCTCCAAGAGTAGAAACAAATTCCACCAAATAATTTCTGAGGAAATTTTCTCAACCTTTTCCCATAATGTGTTTAGTGCCATCCATAACGATCCCAACCAGAAAAAGGAAAGAAAACAAGCAAAGAAATTTTGCCGTAAATCCCAAAAAGCTTCAAGACTTGGTGTTGTTGGTTTTTCTAACTCTAAAAATCAAGATGGTCATAATAATTGCTAGAACAGCATCTGTCAATACAATTAATCTGTCTTTCTTCATCGGATTGCATCCCTTTCTTTTTGTAACATTCTATCTTATCGCATAATATTGGATATTCTTTCATAATCCGACTACAAACAAAAAAATAAACCAAAAAGTCTGTCCCTATTATGCTATATTTAACTCTAGAAGTATTCATCCATCTAATTAATAAATATATCATATTTCACAATAAATGACTACTATCAAAGATACATTTTTCTTTCAAATTCCTCCCCTTTCACTTCATCATTTAGTGTTGCTTAGATTTATCAAAAACAACCAAATTTGTATTAATTTCAAGTATCACCTAGTTACAAAAATTTGGGGTGAACAGAAAAAGCATCCCGTATTTTTGATACGAAATGCTTTCAATAAGTTTAAATAAGTTTTAACGTTTACTAAATTGTGATGCTTTACGAGCTTTTTTCAAGCCTGGTTTGGAAAGTATGAATTTCAGTTGGACTAAAAACAGCGTAATATCAAGACTTTTCTCCGCTTTTATAAAAGCGTTTTTCCAATCAAATTCAACTAATTTTATCTAAATGGTGTGGATTTTACCCCCAAAATTACAGAGAATGGAGCTGATAAACACTAAACGTTCACACCATTAGTTAAATGATTTTTTTCATCATTTTTCTTAGATGATAGAACTTCTAATTTATTTCTTATTCAAGCAAAAACAACCTGCTATAAGTAAGAAAGAGGAAGATACAAGAAAAACACGGCGTAAAAACCGATTCAGTTCATTGTCCTCAGTCCTTGTCTGCTTCATTTTTCTTTTACGAGGTCTTTTTGTGAATCTTTTTCAGAGAGTTTTTGATCGATATACTGGTTAATGGTTTCGTAAAATTCCTTGGTCGTCTCACTATCCATTTTTGTCGAATTATGGACTTGATTGACTTTTAATTGAACAGATTGAATCCCGTAAGAGGCCTGCTTTTTGGCGAATGGTTTCTAATTCTTCTTCTGAAATCGGATCTCCAACAACTGTCAAGACCAATTCATTATTACTTGACTTGTAGACTTGATTAATGATCGTATGATTGGCGAACTCTTTTGCCTACAAACTGCTTAATCCCTTCTTTTCGTGCTTGATCCATCGTCAGAGTGACTGCTGAATAGCTGGCTGGAAGAATCAATAATACAATCAAAGATATCAACCCAATTCTCATTTTAATATTTAGCTCTTTAAATGAACTTAAGGGAGATTTTCTCATCAAAATTCTTGTTCCAACAATATTGGTTAGCATGATAAAGACACAGTTGATCAAGAAAAGATAGAGAGCCCCAAATAAAAATCGTACATTTCCATTAGCTAAACCATAACCTGCAGTACAGATAGGTGGCATCAGAGCTGTTGCAATGGCTACTCCTGGCACGATATTGTTTGCTTCTTTTTTCCTTGAACCAATTACGCCTGCTATCCCACCAGCAATAGCAATGAGAACATCCCAAATGGTTGGAGAGGTTCGTGCAATCAATTCGCTACTTGCATAAGATAAGGGAGAAATCCAGAAATACAGAGTCGAGACAAGCAAACTGACCAATACTTGAGTAAATAAAACCTCTAGAGATTGCTTGATTAAACGCGTATCAAAAATAGCTAAACCGAATCCCAGTCCAACAATCGGTGTCATAAGAGGGGAAATCAGCATGGCTCCAATAATGACAGCTGTTGAATTCATATTTAGACCGATAGAGGCAATAAAAATCGCACACATCAAAATCACTGTATCTCTTAATCGAACATGAAGATCATCATATAGTTTCTCGCGGAATTCACGTGTTGAATAGTTTCCGGACATTGGTTACTCCTTTTATTTCATATAATCTTGTTTCTGCATGGATGATGGTAGAGAGACATCTGTCCAATCTTACATATTTTTAATTCTCACCTGTCATTCTTTTGAAAATTATCCTTTATACTCAATGAAAATCAAAGAGCAAACTAGGAAGCTAGCCGCAGGCTGTACTTGAGTACGGTAAGGCGACGCTGACGTGGTTTGAATTTGATTTTCGAAGAGTATTAAATATCCATCAGTCTATCCTTGATATTATATCAAAATTTTACAGTCTTTCTCTGACGAAATCTATCAATTGAATAGATAGATGAAGCAAGAATTTTTGGTTTCCTTATCCGAAGAAGGAAAAACGGTATCTCCTCTGAAAGTAGATACCGTTTTAATGTTTAAACATGATGAGTTTGTAGCAGCAATCCTAGCTGATCTCGCCAACAAATCACGTGTTGAGAAATAAGAGATAAAATCTGGTACAAAATCCCAGCTACTAAAAAAGAGGCTGGGATAAAAGTCCTAGCCTCTCAATTGTCTTTTTATTGTCGAGCAAGACGCAGTGGTTGAGTGGGCTCTACTACGCTGATTACATCAGCTTTTACAGCCCTACTCAACTGTGCGGAGGTGGGACGACGAAATCGAATTCTAACGAATTAACGATTTCTGTCCCACTCTCTTTTTTGATGTTTCTGTTTTTACATTTGAACAATTCTACGATAGCTTCTTGAAGTTATCATAAAGATTAGTACATAAACTAAAGCAAAGATACCACAAATAGAAAGTGTTACACTTAACATCATGGCTGAATCAACAACACCAACGACCTTGAGAATCAGGCTCAACATGTGATAAGCAAAAGCCAGATGAAGGAAGGCAAAGGCCAGAGGTAGGAAGAAAACAGTCAAGACCTGCTTGTTAATGGTTTGCTTGATTTGTTTTTGATCCAAACCAACCTTTTGCAGAATGACAAAGCGTTCACGGTCTTCATAACCTTCTGAAATTTGTTTATAGTAGATAACGAGTACAGTACCTACCATAAAGATGATAGAGAGAAAAATACCGATAAAGAGGACTCCACCAAAGAGAGCGTTCATTTCGACAGTTGACTCACTCGCAATGTTTGCACCGTAAACCATACCATCCTCGTTCTTGAGATTGTGACTGAAATTATTCACATACGCATCGAAATCATCAGATAGCTTTAACTGTTCCTCTTTACTTGCTGTCACATCCATTCCACCATATAGCTGAGTGTATATAGCAGAATCCTGGTATTTATCTAAAAAGTCCTGCAAATTTGAGACAACAAGGTAGTTATAATCTGAGATCAAAAGTACATACTGGTTAGCAACATGGTCTCTGAGGAAATCTTGCTGGATTTCTTGCTTGATCGTATAGTTCTGATTGTTCAGACTAAATGCTTTCTGATTTTTAAGTTGGTCATTTCGAGCCCAAAGTCCTACTTCGTTACCAGTAAGGTTCAGCTTTTGTCCAGTCATTTTTTCATAATCTTTTTGATCAAAAACCAGGAAGACTGTCTTAGGCATGACATTGTTTTGCCCTTTTTCAAAGATGGTTAATTTGGTCCCCTCTTGACTCGAAAGACCGAAACTTGCATAATTGAGGACGTCCTTATTGCTGATGGTTAGGTTCTTTTCGCTAGCGTATTGAGTCAAAAGCTTGTCTAAATCCTCAACTTCTACATGTTGTCCCTTAACATCAAAATCGTGAGGATACATGAGTTTTTTCATATTCTCAGATCCGTTGTAGATACTAGTAGCTGCAGACATAGTAACCAAAACCATGGTTGAAAGGATGGCAATAGTTGCTAATCCGACAGCATTTTTCTTCATACGGAAGATAAGGTTAGAAACAGAGATGAGATTATTAGGTTGGTAGTAATATCTCTTGTTTTTCTTGAGCAACTGTAAGAAAACTGTAATACCAGCATTGAATAAGAGATAGGTCCCTACAATAACTAACATAACCGCAATAAAGAAAGTAGCGACAGCTTTGAAAGCATCTGTTACGCTTAGAGCTAGATAGTAGCCACCACCTAGAGTAATTAGCCCTACAAGTGTCTGAAGAACTAGGAAACGCCCCTTCTTCTCACCCTTCGCTTTCTCACGAGAAAGTTGGAGAGCATCCATACGGATAATGCGTACAGCGTTCAGGAAAACAATGACTAAAAAGATAAGACCAAATACTAGAAGGATAGAAAGAACTACGGACCATTGGAATGTGGCTACTAACTCCACTTTCATCTTTGAAAGTTTGAGCAATAAAGCGAAAATCAGATTGTCAAAGAGAGCACCAATCCCAATCCCAGCAGTGACTGTTACTAGACCAAAAATCAGGAGTTCCTTAAAGGTCATACCAATCAAGTGGCGTTTTTCTAAGCCCAACATGCCATATACACCCAGTTCTTTTGGAGCGATTTTTCATGACAAAACTGTTGGCATAAAGAACGATAATGGCAGATGCAAGTGTCACAACGACAAGCCCTAGTTGTAGAGTAAATTGTATAGCAGATGCACCACGCAAATCCACAATTTTAGGATTAAAGGCTAGAGAGTAAAAGAGATAGCTAATTGTGACTGCCAAAATGACAGACAAAGCAAACGGATAATAGAGTTTGCGGTTTTTAATTAAGTTGGATATGGCCAACTTATTGGTTAATCGAAACATACTAGTTCACCTCACTTGCCATAACAGTCAAGGTGTCAGAGATTTCTTGGAACATCTGACGATCCGTCTTTTCACCACGGTAGATTTGATTATAGAGAATACCGTCCTTGATGAAAAGAACACGTTTTGCACGGCTAGCTGCTGCTGTTGAGTGGGTCACCATGAGAATGGTTTGCCCTTGCTCATTGATCTGATCAAAGATATCAAGGAGGGCTGCAGACGATTTAGAGTCTAGGGCTCCTGTTGGCTCATCAGCAAGGAGAATTTCTGGTTCTGTGATGATAGCCCGTGCAACTGCTACCCTTTGTTTTTGCCCTCCAGAGATTTCATAAGGGTACTTCTCCTGCAATTGATTGATTCCAAGATTTTCAGCCGTTACGACCAATTTTTTCATCATTTCTGTAATAGGCTTTCTAGACAATACCAAAGGGAGTAAGATATTGTCTTTAACAGAAAGCGTATCTAACAAATTGAAGTCTTGGAAGACAAAGCCTAATTTTTCACGACGGAAGCTTGATGCTTCAGAATTTTTAATGGTAGCTGTGTCAGTTCCATTTAGGAAGACCTGGCCACGCGTTGGCTTGTCAAGCATAGCAAGAATATTGAGTAGAGTAGATTTACCAGATCCAGACTCACCCATGATAGCGACGTAGTCGCCTTTTTCAACGGTAAAGTGAATATCTTTCAGGGCTTCTACTTGGTTGCCTTGAAAGCGAGTTTTATAAATCTTTTGAACGTGTTTTACATCTAATAGTGTCATTTTAACTTCTCCTTTTTAATATCCCATTAACTGAAACTGAGCTTGCATCATTTCGATGCCGATTTGAACTCGCTCGATATCCTTTGGACTCGGCTTACTTGTTTGTTTCTTTTGTAAAATTGTTTTCATGGTTCCTCTCCTTTTTCTTTATGCTCTAAGTTTACTCCAAAAAAAGAGGGCTTGCCATAACATAACCTTACAAAAGAGGACTTTAATCTTACATTTTTGTAAGATTACATTTTTTTTAATTGAAGCCTTTTTTCTCACTATATCAAGGTCTAAAGAAGAGCTTGAAAGGTTTCTTCCAAGCTCTTCACAATTCTTTTCATTCAATCAGTAAATTCACTTCAGAGAACTTAATCCTCACCGTTGTTCCTTGCCCAAGTTCGGATTCTATTTGAATTTGATGTCCTAATTCTTGGCTGATTTTTCCGGGTTAGATAGAGTCCAAGTCCAGATGACTGCTGGGTCATTCGACCATTATATCCTGAAAATCCACGTTCAAAGACTCGCAACCGATCACTGTTTTTGATACCAATCCCAGTATCCTTGATGCAAAGGTCTGAACCTTCCATGTAGATTTCAACCCCACCTTCATTTGTGTACTTGAGGCTATTTGACAGGATTTGTTCAATGACTACCAACAGCCATTTCTTGTCTGTAACAATGCTTCTATCCAAGTCATGCAGATCGACACTTAGACCTTTCTGGATAAAGAAAATGGCATATTTGCGAATGACTTCCTTGACCAGATCTTCTATATTTTCTTTCTTCAACACCAAATCATCATGGAAGCTTTCTAAGCGCAGATATTGGAGTACGAGGTTGGTATATGAATCAATCTTAAAAATTTCCTGCTCCAACTGTTGCTTCAGTTGGCGATCTGCCACCTCGCTTACAAGGAGTTTACTGGCTGCAATTGGTGTTTTTATCTGATGAACCCAGAGTGTATAGTAATCCACCAAATCATTATAGCGATTTTCAGCATCTGATTTCTTTTGATAGAGTTCAGATTCGCTTTTCTCTAATTTTTCAGTTAGAAGGACTTCCATTGGTGACTTAGCTTTTCTTTCGCCATAGAGCAATTCCTTACGATAACGTTGCAATTCTATCAAGAAAATCAAATACTAAAAACAAAAATGTCAAAAATGTAGATAGAAAGAAGAAATAGTTAAAGTAGGGCCCTTGCTTATCAAACAAGATTTCAAAGAGAAAAAGCAAACCTGTAAGCGATAGAATAAAAGCAAAAAAACGGCTACGCGAACGGATATAAGCTAGAAAAAAACTTTTAAGTTCAAGCATGTTTCAATCCATACCCTATCCCTTTCTTAGTTTCGATAAAACCAATCAAACCTTCTTCCTCCAGTTTCTTGCGCAAGCGAGCAACATTAACAGATAAGGTATTGTCATCGATAAAAAAGTCACTGTTCCAGAGTTCCCGCATCAAATCATCACGCGCTACGATATTTCCAGCATGCTCAAATAAAACTCGTAAAATCTGAAATTCATTCTTGGTTAGACTGATAGCTTTTCCATTGACATGCACATCCATAGACTTGGTATTGAGGATAACTCCAGCATACTCTAGGAGACTCTCATCCCTTCCAAATTCATAAGAGCGGCGCAACAAACCCTGTACCTTAGCTAAAAGGACCTGCTGGTCAAAAGGCTTGGTCACAAAATCGTCTGCTCCCATATTAATAGCCATCACGATGTCCATAGCCTGGTCTCTTGATGACAGAAACATAATAGGAACTTTGGAAATCTTGCGAATTTCCTGACACCAATGATAACCATTAAAGAGAGGCAAGCCGATATCCATTAGAACCAGATGAGGTTGAGATTGAACAAATAGTGTTAGAACCTCCATGAAGTCTTCTACCATGACTACCTCAAACCCCATTCGGAGAGCATTTTCCCAACTTGCTGACGGATTACTGGATCATCTTCTACTAGTAAAATCTTATGCATCTGCTCCTCCTTTTTCTATATTATAGCAAAATTCTCCTCACTACTAGCGAAATTGATGTAAATCTGATAAGATAAAAGTTAAGAAAGGAATTCTCATGGCCAATATTTTTGACTACCTAACTGACGTTCAATACGATTCTTTTTATGATATTCCCTTAAATGAACTGGATATACTAGCTCTGACTGAGTTGACCTATCTTTCTTTTGATAATCTATTGGACCAGCCTGTCAATCGTCTAAGCGATGTCGCAACACGTGTTCCGCGAGAAAGTACCATGTTGACCAATAAAGAACGACTTCAGCTCCTCGATCAGTTATCACAACACAAACGTTTTAAAAATAGCAAACTTTCTAATTTTGTCAACGAGATAGACACAGAACTCCAAAAGCAATTCGCTGCTATGACCTATCGTCTGAACCTAGATACTTATCTGATTGTCTTTCGAGGTACAGACGACAGTATTATTGGTTGGAAGGAAGATTTCCATATGACCTATATGAAGGAAATCCCTGCCCAAAAGCATGCTCTTGAATACTTGGAAGATTTCTTTAAACAACATCCAAAACAAAAAGTACTTCTTGCTGGGCATTCTAAAGGTGGGAATCTAGCCGTCTATGCTGCAAGTCAAATCCAGCCTGAATTGCAGGAAAAGATATCTGCAATTTATACCTATGATGCCCCTGGTTTGCAGGCTCATCTGACTGAAACCACTGGCTATCAAGATGTTATTCCAAAAATTCGCCGCTATGTACCCCAGGGATCTGTCATTGGCATGATGTTAGAAGTCCCTGATACACCTATCGTCGTCAAGTCTACAGCTCTCGGAGGAATCGCTCAACACAATACTTTCAGCTGGCTAACTGAAGGACACCACTTTGTCCAACTAGAGGCCATCAGTAGCGAAAGTCTGCAAATCAAAGACACTCTCAAAAGAATGGGTGGATAGTGTGCCCGATGAAGAACTAGAACTCTACTTTGATCTCTTCTTTGGAACCATCCTAGAATCTGGAATCACTTCCATCAACGATTTATCTTCTAGAAATGCTATTGAACACATTCAACAACTTGTTTCTCAAGCCCAGACACTGGAGCCCGAGCAAGTCGAAATCTTAAAAATCTGACACAACTCCTGCTGGATGCTCGTTTCCATGCCTGGAAAAATCGTTTTTAATCAAGAACAAGGTCTCTTCTCTGAAGGGACTTTCTTCTGATTCCTTTATTTTATGCTTCTGTGTTATACTAATAGGAGTATATTCTTTGAAAGAGGAAATCCTATGAAAATCCATAAAACTGTGAATCCTGTCGCCTATGAAAACACTTATTATCTTGAAGGGGAGCAACACCTGATTGTAGTCGATCCTGGTAGTCATTGGGAGGCCATTCGCAAGACTATCGAAACCATCAACAAACCGGTCTGTGCCATTCTTCTGACCCACACTCACTACGACCATATTATGAGTCTTGACTTGGTCAGAGATACTTATGAAAATCCTCCAGTCTATGTGGCAGAAAGTGAAGCTGCTTGGCTCTTTACTCCTGTCGACAATCTTTCTGGCCTTCCTCGACACGACGATATGGCAGATGTCGTGTGTAGATCAGCTGAACAGACCTTTGTCTTTCATGAGGAATACCAGATTGAGGAGTTCCGCTTTACTGTATTACCAACTCCAGGCCACTCTATCGGAGGAGTTTCATTGGTTTTCCCAGATGGACACTTGGTCTTAACGGGAGATGCCCTTTTCCGAGAAACCATTGGTCGGACAGATTTGCCAACTGGTAGTATGGAACAACTCCTTCATAGTGTCCAAACCCAGCTCTTTACTCTCCCAAACTACGATGTCTATCCAGGGCACGGACCTGCTACGACTATCGCTCACGAAAAAACCTTTAATCCATTTTTCTAGCAATCGAAAAGATGCTGGGCAAAAAGCCTTTGAAATCAAAAAACGCATAATATCAGGTGTTGAAAAACCTTGATACTGAACTGCACCCCAAAAGTTAGACAAAAGAAAAATCTAACTTTTGGGGGTATTTTTCATTATGAAATTAACTTTATGATGATAAAGTTCAGATTCTATGAACTTAGAAAACAAGGATATAGCTTAGAGAAGCTTTCAAATAAATTTGGGATAAACAATTCTAATATTAGGTACATGATTAAATTGATTGATCGTTACGGAATAGAGTTCGTCAAAAAGGAAAAATCGTTACTATTCTCCTGATTTAAAACAAGAAATGATTAATAAAGTCTTACATGAAGGCTGGACTAAAGATAGAGTTTCACTTGAATACGGCCTCCCAAGTCGTACTGATACTTCTTAATTGGCTAGCACAATACAAGAAAAAAACGGGTATACTATTGTTGAGAAAAACAAGAGGGAGAATACCTAAAATGGGACATAAGCTAAAAACGAGACCTGAAGAGATGACAGAATTAGAAACATCTTCAAGCAGAAAAATGAGTACCTGAGAGCGGAGAATGCCATCCTAAAAAGTTGAGAGAACTCCGATTGAAGGAGGAAAAAGAGAAAGAAGAAAGACAGAAATTGTTCAAGAATTAATCACTGAGTTTTCGTTAGATATTCTTCAAAAAGCCATTAAACTAGCTCGTTCGACCTACTACTATCACTTGAAACAGCTAGACAAACCAGATAAGACCAAGAGCTTAAAGCTGAAATTCAATCCATTTTTATCGAACATAAGGGAAATTATGGTTATCGTCGGATTCATTTTAGAACTAAGAAATCGTGGTTATCTGGTAAATCATAAAAAGAGTTCAACGCTTGATGAAAGTACTCAATTTACAAGCTAAAAATGCGACAGAAACGAAAAATATTCTTCTCATAAAGGAGACGTTGGCAAGAAAAGCAGATAACCTTATTCAACGCCAATTTGAAGCAGCCAAAACCAATGGAAAAGTGCTACACAGATGTGACAGAATTTGCCATTCCAGCAAGTACTCAAAAAGCTTTACTTTATCACCAGTTTTAGATGGCTTTTAATAGCGAAATTATCGCCTATAATCTTTCAACTTCACCAAACTTAGAACAAGTGAAAGCTATGTTAAACCAGGCCTTCAGTGAGGAACATTACACAAATACTATTCTCCATAGTGATCAAGGATGGCAATATCAACACGATTTTTATCACAGGTTTTTAGAGAGTAAGGAATTCAGCCATCTATGTCACGTAAAGGTAACAGCCCAGACAACGGCATGATGGAATCTTTCTTTGGCATTTTGAAAGCGAAATGTTTTATGGTTACGAGAAGACGTTTAAATCACTTAATCAATTGGAACTGTCTATTGTAAACTATATTGATTATTACAACAACAAACGAATTACAGTGAAAACTAAAAGGACTCAGTCCTGTGCAATACAGAACTAAATCCTTTTGAATAAATTAATTGTCTAACTTTTTGGGGGCAGTACATACTATGCGTTTTATTGTGGGAAAATTTACTTCATTTTCTCCTGAAATTGAGTTTTGCCCAGTAGCTTTTTCAGTAGCTTCAATTCTGAGATCAATACTTGAATACTTGCTGGGTAGAATCAACATTGACTAGAAAAATAATTCAAAACTAATTAGCTGGATTCAATTCTTTCCATTCAATGTTAGACAAATCAAGCTTTTCAGAAGAAATATCTAAAACTTGCTCTGCTTTTTCATTGCCACCGATTTGAATAGTTGCTTCTTTAATCTTCTGCACTCCATTTTTATCAAACGAATATAGAGCCAGGTTCATTTCTGGACGAGTTGACTCCCAGTCTGCATAAGAGACTAGACCATTTTCGTAAATAACAAAGCCTGAGCGAAAACCACCTGCAGAAGCTACATAAGCTGTGTGAAGTAAGTTTGGTTTTTGATTTTCCAAATAATAAATGGCTGAAACGAATTTTTCATCCCCAATAAGCAACTCATCTTGCCCATCTTTATTCAAATCAAGAAGGGCATATTTAAAGTCTGGTGCATTTTGATAATCCATACGAGAGAAAATCATGCCATATTCTTCTGAAGCAATCTTGTGTTGTTTTACTTTCCTCGTATAAATCTTCTCTATTACCTTGTTTTAAAAAGCTCTGTATAGTGATTATAACGTTCAATCACTTCTTTATACAAATCTTGTCCCGTTTCCTTCTTATTTTCAGCAGTCGATTGTGACGCTTTGGTTGACGAGTCGCTTGTATTTTCAGTCTTTGCTTCTGTTGATGTACTAGTCTTATCGTCTTTTGGAAACAGATGATAATGCAGATGAAGGTTCTATATTGCTATTATTCTTATTGAGACCACAAGATGCCAAAACTGAAATCGAAAAAATAGCTGAAAGCATCATTAAAAATTTCTTCATATTAACCTCAATAGCATTGCATTTTCAGATGTATAAACTTCAAAAATGAATCATTCACGCCAAGTTATACTTGGTTAAGAAATCATTTTACCAAATAATCACACGGTCTTCTGGTGAACGCCACATGCCGTCACCTTCTTTGACATCGTAGGTTGTAAAGAAGTCATCAAAGTTTGGCACTTGGACGTTAACACGGAGTTTAGCTGGAGCATGCACATCAACGCTGGCCATGAGTTTCATCAACTCTGGGCGACCTTTCATACGCCAGATACGAGCAAAGTTATGGAAGAACTCTTCAGCTGAGAAATCTGGCTCTCTCTTAGCAGCTTCTAGCGCTGCAGCGATTCCTCCAAGGTCGGCAACGTTCTCTGACACGGTTAGTTTCCCATTGATTTTTTGCACCGTAAGATTCTTGGCCATCAAACTGGTCGATAACCTTCTGTGTTTTTTCTTTAAAGGCAGCATAATCGCTCTCAGTCCACCAATCCTTGAGACTTCCATTTTCATCAAAGGAAGCTCCATTAGTATCAAAGGCGTGAGAAATTTCATGGGCAATAACCGCACCAATACCACCATAGTTGGCAGAAGATGACTGATGCAAGTCATAGAATGGTGCCTGTAAGATAGCAGCAGGAAAGACAATCAAGTTCTTTTGTGGATTGTAGTAGGCATTGACCATATGAGCAGGCATTCCCCACTCCTTGTAGTCAACCGGCTGATTCCACTTGCTCCAACTGTGCTTGATTTCGACACGTGCAAAGGCAAGAGCATTCTCAAAGAGGCTAGCAGATTCATCCACTACCTTGTCCTTATAGCGAGCTGGCAGTTCTTCTGGATAACCGATATAAGGCTTAATGACATTGAGTTTGACGATGGCTTTTTCTCGAGTTTCAGGAGTCAGCCAGTCATTCTTAGCCAAACGTTCCTTATAAACGTCAATCATGGTCGCCACTTTTTTCTCTACGTCCGCCTTGGCTTCTGGAGAGAATTTTTCGTGGGCATACCAAAGGCCGAGGGCTTGTTTGAATGGTCCTTGAGCTAGATGGTAAGCTGCCTTGCGTTTGTCTTGAGCCTCTGGAACTCCTGAAAGAGCACGACCATAAGCACCTGACAAGACACGAATCTCATCTGTCAAATAGCTCGTTGAAAGATTGACAACACTCAAGATCAAGCTTGTCTTGAGCAAAGGCCAAGCTTCTTCACTATAGAATTGCTCTGCTGCTTGCCAGAAACGTTCTTCATCTACGATAACCTTATCTGGAGTTTGTCCAATCACAGCTTGGAAGAAGTCATCGAGAGGTAGGGCAGGTGCAAACTTTTTGAAATCTTCATAAGAATACGGATGGTAAAGTTTGGCATACTCTGAACTCTCTTCGTTTGAAAGGACGACAGCTGCGATACGGCGGTCCAATTCCAATCGTTTCTCTAGCAAATCTTCGATTTCTTCATCTGAGAAGTTATAAGCTTTGAGGAGATTAGAAGTACTTTCTTTCCAAAGGTTCAATAATTCCTCACGCTGAGGATGGTCTTCCGCATAGTAGGTTGTGTCAGGCAAGATAGTTCCTGGAGCACTAGCCCAGAGAACATTGGTTCTAGCATCCATAAAGTCTGGTGATACTCCAAATGGAAGGAAGTTTGGTTTACCAGCTAATTCAAATGCTGCTAGTTTACCTGCGAAATCCGCAAAACTTTCTAAATTCTGGTATTCCTTCAATAAAGGAAGAACTGGCTCAATTCCATCAGCTTCTCGCTTATCGAAATCTCTGACCATAGCGTGGTATTTGACAAAATTTGCCAAGATAGCATCTTCTGGAACATCTTCTCCAGCCAACCATTTGTCGGTTGTCGTTAGCATCAACTCTTCAATTTCTTCGTCAAGGTCGATAAAACCACCTGTTCTCGATTTATCTGCTGGAATAACGGCAGTCTTTTCCCATTCACCATTTATAGCATCATAAAAATCATCTTGATAACGTGTCATCTTGTTCTCGCTTTCCTATTTTCACTTATTCCTAGCTTAGCAAAAAATACCTAGGGATTGCAATTAAAAATACCTAGGTACTCTCTTATTTTAATCATTAATATTTTAAATTTTATAAAATTAACTTGACTTAAAAATAAAAATTAAGGTATATTAAAAATCAGGAGGAATATAACTGTATGATACGTATCGAAAACCTCAGTGTCTCCTACAAAGAAACGTTGGCACTAAAGGATATTTCACTAGTGCTCCAAGGACCAACGATTACCGGAATTATTGGTCCAAACGGTGCTGGGAAATCAACACTATTAAAAGGTATGCTGGGAATTATCCCACATCAAGGTCAGGCATTTCTCGATGACAAGGAAGTTAAAAAATCCTTACATCGAATCGCCTATGTCGAACAAAAAATCAATATCGACTACAACTTTCCCATCAAGGTCAAGGAATGCGTCTCGTTAGGACTCTTTCCCTCTATCCCTCTCTTTCGAAGTTTAAAGGCTAAACATTGGAAGAAAGTGAAAGAAGCCCTTGAAATCGTCGGTCTAGCTGACTATGCTGAACGGCAAATCAGTCAACTGTCTGGAGGTCAATTCCAGCGGGTCTTGATTGCCAGATGTTTGGTACAGGAAGCCGACTATATCCTCTTGGATGAACCCTTTGTTGGGATTGACTCTGTCAGTGAGGAAATCATCATGAATACGCTGAGAGATTTGAAAAAAGCTGGGAAGACGGTTCTCATCGTCCACCACGACCTCAGCAAGGTTCCCCACTACTTCGATCAAGTCTTGCTTGTCAATCGAGAAGTGATTGCCTTTGGTCCAACCAAAAGAAACCTTTACCGAAGCCAATCTCAAAGAAGCATACGGTAATCGACTCTTTTTCAATGGAGGTGACCTATGATTGCAGAATTTATCGATGGATTACAAAAATTCCATTTCTTACAAAATGCCTTGATAACAGCAATTGTCGTCGGGGTCGTAGCTGGAGCTGTAGGATGTTTCATCATCCTACGCGGGATGTCACTCATGGGAGATGCCATTTCACATGCTGTCTTACCAGGTGTAGCCCTCTCCTTCATCTTGGGCGTTGACTCTTTATCGGAGCCATTGTCTTTGGACTACTAGCTGCCATCATCATTACCTACATCAAGGGAAACTCGATTATCAAAAGCGATACCGCCATCGGCATTACCTTTTTCTTCTTTTCTTAGCCCTCGGTATCATCTTGATTAGTGTCGCTAAAAGTTCAACTGACCTTTTCCATATCCTTTTTGGTAATATCCTGGCCGTCCAAGATACAGATATGTTTATTACCATGGGGTTGGTGCAGCCATTCTCTTGTTAATCTGGATTTTCTTCAAGCAACTCTTGATAACTTCCTTTGATGAACTCTTGGCTAAAAGCCATGGGAATGCCTGTCAATTTCTATCACTACCTTCCTCATGGTACTCTTTGACTCTCGTGTCTGTGACAGCCATGCAAAGTGTCGGAACTATCCTGATTGTAGCCATGCTAATTACCCCAGCTGCAACTGCTTATCTGTATGCTAATAGCCTGAAAAAGCATGATTTTCCTTTCCTCAACCTTTGGAGCTACAGCTTCAGTTTTGGGACTCTTTATCGGCTATAGCTTTAACGTTGCGGCAGGTTCTAGTATCGTGCTTACAGCTGCTAGTTTCTTTCTCATTAGCTTCTTTATCGCTCCAAAACAACGATATTTGAAACTGAAAAATAAACATTTGTTAAAATAAGGGGCAAAACCCCAATAAATTGGAGGATCTAATGAAAAAATTAGGTACATTACTCGTTCTCTTTCTTTCCGTCATCGCTCTTGTAGCATGTACTAGTGGAAAAAAAGATGCAGCTTCTGGTCAAAAACTAAAAGTTGTTGCTACAAACTCAATCATCGCTGATATTACTAAAAATATTGCTGGTGACAAGATTGATCTTCACAGTATCGTTCCTGTTGGCCAAGACCCGCACGAATACGAACCACTTCCTGAAGACGTTAAGAAAACTTCTCAAGCTGATTTGATTTTCTATAACGGTATCAACCTTGAAACAGGTGGCAATGCTTGGTTTACAAAATTGGTAGAAAATGCCAAGAAAACTGAAAACAAAGACTACTTTGCAGTCAGCGAAGGCGTTGATGTTATCTACCTTGAAGGTCAAAACGAAAAAGGCAAAGAAGACCCACACGCTTGGCTTAACCTTGAAAACGGTATGATCTTTGCTAAAAACATCGCAAAACAATTGAGCGCTAAAGACCCTAGCAACAAGGAATTCTACGAAAAAAATCTCAAAGAATATACTGATAAGCTAGACAAACTTGACAAGGAAGCTAAGGAGAAATTTAACAACATCCCTGCTGAGAAAAAACTCATTGTAACCAGCGAAGGATGCTTCAAATACTTCTCTAAAAGCCTACGGCGTTCCAAGTGCCTATATCTGGGAAATCAATACTGAAGAAGAAGGAACTCCTGACCAAATCAAGACCTTGGTTGAAAAACTTCGCCAAACAAAAACTCCTTCCCTCTTTGTAGAATCAAGTGTGGATGACCGTCCAATGAAGACTGTTTCACAAGATACAAACATCCCAATCTACGCACAAATCTTTACTGACTCTATCGCAGAACAAGGTAAAGAAGGCGACAGCTACTACAACATGATGAAATACAACCTTGACAAGATTGCTGAAGGATTGGCAAAATAAGCCTCTGAAAAACGTCATTCTCACATTGTACTGCCCCCAAAAAGTTAGACAATTAATTTATTCAAAGGATTTAGTTCTGTATTGCACAGGACTGAGTCCTTTTAGTTTTACCTTAATTCGTTTGTTGTTGTAATAATCAATATAGTTTACAATAGCTTGTTCCAATTGATTAAGTGATTTAAACGTCTTCTCGTAACCATAAAACATTTCCGCTTTCAAAATGCCAAAGAAAGATTCCATCATGCCGTTGTCTGGGCTGTTACCTTTACGTGACATAGATGGCTGAATTCCCTTACTCTCTAAAAACCTGTGATAAAAATCGTGTTGATATTGCCATCCTTGATCACTATGGAGAATAGTATTTGTGTAATGTTCCTCACTGAAGGCCTGGTTTAACATAGCTTTCACTTGTTCTAAGTTTGGTGAAGTTGAAAGATTATAGGCGATAATTTCGCTATTAAAAGCCATCTAAAACTGGTGATAAGTAAAGCTTTTTGAGTACTTGCTGGAATGGCAAATTCTGTCATATCTGTGTAGCACTTTTTCCATTGGTTTGGCTGCTTCAAATTGGCGTTGAATAAGGTTATCTGCTTTCTTGCCAACGTCTCCTTTATGAGAAGAATATTTTCGTTTCTGTCGCATTTTAGCTTGTAAATTGAGTACTTTCATCAAGCGTTGAACTCTTTTTATGATTTTACTCAGATAACCACGATTTCTTAGTTCTAAATGAATCTGACGATAACCATAATTTCCCTTATGTTCGATAAAAATGGATTGAATTTCAGCTTTAAGCTCTGGTCCTTATCTGGTTTGTCTAGCTGTTTCAAGTGATAGTAGTAGGTCGAACGAGCTAGTTTAATGGCTTTTAGAAGAATATCTAACGAAAACTCAGTGATTAATTCTTGAACAAATTCTCTGTCTTCTTTCTCTTTTCCTCCTTCAATCGGAGTTCTCTCAACTTTTTTTAGGATGGCATTCTCCGCTCTCAGGTACTCATTTTCTGCTTGAAGATGTTCTAATTCTGTCATCTCTTCAGGTCTCGTTTTTAGCTTATGTCCCATTTTAGGTATTCTCCTCTTGTTTTCTCAACAATAGTATACCCGTTTTTCTTGTATTGTGCTAGCCAATTAGAAGTATCGTACGACTTGGGAGGCCGTATTCAAGTGAAACTCTATCTTTAGTCCAGCCTTCATGTAAGACTTTATTAATCATTTCTTGTTTTAAATCAGGAGAATAGTAACGATTTTTCCTTTTTGACGAACTCTATTCCGTAACGATCAATCAATTTAATCATGTACCTAATATTAGAATTGTTTTATCCCAAATTTATTTGAAAGCTTCTCTAAGCTATATCCTTGTTTTCTAAGTTCATAGATCTGAACTTTATCATCATAAGTTAATTTCATATTAAAAAATACCCCAAAAGTTAGATTTTCTTTTGTCTAACTTTTTGGGGGTGCAGTTCACATGAGCTGGCGTTTTTCTATGCCCATATTTCCGGTCAAATCATTTGAAAATTCTGACTGTTTCAGCTAAAATGAAAGAAAAAGATTGGAGTATCTTATGGTAACTTTTCTCGGAAATCCTGTGAGCTTTACAGGTAAACAACTACAAGTCGGCGACAAGGCACTTGATTTTTTTCTCTTACTGCAACTGATCTTTCTAAAAAATCTCTGGCTGATTTTTGACGGTAAGAAAAAGTCTTGAGTGTCGTACCTTCTATCGATACAGGCATCTGCTCAACTCAAACGCGTCGTTTTTAACGAAGAACTGGCTGGACTGGATAATACGGTCGTCTTGACTGTTTCCATGGACCTGCCTTTTGCCCAAAAACGTTGGTGTGGTGCTGAAGGAATTGAGAATGCCATCATGCTTTCAGACTACTTCGACCACTCCTTTGGACGTGATTATGCCCTCTTAATCAATGAGTGGCATCTATTGGCACGTGCAGTCTTTGTCCTTGATACAGACAATATCATCCGATATGTCGAATACGTAGACAATATCAACAGCGAGCCAAACTTTGAAGCAGCCATTGAAGCAGCAAAGTCGCTTGACTAAAAGAAAGCCCACCTGTAACAAGACAGAAAGCTAGAGAAATCTAGCTTTTTTTGGTATACTAGATGGAGATAATAAACAAGGAAATGCGAATGACACCAAATAAAGAAGATTACTTAAAAATGTATTTATGAGATTGGCATGGAAGTTCCTAAGATTACTAACAAGGAAATCGCTGCTCGGATGCAGGTATCACCTCCTGCAGTAACTGAGATGATCAAGCGCATGCAATCCGAAAATCTTATATTAAAGAATAAAGAAAATGGCTATATACTAACGGATATTGGTTTAAAGCTGGTCTCTGAGCTTTATCGTAAGCATCGACTGATAGAGGTCTTTCTAGTTCACCATCTAGACTATACCAGCAATCAGATTCACGATGAGGCTGAGGTATTAGAGCATACAGTGTCAGACCTTTTTGTGGAGCGACTGGAAACTATGTTAGGCTTTCCAAAGACCTGTCCCCATGGAGGAACCATTCCTGCTAAGGGTGAGCTTCTAGTTGAGGTTAATAACCTGCCACTTTCTGATATCAAAGAAGCAGGGACCTATCTACTAACTCGGGTTCACGATAGTTTTGAACTTCTCCAGTATTTGGAAAAACATAGCATCCATATTAGAGACCAACTCCAAGTCAAGCAGTTCGATGGCTTCTCTAATACCTTCACTCTGATTCACAACAATGAAGAACTCCAAGTCAGCCTCGAAATCGCTAAACAACTCTATGTTGAAAAAATGAACTAAAGTCTTTATCAGCAAAAAACCAAGCCCGCTAGCTTGGTTTTTCTTATCTATTTTTGGTGTCAAGAATGATTGTTACCGGTCCATCATTGACCAGTTCCACCTGCATATCTGCTCCGAAAATACCTGTTTTCACAGGAACTTCCTTGGCTAGTTCTCGGTTAAAATCTTGATAGAAATCCTCTGCAACATCAGGCTTAGCAGCACCTGTAAAAGCTGGGCGATTCCCTTTTTTAGTATCTGCAAAAAGAGTGAATTGAGAGATGGAGAGTATTCTCCTGGATATCCTTGACTGATAATTCATCTTGCCTTCGGCATCTGAAAAAGATACGCATATTGACAAGTTTTTCACTGCATAATCCAAATCTTCTTTTTGATCCTCAGGGCCAACACCAACTAGGAGTAATAATCCCTGCTGGATTTGTCCATATACCTGACCTTCAATGCTAACTTGGGCTTTTTTGACCCTCTGAATAATGATTTTCATAATAGCCTTTCTAGATCTATCGCCCCAACTTAACCATTGGTCCGTTTAACAGAGTAGACTTCTGGTACGCTCTTAATCTTATCAACTACCGTTGTCAGAGTTGAAAGGTTAGAAAATCCCAAATGAAACGTGAATATTCGCAAATTTCATATCTTTTGGTAGGCTGGGCATTGACCGTTGAGATGTTTTTAGTTGTATCGGACAAGACCTGAAAACATCGTTCAAAAGTCCAGTACGATTGAGACCGTAAATATCGATATGAGCGATATATTCCTTGCTTGAGAATTGATCTTCCCACTCAACATCTAATAGACGTTGCTCGTAGTTTTCCTGCGAACGAAGATTCATACAGTCCACACGGTGGATAGCAACACCACGACCTTTAGTAATGTAGCCGACGATATCATCACCTGGAACAGGGTTACAACATTTGGCAATCCGCACCAAGAGACCAGAGGCTCCCTCGATGACAACACCACCCTCATGCTTCACCTTGAGGGTTTCCTTGTTTTCAACCTTGACTTCGCCACCCTTGACCAACTCTTCTGCTTCTGCCTTAGCCTTAGCACGCTCTTCTTCACGGCGCTCTTTTTCAGTTAAACGGTTAAAGACTGTGATGGCTCCAATTTCCCCAAAACCAATAGCCGCAAAGAGAGCTTCCTCAGTCTTGTAGCTAGTTTTTTGGAGGACTTCATCCATATGACGCTTGTCCATGAATTTATTAGCCACATAGCCGTTTTCTTGGAGCTGACTAATCAGCAATTCACGACCTTTTATTGATGGACAATTCTTTGTCTTGGTTTTTAAAGAACTGACGAATTTTATTTCGAGCCTTGCTGGTCTTAACCATGTTGAGCCAGTCACGGCTTGGTCCAAATGAATTTGGATTGGTGATGATTTCAACCTGGTCACCCGTTTTTAGCTTGGTAGTCAAGGGAACCATACGACCATTAACCTTGGCACCAGTCGCCTTTTCACCGATTTTGGTGTGAATCTCATAGGCAAAGTCAATCGGTCCAGAATCCTTTGGAAGAGAGCGAACGGCTCCGTCTGGAGTAAAGACGTAGATTTCTTCTGCTAGGTAATTCTCTTTAACCGTCTCTACGAAATCCTTGGCATCATCGGACTGGTCTTGAAGCTCCATCATCTCCTTGATCCAGTTCATACCGATAGCAGATTCCTTGCCATTAACCTGCCCCTTAATACCTTTTTTATAGGCCCAGTGAGCAGCAACCCCGTACTCAGCAACCTCATGCATTTCCTTGGTTCGAATCTGGAATTCAATAGGTCCCTTTGGTCCATAAACAGTTGTATGGATGGACTGGTAACCATTGGCCTTACGGTTGGCAATGTAGTCCTTAAAGCGTCCAGGCATTGGTTTCCAAAGCTCATGAACATATCCCAACATAGCATAGACATCACTCTGAGTATCTAGGATACAACGAATGGCAATCAGGTCGTAGATCTCTTCAAAGCGTTTCTTCTTGTCCTGCATCTTACGATAAATCGAATAGATATGCTTGGGACGACCATAGATTTTTTTCCTGTAAGGTGGCGTTCTGATGAATATTCCTCAAGTTTTGTCACAACCTCATCTACCAAGGCTTCACGTTCTTGACGTTTTTCCTTCATCATGTGACTAATCTTGTAAAACTCAGTCGGATTTAGATAACGGAAGGATAGGTCTTCTAGTTCCCACTTAACACTTGAAATCCTCAAACGGTGAGCAAGCGGAGCATAGATTTCCATGGTTTCTCTGGAAATTCGTTCCTGCTTATCTTTACGAAGGTGATTAAGGGTTCTCATGTTATGCAATCGGTCAGACAGTTTGACCAAGATAACACGGATATCCTCTGACATAGCCATGAGCATCTTGCGGTGGTTTTCAGCTAGCTGCTCCTCGATAGACTTGTACTCAACCTTCCCTAATTTGGTAACCCCATCCACGATAATGCGAACATCGTGACCAAACTCCCTCTCTAAATCATCCAAGGTCGTTTCCGTATCTTCAACCACGTCATGCAAAAAACCACAGGCAACAGTGACAGCGTCTAGCTTGAGCTTAGCCAAAATACCTGCTACCTGAATAGGATGGATAATGTAGGGTTCGCCAGATTTACGATATTGACCACTATGGCATTCTACAGCGTAAACCAAGGCTTTATGTACAAAAGCCACATCTTCTTTCGATAAATATTTCTGTGTTAAAGCGACGACTTCATCGCCTGAATAAATTACTTCTTTGGGCATGCATACTCTCCAGTTCTTCCTACCATTTTAACACTTTTTTGACAATATGAAAACTAGAAAAGCCTCGTTCTGTAAGAGTTTGCTTATCTTATCAAAAAAGCACTACTAGAAAACTCTAGCAGTGCTAACACATTTAAAATCTATCTTAGTAAACTGTTCTTTCAGTTTCTACGTCGAAGAAGTGTGCTTTGTTTAGGTCAAATCCAAGTTCAACTGTTGCACCTGCTTGCAAGTAGTCACGAGCGTCAACTTTTGCAACGAACTCATCTTTACCAACTTGGCAGTATAGGTGAGATTCTGAACCGAGCAATTCTGATACAGAGATTGTTGCTTTCACAACTGATTCTGGGAATGTTTCAAGGAAAGCAGGTTCTGCATTTACGTCTTCTGGACGGATACCGAAGATCAATTCTTTTCCTTCGTAGCCTTTTTCACGAAGAACTTTCAAAGCACCTTCTGGAACTTTCAAAGTAAATCCGTCAGCAACAATGCGGTCACCGTTCAATTTAACGTTGATGAAGTTCATAGCTGGGCTTCCGATGAATCCTGCTACGAATTTGTTAACTGGGTTTTTGTAAACTTCTTGAGGAGTACCGATTTGTTCAACACGTCCGATAGTACCTGTACCAGCAGGGTTTTTAGTTGCTGACATGATAACGATACGATCTGCAAGTGTCATCGCTTCTGTTTGGTCGTGAGTTACGTAGATAGTTGTAGCTCCGATACGACGGTGGATTTTAGCGATTTCAGCACGCATTGATACACGAAGTTTTGCATCCAAGTTTGACAAAGGTTCGTCCATCAAGAATACTTTTGCATCACGGACGATCGCACGACCCATGGCAACACGTTGACGTTGACCACCTGAAAGGTCAGCTGGTTTACGATCCAAGAATTCTTTCAAACCAAGAATTTCTGCTGCTTCTTGTACACGTTTGTCAATGTCTTCTTTGCTATATTTACGCAATTTCAAACCAAAAAGCCATGTTATCGTATACAGTCATGTGTGGGTAAAGAGCGTAGTTTTGAAATACCATGGCAATGTCACGGTCTTTTTGGAGCCACATCGTTGACAACCACGCCATCGATAGATGCAGTACCTTTTCTGTGATGTCTTCAAGACCTGCAATCATACGAAGAGTAGTTGATTTACCACATCCTGAAGGTCCTACGAAAACGATAAATTCTTTTGTCTTTGATGTTCAAGTTGAAAATCTTCAACTGAGTAGTGTTCGCTGTTTGGATATTTTTGTAAATATTTTTTTAAGATTTAATTCTACCATTGTGAGAACTCCTTTTGTCATTTGATAGTTTTATTATAGATGAAAACGCTTAACTAATCTATGGCAAGTTGACTAAAAACAAAAAAGTTCTGTGCAACTTGCACAAAAACTTTAGATTATATCTGGTAAAATTAACTGATAACAAAAGGTGAGGTCAGTCAATTCTTTTCAACTGAAGACCGGTCAATTCTTCCCATTTATCAATCTTATATTGAGAGAATTACGGTGCAAATACAACTGCTGAGCTGTTTTTGTCAAGACTGCACTGTTTTCCCACATTGAAAGGACGATTTCCTGAATCTGATCTTGATCTAGAATTTGCTGACGGAGATAGTCCTTGATAAGTCTAAGATCAACCTGTCTTTCTCCCAAACTCCAAAGATAAAGTTGAGAAAAAGTATGAACTCCTTGATGACCTTGACGCCACCAAGTCTTAAAGAGCTCACGCTCTGCCTTAATCAAGGCCGCTAAGGTTTGGTGGGCATTCTGAGCCCAGACCTGTCCCAGCATGATTGATAGACGAACTCCAAAGTCATATTCTACAGCTTCCAAGGTATCCATCAAGATAGAGCGAACGGATGTGTACTTATCCTGTTGGAGAACAAAAATGTAATCCTGCGCTCCAACCTGAAGAACTGTTTGACAATTTGGAAAGAGGGTTCCCATCATCTCTAACCAAGACGTTAAATTTTCCTGTTGGAAATAGGATAGGTGACAATAGACAAGTTGCAACTTTTTAAAGTTTTGCGGTGCCTGTCCCTTACCTTCGATCAGATAAGTATACCAGGGATTCAGGGAAATGGTTTGCTCCTGTTTGGTTAAGAGAGCCACCAGTTGTTTTTCACGCTCGCTAAGACTAGCTTCCTCAAGCAAAAGCCACTGATAATTTGACAGAGGTAGGCTTAGATAACCTTCTTTATCAACTGGCTGATCTAAGATTTTACCGTCAGGAAACCAATCTAGTAGTTCTTTTGCAATCATGGGCTATTCCTCCACTTTTTGGATGCACCAAGAGATCAAAGCTTCTAATCGCTCCATATTTTCAGTCATATGGAGATAGCCCATGACCGCTTCAAAACCTGTAGACATACGGTAGGTAACAACATCTGCGTTCTTTGCCTTGGTATGGCTATTGGTGTTACGGCCCCGTTTATAAATTTCTTCTTCTTTTTCCGTTAGGACTTTTTCTTCTAACATAAGGGAAATCAAGCGTGCCTGAGCCTTGGCCGACACATACTTGGTTGCCTCTTGGTGGAGTTTATTGGGCTTGGTCATGCCTTTGAGAATGAGATGGCGACGAATATACATAGAGTAAACCGCATCTCCTTCAAAGGCTAGAGCAATCCCGTTAATGAGATTGACATCAATCACGTGTCCACCTCACTCCATCCTTAGTGTCAAGGAGCTTAATTCCTTGAGCAGCTAGTTGGTCACGGATTTGGTCTGCTGTCGCAAAGTCACGATTGGCACGCGCTTCTTGACGTCTTTGAATCAAGACTTCAATCTCTGCATCCAAAACTTCCTCAATAAAGACGATTCCAAAGACTTCTAACATAGCCGCAAGAGTTTCCTTAACGGCTGCATCATAGTTACCTGAATTGATCCATTTGGCCATTTCAAAGACAACTGTAATACCATTAGCTGTATTGAAATCCTCATCCATAGCAGCTACAAACTTATCTTTAAAAGCTTGCAATTCTTGAGCATCTACATCTCCAGTAAATGGTTGCTCGTAAGTGTTCTTCAAATACTTGAGATTGGTTTCGGCATCGCGCACTGCTTTTTCTGTAAAGTTGATAGGTTTGCGGTAATGCTGAGTCGCAAAGAAGAAACGAAGCACTTGACCGTCGATAGTTTTGAGGGCATCGTACTGTAATGAAGTTCCCCAAAGACTTAGACATCTTGACATTGTCGATATTGACAAAACCATTGTGCATCCAGTAATTGGCGAAGGTCTTACCTGTCTTGGCTTCTGACTGGGCAATTTCGTTGGTGTGGTGTGGAAACTCAAGATCAGCACCACCACCGTGAATATCGATGGTATCGCCCAAAATCTCAGTTGACATAACCGAACACTCGATATGCCAGCCTGGACGACCTGGTCCCCAAGGACTGTCCCAAGAAATCTCACCTGGTTTGGCAGCTTTCCAAAGGGCAAAGTCTACAGGATTTTCCTTGCGAGCCGTTTCTTCATCTGTGCGACCTGAAGCACCTAGCTCCAAGTCTTCTAGTGTTTTATTAGCTAACTTAGCATAGTTGTGGGATTTTTTTCTACACGGAAATAGACATCCCCTTTACTCTCATAGGCAAAGCCTTTTTCAATCAGGTCTTCCACAAAGCGGATGATGTCAGCCATAAACTCGACTACACGAGGATGACGAGTCGCAGGCTTGACACCCAAAGCTGTCACATCCTCACGAAAGGCAGCGATATACTTGTCCGCTACTTCCTGAGGTGTGATGCCTTCTTCCTTGGCACGGTTGATAATCTTATCATCCACATCCGTAAAATTGGAAATATAGGCAACCTCATAACCACGGTACTCAAAGTAGCGACGAATGGTATCGAACGCTACTGTCGAGCGAGCATTCCCTACGTGGATATAGTTATAAACTGTCGGCCCACATACATACATTTTAACCTTGCCGTCCTCGATTGGGACAAATTCTCGCAAATTACGAGACATGGTGTCGTAAATTTTAATCATAAAATAATAGTCAGGAAAGCTAAAAATTCATAAACAGATATTTTCATAACTAACTGTTCAACGAAATTTTTAGTCCGATTGCCTGTCACAAATCGGAATTCCTTGCTCCTTTTCTAAACATAAAAGAAGAATACAGTAAAAAGATGAAGGAGTCACTACGGAAGTTTTACTGCTAAGTTTTCCGTTAGGCTCCCTTCCTTTCTTGTTTCAAATTTATCGTAAAGACTAGTCTAAACTAACTCTTGAGCAATGACTAGGGCAATCTCAAAGAAAGTCATAGCATCCGCTTTTCTATCCTCGCGTCTAGCATCCCATTCATGATTGTGATGGTCGACATAGTCAGCTGTGTAGAAAAATTGATAGACATTGGCTTGTCGATATTGGGCCCAGGCCATGATAGCTGAAGCTTCCATATCTACAACTCTAGCTCCTGCTGCTAGTCTTCGTTTGACCTTAGCAGCTGTTTCACGATAGAAGGCATCTGTGGTCCAAGACTTTGTTCGAATATGCTCAATGCCAGCTTTATCCAAGGCTTTTTCCATAGTAAAGAGTAGAGATTGCTCATAGGCTATTTCATCACTTGCTGGAGCATAGTGATAACTAGTACCTTCATCACGTAAAGCCGAGCTTGGTAGGATAATCTTATCTGCTTGAATAGACTGGTCCAGAACTCCACAAGATCCCAAAACAATAAAGTTCTTAAATCCTCTTGCTTTGAGTTCTTCCAAGAGTCCAACAACCATTGGAGCTCCAATCGTAGCCATAGCAACTGCTACCTTACTCCCATCTTTTTCATAGATATACCATGGCAGTTTGCCATTTAGATTGGTAAGATAGCCACCTTCGTAGACACCATCTATCTGCTTTACTCGTTCAAGGATCTCTCCATTAAAAGACAAGATAATGGTATCACAGATTTCTCCACCACTAAGAAGGCTTCGATCAGTTGGCTCTATAACAGCAGGTACATTTTCAAATTCTTCTAATAGCATTTATTACTCTTTCTCATTCAGATAAACCACTTGGGTTTGTTTGACAAAGCCAATCTTTTCATACAAACGTTTAGCACCTACATTGCTATCTTCCACGGCAATCTGAAATTCCTTATCATTTTGCTCAATCAGTTGGTTGACTAGGGATTTTGCTAAATAGCTTCCATAACCTTTTCCCACGTTCAAGTTCTGATATTGCTAAACCGTAGAGGTAATTCGTATTAGTCGATAAATCTACCGTGCAAGTCCCAATAACCTGACCGTCTTTTAATAAAATATATAGGTGACTTTCTGGATCCTTCAGAGCTTCGGCGACATATCTATCCACAACTTCTTTCGATTCATGTTCCTCTGAAAATGCCTGAAATTTTAACTGGCTAATTTGCTCCTGATACGAACTATCTGCTAACAAAACTTCAAGATTGGAAAGTTTTGCTAACTGATAAGGTCTTCTATCCTTACCTAACCAGGTTTCTGTCTCTTCATCCTTGACCAGTCCCCAGTTATTGACAAAATCAGGATGACGGTCTAGAAAAATACGTTCTGTCTGAAAAGTCACTGAACGAATAGGGGAAGAAGTCGTTTCTTTCTCAAAGCTAGTAAACAAAGCACGTGCAATTCCCTGACGGCGATGATTGGGATGAACCAGTATCGTCACTTCCACATCTTGGTCATCAGCATAGACAGTTAACAAACCAACCAGTTCGCCTTTTTCGTAAAAAAGGAAAAATGCAGGCATGCTTAGGTCAAAATTAAGCATGTTAGAAAGATAAGGATCACGATAAGTTCCATCATAGGCTTGGCAACAGTTAATTAGTTTTTTCGCCTCAGATAACTCCTCTTGGCTTAACTTATTTCTTGCTTGAATCATATAGATATCCTCTACAGCTCGGACGATCTATGACTGGCATCTCTCGCTTGCTCGAGTTTATTGACGTAGTATTCTCGTTTTCCTTCAACTTCATGAATGGTTGGTTCATCCTTTTGCCCATGCACTCGGACAATCTTAGCAGGAATACCGACAACCGTTACATCGCTAGGTACATCTGCAACAACAACCGCTGCAGCACCGACTTTGGCATTTTCACCGATTTCTACAGGCCCGATAACTTGGGCATGTGCAGATATGAGAGCTCCCTTACGCACGGTCGGATGACGTTTGCCAACATCCTTACCAGTCCCACCAAGAGTCACTCCGTGATAGAGAAGAACTCCTTTTTCAACGATAGCCGTCTCCCCAATCACAAGGCCAGAACCGTGGTCAATAAAGACACCTGATTCGATCTGAGCTCCAGGATGGATCTCAATCTGCGTCCAAAAACGCCAAAACTGGCTGTGCATACGAGCTAAGAGCTTAAAGCCATGTTTCCAGAGAAAATTAGAGAGACGGTGGGCAGCCAAGGCTTTCACACCAGGATAGGTCAAAAGAACCTCCAAAGTGGTGCGAGCCGCTGGATCATTTTCTTTTACGATATCAATGGTTTCACGCCACCATCCCATACATTTCTCCTTTTCTTATTCTGAATCTTTTGGTGTTTCTGTAAATTCTTTCTTAGGTTTGTGATCCTTGTGATGACGTGGGCGGTAAGGTCTCTCAGACTTTTCGCCTTTTTCATCACGTTCAGGTTTTGGAGGACGAGGAAGAAGGGCTTTCATAGAAGCATCCACACGTCCTTTTTCATCAATCTTGATAACCTTAACATCAACTTCATCCCCGATTGCTACCAAGTCTTCGACATTATTGGTACGTGTCCAAGCCATCTCAGAGATATGAACAAGGGCATCTGTCTTATCAAAGAGGTTGACAAAGGCACCAAATTTCTCGATACGAACAACTTTAGCATGGTAAACTTCATCCACTTTAGCTTCACGAACCAAACCAGCAATGATTTCTTTAGCGCGGTTAATGGCAACTTGGTCACTAGAGTAGATAGATACGTTACCTTCTTCGTCGATATCAATCTTAACGCCTGTTTCAGCGATGATCTTATCAATCGTTTCTCCACCTTTACCGATAACAATCTTAATCTTGTCCACATCAATCTTGATGGTATCAATTTTCGGAGCAGTTGGAGCCAATTCTGGACGAACTTCTGGAATGGTTGCTTCAATGACATCAAGGATTTCAAAACGAGCTTTCTTGGCTTGGGCAAGAGCTTCAGTCAAGATTTCTGCAGTGATCCCTTGGATCTTGATATCCATTTGAAGGGCTGTAATCCCATCACGAGTACCTGCAACCTTGAAGTCCATATCTCCAAAGTGGTCTTCTAAAACCTTGGATATCTGTCAATACTGTATAGTTGTTTCCATCTGAGATAAGACCCATAGCAATACCTGCTACTGGTGCCTTGATTGGCACACCACCAGCCATAAGGGCAAGTGTTCCCGCACAGATAGAAGCTTGAGATGAAGAACCGTTTGATTCCAATACTTCTGCTACCAAACGGATCGCATATGGGAATTCTTCCAAGCTTGGCAATACTTTGAGCAAGAGCACGCTCACCGAGAGCACCGTGACCAATTTCACGACGACCTGGCGCACCGTAACGACCAGTTTCCCTACAGAGTATTGTGGAAAGTTATAGTGGTGCATAAAGCGTTTCTTATACTCTGGATCCAAACCATCGATGATTTGCGTTTCACCCATTGGCGCCAAAGTCAAGATAGAAAGAGCCTGAGTTTGTCCACGAGTAAAGAGACCTGAACCATGTACGCGAGGAAGGAAGTCAACAACCGCATCCAAAGGACGGATTTCATCGACCTTACGGCCGTCAGGACGAACCTTGTCTTCAGTGATCAAACGGCGCACTTCTGCGTGTTCCATTTGTTCCAAGATTTCAGCCACATCACGCATGATACGGTCAAATTCTTCGTGGTCTGCATATTTTTCTTCGTAAACTGCTGTGACTTGGTCTTTCACTGCTTGAGTTGCAGCTTCACGCGCCAATTTTTCTTCTACTTGGACTGCTTTTTGAAGGTCGCTGTTGTAGGCTGCGATGATTTCAGCTTGCAATTCCTCATCTACATGAAGCAATTCCACTCTGCTTTTTCTTTACCAACTGCCACAACGATTTCCTCTTGGAAGGCAATCAATTCTTTAACGGCTTCGTGTCCTTTGAGAAGAGCTTCCAACATGATTTCTTCTGACAATTCTTTGGCACCAGACTCTACCATGTTGATAGCGTGCTTGGTACCAGCTACTGTCAATTCAAGAAGCGATTGCTCTGCTTGTTCTTGACTTGGGTTGATGATAATTTCTCCATCAACATACCCCACTTGTACCCCAGCAATTGGACCGTCAAACGGAATATCTGAGATAGAAAGTGCCAATGATGAACCAAACATAGCTGCCATCGGTGCAGATGCATTTTTCATCGTAAGAAAGGACCGTATTGATGACTTGCACTTCATTACGGAAACCTTCCGCAAACATTGGACGGATTGGACGGTCGATCAAACGCGCTGTCAAAGTAGCATCTGTTGAAGGACGTCCTTCACGTTTCATAAAGCCACCAGGAAACTTCCCAGCCGCATACATTTTTTCTTCGTAGTTGACTTGAAGCGGGAAGAAATCCCCAGTTGCCATCTTCTTAGACATAACGGCAGCAGTCAAGACAGTTGACTCACCGTAACGTACCACAACAGAGCCATTTGCTTGCTTAGCAACCTGACCAGTCTCTACGATCAACTCACGACCCGCAAAAGTCGTTTGAAACACTTGTTTTGTCATTTTAATCCCCTTTGGATTGATAATATTATACGCCTTGCCTACAAAGATCAAGATACCAATCATTAGAAAGGATTGATGCTAAAGCATCTAAGCCTTTCACGCTAATCGCTATCATGCGATTAGCTAAATGCTTTACTAACTCCCTCGTCAAATAATATCGATTTGACTCGCTCGTGTCGCTAAACCTTGCAGTTTGAATGCATTGTATTATTTAATACCCTCATCTTTGTATCAAGTACGTACAGAGTCTATTTTATCATATTTTTCTTAAAAAGTGCGGTCTTTTCTATTAAAAAGGAACCATTCCTCCATGAAAAGAAGAATGGTTTGCTTTTTATTATCCTAAAGACTGGTGATTGAACAAGGCATGGGTTGCTTGATGGATGTATTGGGCAGTTTCTGCATTGTTCATGGTGTAGAGATGCACACCTGCAACGTCCTGAGTTACCAAGTCCACGATTTGGTCTACAGCGTAGGCAAGCCCTGCTGCTCTGAGTGATTCAGGGTCATTCTCATACTTGTCTAAGATAGCTTTAAACTTACGTGGAAGATGGATATTCTCACAAGTCTTCAAGAGACGAAGAGCTTGGTTACGGTTGAGGATTGGCATGATACCCGCATGAATGGGTACATCAATCACCAGCCAAGGTGCACTTGTCCTGGAAATCGTAGAATCGCTCATTGTCAAAGAAAAGTTGAGTTACAAGGCTTGAGCAGCCTGCATCCACTTTTTTCTTAAGATTTTGAATATCTGAGATTTGGTTTGGTGAATCAGGGTGCCCTTCTGGGCAACAAGCACCAATAATTTCAAAGTGTGGCGCCTGCTCCTTGATGAATTCAATCAGGTCTGTCGCATAACGGAAGTCCTTTTGTGGTTCCACATCAGGGATGACATCTCCACGAAGAGCCAAGATTTTCTGAACCCCAACCTTATCCAAATCTGCAATTGTCTCAGCCACCTTATCCTTAGTTAGATAGATAGCTGGCAAGTGAGCAATGGTTGGAATCTCCAAGTCATTTTGGATATAGTCAGCCAAACGAACCGTCGTCTCTTTGATATTAAATTTATTATTGCTGGCAGTCACACTGATAAAGTGTGGCGCCAAGTCCTGCATATCTTTCAGGGCTGCAATAATTTTGTCATTGCCTCACTGCTGGGTTTTGGAGGAAAACTTCAAATGAGAGGGACGGTGTTTGACGTGACATAATGTATAAACCTTTTTCTAGTTGATTTCTTACCGATCAACCATGTATGGAGAACTGTCTTTTTCATACATTTCTCACGCGCAGCTTTCGCAGCTTCTACAAGGCGGATCAGCTTTCTTTTCGTTTCTGGAATACCACGTGTTTTCAAACCACAGTCAGGGTTGATCCAAACTTTCTTGCTAGGTACTTTCGCAAGGATAGCTTCGATGGTGTGGTCGATTTCGCCTTCATTAGGCACACGAGGTGAGTGGATATCGTAAACCCCAGGTCCAACTTCTGTTTGGAAGTTTTTTTCGCTTTTGAGTTCGTCCAAGATTTCAAGGTTTGAACGGCTAGCTTCAAATGAGATAACGTCTGCATCCAAGTTGTCGATAGCTGGGATGATATCTGTAAATTCTGAGTAACACATGTGAGTGTGGATTTGTGTGTCTGGTGCTACTGTTGAGTGTACCAAAGCGGAAGGCTGGAATAGCCCAATCAAGATAGTCTTCGTACCAGTCGCTACGACGGAGTGGCAATTTTTCACGAAGAGCAGCCTCGTCGATTTGGATGATTTTCACGCCTGCAGCTTCAAGGTCAAGAACTTCATCCTTGATAGCAAGAGCGATTTGAAGAGTAGAATCCTTGATAGAGATGTCTTCACGTGGGAATGACCAGTTAAGGATGGTAACAGGTCCAGTCAACATACCTTTAACAGGTTTGTCAGTACGGCTTTGTGCGTAGCTAGACCATTTAACAGTGATTGGGTTGAGACGAGTAACATCTCCCCAGATGATTGGTGGTTTAACCCCACGCATACCGTATGATTGTACCCAACCGTTCTTAGAGAAGAGGTAACCTGACAAGTTTTGACCGAAGTACTCAACCATGTCATTACGCTCGAATTCACCGTGTACAAGCACGTCAAATCCAACTTCTTCTTGCCATTTGATCCATTCGTCGATGGTTTCAGCAAGGAAGGCATCGTATTCTTCTTGTGACAATTCACCCTTACGGAAGGCCAAACGTTTAGCACGAACTTCCTTAGTTTGAGGGAATGAACCGATTGTTGTTGTTGGAAGAGCTGGAAGTTTGAAAGCTTCTTCTTGGATTGCTTCACGTTCTGCAAAGGCTGGCAAACGAGTGTAGTCTGCGTCAGTCAATCCAGCGATACGTGCACGAAGTTCAGCATTTTCACCAACGCGTTCAGTTGCAAAGAGTTCTTTATTAGCTGCAAGAGCTTCTGCTCCTTGACCGTTGCGGATAGCATCCAAGTCACGGATTTCATCCAATTTTTCAACTGCAAAATGCAAAGTGGTTCAAGATAGCTGGTTCAAATTCTTCATTAGCAGTTGTAAATGGCACATGAAGAAGTGAGCATGAGCTTGTCAAAACGATGTTTTCAGCTGGGATTTGCTCAAGAACAGCCAAGCTCTTTTCGTAGTTGTTGCGCCAGATGTTCTTACCATTGACAATACCTGCATAAAGAGTCTTGTCAGCTGGGAAGCCACCTTTAACGAGTTCAAGAGTTTTCTTACCTTCAACAAAGTCAAGACCGATGGCATCTACTGGCAATTTCACAAGGTCAGCGTAGACGTCACGAACGTCACCGAAGTAAGTTTGAAGCAAGACTTCAAGACCTTTTTTGTCAGCCAAGAGTTTGTTGTAGATGTTCAAGAAGAGTGCTTTTTCTTCTTCTGTCAAATCTTTGACAAGAGCAGCTTCGTCGAGTTGGATACGAGTTGCACCAAGTTCAGCCAATTTCGCAAAAACATCTTGGTAAGCAGCTACTAGCTATCTACGAAGTCTTCTGCTTTCACGCCTTCTTCAAAAGTCTGACAATTGAAGGAAAGTGAATGGACCTACAAGGACAGGACGAGTGTTGAGACCAAGTTCTTTAGCTTCTTGGAACTCATCGAAAATCTTGTGACCAGCCAATTTTACTTGAGTGTCTTTTTCAAATTTTGGAACGATATAGTGGTAGTTAGTGTTGAACCATTTTTCATCGGAAGGGCACGAACATCCCCTTTTTCTCCTTGGTAACCACGTCCCAAAGCAAAGTAGCGTTCAAGATCAGACAAGTCCAAGTTTTTGAACAGATGCAGGTACTACGTTGAAAAAGGAAAGCAGCATCAAGGAAGTTGTCATAGTGAGAAAAGTCATTTGATGGGATTTCAGTGATGCCTTTTTCTTTGACGATGTTCCAGTGTTTCGCACGCAATTCTTTAGCCGCAGCCAAGAGTTCTTCTTCTGAGATTTCTTTTCTAAAGTATTTTTCAGTTGTAAATTTTAATTCGCGGAATTCACCCAAACGAGGGAAACCGATAATTGTAGTTGACATGTTTTGTCCTCCAAAAAAATTGTTGTTGAAACTATCTTAACAGAAAAAGAAACTGTCTGTATAATTGTAAAAAAATTAGGCTTTGATATAGTTTCAAACTATATCGATATTTCGAGCACAAAAAAAGATTTGAGACAAATACCTCAAATCCTTTTGGTAGACAATGATTGATAGAGTTTTTAAATATCTACGTTTAGAACAAAAAATTAGTGAACCGAGAACTGACTATGGCTTGTTATTAGAAAAGACTATAGGTCAGTTTAATCAACTTTTTCCTGTTCAAGTGGAACGACTGCTAGTGTCTTTCCTAAACTGGCTAAAAACTTTTAAGACCGTATCCAACTGAGGGCTCGTCTTTCCTGTTTCCATCCTAGCTATGACAGGCTGGCTCACTCCACTAAGTTCTTCTAGCTTTTTTTGACTGATTCCTTGCTCATGTCTAGCCTCAATCAATTCACTCATGATTGCCACCCGCATATCACTTTCAAGGATTTCCTCCTTGGTGAAGAGTTGAGACCGGACATCCTTCCAATTACTCCCAATGGCACTATTTTTCATCACTTAACCCTCTTTCTTTTAAGTCCTTCAGTTCATGCTTGGCTTTTTTTAAAAATTATAACTTAAAAGTTATTAAAAGTAAATCCAAATATTCATAAAAAGAAGAGGCTGGGACAAAAGTCCTAGCCTCTCAATTTTCTATGGATTGTCGAGCAAGGCGCAGTGGTTGAGTGGACTCTACTACGCTGATTTCATCAGCTTTTACAGCCCTACTCAACTGTGCGGAGTGGGACGACGAAATCGAATTCTAACGAATTACCGATTTCTGTCCCACTCTCTCATTTTTATCATTCGAAAAAATTTACGAAAAAGAGTTAACCATTGAGATAATCCTTTACTATTACTCCAGCTCTATCCCCTTATCACGGAGATTAGCCAGACACTCCTCATAGTAGGCAGAGTCGTGTTCGCTATAGATAGGACTTTTCAGCCTCTCCTCTGTTAAATTTTCATAAGGAGGGCAGGTCTTGCCACGGTAGTTCTTATCCAGCCACTCTGGACTGACATTGTAGCCACGACGCAGCCATCTCCCCATGATCAAAGTCGATGATAGGCATAGAGACGATAGGGCGAGTGGGTAAAGACATAGTCAACTGTCGCATGCTTTCTGCCCCAGCCATTGCCACGCAGAGCGCAACACTCTCGATGTTGCCCCAAGAGCTGAGGACGGGGCAGTTGTGAGATCAAAGACTCATGCCAAAGTCTCATGGGAGTCTCCTTTCAACAAGGTAGAATGTTGCAGATAAGCATTTGGGTATCGTTCAAGCAAAGTCTCGAGTCTTAGCAATCAAGTCTTCCTTAGAAGCCTGACCAAAGCGGTAGCGATCCAGCAAGAGCATGTAATCCTTTGCACTCAGCATCTGTCGCTTTCTTTTTGAAAATAGCCCCAAATATGCTGGAAAGGCATTGCAAACCTGACCCCTGTGTTCTGGAATCTGGCAGGCACGGTCAATCATCTCTTGAACCTGACTCACTTCCACCACTTCTTGCTTGAGATACTGGCGAATATCCTTGTAAATATTACTGGAATGACTCAAAAACAAGGTATTTATTTTCTGCCCAGAGTTGCTGACAAAGGGCACGTTGGTTGTTATTTTCCATATTTCTCCTAACTTTCTACTAGTTCCCAGGAAATACGGAAACAAAGTTATATCTATAAAATGAGCGAATTATGAGCGAATTGATTACCCTCATCACCCTTTAAAAGTTTCCTTCAAGAACTGTTTTAGTTCGGCATCGGCTTCTGGTGTTGTTCCGTGGAGTTGACCGAGCATTTCAAGCAATGAAGCTGTTTGGTTTTCGATTGCTTCATTTCTCTTGTTAATCTTGCTGACGATGTCTGTCAGTGGCTCGACTTCTTCTTCCTCAAAAGGTATCTACATAGCGAGGGATATTGAGGTTGTAGTCATTTTCGACGATTTCTTCATAACTTGCCAGATGGGCAAACTTATCAATCTCTTCACGAGACTTGTAGGCTTCCAGAATCTTCTCGATATGAACATCCGTCATGATATTCTGATTTTTCCCCTTATCAAACTCCTTAGAAGCATCGATAAAGTAAACATCACGATTGGTACGGTTCTTCTTGAGAATGATGACCGTGGTCGGAATGCTGGTATTAAAGAAGATATTTGCAGGTAAACCGATAACCGTATCAATAGCTCCTTCTTCTAGCAAGGCCTTGCGAATGGTTCCTCCTGCATTACCACGGAAGAGAACACCATGAGGGAAGAACGATAGCCATGACCCCATTATCCTGCTTGAGGTGGTAATATCCATGCAAGAGGAAGGCAAAGTCAGCCTTGGACTGGGGCGCCAGTTTCCCAAAAGGAGAGAAACGAGGGTCCGCCATAAAACCAGAGCTTGCTGACCACTTGGCAGAGTAGGGAGGGTTCATGAGAACACCATCAAAGTTAGTCGGTTCTTGAGTCGGCCAGTCTTCATCCAAGGTATCGGCATTGTGGAGAAATTGATTCTCAACTGGAACCCCGTGTAGAATCATGTTCATCCGAGCCAAGTTATAAGTGGAGGTATTGAGCTCCTGACCAAAGTAGACCACCGTTTGCGGTTTATGAGAGTATTTCTTGGCATTGAGCAAGAGAGAGCCAGAACCCATGGTCGCATCATAGATGGTAAAACCTTGCTGATCCTCACGACCTAAAAAAGCAATCTGAGTCATGAGCTTGGCAACAGGCTGAGGTGTATAAAACTCACCAGCTTTCTTACCCGAGTCAGTCGCAAACTGTCCAATCAGATACTCATAGGCATCCCCAAGCATATCACCAGCATGATCAGCCACATCTAGCACAGCCAACTCCTTCATGACTGCTGCCACTGTTTGATTTTGCTTTTGCGGAGTTGCCCCTAACTTTTTAGAGTAGAGGTCGATATCTTCAAAGAGATTTTCATAGAGGTCGTCGCTTTGCTCGATATCACGAAAACCTTGAGCTAGATCTTCCAGCTGGAAAGTCCCCTCATTGACCCTTGCTACTAGAGCGGTAAAAGTCAGGTCTGGCTTGATACTATAGTTGAGCTCGTCGCTCATAACTGATAACAGGTCCTCATGGGTATCCGCATCCTCGTAGTAGTTGCGATAAACCTCAAGGGCATCCTCAAGACTATCTGTCCCTTCTTCCATGGTCTCAGCTACGAAAAAGAGCATCTTGTCTGACAGATACTTATAAAAGACCATGCCCAAGAGATAGGACTTATAGTCATTAGCATCCATCTTAGAGCGGAGAACATCCGCTGAGTTCCACAGGGCTTGATAGAGCGACTGGGAAGTTTGTGTTGTTTCCATAGTGTTTCTTTCTAAGTTTTGCAATTAATTTTTATAAATAAGCAATCATTTATAACATATCACTTCATTCTCAATCGTTCGAATCAAATCTAAAGGAATAGAAGAAACTGGAAGTTGATAAACGATATTTTTTCGAGGGTTATAAAATCCAAGATTTTCGATAGAAAGGAAGTCAGGGTCAAAGGAATGTAAACCCATGATATAGTATACAAGGACTTGTAGTGTATGGTCTTTATTAGGAGCTGTTTTAGTCACCTTAAAATCCCATAATGTATCCTTGGTTAGAAAATCTCCATCCCCCTTATCAATCGTATCTGTATAGCCTCCCAAAAAGTTAAAGCCATCTTTTACTAAAGGACCATAGAGGTCGAAAAAGCAAAGACTTCGTTCCACCATGATGCGAATATTTTCTATCGTTTCGGCATCCACTGTAATTTCCTCAAAAGGCTTATAATACTGTTTCCCCGCACGAAAAACGACATCAAAAGAAACCAAACGACAAGCACTTTCTATCGATAAATCGTCCAATCCTGTCACCAAATCGAGCAGTGCTTCTGCTAGGTCTCCCATACCCACCATCTGAGCTCCCAAGAGAGATATTCTGAAAGCATCACGGGCTTCGGCCCCTTTCATAAATCGAGTTAAGTAGTCCACACAAATCCCCACTAAACTAGGAGACACAGACTCTACCGGATGCAGAACTCTGTGATCTTCGAACTGCTCTACTGAAAAATAACTTGATGGGCAGGTAGCTCCTCGAGGTTGGTTAATTTCTTTTGATACGTTGTGTTACAGATACCATGAGTTCTCCTTTTAATTATATAAAAATACGTAATACCCAGTAATGTTTAGTTCACGCTTATCCAAATTTGAAAAAAATGACTCAATTCATTTTTTTCTTTGCTCTCAGTTTTCTTTGTGCCTGCTTCAACCTTATCAGTATTTTTTTCTTATTTTCCAATTTTTCATTAAATACTGTTTTATCAATAATTGTCTTGATTAAATAATCAAGTTCTGTTCCTTCCGAGTAATCTGCTGGTACAAAGTAATCAATACGACTATCACGAGTCATTTTGTGAACTTTAGTTCTGTCATTAGTTTCTGGATTGAATACACCGATAGAATAGCCTCCTCGCATTTTAACTAGTTTCATACAGGGGATATCAGTATCACTATCACCCAGATAAATCATATTTCTGAAAGGAACTCGTAAATCACTCTCTGGGAAAAATTCATTGACTGCAGAGTCATTTACATCCAGAACACCTTTGGTGATTCGAAATAGGAATTGCGTCTTATTGGTGTAATTCACTACTTGAGCTGGCCAGACTGCAACCCCATTTTCATCACAATAAAAAGAAGTCGCATAAATTTTCTTAAAGGCCCCCTTTTTAGCTATAGAAGTACCTTCTATCATCTCTTTCAACCCCGATGAAATAATATAGTGCTCAACAGTAACACCTCGTTCTTTCCCATACTTTCTGATTCGTTCAAACCAGCCTTCAACTCCCGGGAATAATGCTACTTCTGAGCCAAATCTAGCTAGTTCAGTTTTTGTAAATAAAACTTTTCCTGCAGATTCTGTTTTCATAGTATACATATAGGCTAGATTTTGGTCCATATCATTTTTATGGGCAAAAACCATTTGACTTCTTCCAAAACTCTCCAATTTCATATCCTAGCTTCTGGATAAACCCTTGAGCTTGCATATCATCAGGAGACAGAGTTTTATCGAAAATCATAACATATAGCTACAACTGGTTTATCATCTTTAGTGAGACGATTAGATTTTATTTTTTTGACATAACGCTATTCTCCTTTTTATATAAACATATCCTGTAAGAGTTTCTTTTTGAGTGTTTCGAGTTGTGAAATTTTTCTTGATACGAAGTGATAAGTTGGTCAAGACTAGAGAAATAGGAGCTGATGGCTTGTTGTTCAGCAAAGAGTTGGGATAATAATAGCAATATTCATAAAAATTCATCAAAAGCCAATATTTAACAATCCATCCATTTCTCGCCCCTGATGAACACAAGTTTTTCCTAATTCTCGATCTGCGATTTTTCTGTTGAAAAACATTAGTTTCAATAAATTTTGCATCTGCAAGTTGATTAACTCTAAAAACTATGATAAACCTTTGGAACAAGTGCTTCTTCATATTCCTTTAGCTCAAAAGACAACTCCATATTTTAAGGGCTAACTTTTTGAATTACCATGTATTATATGACAGTTCCCCTTTTTTTAACAAGGTATAGTTCTTTTGTTCTTTTCCAGCAATATTAGCAGAAAAATCTATCAATTTGATCTCATCCAAACCGCCAGAAGCAGAAATTGTTAAAGCTCTGCAAATCCATTCTTCCATCATTACCCTGAACACGATTAGTGACATCTTTTAATTTAGACTTTTTTTCCACTCACCTTCAAATCCATCTAAACGAATCTCAGGGAACTGTCTGTCCCAGCTTTTGGGAAACATCTTAGAGAGCATGACCGCCTTGAGAGATTGGTAATTGGCGAGATTGTCCTTGTAGCTCACCAGAAGGTCATCGAGGGTGCGGAAGAGGGAACCAATGGAGGATTGTTCTTCATCAGAAGGAAAGTGCAATGTTATGTTTTTGACAACTTCACCATTCAACTTAGGTTGCGCTAGTTCCAGTATTATATTTTTTTCATAATTCTGCTTTTTCCAATAATTGTATCAAAGAAATTCATTAGAACCTGTTTTCATCTTCATAATATGGGCGTGGTTGTTTAGCCAAAAATTTTCCTTTTGTTAAATATGCAATCGGACTACTTCTTAATATTATATTCGCACCATCCTCAGCTAACAAAAAACATACTCACCATTAAAAAAATATAACCATCTACAAAATCAATAATTCCACTAGCTCCATAATAAGGATAAGGGCCAGCTTTACGCTCACTTGAGTCTATAGGAATACGCTGGTTATCGAAAAAAGTCAACAACCTTGTCTAATTTCATTTTTTTTTCCACTTGTTATTAAATTTTCCAAACCCTAATTTTTGGTTTCTCCATCCCTATCCTGCTTTCTTACTATTTTAAATTTTAAATTAGATACATTATATTCTTGTTTTAGTATTTTTTTCTGCCATTTTCTCTGGAGAAACTAACCTAAATGTAGTTTCTGTTATATACTTCGTTAAATAAGTCCCTTAATTCATCACATTTGTTCAGTTAATTTAGATTTTTTTCCAGAAAGTCTTCAGCGACTTCTTTATATTCTTCAAAATTCTCCACTTTACTTATTCTCTTATGATAGTCTACAAAAATTGAAACTTCCTTACGAACTTCTTCTTTTAATCTAGAGAGTTCAACATCATCTTGTATAACCAAGGTCAGTAATAACATATCTCTTAATTTTATAATTGAATTGTATTTAGGAAGCAGATAATCCCCAGTACAATAAATTAAAATATTTTTTTCAAACTCGATATCTTCATCTGAATTTACTATCATTAGGAAATCTCTTCAGTAATTCAAATACTGCATCTACAAATAGATTTTTTTGCACTTCTTAAATCACTTAATATCTCATACGAATGCTCGGCTCGTTCAATAGTATATTGTAAAAAATATACGTTCCTTTTCGTTTTCCTCTTGTTTTTCAAAAAAATTCTCGTTGTAACTCATGTTCATTATTTAACTGTTTAAGTTGCTGTTTATTTTGTAGTCTTGCAACGTATACAGCAACTCCTGCACCTAAAAGAGCTCCAATCATTGAACTAATGAACTGAGAGTTGAAAAAAATGTGATTATAGTATCCATTTATTATCATTTCCCTTAAGTATCAAGTGTTAATAATATTATCGTAACTTACCTATTATTCAAATATTATTTAATCCAATAGAACTTCTCTCATCTCATCAATATCGTCGCTTTTAACGAAGACAACATTTTTTTATTCCCGGTTAATTCTACAAGTTTATTTTTTTCCTAGAATAATAGCTAAATTCTTAATGATAGACCTTTTAGCAGACTCGTTATAATATGTAAAAAAATGAATCGATATTCATACATATTAGTTACTTGTTAAAAGTAAAACAATTTTGAAAAAAATTTCCTTATCTAGTGGGTCAACCGAATGTCCAAAAAAATAATAATATTTTTAACAATTCTTGGTATTCCATTTGATATATCAGATTCCTGGTCAAAGAAAAATCTCATATGCATTTCCAGTTTCTTTTAACAATACGTTGATAGAATTTTTTTGATAAGGTATTAAACTTTTATTAATTTCATTTCCTTTATCTTCAATACCAAAAACCATAGTATTAATTTTATGTTTTTGTCTTTTTAAATCAATTTCTCCATGTATAAAAGTGAGTATTTTGTCTTGAGAAATATCATACAGTTTATTCAGTGTATGTGTATAGTTGAAATTAATTACATAGGAGTTCTGATATCTCAGTAATAACTTTCTAAAGCTGTTTGCTGAAATTTATCAGGACTAACTTTAAAATTCTTCCACATAAGTGAGATAAATTTCTAGAAGTTCCGTTAATGAGTATAAATGTTTAATAAATATATTATTTGAACTGATTTAACGCTTCGTCTCTCTCTATGTTATTCCCATTTTGAGTTTGTCAAATAATTCTAAAAATATTTCTGCTGCATAAGATTTTAGCTACCGAATTGCTTTCAGTCACAAGACGATCCTGTAAACTTTTTGTATATAAAAAGGTCGTAAAGGTTCATTCAAATCATTATCATATAATAAGTTAGTATTTGACTTAAAATAATCAATTGCTTCAGCTAGTCTGAGAATTATCATTTCAAGATTTAGACCAATTTTCTCCCAAAGATTATCTTTATGGTCCTTTAGAAATCTTAGATATAAATTATCTTTATATTTTCTCAGTATCAAATTTCATTACTGTTTCGAGAAAATCTTTATATTCTTTATCGGGTTTAGAAACAATTGTATCAGCAAACTCACAAAAATCATTATAACTTGTTTTTTTCGACCCATGGCTAAATCAAAAGCCGTTTCCTAAAAATCAATATCGTATCTGCCATTTATTCTCCCATAGTTATTACTCTACCTCCCAACTCTCAATGGTTCAATCACTTCTTCGATCAGTTGGGTATAGGCTTCTTTGATTTGTTTTTTATAGAGGAGTGGGTTGAGGGCATCTGTCACCTCAACTTTATAGTCCTTGTAGCGCTGGCTCTTGGTCAGTTGGCTTTCTCCTAGTTGCTTTTTAGCGCCCTTGCGGTAGTGATTGACATAGTAGCGGAGTTCATCTTCGCCCACATACCAGGTCTTACTAAAGTCTTGGATATGCTGCTGGATGACCGCTTCAATCATCTGGTCAAGGATATTGGCGATGGATTGACCTCTGTAGCGGTCAGGATTTGCCTGTACTTCTTGCCAAAGTTCTGAGATGATTTGTGCCAGATTTGGATTGGTCTTCTCAGACTTTGGATATAGGTATCCACTGCTTCTCTATCCTGTGCGCTGAGACTCTTTTCCGGACTCTGCTCTTGCTCAATCAGGCTTTGGATCAAGGTCAGGATATAGGCGTAGTTGATCTCATCTACTTGGATAGACTCTAGTTCATAGTGGATATCAAGTGGTTCACCATCGTCGTTATCATCTTCAGAACGACTTTTCAACTCTGCTAGGATATTCTGATAAAAACCAAGATAAGCTTCCAACTCTTCTGCACTGAGTCCCGTTTGAGCGTAAATTTCGTCCTCATCATACTCTTTATACACGCGGATAGAGGCTAGGTACTTATCAAATCCTTGATAAGCTTTGGCGATTTTTCTCAACTGTGGTGTAGAGATTTGTTCGAGTTGGAGTCCTTCTACAGGGTCATCTGTGATGAGATTTTGGAAGTCGCTACAACTTCTCAAAAAGTTTCTCTTTTCCTCTTCCCAGCTAGGCGCTAGGACATCATTTTCACCACCATTTGAGTAAAGCTTGAGGGCATTATCGACTGCTTCCTTAAAGGCTAGAGGCTTTTGGAAGGTGATGATATGGCCATAGTTCTTACTAGAATCAAAGATACGATTGGTTCGGCTAAAGGCCTGAATCAGATCCTGCGGTTTCATGGGCTTTCTGTCGATAAAAAGAGTCGATAGACAAGGGGCATCAAATCCCGTTAGGAGACGATTGACCACGATGACCAAGTCCAACTGTTCATTGCGATAGAGATACTTGTCCTGTTTTCGGGCTAGACGGTTATTAACATCGGTATTAAAGCCACGAAGATCCGCCATAGTAAAGTGAGTATCAAACTCTTGGTTATAGTCCTCTAAGACCTGCTTCATGTGGTCTTGGTTGGCTCTTGAGTCTTCTTCATTCTCCGTAACGGAGTAGGTGATGGTCGCCTTTGGAAAGTCCGGAAGGACCATCTTGACTCTCTCAGATACCTTGACTCGTGTCTGTCCAGCCTTGACTCTTTTGAGAAGGTCATAGTAGGCTTGGGCTTGAGGGATAGACTTGACAGTCAGGATGGCATTGTAGGTATTGCCCACTCCTTTTTGGAAACCCAGTTGTTGGCGGGATTTATTGATAATGGCGTCCAAGACTTCCAGCATGTGCTCCTCATTTTCATAGACAGTATCTGGTATTTCATTTTCAGCCTGGTCTGTGATGAGGGTATTGCGATAGTCTACCTTAAAGCCTAAAACAGCTCCGTCATGAATAGCTTCCTTGACCGTATACTCATGAAGACGGTCTCCATACTGTTGCTGGGTGGTTTGGGCTAGGTCGCCGACCTGCTGGCGTTTATTTTCCTTAAAGATAGGCGTTCCTGTAAAACCATACCAGAGGGACTGCGGGAAAAAGGCTTTAATGTCTTTTTGTGTTTGTGGTGTCACGGCACGGTGGCATTCATCTACGACAAAAGGCCACTCGGAGTCCCTTGATTTTTGTCCGCATCTCGTTGGTAAAGACCTTGGTCAAACTTGCGCATCATGGTGGTGATTTTTCTGGATGGTTGTCACCACGACACGCTTTATCATTACTTCCTAGTCGCTTGACCAAATCATGTGTATTGTCCGTCTCATCGATATCGATGACATCATTGGTCGCATATGAGAGGAAGGATGATGTGGTTTGTTGGTCCAAGTCCCTGCGGTCAACTACAAAAATCGTCTTTTGGATGGAAGGAATCTGAAGGAGGTTCCTCGCTACCTTATAAAGAGTCAAGGTCTTCCCTGAACCTGTTGTATGCCAAACATAGCCTGATGCTTGCTGGCGAGAGGCTTCTTGCACCGCTTCGATAGCATGGATCTGGTAGGGGCGCAAGAGGATGAGAGATTTCTTGCTATCATCAATGACCGAATACTGCATGACCATCTGGTGCGCACGAGGGATAGAAAGGACTTCGTGGGCAAAGCTAGTCAAGTTTGTCACAGGATGATTGTCCTTATCCACCCACTTAGTTAGAAATTGCTTGTTGAGTTTATTTTCACGAGCTGCAGCGATATAGCGAGTGTCTACCTTATTGGTCACAACAAACATCTGCAAGCTAGAGTAGATACCACGGAATTTCCCTTCACGGTCATATTTTTTAATCTGATGAAAGGCATCGATAAATGCTGCTTGGGAACTCTTGAGCTCAATTTGAATCATGGGTAAGCCGTTAATGAGAAGAGTAACATCCAATCTACGGTCTTGGTCCAGAGGGTTTACTTTTTCTCTCTGGACTTGATTGACAACTTCGTAGCTAGACTTTCCTGCTGCGATATTGTCACGCCAAATGACTGACAAACGGATGGTACCTAGGCTCGCATCTTCTCTTTGAACCTCGACTTTGGCAATGCCATTTTCTCCGACCAACCACTTGGCAGCATCATAGTAGCTGACAAAGTTGAGTTGGTTCTGAATCTAGCGTTTTTCCTGTTCAGTCAAGGGATGGTCTGCTAGCAGAGCAACGTTGTTTTGGGCTAGTTTCTCAAAAGAAATTGTCCCATAGTTGTTCTTCTGTTTTTAGGTCTTCTCTATAAGTCCATTGGCTTTCACCAGTTACCAACTGGTTTATCAGTTGTTTTTTTCTATTTCCAGTTCTGGTTTTACCTGCATCTATATTTCTCCTTCAGGGACAACATTCTTGCTATTATTATATCATAGTCCTAGTAGAAAACGCTCGCTTCTCCCTACTTCAAAGCACTCTTAACCTTCTTCTTGGTGATGAGGCGGTCATTTTTGTTGACTAGAGATTTGAGTCGGGCTTCGAGTAAGACTTTTCTGCCTGCTTCGTTGCGGGTGTAGACTAGCTGGTAATCACCTAGCTGAGGGGCGACTGCGTCTAGAAAGAGCTGTGCTTCTTCCTTACGCTTTTCAAAGAGGCTAGGAACTACAAAATACTTGGATTGACCTGCTGGTGCTTTTTATGCTACTAAGAGGTAGCGTTGATTGTCCACGGGAGCAAAGAATTCACCCAAGGTCTGAGAAAAGAGTTCCTTGTCTCGCATACTGCCACCCTTAAGATAGGCAAAAATGCAATAGCTATCCTTATCTTCTTCCACCTGCACGCGCGACTGATCATCGGAAAGATGCCCCATCTTTAGCATGGCATTACGAATACCTTCACCCACCTGACGTAGACGTACATAAGGACTCTTGTAAAAGAAATAACGGACCAGAGCAATAGTAAGCAAGACAAGACTAATAGCCGTTAACCAAGCCAGACGAATACCATTTGTTCTAAAGAGATAGATGAGGAGATTAACTGCAATCAATAAGAAAGAATAGCGAACCCACTTTTCAGCATCAACCAGTGTCAAGAGCAGGGATTTGCTTGCTATCGGTTGCTACCTCATTGACAATCTCTAGTTTATCCGCAACTACTAACGCCTCCTGCCATTTTTTGCGAAGGGAGCTACGGTCCTTGGACAATTCCTTGATTTTCTGATTATAGGCTTTAATCTTACTTTTCTTAAAAGGAGGTTTTGGGAAGTCCAAGCGATCCAGCCCTGTCTCGATGGTATCCTCCTTATAGGATAAACCTAGAAAGTGCTCCATACGACGAATTAGACTGAGTAAATCTTGATAGGGATTATCCTTATCTACTTCCTCTTCATTTTCCTTTTCCCGCAAGAAAAGATTTTTTGTATAGGGTTTGATTGCGACCAGATGCCAGATATTGCTGGTCTTTTCTGGATGTCCTGACCAGACACGAATGGCACGCCCTCGCATCTGATTACTGAGCATAAAGCTTCCGACAAAACTTCCTAGGATGAGAGAGTTGACGCAAGGCGCATCCCATCCTTCTCCCTAGAGAGACTTGGTTCCCGACCAAGACCTGGATAGAACCACGTTGGAAGAGCTCAGTCACTGCTGCGACCATCCCCTTAAAGCTAGATGGAAAGCCTACTTGGAGATAGGCTCCTTGGTCGAGTTTTCCGATGGCTGAGAAGGTCAAGTTGGTATTTGGGATGAGTGCTTCGAGTTCTTCCTTGACACTGGACGGTATGATAACGACACTACCTGAAAGGACTGCTATGGGGACAGAAAGGCCTTGTTTTTGCTCACTTCGGCGAATAGTTTCAAAGTAAGGGAGGACACCTAATTACGTGATTGGCGCTTGGTCATCTCCCAGATAACTAGCAAAATCCTTGCGGATATAGTCCGCCAAGACTAACTGTCTCAAGTCCTGACCTAGACTAGTATACTCGGTTTCAAAGATAGATGCGATGCCAGCCAGTTTTTCCTAGAGATTGATTGAGGATTTGGTCATTGGCTTTGGATTTGAGCAAGAAAACCTGACGTTTTTCGATTAGCCCTCTTGATTTCAACTCGGCTTCTATCTTTTTCTTTGTCTCCTGTGGGTCCTCATACCAGTCGGGTGTCTGATAGAGAAGGCCTTGCAAGAGGACTTCGAGCCAGTAGTAATTAAGAGCAGGCAAGCCTTCAGCTCCCAGTAAATCTCGTAAGTACTTAGGAATTTCTAGCTTTTGAGCCTGTAGATAAATGAGGAAGGCTGAGAGATACTTGGGATCTTCGAGGAGCATATCCGCAGAGATTTCCCTTTGAGAACCTTTGGAACTCTTAATCAACTCTTGAAAAGTCACGATCAACGACTAGGTGGCTGACATATTGCCACTTGGTATCCTCAAACTCTTCCAAGCGCTTGTCTTCTTCCTTGGTCGGAAAACAGATATAGACAAAATCCTGATGAGGGCAGAGGGTGTCTTCCTTGACCAGTTCTGGCACTGCTATTTCTTGGTCGATCTCGCCACACATCTGGAGATAGCGATCCCAGAGTTCTGGCTCACTGTCATATGGCGGTGTTGCAGTGAGTGAGATGACTTGTAGTTGCGGGTAATTTTTACGGAAGTCTTCTAGGCTTTTCCACCATTCATTTCTCAAGTGATGGCATTCGTCCAGACAGAGGGTTTCGACACCCTTTTCCTTGAGGCTGGCAAGCAGGTCAAAGCCGACAAAGTCTTCAACCTCGCCATTATCTTCTTGAGATTGTACTTGTTGCATGGCACTGTGAAAGGCTTGGTAGGTGGCGATGGTGATTTGCTTCATGTCCTTGAGATTTTGAGAAACGAGACTTGTGACCTGGTCCTCATTCTCTAAAAAGGCCTTGCGAATCCTATCCACCCATTGTTCCCGAATGGTAACAGTCGGCACCAAAACCAGGGCTAGATTATCAAAGCGGGCAATCAACTCGATCCCAATAGTTGTTTTTCCTGAACCTGGTGCTGCCACCAAGTGGACATGGCCATCTGATTGATATTCCTGAAAGTTATCCAAGACCTGTCTTTTGGTAGTTGCGCCAAGTGCCATTAAACTTCAATCCTAACATTATTTTCCTCATTCTAAGCTGCCATTTTCTTATTCCCATTTTACCATACTTGAGGCAAAGTCACATAAAGTACCCCATATAGTCTTTCTCCTCAAAATATGGTATAGTAGAATCATACTACACAAGAGGAGTTTACATGTCACACGATAAAGAAATGAAAGCTGTTTCTCCCCTTCTACAGCAAGCAATCAATATTTCTTCCATCATCGGTGGAGTTGGTACTTTGATTTTCTGTATCTGGGCCTATCAGGCTGGAGTCTTGCATTCTAAGAAAACCCTATCTGCCTTTATCCAACAGGCCGGTATCTGGGGGCCACCACTCTTTATCTTTTTACAGATTTTGCAGACGGTTGTTCCTATCATTCCTGGTGCTCTGACATCCGTTGCCGGTGTCTTTATCTACGGGCATATCGTGGGGACGATTTACAACTATATTGGTATTGTTATTGGTTGCGCCATTATCTTTTACTTAGTGCGTCTCTACGGAGCCCCCTTTGTTCAGTCTGTCGTCAGCAAGCGTACCTATGATAAGTACATTGGCTGGTTGGATAAGGGCAATCGTTTTGACCGTTTCTTTATTTTTATGATGATTTGGCCAGTTAGCCCAGCGGACTTTCTCTGTATGCTGGCTGCTCTGACCAAGATGAGCTTCAAGCGCTACATGACCATCATCATCCTGACCAAACCCTTTACCCTGGTTGTTTACACTTATGGATTGACCTACATCATTGATTACTTTTTGGCAAATGTTCGCCTGACCACTAAAAAAAGGTTGAGCAAAAACTCAATTTTATACTCAATGAAAATCAAAGAGCAAACTAGAAAACTAGCCGCAGGTTGCTCAAAGCACTGCTTTGAGGTTGTGGATAGAACTGACGAAGTCAGTAACATATATACGGCAAGGTGAAGCTGACGTGGTTTGAATTTGATTTTCGAAGAGTATTATCAGAAAATGAAAAAAATAAAACGCATAGTATCAAGTATTCAACACCTGATAATATGCGTTTTTTCTGATTGTAAAGATTTTTTCTCAGCCTCTTTTTATTAAGCTTCTTTTTTCAATAGGAGAGAAACAAGGACTGATGTCGCAATCATCCATGCTCCTAGAATAATAAAGGTCATTCGACCATTCGTTGTTACTAAGCCAATTCCTGAAAGAACAAAAGGTGTTAAGGAGGCACCAAAACTACATCCCAAAACAGCATAAGAAGTTGCTTTGTTGAGGAGCTTTGCTGGGATTCTTTCAGATATCAATTGAAAGACTGTCGTAAGAGCGATACTGTAAGCAAATCCTCCTAAGACCGAACCTGCAACGACTACCCAGAGAGAAGGTGAGAGAGCAATGATGATTTGCCCGATACCAAAGGTTACACCCGCAACCAATAACAATTTTTCCTTAAAGGCAGAGATGAGGAAAGAAAAGCTAATTCCCGCCAGAATTCCAATCAACTGCATGGCACTGAGTACCAGGCTTGACAATTGAGCATCTCCAAAGCCTGCCTCAATCATGATACTAGGAATACGGAAGGTAATGGCTGTATTGGTACATACAATGACTGCAGCCCCGATGGCTAGAAAGAAAATCAACTGTTTCATAGAGCGAGTCAATCTTACTACTTCTTCTGGCTTTTGCTTGGACTCATGAACTTCTTCTTTGTTATAAGGGACAAAGAGAAGGAAGAGTACAAGAACTACTAGACCTGCTGCATAGGCTAGGAAGGTTGCGGTCCACCCAAAGGCCAAAAAGTTGACCGACTGCTAAGGGTCAAGATAGAGGCTCCCACCACCTCAGCTGAGCCACGAAAAACCAAGCATCTGGATACGAGTTTTGCCGTGGTATCGTTCACTGATGATAGAGATAGCCTTTGCGTTTAGCATCCCCACACCAATCCCAAATAGCAAGCGTGTCGCAAAAACAAAGTAATAACCCTGATACCAGAAAGGAGCTGTTCCACTGATTGATAAGATCAAAAGTCCCAGGGTCAATTGGAGACGTTCTGGAAAAAGTCGTTCTAAAAACTCCATTTAAGAGGAGCATGGCCATAATTCCAAAGGAAGGGAGGCTGACCAAGAGCTCGACCTGACCGGTCGAATAGCCCTGATAATAGTCAAACATGGCTGGTAGGGCACTTGATATTGAAAATGATGTGATCAATACTAACGACAGGGAAAGTATACTCACTTTTTCCAAAAAATGTTTCATTTTATCCTCATTCATTATTTATGTTAAGTCAAAAGAGCTAGATATTACTGTAGAGATAAAAGTTATCTTTTATCTAGTCCCTATCACTCTTTTATCAAAAAGGTCCTTTCCTATCATACACTGTTTCCCAAAAATTGGCAAGCAACTGATACTCAATGAAAATCAAAGAGCAAACTAGGAAGCGAGCCGCAGGTTGCTCAAAACACTGTTTTGAGGTTGTGGATAGAACTGACGAAGTCAGCTCAAAATACTATTTTGAGGTTGCAGATGGAAGCTGACGTGGTTTGAAGAGATTTTTGAAGAGTATGATTTATAAGTTCAACATAAAAAGTAGGACCATCTGACTCGGTCAAGCCTGATGGTATCCTACTTTTATAGATTTTAGTAAACTATCTTACTTAGATTTTCAAGAATCGACGCATGGAGATTCCTGAACCAAGTGAACCGATACAGATTCCGATGACAAACAAGAGACCGATCATCAATGGAATAAAAGCATCTGGGGTAATCAAGGATAGATTTTGTCCAACCAAAGATGGGTTAACTGATTGGTAGACTCTGTTGTAGATAAAGTAAACCATGATTGATGGAATAGTTGCTCCTAATAGCCCAATGAAGGCACCTTCTAGCAAGAATGGCCCACGAATGTAGCTATTTTTAGCACCAACCAAACGCATGATTTGAATTTCACGACTACGTGAAATGATAGTGATACGAATGGTATTTGAAATCAAGAAGACTGCGATGAAAATCAAGAGTCCTGCAATGACCAATCCCCAAACACGGATGAAGGAAGCCAACTTGAAGAGACGCTCCGTATTGGCACCACCGTCTTGAACCTCAGAAACTCCTTCGATTTTTCTTAGCTTCTTCAGCGACTGGTTTCACATCACTTGGTGAATTGGTATCGACAATGTAGGCATCATGAAGAGGATTGGCATCTCCTTCAAAAACCTTCCACTCGTCACCCATGGTTTCAGTCAACTTTTGGTACTGCTCTTCTTTACTTGAGAAGGTTACATTTTTAACGGCTGGCATAGCCTTTGAGGGCATCATAAACCTTGTGGTAGTCATTGTTAGTGACTGTCTGGCCTTCTTTTACGATGGTTTCACTATTGTCTTCAACGTCTTTACGGACATAAACCATGACACGTACGTTGTTTTCGATATCCGTTGCCAATTTTGCAGTATTAAAGATAACTGAAGCAAAAATAGCAACTAAGGTCAAGGTAATCATTACTGAACTGACAGCAGCAATGGTCATCCACCCATTACGCTTTAAACTCTTTAAAGCTTCGAATAGATGGCGGAAAAAAATCTACTAATCATCGTATCCGTACTCTCCTTTCGCTTCGTCACGAACCACACGACCATTCTCGATGGCAATGACACGGTGGCGCAAGGTATTTACGATTTGACTGTTGTGAGTGGCCATCAAAACAGTTGTCCCTTGAAGATTGATACGTTCCAAAAGGTTCATGATTTCCCATGAATTATCTGGGTCCAAGTTACCTGTTGGCTCGTCCGCGATCAAGACCTTAGGATTGTTTACGATAGCGCGAGCAATGGCGATACGTTGCTGCTCACCACCTGACAATTCATTAGGGGAATGAACGAACCTTTGTGTTTTCAAACCAACAAGATCCAAAACTTCCATAACACGTTTTTTTGATATTGCGACGGCTTTCACCGACAACCTCCATTGCGTAAGCAATGTTCTCATAAACAGTTTTCTTTGGCAAAGAGTTTGTAATCCTGAAAGACAACTCCAACACTACGACGAAGAGCGGAATATCTTTCTTTTTAATCTTCACGAGGTTAAAACCTGCAACCTGCAAACTTCCTTTTTCAACTTTAACCTCACGATACAAGGCACGGATAAAGGTTGACTTACCTGCACCTGAAGGACCTACGATATAGGCAAATTCTCCTGGTTCAATTTTCACAGAGACGCCACGTAGGGCTGTTGTCCCGTTGTCATACTTTTTGACAACATCTCTCATTTCAATGATCGACATGTGACTTCCTTTCTTTTAACTAATACGCCATTTTAAATAGGCATCGATGAAACCATCTAGGTCTCCATCCATGACCTTATCTACCTGCGCAACTTCAAAGCTGGTACGGTGGTCTTTGACCATGGTATAAGGGGTAAATACATAGGAGCGGATTTGGCTTCCCCATGTGATTTCCTTTCTTATCCCCTTAAGGGCATCTACCTCAGCAGCTTTCTTTTCCTGCTCCATCTGATAAAGTTTTGCCTGGAGCATCTTCATCGCACGATCTCGGTTTCCATACTGAGTACGGTCTACGGTTGATGCAACGACAATCCCTGTCGGAATATGGGTCAAGCGAACACCTGTTGAAACCTTGTTGACGTTTTGTCCACCTGCTCCACCCGAGCGGAAAGTATCCATCTTGATATCATCTTCTCGGATGTCAACTTCAATAGTATCATCCAACTCTGGCATAACTTCTACAGAAGTAAACGAGGTGTGACGACGCTTAGCTGAGTCAAATGGTGAGATACGTACCAAACGGTGAACTCCCATTTCTGACTTGAGAAGTCCATAAGCATTTGGCCCTTCAAAAGACAAGGTCACCGACTTAATTCCTGCTTCATCACCAGCTTGATAGTCCAAGACTTCAACCTTGAAGCCTTTAGCATTTCCGTAACGAGTGTACATACGAAGGAGCATATCTCCCCAGTCTTGGGCTTCTGTTCCTCCAGATCCTGGGTGAATCTCTAAAATAGCATTATTATGATCATAAGGCTCTGACAAGAGCAGAGTCATCTCATAGCTAGTCATCATCTGATCTAGCTCAGCTAGCTTCTCAACCAACTCATCCTTGACAGACTCATCCTCTGCTAAAAAGTCTAGTAAGATTTCAACCTCATCCTGCAACTCTTCCATGGTATGGAAAGGTATTGTAGGTATTTTTTTAAGTTCATTTAATTCTTGCGACGTTTTTTTGGGCCGCAATATTATCGTTCAAAAAAATCAGGTTCTGTCATTTTGTTTTTCCAAAATGGCAATTTCTTCTTCTAACCCTTCGAGGTCAAAGAGACCCCCTAAAAGAAGCTAATTTTTTTCACGATTGGCGTCAATTTTTGACGAATTTCTGAAATGTCCATATATACTCCTTTTTTTGCATCGTTTTTATTATACCATAATTTTTCTTATTTATCTAATCTGTGTTTTTTTAAAATTTCTTATCAAAAATATTTCGATTTGAAGACGATAGGGGCTATTTTCAACAACTTAGGGTATAAAGAATCAAAAACGGCTCTATAATTTCTGTAGTGGGTAAAACCACCATAGGAATTATGGAGCCTATTTTGTTATGAAAAAAGTCCCATAAGACCTATAATGAAAAAGTGACCAAACCATCATTAGAAAGAATCTTATGGAACAATTAAATTTTATCACAAACTTACTCGAAATTAAAGACAAGAACATCATAATCTTGGATTATCTTGATGCTGGAACGCATAAAGAAGTCATCGCTAAGCTAGATTATCCTGCTCCTAAGTGTCATCACTGCCTAGGGCAAATGACTAAATATGACTTCCAGAAAGAATCTAAAATCCCCTATCTAGAGTGTGCAGGCTATAAGACACTCATTCGATTGAGAAAACGCCGTTTCCGTTGTAAAGTCTGCGGGAAAATAGCTGTCGCAGAGACTTCCTTAGTCAAAAAGAATCACCAAATCGCGACCATCGTCAACCAGAAAATCACTCAAAAATTAATCGAGAAAGTCCCTATGACGGCTATCGCAGAAAGTCTATCTGTCTCTACTTCGACAGTCATTCGTAAATTGAAAGAATTCAAATTCAAGACAGATTTATCTTTCCTTCCAACTCACATGTCTTGGGATGAATACAGCTTCAAGAAAGGTAAGATGAGTTTCATTGCACAGGATTTTGATTCCAGAAAGATCGTAACTATCCTGGATGGACGAACTCAAGTGACTATTCGCAATCATTTTCTTCGTTATTCTAGACAGGTGAGAAGTCGCGTGAAAGTCATTACCATGGATATGTTTAGTCCCTACTACGATATTGCCAGAAAACTTTTTCCTAACGCTAAAATCGTTCTCGACCGCTTTCACATTGTCCAACATCTCAGTCGAGCTATGAATCGTCTTCGCATCCAAATCATGAATCGTTTTGATCGTAAATCGCACGAATATAAAGCATTAAAACGTTACTGGAAACTCATTCAACAGGATAGCCGTAAACTTAGTGATAAACGTTTTTATCGCCCTACTTTTCGCTCACACTTGACCAATAATGAGATTCTCGAAAAGCTCCTTGCATACTCTCAAGAACTTAGAAAGCACTATGAACTCTATCAACTATTACTATTTCATTTCCAAGAGAAACAAACAGACCATTTCTTTGAACTGATTGAAGAAACGATTTCTTGTGTAAATCCTATTTTTCAAACTGTTTTTAAGACCTTTTTGAAAGACAAGGACAAAATCATGAACGCACTGGAACTGCCCTACTCAAACGCGAAACTAGAGGCTACTAATAACCCTCATTAAGGTCATCAAGCGCAATGCTTTTTGGCTTCCGGAACTTTGAAAACTTCAAAACTAGAATCCTCATTGCTTTGAACATCAAAAAGGAGAGAACCAAGTTGGTCCTCTCCAGGTTATAACTTTTCATCAACCCACTACAGTTGACAAAGAGCCCAAAAAACATCCCAAAGCTGATCAATATTCTCATTCTAAAAACATTGATCGATTCTTTGAGATGTATATAAATACTATTTCATGAGAAAACTAGTTAGTGAGTGAAAGACTAGCACAAAGGAAGTTTTCTCAAAAACTTAGTAAGAGGTAAAAAGCACTTATTCTTTATCTGCCTTCAAAGTCGAAGTTTCTTGGGCATCTGCTGATTTTTCTTCCTTATCTACTGACTTATCAGAATCCTTCTTAGGTTCTTCTGGACTTCCTTGGTCTTCTTTATCAGGATTCAAGCTCCAAATGCCATCTTGATTGACCTTGTAGCCATCAGGTGTTGTTCCATTTCTTAGAAGTGAACCATCTGCTTGGAAATAGTACCAGTTGCCATTCAACTGTTTCCAACCAGTCTCCATTGCGCCGCTAGTATTGAGATAATAACGAGAGCCATCAATCTCTTGAATACCTGTTAGCATGATGCCTTCCTTGTCTAGATAGTACCATGTGTCCTTATCTTGGAACCAACCTGTCTTCATAGCTCCGCTAGTTGCAAAGTAGTAATAATGATTGTCTAGCCATTTCCAGCCGGTCTGCATAGATCCACTTGCATTGAGATAATAACGGCTTCCATCGATTTCTTGAAGACCTGTTTGCATGATACCATCTTTATCTAGATAATACCAAAGTTCGTTTTCTTTGAGCCAGCCTGTTCTCATTGCTCCGCTGCTTGTAAAGTAGCTATAATGATTATCAAGCCATTTCCAGCCGGTCTGCATAGATCCACTTGCATTGAGATAATAGCGAGTTCCTTCAATTTCTTGTAGGCCAGTTTGCATGATACCTTCTTTATCTAGATAGTACCAAAGACCCTTATCTTTGAGCCAACCTGTCTTCATTGCTCCACTGCTTGTGAAGTAGCTATAATGATTATCGAACCACTTCCAACCTGTTTGCATGGCTCCACTTGCATTTAGATAATAACGAGTTCCTTCAATCTCTTGTAGGCCAGTTTGCATGACACCTTCTTTATCCAAGTAATACCAAGTATCTTTATCCTTGATCCAGCCTGTTTTCATCGCTCCGGAACTTGCAAAATAGTTCCAATGCCCTTCAATCAAGGCCCAACCTGTTTGCATAACTCCCTTATTATCAAAGTAGTAGGTTACTCCATTGATTTCTTTTTTACCAACTATTTGTTTTCCTTCTTCATCAAAGTAGTACCAGTTTGATTCAATCTTTTTCCAACCAGAGCCTGTCTCATCTGTCTCTAAAGCTCCGCTACTTGCAAAGAACATTTTCTTGCCATTAAAGACTTGTGAGCCAGTAAGCATTTTACCATCTTTATCAAAGAGGTACTTCTGCCCACCGATTTCAGCTAGTTCATTATAACGTCTTGCACCTGTAGAGCTGATATAGTACCATGAACCATCTTGCTTAAACCAACCCTCATACTGCATCTTCCCATTGCTATTTAGATAATACCAGTTGCCTTCCAGCTTTTCTCTGCTGTCATTCAAATGAATCCATTTGTTTGCCTGCATTTGACCTTTTCCATTAAAGAAATAATAGACATTATCGATTTTTCTCCATCCGATGGCCATTTCATTATCAGTCAAACGATACTTCCAGTAACCATCTTCTTGATACCATCCCTCAGATACTGTAGGAATATCTGGGAAAGAATCAGAAACATTTGTAAAACCAGAAGCAGCAATATTAAATACCGTCGCATCCTTAGTTAGACTAGAAGCATGGACAACCTGAATATTCTTCTGTTTTAGATAATCTCTTGTTGTAGCCAGATTTGCATCATAAGAAGACGTATGTACAACCATACTAGGTGAAAGAGAATCTAAAAAAGGAATTGTATTTGAAATTTGAGCATCATAATGATGATTCCATTTCATCATGTCTACTTTGCCAATTTCTGGACCTAATCTATCCTCAGCACCTTCAGCATTATCTAAGTCACCACCAAGATAAATTTTTTTCCCTGCAACAGTTACAACTGCAACCAATGAATTCGAATTATCATCATAGACTCTTTTCAATTTGCCATCCGGACCATACTCATTTTTATAGTTGTAGAGTTGGATATCCATATCACCCAATTTGAAGCGACTATCTTCTTCCTTAATATCTTGAACAATAGTTACTCCTTTTTCACGAGCAACATTGAGTGCATTATCATAATTAAATAGGTTATCCCACAAACGCCATTGACTGGTAATTCGTTCATCGGTATATTTTTTAAATAAAGTTTTCCAACTGGATAACGTTTTAGAACCTCATCTGCACCACCTATATGATCACTATGGACATGGGTCCCTAAGATAAAATCAAATTTCTGAATACCAAGCCGATTTAAATGACGAAATAGTCTATCTTCTAAAACTAGTTCATTCTGTCTTGAGATACCAACTCGACTTGGATAACGCGGATCCGTTCCATCTGAAAATCATAATCTTCCCCCATATCAATTAGGGCATAGTGACCATTACTCTCTAAAAGAATGGCATCACTTCCTGAAGCTCCCTTGGTATTGATAAAGTGGATACGGTTCCCAGAACCAGCTGAGATTGTATCTGCCTTCACTGCTTGAAGGTGATTTGTAGTAATTGACAAGAGTATAATACTAAATAAGATTGACTTTTTGACTTTTTCAATTTTATCACTTCTTTCCTTAAAACTTCTCTAGTGTCCATTCACAAATAGACTTTGTATAAGTGTACTTAGCTTATTTCCTTAACACAACTCGGGCTAATTTTGCATCACCTTGTTTATAGATTGGATTTTCTTTCCAGTTATAGTTGGTATTCGGGTTTCAAAATCA